>JAABUN010002671.1_pt1 | contig 30614 bp, 32 predicted proteins | sample 5559311 | NCBI WGS metagenome assembly JAABUN01 (sample SAMN10711877, study PRJNA513370) | rock metagenome | isolation source: Antarctica rocks | place: Antarctica: Victoria Land, Siegfried Peak sud | reverse complement strand
GAGGCCCCCTCTACGACCGGACGCACGACCCCTTCGTCCGGCTCCCAGGCCAGCGGCACCACATTCATCGCCCGGTAGGTGAGTCCGCCGTACCAGGAGTGGAAGACCAGGTGGTCCTCGCCGTCGGGACCTGTGACCACGTCCTGACCGCCCGGCCCGACGTACTGCCCGTCCAGGCTCTCGCTGTCCAGCAGCGGCTCGGGATGCTTGGTGTACGGGCCGGTGACCGCGGAGGCCGTGGCGTAGCCCACGGCGTACTCGTCCCCGCCGTAGTCGTTTGCCGAGTACATCAGCACGTACGTGTCATCCTCCTTGACCAGGGTGGGTGCCTCGATGAGGTTCCCCTCCCACGCGAGGTCCTGCTTGGTCAGCTTGGCGGGGGCTGCGGTCAGGGACAGGCCGTCGGCGCTCAGCGGAGCCAGCTGCAGCCAGGTGTCCAGACCGCAGCAGTTGCCATCGTTCTTCCACAGCAGGTAGCGGGCGCCGTCGTCGTCGAGGAAGGTCGCTGCGTCGATGGCTCCGCCCTCGTCCTGCGGGCACACGAGCATCGCCTCCCCCACCACCGTGAAGGGACCCAGCGGGTCGTCCGCGGTGGCGGTGCCGATGCACTGCGCCGTCGGGCTGTAGTTCGTGGCCGTGAAGTACATGACGTACTGGCCGGGCGACATCTCGGTCACCTCGGGGGCCCAGGTCTTGCCCGGGATGACCCACCCGGGCAGATCGGGGAGCGCGTCGTCCTGCTCCTCCCACGTCACCAGGTCGGTAGAGCTCGCCACCCGCACGTTCCGGTTGTTGCCGTTCGTCGCGTAGGCGTAGTAGACGCCGTCCACCTCGAGCACGTCGGGATCGGGGAAGTCGTCCCCGAGGACAGGGTTCTGCGGACCGGTCGGACTGCCGGTCGTGGAGGCGCTCGGAGTTTCCGCGACCCCGCCCTCGCTGCTGCTGCCGCACGCGGTCGTCAGCAGAGCCAGGGCGAGGCCGAGCCCCGGGTACCCACGGTGCACCAGGTCAGCCCTTCAGACCGGAGCGGGCGACGCCTTCGATCAGGTATCGCTGCAGGAAGATGAACAGGACCAGGACGGGGACGCTGGCGACGACCGCGCCGGCCATGAGCAGGTCGTAGCGGATGGCGTTGGCTGACTGGAGGGTGGACAGGCCTGCGGGCAGGGTCTGCATCTCGGGACTGAACAAGACGTAGATAGGCCACAGGAAGTCGTTCCAGTTGGTGAGGAACGACAGCAGGGCCAGGGTGGCCAAGGCTGCTTTGGACAGGGGCAGGACGACCTTCCAGAAGATCTGCCACTGGTTGGCGCCGTCGAGGCGGGCGGCTTCCTCGAGCTCGACGGGGACGCCCAGGAAGAACTGCCGCATGAAGAACACCCCAAAGGCTGAAGCCGCGGTAGGCACGATGACCGCTGAGAGGGTGTTGAGCCAGCCCAGCTCGGACACGATGAGGTAGTTGGGGATGATCAGGATCACCGGTGGGACGAACAGGGTCGCCACGATGGCCCCGAAGACGAACGCGCGGCCCTTGAACTGCATCCTGGCCAGGGCGTAGGCGGCCAGGGCGGCGGTGCTGACCACCAGCGCGGCGTTGGCCAGGGCGGCGACCATGCTGTTGGCGAACCAGCGCAGCACGGGGGTGCCGGGGGCGTCCAGGATCGTCTCGTAGGCCTGGGTGGTGAAGGGGGTGGGGATCCAGGTCGGGGGGATCGCGCCGGCCTCGGCGCGGGTCTTGAACGAGGTCACGACCATGAACACCAGCGGGCTGATGTAGATCAGGGCCAGCAGGACCAGCAGGACGTAGCGCAGCACCGTCCGGCTCCGACCGGTCCCGGGTGGGGGCCGGTCGGGGGCGGTGGCGGGGGCGGTGGTGGTCTTGGTGCCGGGGCCGGGCTGGCGGGGAGCATCCACGACGGCCATGTCAGGCATCCTTGTCTCGGAAGAGGCGGAACACGAGGACGCTGAGCAGCATCAGGAACACGGTCAGCACGTAGCTCATCGCGGCTGCGTCACCCATCTGGTAGTTGCGCAGGCCGGTCTCGGCGATCTGGTAGATCGCGGTGCGGGTCTCACGTCCAGGGGCACCCTCCGTGATCAGGTAGGACTGGCCGAACATGTTGACCGACCCAATGATCGTCACCATCGTGACGAACGCCAGCACCGGGCGCAGGCCGGGCATCGTGACGTTGACGAACTGCTGCCAACCGTTGGCTCCGTCCATCCGCGCGGCCTCATAGAGCTCGCCGGGGATGTCCTGCAGCCCGGCCAGGTAGATCACCGCGTTGAACCCCAGCGTCCACCACACCGTGACCCCGACCAGCGCCGCCCACGCCGGCGGCACCGAGGTGGTCCAGGCGATGTTGTCCGGCAGCCCCACCAGGCCCAGGTAGTAGTTCACCAGCCCGATGTTGGTGTCCAGCAGGTAGCGCCACAGGACCGCCACCACGGCGACACCGAGGACGTAAGGCGCGAAGTAGACCGCGCGCAGTGCGTTGCGGCCGGGGAAGTTCCGGTTCATCACCAGCGCCACGAGGAGCGGGACCAGCAGGAGCAGAGGGACGCTCAGCACGGTGAAGATGCCGGTGGCCTGCATCGAGTCCCAGAAGATGCCCGAGCTGATCGACTCCGAGTCGAACAGGTCCGCGTAGTTCTCGAGCCCTACGAACGGCTTGCCCGGCAACGTGTAGTCGTACCGATGCAGGCTGATGTACGCCCCCAGCACGATCGGGGCGATCACGAACAGCACGAACAGGATCAGGTAGGGCGCTAGGAACAACCACGGAGTGAACCGCGCGTGGGTGACCTGGCCCCGGGTCGACGGTCCCGGGGCCGGGTCGCGGTCGACCTCAGCGGTGGCCAACGGCGCCGTAGAGGTCGACATCTCAGCCTCCGCCGAAGCTCTCGAGGTTCTCCTCCAGCAGCTTGGTCGCCTGCTGGGACGCCTCGCCCAAGGCCGCTTCCGGCTCGGCGTTGCCCAGCACCACGTTCGACAGCGCCGGCTCCAGCGCCTCAGCCTGGACACCGCCCAGACCTGGGACCGGCGGCAGGAACCGCATCGCATCGATCTGCTCGGCGATGACGCCCTGGGGTGCGTCGTCGAGCACACCGCTGTCCCGGACGGACTGGCGTGCCGGGATCATCCCGGAACCTGCCCAGTCGCCCGACTGCTCGCTCATCCAGCCGATGAACACCTGGGCAGCCTGGCTCTTGTTCTCGTCCTGCGCGGCCTGCTTGGTGATGAAGAAGTTGTGGGAGTTGGCCCACACCGCGTCCTCCTCACCGATGGTGGGGATCGCGGCGATGCCGTAGTCCAGACCTGACTCCTTCAAGTCGTTGATCTGCCAGATGCCGTCCCAGGTGATCGACGTCTCGCCCTGCTTGAACGCCGCGTACTGGGAGTCGATCGCCACCTCGGCCGGGCTGTAGCCCTCGTCGATGATCGAACGCTGCCACTGCACCGCCTCCAGGGCCTCAGGCGAGTCGAACGACGCCTGCGAACCGTCCTCGGCGTACACCTCGGCACCGTTCTGCCAGGCCAGCGACAGGTACATCAAGTGGCTCGGCCACAGGTTCGGCATCCAGAACGGCTGCTCGTACCCGGCTGCCTGGAGCTTGTCCAGAGCCTCCATGAAGGAAGCCTCGTCCGTGGGAGGCTCGCTGATGCCGGCCTTCTCGAAGTGCTCCTTGTTGTAGTACATCGCCAGGGAGTGCACATCCAACGGGATCCCGTACCGCTTGTCCTGGTAGATCCCCGCGTTCCACACCTCAGGGGTGAAGTCGTCCTCGGTCAGCTCCAGACCCTCGGCCACCGCGTCCACCGGCACGATCACGTTGCGGGCCGCGTTCGTCGCCAGCTGATCGAGGTGCATCACCCCGACATCTGGACCCTCGCCCGCATTGACCGCCGCAGGAAGACGCTGGTAGAAGTCCGCCCACGCGATCGTGTTCGGGGTGACCTTGATGTTCTCGTGCTCGGAGTTGAACTCGTCGACGAGGTCCTGCATGAACGGGCCGTCACCGCCGGTGAAGCCGTTCCAGTAGGCGAGCTCCACCTCAGGGCCGGTGTACTCACCAGAGAACTCCTCCTGCTCACCACCGCCCTGGGCGGCTTCCTCCGCGCTCATCCCACCTCCGCACGAGGCAAGAGCCAACGACGCTACGGCCAGGCCCGCGATCCCCCACCGGCCCCGCCACCGACCTGCTGAAGAAGTCTTGTCCAACGTCAAACTCATCATGAGCTCCTTTGCCGATGTACCGCTCCCACGAGGCAGCGACGGAGGTGTCAGAAGCATTCCTACCGCGCTTTCCAACGATGTAGAACTGAAGTTGGTCACAGCATGACAACGATGCTGAGACAGCCTGACTCCGTCCAACCTCTCCTGCTAGACCCCGGTGCCCCCGGTGCTCTGACGCACGACGAGCTCGAAGCCCTCGGTGAGGTCCTGGGGAGGTGAGGCCTGCGCCTGCTCCAGCCTCTGCGCCAGCAGCGTGATGGCCGCCCCGGCGATCCGCTCCTTGTCCGGGCGGATGGTCGTCAGGGTGGGGTAGCAGAAGGCGCTCTCCACCACGTCGTCGAAACCGACGACCGCGACATCCTGCGGAACCTGGAACCCGCGCTCTCTCAGCGTCCTCATGGCACCGATCGCCAGCAGGTCGTTGCAGCAGAACACGGCGTCAGGGGGCTCGGCGAGGTCGAGCAGCCGGGCCATGGCGATCGCCCCGTCCTCACGATGGAAGTTCAGCGACGGCAGGACCAGCTCGGGGTCCACGGGCATCCCCGCCGCATGCAGCGCAGCCCTGTACCCCTGGAGGCGGAGCCGAGCCGTCTCGCCGCGCTTGTGGCGCTGGGCGCCGATCGCTGCGATCCGTCGACGCCCCAGGCCGACGAGGTGGCTCACGGCGACGGTGGCCGCCGCCACGTTGTCTATCCCCACATGGTCGATCTCGCTGCGGTGCACCCGCTCGCCCAGCAGCACCATCGGGGTCGTGTCGCGGCGTGCGGCGAGCTCTTCGGCCCCGAACGCCAGCGGGCTGAAGATCACGCCGTCGATGAGCTGCGAACGGATCCCGTCCAGGACCAGCTGCTCGCGTTCGGCCAGGCCGTCGGTCTGGTCGATGAGCACCGTCCACCCACGGGCGTCGGCGGCACGCACGACGTGGCGCGCGATCTCGGCGAAGTAGGCCGAGTCCAGCTCCGGCACCGCCAGCGCGATCAGGCCGGTGCGCCCCCCGCGCAGGCTTCGCGCCGACAGGTTCGGCCGGTAGTCGAGCTCGTCCAGGGCCTCCTGTACGCGCTGGCGGGTCTTCGGTGCGACATGGGTGTACCCGTGCACCACGTTCGAGACCGTCTTGATGGACACCCCGGCCAGGTCGGCGACGTCACGCAGGCTGACTCTGCCGGGCTGCGCTCTCATGACGGGAGGCTACCGGCTCCACGTCAGCCCGCCTTTACAACCTTGTACAGGCGAGATAGAACTGGCCGTTCGATCCCGCGGTGCTGGGGAGACGTCTCCGTCCGTTCTTGAGAGGCCACCAGCACATGACGCGCTCCGTCATCCGCACCATCGAGGCACCCAGCACGTCGTACTGCAACCCTGTCCACCCGAGCTACTTCGCGGACCCCTTCGTCATGGAGGCGCCCGAGTCCGGGAGCCGGTACGTGGCGATCGGCACGGGCGGAACCGTGGACGGTCTGGCGTTCGAGGTGCTCGTCTCGGACGACCTGATCACCTGGCGCCTCGTCGGTGGGGCGCTGGTGCCACCGGTGGGCATCGGGGGGACGCTGTGGGCGCCGGAGGTCGCCCACGCCGACGGGCGGTGGTGGATGTACTACTCCTGCGGAGAGGGTGACGCGGGGCACCACCTGAGGGTCGCCGTCAGCGACGCGCCGACCGGCCCCTACATCGACCAGGGCGTCGATCTCACCCCCGCCGAGCGGTTCGCCATCGACCCGCACCCGTTCCGCGACAGCGACGGTCAGTGGTACCTGTTCTTCGCGCGGGACGTCCTGGAAGGCGAACGGGTGGGCACGATGCTGGCCGTGGACCGGCTGTCCTCGATGGACAGGCTCGAAGGTGCCGCCACCACGATCCTGGCTCCCAGCGACGACTGGCAGATCTTCCGCCGCGACCGGGAGATGTACGGCCGGCGCCTGGACTGGCACACGCTGGAGGGGCCGTTCGTCCGGCGCAGGGGCGACACGTACTGGTGCTTCTACTCCGGCGGATCATGGCTGGAGCCCGGCTATGGCGTGGCGGTGGCCTCCGCCAGCCACCCTCTTGGTCCCTGGTCGCAGGTTCCAGCTGGGAAGCCGCTCCTTCGGACGGTGCCAGGTCGCGTGATCGGGCCCGGCCACAACAGCGTGGTGACTGCGCCGAGCGGGCAGGACGTCATCGTCTACCACGCCTGGGACGTGGCCCAGACGGCACGGCGCCTGTGCATCGACCCGATCGTGTGGGGCGACGAGGGGCCTCTCGTCTGCGGGCCCACCTGGGAAGCCACGGATCTTGACCGGTGTCGTGATTGACACAATGTACTAGCGCATTGATACAATGCCATCACGCCGGTCCTGGCGCTTCCTCTTCCCGCGGAGCACGCCATGCACATCCCGTTCCTGCTGTTCCTCCCTCTGACGCTGGCGCTCCTGCTGTCACCGCTGGTGCTGGTGCTGCTGGCCCGCACCGCGCACCCCGACGACGAGCTAGGTCCGGCCACGGCCGCCGCGCGCAGGCACGCGGTAACCGGTGGTGCCATCGCGGTGGTCGCTGCCACAGGTGCCGCTCTCGCTCTGTCGTACGTCCTGCTCGGTGGGCCGGGTCCCGCGCTCGAGCTGCTCCTGCCGGGCGCGTATGTGGCGGTGGCAGCCGTACCCGCACTGGCGGCCGTGGTGCACACCGGTGTGCTCGCGCTCACCGAGGTCAGCTGGCCGAGGCCGCGCGGTGAGGTGCGGTGCGCGACGCTGGCGGCGCGCACCCTGCCGGACGTGACCCCGCGGGTGCTGCACCGTTCCTGGCTGACACTGGTGCTCGTCCTGCTCGCGGTGCTGGCTCTGGCCGCCCTCTCGGCGGCTCCCGACGGGGTGAGCATCGAGGCAGAGGTGACGCGGGACGGCGTGGTGGTGGGAAGCAGAGGGCACGGCCCGTACCCCGGCCTGCCGTTCGGCATCGCAGCTGCGTCGGCCGTCCTGCTGCTGGTCGCCGCGGTCGAAGGCACCCTGAGGCTCGTGCTCGACCGCCCAGCGGTGGCAGGTGCCGACACGGGAACCGACACCGCCCTGCGCCGGGCCAGTGCGCACCGCGTGCTGCGGGGGGCCGCGGCCGGGACGCTGCTGACGCTGGGACCGGTGCTGGTGAGCGTGGCCGGTGGCGTGTCCTCCGTACGTCCCGGATCGCCGCTGCAGGCGCTGAGCTGGGCCGCTCTGGTCCTTGGTGTCCTGGCCGCCCTGGCCGGTCTGCTGGTCCTGTTCTGGGTCGCTCCCCGCGTGCCGGCTCCTACCGGACCACCCGTCCTGGTCGGCGAACCGACCCGATGAGCCTCCCCGGGAACTCGTCGACGAGCCCGGTCGGACTTGGCGCGGACCACGCCGTCACCGTCGACGTCTCGGCTGCGGTTCCGCCCTACGAGCAGCTGCGCGCGCAGATCGCCGGCCACGTCAGCGCAGGTCGGCTGGCCGAAGGAGACCGGCTGCCCTCGGTCCGTGCGCTCGCTGCCGACCTCGGGCTGGCCGCCGGCACGGTCGACCGTGCCTACCGTGAGCTCGAGGCGACCGGTCTGGTGAGCAGGCGCCGGCGTACCGGCACGGTGGTGACGGTCCCCCGCTCGCGCGCCGACGAGGTGGAACCGGCCGGTCAGCTCGGCGCCGCCGTGCGTCATGCCAGACGCTGCGGCATGGCCGACGCGGCGATCATGGACGCGGTACAAGCTGCGCTGCAGACCTGAGCGGTGGAGGTAGAGACCTGAGCGCTAGAGCTGCAGGCCGACCAGGACCGGCTCGTTCACCAGGGTGATGCCGAACCGGTCGCGGACGCCGTCGCGGACCGTGCGCGCCAGGGCGAGCAGGTCCGCAGCGCTGGCACCACCCCGGTTGGTCAGCGCCAGGGTGTGCTTGGTCGACAACGCCGCGGGACCGGGCATGCCGTAGCCCTTGCCGAAACCGGCGTGCTCGATCAGCCAGGCAGCGCTGGTCTTGACCGCACCGTCCTGGCCGGGAAATGACGGTGCCCCTTCGGGAAGCGAAAACCCCTGTGGGAGAACCGGGTTCGTGAAGAACGAACCGGCGCTCCAGGTGTCGGGGTCCGCGTCGTCCAGCAGCATCCCCTTGCCGGCTCGCAGGCCCAGCACCGCCTGGCGCACCTGCGCCAGACCGGCCCGCTCGCCGGGTCCTACGCCGAGCGCCCGGGCGAGCTCGGCGTAGGCCACCGGGGCACCCAGGTCGGCCACAGGCAGCTGGAACGTCACGTCCAGCACCACGAACCGGCCCGGGTCGGCCTTGAGGCGCGAGTGCCGGTAGCCGAAGCCGCAGTCCGCCGCGGCCAGCGTCCGGACGGCTCGAGCCCTGCGATCCCACGTGCGCACGCTGGCGATGACCTGGGAGACCTCCTGCCCGTAGGCACCGACGTTCTGGATCGGTGTGGACCCGGTGGCACCCGGTATCCCGGAGAGCGACTCGATGCCCGACCACCCGTTGAGGACTGCGTGCCCGACCACCTCGTCCCACGGGTGGCCGGCCGCCACCTGCACGCTCGCCCCGGAGCAGGGGTCGACGCACGCCCTGATGCCGCGCGTCAGCACCCGCACCACGGTGCCGTCGAAGCCCTCGTCGGCGACCAGCAGGTTCGAGCCGCCGGCCACCAGCAGCAGCGGCTCACCCGCGAGGTCGGCCGCGCGCACGGCCTCGATGAGCGCTTCCTCGTCGTACGCCTCGACCACCCGGGCGGCGAGGCCCCCGACGCGCAGGGTGGTCAGGCCCGAAAGGAGCACGCCGGTACCGTCAGCACTCACGGCACGAGGCTATCTGCGCCCGGATGCGCCACGTCCGCGGTGGACGGTTCCTCGATGGTGTCCTGCGGGGGGCGCGTGGCCGGCACCACCAGCATCGCCGGCAGCGCCAGCGCCCCCACGATCAGCAGCGAACGCAGCACCCCCACCTCGTCGCCGACGAAGCCGAGCAGGGGCGGGCCGGCCAAGAACGCCAGGTACCCGATCGATGCCACCACCGAGAGCCGGGCGGCCGCGTGCCGGGGATCGTCAGCGGCAGCACTCATGCCCACCGGGAAGCCGAGCGAGGCACCCAGCCCCCACAGCAGCGAGCCGACGAACGCTGCCCACAGCCCGAGCGGGGGGCCGAGCACCACGAGCACCGACCCGACCGCAGCCAGCGCGAACGCGGACCAGAGCACACGCACCCGGCCGTACCGGTCGAGCCATCTGGTGCCCAGGATGCGGCCGGCGGTCATGGCGCTCAGGAACGCGACCAGGCCGAGCACACCCACCCACGACGGCGTGCCGTAGCCGTCGGTGACCGCCAACGACAACCAGTCGTTGGCCGAGCCCTCGGCGAACGCTGCGGCCAGCACGACGACCCCGATCAGCAGCGTGCGCGGCTCGGTCCAGGCCGCCAGCGGGTGCCGCCGCGGCTGGCCATCGGCGGGCTGGTGCCCCGTGTGCGCGTCGGTGGGCAGAAAGGCACGCACCGCCCAGCAGACGCCGGCGAAGGAGAGCACCGAGGTAGCGGCCAGATGCGCCAGGATGCTCACCTGCGCCCAGTCCGCGAGCGCACCCACCCCGGCGGAGGCCACCGTGCCGAGGCTGAAGGCAGCGTGGAAGTGCGGCATGACGTGGCGCCCGAGACGGCGTTCCACCTCTGCGCCCTCCAGGTTCATGGAGACGTCCCAACCTCCTGTCCCCAGCCCCGTCAGGAACAGCCCGACCACCACCCACGGCAGACCGGCGCCGCTGGCACCGGCTCCCACCACCACCAGGCCCACGGCGACCAGTGCCGCTCCCCACAGCACCGCCTTGGCAGCACCGACCCGGGAGGCGATCCAGCCCGTAGATGGCAGCGCGATGACGGCGCCAGCGCTCAGGGCCAGCAGCACCAGACCCAGCTGCGACGGGGTCAGGTCCAGTGCGTCCCTGGCGTTCGGGATGCGTGACGCCCAGCTGGCGAAGGAGACCCCGGCCAGGAGGAAGGCCACCATCACCGCGTTGCGCGCAGCCCCTACCGACGGTGCTGCGGTGGCGGTCAGTGCGGCAACCTGACGGTCGCGCGGGCCTTGCCCAGGATCGCGGTGCCCTCGTACGTCACGGTCAGGTCGATGCGCACGGTCCCGGCCTCGTGGTCCAGGGCACCGACGGCTCCCGCGACCTGCAGCTCCACCTGGCCGGGATCCGCGACCACGACGGGCTTGGTGAATCGGACTCCGTACTCGACGACGGCGCCGGGGTCCCCGCACCACTCGACCACCGGGTGCACGGCACGAGCCATGGTGAGCATGCCGTGGGCGATCACGTCGGGCAGTCCGACCTCGGTGGCGGCGCGCGCGTTCCAGTGGATGACGTTGAAATCGCCGCTCGCACCGGCATAGCGCACCAGGTCGGCACGTTCGAGGACCGCGCTGGTACGCAGGACCTCGTCGCCGATCGACAGCGCCGCCAGGGACGGGACACGCCGGGCCTCGTTCACGCCTCGCCCCGCACGACGATCGTGGAGCTGGCGGTGCAGACGGCCTCGCCGGCCTCGGTGGCCAGCTCGCTGCGGGTGGTCACCATCGAGTGCCCACCCGCCGAGCGGATCGAGTCCACGTGCAGGCTCGCCACCAGCCGGTCGCCCGCCGTGATGGGACGGTGGTGCGTGAACCGCTGCTCACCGTGCACGACCCGGCTGAAGTCGATGCCCGCCTCGGGATCGCGCACGAGCCGAGCGTCGCTGCGCTGGGCGATGATGACGGCGAAGGTCGGCGGAGCGATGACGTCGGAGTAGCCCAGGGAACGGGCGTACTCGGGATCGGTGTGGCAGGGATGCACGGCGACCGCGCCCGCTGCAGCCTCTGCGAACTCCCGGATCTTCTCCCGGCCCACCTCGTACACGCCCTCGGGCGGGTAGACCCGACCTACGAAGCTCTGGTTGACGGTCATGACCGTCACGTTAGCGGCCTGAGCTGCGCGAGGTCAGCGGGTCTCGCGGTGGGAGGTGTGCTTGCCGCAGCGCGGGCAGAACTTGGCCATCTCCAGGCGATCCGGGTCGTTGCGCCGGTTCTTCTTGGTGATGTAGTTCCGCTCTTTGCACTCCACGCAGGCCATGGTGATCTTGGGTCGGACGTCAGCACTCTTGCTGGCCACGGGACAGCCTTCTCTCGTCAAGGATCGTGCGGCGAACCCCTAGCGGGCCGACGGATCAGGGTACGTGCCGCAGACGCGCGGAGTCGAATCGTGCCAGCCCTGATCAGGCTGACGCGCTGGTAGCGGGGGCGGGATTCGAACCCGCGACACAACGATTATGAGCCGTTTGCTCTAACCAACTGAGCTACCCCGCCTAGCAGTGGTGCCGGACTGGCCGACCGTCTCCACAGACCGAGAGCCCCTTTACGGAATCGAACCGTAGACCTTCTCCTTACCATGGAGACGCTCTGCCGACTGAGCTAAAGGGGCGGTGCGACGGCAAGGTTACATGCCCGCAGCGCGCCGTGAAACCTCGGTTGCTGGTCGACCGTCGGCGGTCGGGCGGCCCTAGCGGGTGCGGTCAGGCGTTGGGCTGCCGTGTGCGACGGCCCAGTGCGAAGTCTGTCCGCCTGCGCGCTAGGAGCGTTCGCTCCGTCTCGGTAGGGGCCAGCTCGATCGCTCGTGCGTAGGCCGTCCCTGCCTCGTCCGCCCTGCCGACCCGCTCGAGCATGCAGGCTCGGGCGGCGTGGAGCAGGTGGTAGTCGTCTAGCTGACCGGTGATGCTGTCCAGGGCGGTGAGGGCTGCGCGAGGGCCAGAGGTCTCGCCGAGGGCGATCGCGCGGTTCAGGGCCACGACCGGGGTCGGCGCGCGGATCATCAGTCGGTCGTAGAAGCGCAGGATCGCTGCCCAGTCGGTGTCGGCGTAGGAGGCGGCGGCGCAGTGGATGCCCTGGATCGCGGCCTGCAGCAGGAGGGGCCCGGGGTGCGGGTGGCGCAGACCGGCCAGTACCAGGCGCTGTCCTGCACCGATCAGGGACTGGTCCCACCGCGAGCGGTCCTGGTGCTGCAGCAGCACGATGTCACCGCTGGCCCATCGTGCTGCTGCGCGTGACTCGCTCAGCAGCATGAGCGCGAGCAGCCCGATCGCCTCCGGCTCGTCAGGCATGAGCGCCACGACCTCACGGGCGAGCCGGACCGCGTCCTCCGCCAGGGAGATGTCACCGAAGACGCGGACGAGGGTCGCGACCGCCTTGCCGTAGGCCTCGTGGAATGTGGTCGCGACGTCGCTCATCGGTTCGGTGCCCTGGGTCCGGTGTCCGGATCAGGCCTTGAGGCGCCCGGTCGCGCGGAACGGGCGGACCTCGACCGCGTGGTGGGTGGCGTCGCTGACCTTCGCCGCCCAGTCCAGTGCGTCGTCGAGGGAACTCGCGTTGACGATGTAGAACCCGGCGATGTGCTCCTTGGCCTCAACGAACGGCCCGTCGGTCGTCACCTTCTCCAGGCCGCCGCTGACCACGGTCGCGGCGTCCGGTCCGTGCAGGGCACCGCCGAACGCAAAGGCGCCGGCCGTGTCCATCGCCTCCTCCAGGGCCATGACCTTGATCATGAAGCTCTGCATCTCCTCGGGCGTCGACGGCGAGCCCTCGACCTTCCCCTGGATCTCATACACCGACAACAGGTACTGGTGCATCGCGCACTCCTTGTCTTCACGGTCGCGAGAACTTCCCTCACCACCCTGATGACGAACAGGAAGCCCCCATCAGGACACCGGGCTCGCACATTGCCACAAGGTAGATATCGCCGACCGCGGCGGCGGCTCGCCAGTGGCCGTCGTGCCTGGCCTCGCGAACACGCCTGCTCACCTGTCAGAGAACGCATCGGGGCCGTGGGCCGGGCGGTACCCTGGGAAATCAGTGGCGGCACTCGTCGTCCACTGCCTGGGGGATGTCACATCGGCCGCACGCTTCTGGGAATCGGGTCGGCCGAGACAGCACACTCCAGGCACCGAAAGGCATCCCGATCATGAGCGACCCCAACAACCCTCCACCCCCGCCGGCTGGTCCTGACTTCAACAAGGACCAGGGCGCCGGGACGGGTTCCCACCAGGCCTACGGGGGACAGGTTCCTTCCTACGCCCAGCAGCCGCCCGGCTACGAGCAGCAGCCTGCCTACGGCGAGCAGCCCTCGTACAGCCAGGGCCAGCAGCCCGGCTACGGCCAGCAGCCGGCGTACGGGCAGACCTACGGCGACTACGCCACCGGCCCCAGGGGCCCCGGCAAGGGGCTGGCGATCGCCGCGCTGGTGCTGGGGATCGTGGCGCTGCTGGGCTCCTGGATCCCGCTGTTCGGCTTCTTCTTCGCCTTCCTCGGCGTGATCGCCATCGGCCTCGGCGTGGCGGGCGCCGTGCAGGCGAGCAAGGGCCGTGCCGGTGGGAAGGGCATGGCGATCGCCGGCGCTGTCCTGGGCGCGGTGTCCATCGTGCTGTCGATCGTGGCGTTCATCCTGTTCCTGAGCGTGATGGAGAGAGGCGCGAGCGCCTTTGAAGACGAGATGAACTCCTTCGAGTCCAGCATCGCCGCTCCGGAAGAGAGCACCGAGGATATCCTGGCCAACAACCTGGACGTCGAATTCAGCCAGCTGGAGATCACCGGCGACACCAACTTCCCCGACACCAGGCTCCCAGTGACGCTCACGAACACGGGCAGCACGCCAGCCTCATTCACGGTCTCGCTGAGCGCCGTCAGCGGTGGCATCGAGGTCGACTCGGACTTCGTGTCCACGGGCACGCTGCAGCCGGGGGCGAGCGAGACCCAGGACACCTTTGAGCTTGCGCTGGACGCCGAGGAACTCAGCACCGCGACGTTCGAGGTCGTCGACGTGACCATGTACGACTTCTGACTCCGAGCTGGCTGGCGACGCGCCAGCCCGAAGCGGACGAAGGGGCGCCCCACGGTTCGTGGGGCGCCCCTTCGAGCGTGGCAGCTGTTGGATTCGAACCAACGAAGGAATACTCCGACGGATTTACAGTCCGCTCCCATTGGCCGCTCGGGCAAGCTGCCGTGCCGTGCACCGCGGACGACCCGGGTGTCCCCGGAGCTGCGGCGATGGAAGGATAGCAAGCCTGACGGGCAGGTTCGACGTGGTGCCCGTCCCGGCCCGGTGCCGGACGACAGCGACCCGGAGGGTGCGACGTGGCCAGTGAGTCATCGTTCGACGTGGTGAGCAAGGTCGACCGCCAGGAGGTCGACAACGCGCTGAACCAGGCCGCCAAGGAGGTCCTGCAGCGGTACGACTTCAAGAACACCGGTGCAGCCGTGGAGTGGAGCGGGGAGTCCATCGTGGTCACCGCCAACTCCGAGGAACGGGTGGCCGCGGTGCTGGACGTGCTGCAGACCAAGCTCATCAAGCGTGGGGTCTCGCTCAAGACCCTCGATACCGGCGACGTCAGGCAGTCGGGCCGCGAGTACAAGCAGGTCTCCACCCTGCGGGAGGGCTTGGACCAGGAGAACGCGAAGAAGATCTCGAAGATCATCCGGGAGGGCGCGCCCAAGGGCGTCAAGGCCCAGATCCAGGGGGACGAGCTCCGGGTCTCGGCCAAGAGCCGCGACGACCTGCAGCAGGTGATCGCGCTGCTCAAGGAGTCCGACCTCGACGTGGCGCTGCAGTACATCAACTACAGATAGGTGGGAACACGCAGGCAGGTCCTGGCCGCGGCCGCCTGGGGGATGCTGGCGGCGGGCTGCACACGCGGTTCCAGCGGCGGGGAGGATACACAGGTGATCGCCCACTCCTACGGCGAGGACGCCGCCCAGGTCGCCGACCTGCACCTGCCGGCTGAGCCGCGCGGCGCACCGGTGGTGGTGCTGGTGCACGGCGGCTTCTGGGCTGCGGGCTACGACCGGTCGCTGGCCAGCGAGCTCGCGGCCGACCTGGTCTCCAACGGGTACGCGGTGTGGAACCTCGACTACCGCGCCGTGGGCGCGGGGGGCGGCTGGCCGACGACCCTGCAGGACGTCGCCTCGGGCTGCGACGCACTGGTGCCGGCTGCGACCGAGCACGGCCTGGCTCTTGCGGACGTCGCGGTCGTGGGTCACTCCGCAGGTGGCCAGCTCGCGCTGTGGGCGGCAGGGCGGCACCGGCTCGCACCCGGCTCCCCCGGTGCCGGGCCCCGCCTGCGACCTGCGATGGTCGTCAGCCAGGCCGGCGTCAACGACCTCGTCTCAGCACACGCCCTCGGTCTGGGTGGCGACGCCGTGGCGGCCTTTCTGGACGTCCCTGCCGGCATCGACCTGCGCACCCATCCTGCCCAGCGTCACCTCATCGCCTCCCCCGTCGAGCTGGTCCCGCTCGGTGTGCCGACGTTGGTGGTGACAGGGGACGCCGACGACCGGGTGCCGGTGTCTCAGAGCACCGGCTACGCCGCCCGCGCCCGCGCTGCGGGGGACGAGGTGAGCCTGGAGGTCGTCAGCGGAGAAGGGCACTTCGAGCACCTGGAGGCCGGCTCGCAGGTGTGGGGACGGACCCGGTCCTGGCTGAACGGGCGGCTGCATCCGGGTCGGTGACGTCCGGTCCGCACTGGCTGGCCCAGTGCGCCGACAGCGTGACCACGTCTCCGACGACCACCACGGCAGGAGCCCTGACGCCGACCTCGGCCGCGCGCGAGGCGATCTCGTCGAGCCGGCCGGTGGTGACGCGCTGGCCGAGGCCGTAGCCGTCCTCGATCACCGCAGCCGGCGTGGCGGCGTCCCTGCCCTGAGCGATCAAGGAGGCCGCAGCCGACGGTAGTGCCGTGACGGCCATCAGCAGGACCAGCGTGTGGTCGTCCCTGACGGGCAGCGCACCCAGCTCGTCGTGCCCGGTGACCACCGTGAACCCCCGCGCCAGGCCCCGGTGGGTGACCGGTATACCCGCCGCCGCGGGAACCGAGACGGCACTGGTGACACCGGGGACGACCTCCACCGCGACCCCGGCGGCCTCGCAGGCGGCGCGCTCCTCCCCGCCGCGTCCGAGCACGTACGGGTCACCCCCCTTGAGCCGGACGACGGCCTTGCCCGCCAGGGCGTGCCTGACGATCTCGGCGTTGATCTCGTGCTGCGGCCAGGGGTGGTGCCCAGGGGTCTTCCCGACGTCCACCACGACGACGTCGGGGTCGAGGCCCAGAACTGCTGAGCGCGGGCCCAGCCTGTCCATCACGACCACATCCGCCCCGGCGAGCAGGGACCGCGCTCGTGAGGTCATCAGGTCGATCGGCCCCGGTCCGCCCCCCACCAGCGCGACCCAGCCCGCACCACGGGGACGCGGGCGGTGCCGCCGCAGCGGCAGGGAACCGTCCTCCAGCCCGGCGGCGATGGCGTCGCGCGCGGTGGTGGCCCGGCGCGGGTCGCCGTGTCCGTTGACGGCCACCGTCACCGGACCGTCCGGAGTGCTGACCCGAGCCACGGCCGGCACCTGGGCGCTCGAGTCCGGGGCGCAGGAGGCGTCTATGCAGAACACCCGCAGCAGCGCCGCGTCGGCGCTCACCCGGGAGTCCGTGCGGCGGTCTCCGGTGGCGGTGTGCACCAGCCAGACACCCTCGAGGTCGGCCGGCCCGGCGTACTCACGCTGGTCCCAGCGGATCTCGCCCGCCGAGAGCATGTCGACCACGTCCTCGCAGGCGTACGGTGCGACCATCCGCACCGCAGCACCGCTGGTAAGCAGTGCCCGCGCACGCCGCGCCGCCACCGGACCTGCGCCCACCACGACGACGGGCCGCCCGGACAGGTCCAGCAGCAGCGGGTACCCCCGCGGTGCCGTTGCCTGGGCTGCTCCGCTCACGCGTGGATCCCGCACTCGGTCTTGGACGAACCCGCCCAGCGGCCCGACCGCGGGTCCTCGCCGGGCGCCACTCGCCGCGTGCACGGTGCACAGCCGATGGAGGGGTATCCCTGCGCCAGCAACGGGTTCTGCGGCACCCCGTGCTGCTCGGCGTACCCGGCCAGGTCGTCCGAGGTCCAGGCCGCCAGCGGGTTCAGCTTCAGCAGACCGTGCCGCTCGTCCCAGTCCACCAGGGGGGTTCCGGCCCGGGTGGAGGACTCCTCCCGACGGACTCCGCTCATCCAGGCCTCGTAGCCTTGCAGGCTGGCGGCCAACGGCTCCATCTTGCGCATGGCGCAGCAGCCGGCCGGATCGCGCTCGTAGAGCCTCTCCCCCAGCCGGCGGTCCTGCTCCTGCACGCTCAGCGGGGGACGGACGTCAACGACCGTGACCGGCAGGGTCGCAGCGACGGCATCCCGGGTACGCAGGGTCTGCGCGAAGTGGTATCCGGTGTCCAGGAACAGCACGTCCACACCGGGCAGGTGCCTCGAGACCAGGTGCGGGAGAACGGTGTCGGCCATGCTGCAGGCCACCGCCAAGGTACCGGGGAAGCGCCGCGCCGCCCAGGCCACCACCTCCTCGGCGCCGGCCTGCTCCAGATCGTGGGCGCCGGACCTGGCGAGCTCCTGCAGGTCCGCGGCGGGGCGGCGGGTGCGCGTGCTCATCGCAGGGCCCCTTCCTCTGCGCGGTGCGCCCAGGGCGCAAAGGCCTCCCCGGGATCCCGCTCAGCCAGGAACCGGCGCACCACCCGCTCCACGTACTCCGGAAGCTCGGCTGCACTCACCTTCAGACCACGCACGGTGCGGCCCAGACCGGCCTCCTCACGGTCCACCGAGGCCAGGCCGCCCCCGAGGTGGACCTGGAAGCCCGGGACCTGCTCACCGTCCTCGTCGGCGACGAGCTGACCCTTCAGACCGATGTCGGCCGTCTGGATGCGTGCGCAGGAGTTGGGGCAGCCGTTGACGTTGAGCGTGATCGGGGTGTCCAGCTCGACGCCGGCCAGGCGCCGCTCCAGCTCGGTGATGGCCGAGGCTGCGGTGGCCTTGGTCTCCACGATCGCGAGCTTGCAGTACTCGATGCCGGTGCAGGCCATCGTGTTCCGGCGGAAGGGGCTGGGCCGGGTGGCCAGGCCGAGCGCGTCCAGCCCTGCTACGACGTCCTCGACCCGCTCCGCCGGCACGTCCAGCACCACCAGCTTCTGGTGCGGGGTCAGTCGGACCCGCTGCGAGCCGACCTGCTCGGCCAGATCTGCGATCCCCTCCAGGACCGGACCGCTGACACGCCCCACCACCGGGGCCGCACCGATGTAGAAGCGACCGTCCTTCTGCTCGTGCACACCCACGTGGTCGCCTGCGTTGCCGGACGCCGCGGGGGGCGGGCCGTCCGGGAGCGGATACCCCAGGTACTCGTCCTGCAGCACCTGGCGGAACCTCTCAGCGCCCCAGTCGGCCAGCAGGAACTTCATCCGCGCCTTGTTGCGGAGCCTGCGGTACCCGTAGTCGCGGAAGACCCGCACCACGGCGTGCCAGACGTCCGCCGCCTGGTCGGGGGCGACAAAGGCACCGAGCCGCTCGGCGAGCCGGGGGTTGGTGGACAGCCCGCCGCCGACCCAGAGGTCGTAGCCCGGCCCCAGCACCGGGTGCACGACCCCTACCAGGGAGATGTCGTTGATCTCGTGCACGACGTCCTGGCTCGGTGAGCCACTGATGGCGGACTTGAACTTCCGCGGCAGGTTCGACAGCTCGGGGTCCCCGATGAACCGGTGGGTAATCTCGGCGATCACCGGTGTGGGATCGATGATCTCGTCTGCGGCGATACCCGCGACCGGGCTGCCCAGGATCACCCGCGGGACGTCGCCGCAGGCCTCCGTCGTCATCAGGCCGACCGCCTCCAGCCGGCGCCAGATCTGCGGAACGTCCTCGATCCGGACCCAGTGCAGCTGGATGTTCTGACGGTCGGTGATGTCGGCGGTTCCTCGGGCCAGCTCGGTGGAGATGCCCGCCACCACCCGTAGCTGGTCGGTGCTGAGAGCACCGCCGTCGATGCGGACGCGCAGCATGAAGTACCTGTCCGCCAGCTCGTGCGGCTCGAGCTGGGCGGTCCGACCTCCGTCGATGCCCGGCCTGCGCTGAGTGTAGAGCCCCCACCAGCGCAGCCGGCCGTTCAGGTCGTCGGAGGGGATGGAGTCGAAGCCGTCCCGTGCGTAGACCTCCTCCACGCGTCGGCGCACGTTCAGGCCGTCGTCGTCGGCCTTGAACGACTCGTTGGCGTTCAAGGGCGCACGGCCGTCGACGGCCCACTGACCGTGCGAGCGCGTGCGGGTCGGGCGCTGAGAGCTGATCGTCACGAAAGATCCTCCAGGGTCGTCGGTGGCGAGCCTCTGCGTCACGGACGGCAGAGGCCCCGCACCCGGGCGGCATGCGCCGGGTCCGGGCCTGGGGGACGGATGTCCCGCGTCAGGCCGGGCAGGGACGACAGGTGGAGTCGGACAGGACGCGCTGCAGATCCACGTGACGACGGCTCACGAGAAGGGTGCTGCGGTCTGTGCTCACACCGCGACGATACGTCAGGCCCCTGGAGCGCGACGACGTGGGTCCGCATGCTGGGACCTGGGTCTCAGCAGCGCGAGGGGCGCCCCTGTCAGCGGTCGGCGGGCAGGATCTCGCGCCCCAGCGGGGTGAGCGAGACGGGGACGAGCTTGAAGCTCGCGATCCCCAGCGGGATGCCGATGAGCGTGACGCAGAAGGCGATCCCGGCCACCACGTGGCCCAGTGCGAGCCACCACCCGAACAGGGCGATCCACACCACGTTGCCGATCCCCGACGCGAGCCCCGCCGCGGGGCGCCGCTCGATGCGGCGGCCGAAGGGCCACATGCAGTACGAGGCGAGCCGGAACGAGGCGACCCCGAACGGGATCGTCACGATCAGCACGCAAGCGACCACCCCGGCCACCAGGTATCCGATCGCCATCCAGAAGCCCTCTACCACTAGCCAGATCACGTTGAGCACGATGGCCAGCGGTCCGGTGGGGTTCATGGCATCGACGCTACCGCCTCGCCGGTCCGGCCGGCCCGCCCGCCATCGCGTGAAGACGGGCGATCCGCTCGGCCATCGGTGGGTGGGTGGTGAACATCCGGCTGACGCCCCGGGCGCTGAATGGGTTGGCGATCATGAGGTGGCTGGAGTTGACGAGGTCGCGCTGAGGCGGCAGCGGCAGCTGCTGGGTGCCGACATCGAGCTTGGCCAGGGCGGACGCGAGCGCCAGCGGGTCACCGGTGAGAGAGGCCCCGTCCTCGTCCGCGTCGTACTCACGGGTGCGGCTGACGGCCATCTGCACCAACCCGGCAGCCAGCGGACCCAGCAGGCTGATGGCCAGCGCTCCCACCATGTTCGGCCGGCGGTCGCCCCCGCCGAAGTACATCGCCCCATAGGCGAGCACCGTGATGACCGACGAGGCCGATGCCGCGACAGACGACGTCAGGATGTCGCGGTTGTACACGTGCATGAGCTCGTGCCCGAGGACCCCGCGCAGCTCACGTTCGTCGAGCAGCGCCAGGATGCCCTCGGTGCAGCACACCGCCGCGTTGGCGGGGTTGCGTCCGGTGGCGAAAGCGTTGGGCGCGTTGGTCGGTGAGACGTACAGCTTCGGCATCGGCTCGCCGGAGCGTTCCGACAGCTCGCGCACGATCCGGTACATCGCGGGCTGGTCGGCCTCTGTCACCGGGTAGGCGCGCATCGCCCGCAGCGCGATGGTGGCCGAGCGCCAGTAGGTGACCCCGTTCAGGATCAGCGCGAGCACCAGCCCGACGAGCAGGGCGCCGATGCTGCGGCCGAAGAGCAACCAGCTGGCACCCATCACGATGCCACCGAGCAGGGCGAGCAGCAGGGTCGTCTTGAGGCCGTTGTAGTGCCGGTGCATGAGCCCATCCTCGCGGGTACGTCCGGACCTGGCACCCTGGCAAGATGCGCCTCGGGACGTTCAACATCCTGCACGGCAGGTCCTGGGACGACGGGGTCGTCGACCTGGACCGGTTCGCCGCCGCCGTGCGAGGGCTCGACTGCGACGTGCTGGCTCTGCAGGAGGTCGACCGTGCCCAGGCGCGTTCGGGCGGCGACGACCTCGCTGCGGTGGCCGCCCGCGCGATGGGCGCGGTGGAGCATCGGTTCACCGCCGCCGTGCACGGCACACCGGGGTCGTCCTGGGTGCCGGCGACCGGGGACGAGCCTGCCGGCTCCCCCGCCTACGGCGTGGCCCTGCTGAGCCGACACCCGGTGCGGTCCTGGCACGTCGTCCGGCTGCCCGCCCTGCGCGGCTACGTCCCGATGTTCGTGCCGGGACGACGCAGACCGCTCCTCATCCGCGACGAGCCCCGGGTCGCGGTCGCTGCACTGGTCGAGAGCCCGCTCGGGACGATGACCGTGGTCAGCACCCACCTCACGTTCGTGCCCGGCGCGAACACACGTCAGCTACGACGTCTGGTGCGCGAGCTCGCGGGGTGCCGGCGACCGCTGATCCTGATGGGCGACCTGAACACCGGTCCGGGCGGCGCGCGCCGTGCCAGCGGGCTGCAGGTGCTGGCGAAGGGGGCGACGTTCCCGGTGGGGCGACCCCGGCGCCAGCTCGACCACATCCTGGCCGACGGGCTCACGACCTCGGCTGAGCTGCGGTCGCAAACGGTGCGCACCCCCGTCTCGGACCACCGGGCGCTCGTGGTGGATCTCGAGGCCTGAGGCGGGTGCGTCAGACCATCAGCCCGGGCAGCACGCAGAAGGCGAGCAGCAGCGCTCCCCCCAGCCCGAGCGCCGCACCCTCGGCCGGACGCACCGACCACGTCAGGGGGGCCCGCTCGTCGCCCGGGTCGGCGCGAGCCACCAGCAGCGCCGTCCATCGCAGGTAGTACACCAGCCCGAGCGCCACGTTCAGCGCGGCGACCACGGCCAGCCACCACAGCCCGGCGTCGACCACCGGCTGCAGCACGGCGACCTTCGCCACCAGGCCGGCGACCCCCGGCGGCAGCCCGGCGAGGCTGAGCAGCGCCAGCGCCAGCAGCGTCGCGGCGACGGGCTCGCGCCGGGCCAGGCCGCGGTAGTCCGCCAGCTGGTGCGCCCCGCCTGCGACGTGGTGGCGGGTGACCAGCACCACGACGGCAAAGGCGACCGCTGTCGCCACGCTGTAGGCGAGCAGGTAGGTGACGGCAGCCTGCGTCCGGGACCCCCCGGCCCCGACCAGCGGCAGCAGCACCCATCCCGCCTGGGCGATCGTCGACCACGCGAGCAGGCGCACCGCACTCGTCTGCACCAGCGCCACGAGGTTGCCCACCGTCATGGTGACTGCCACCAGCCCCGCGAACCACGGCCCCCAGGACGCGATGGCGCCGGGCAGGCCGACGACGAGGATCAGTGCGGCAGCGGCGAGGCCGGCCACCTTGGACACGGTCGAGAGGAAGGCCGCCACCGGCACCGGTGACCCGGCGTACACGTCCGGAGCCCAGAGCCCGAACGGCAGGGCCGCGACCTTGTATCCCACCCCGGCTACGGCCAGGACGGCACCGAGCGCGACCAGCGGCGTGGCTGCCCCGCCACCGTCCGCGGTGACGGCTGCGATCTCGCGCAGGTGCAGCGAACCCGTGCCGGCGTAGATCAGGGCAACCCCCAGCAGCAGCAGGCCCAGCGAGGTGACGGCCACGAGCAGCAGCTTCATCGCGGCCTGCGCGCCGTCGGCGTCGCGGCGCAGCGCCACCATGCCCACAACCGGCAGGGACGCGGTCTCCAGCGCGACCACGAGCGTGGCGAGGTCGCGGGCGCCGGCCAGCGCGAGCGCTCCGGTCAGGGCAGCCAGCAGCAGCGCGTGGTGCTCCGCGCGGGTGCCTCGTCCGCTCGCGCCTGGCCCGTCCAGAGCGAGCAGCAGCACCAGCACGGCAGAGATGACGATGACCGCTTGCAGTCCCAGGGTCAACGGGCCCACCTCGTAGGAGCACCGCCGCACCAGCTCGGCCGGCTGGACCGCGCAGAACGTCGAGCGTGCTCCCTGCGAGGTCAGAGCCAGGGCAAGCACGGCCAGCCCGCTGCCCACCGTCCCGACTAGCGCGATGACGTCGAGCAGCAGCCTCCGTCCGGGGGCGGCCGCCTGGACGACCAGCAGCACCAGCATCGCGGCGCCGGCGACGAGCACCGGCGAGAGCGCCGCCGCGTCGACGTGCTGGACGCCCTGCTCCACCAGCGCAGCGCTCATCCGACACCGCCCAGCAGCTGCCGGACCGCAGGCCCGGTCACCGAGAGCAGCAGCCACGGCAGCACGCCCAGCGCCACGCAGCCGACCACCAGGGGCGCCAGCACCGACGCCTCGGCCACCGTCATGTCAGGACCGTGCAGGCCGGCTGCACCGGGAACCGCTGCCCCAGGAACCGCTGCGCCAGGGCGTGCGTCGCCGTGCCAGAGCAGGTACAGCACCCGCATCAGGTACGCCGCCGCCAGCGCCGTCCCGACGGCCGACAGCACGGCCACCCACACCGCACCGGTCGGGCCCAAGAATGCCTCGCCCTTCCACGCCCCGACCACAGCGAGGATCTCGCCCCAGAAGCCGGCCAGACCGGGCAGGCCCACCCCGGCGACCGCTCCGAGGGCGAGCACCCAGCCCAACCGGGGCATCCGGTCGCGCAGACCCGTCCCCAGGTCTGCCAGGTCAGCGCTGTGGCGACGGTGCTTGAGCATTCCGACCGTCCAGAACAGCAGGCTGGTGACGACCCCGTGGGCCACCCCGGCGAAGAGCGCGCCCTGCAGGCCCTCCGGCGTGCCCGAGGCGACACCGACCACCACGAAGCCCATGTGGGCGACGGAGGAGAACGCGATGAGGCGCTTGAGGTCCCGCTCCACCAGGCACACCAGCGCGCCCCAGAGGATGCCGCCGACGCCCAGCGCCGCCAGCCACGGAGCCCAGCGCGCCAGCCCGTCCGGAACCACGCCGGCGACCAGGCGCACCATGCCGTAGCTGCCGAGCTTGAGCAGCACACCGGCCAGGAGCACCGAGCCCACGGTCGGGGCGATGGTGTGCGCCGCAGGCAGCCACGAGTGCAACGGCCACACCGGCACCTTCACACCGAGCCCGACCAGCAGCAGCAGCGCCACCGCCGACTGGGTGGCGAGGTCGAGCTGGGGGCCGGTCCGCGCCAGCTCCACCAGGTCGCTCGTGCCTGCCTGCACGGCGAGCAGGACCAGGCCGAGCAGCATGATGGCGGAACCGGTCGCGGTGTAGATGACGAAGCGGGACGCCGCCGCGCTACGGGCAGCGGGCCCGTCCTGGGCGCCGCGGCGGCGCACCGGGTCCCCCCATGCCGCGATGATGAACCACATCGGCACCAGCACGGTCTCGAAGCCGATGAAGAACACCAGCAAGTCGCGCGCGGTGAACGTGGCGACCGCACCGGCCTCGACCAGCAGCAGGCACACCAGCAGCAGCGGGTCGGGGTACGCACCGTCGGAGTCCTGCCCGTCGTCCTGCCCGTCGTCGTCGCTCACCCACAGGTACACCACCGACAGCAGGACCAGCACCGCGGTCAGCACCACCAGGGGTGCGGTGATGCCGTCCCAGCCGAGGTGCAGGCGGCTGCCCAGCAGTCCGATCCAGGGCAGGTCGAGCGAGGCGGCGTCCGGGCCCTGCCGCCACGGTGGCGCCACCCGCAGCAGTGCCAGGGCAGCGACCAGGGTCAGGGTGCTGGCCGCGGCTGCCACCGCCACGGCCGCCGCGCGGGCCCGGCGCAGAGCCAGCACGACGACCGCCGCGAGCAACGGCAGTGCCACGGTGGACACCAGCAGGACGGTCTCGTTCACCGCATCCCCCCGACGCCGAGGAACGTCTCGCCGCTGAGCAGGAGCGCCGCCACGCCGAGCAGCACGGCACCCACGGCGACCCAGGACAGGTAGCCGGTGACGACGCCGGTCTGGACCCGGCGCGCGCCCAGCGCCAGCCACCTGGCCGCCACGGCGGGCGCCTGCACGTAGCCCTCGACCACCGACCTGTCACCGGCGTGGGCGAGCCGGGCGAGCGCCGTGACCGGGCGGACGACCAGCAGGTCCTGCGCGCGGGCGTACCCGTAGCCCGACATCGCTGAGGCCCGGAGCCGGGCGGGCAGCCGCTCCGAGACGTCACGGCTGCCGGCGCGTCCGCCGGACAGTCCCACCAGGACCCCGACCAACGCCAGGAAGGTGCCCACCAGACCGGTCACCAGCTCGATCTCGAAGCCCGCCAGCCCGCGCGGCCGGAGCAGCGGGACTGCGCCCACGGCCAGCGTCGCCAGGGTCAGCACGGCGAGGGGCACGCCCATGGCGACGGGCACGTGCCTTCGGGTTGGGACCCGCTGCTCCACCTGCTGCCGGTGCGGCCGCGACGGGGTGCTGTAGACGTCGCGATCTGCGCCGTCGTAGTCCGGGTCGATGGAGAACACCAGGTCGAGGTCCTCCGGTGCCACCTCGTGCACCGCGCGTGGACGCAGCACCACGGCAGCGAACAGCCGGGCCGCGTACACCCCGGTCAGCAGCGTCGTCACCCCCACCGCGGCCAGCACGAGCGCGGCCACCCACTGCCACGCGGCACCGTCACCGTCGAGGAGGGCGTGCTCGGCAGCGGTGAGGACACCTTCCTTGCCGACGAAGCCGGCGAACGGCGGCAGCGCCGCGAGGCTGGCCAGCCCGACCCCCCAGGCCGTCGAGGTCCAGGGCGCGACGCGCCCCATCGAGTGGATGTCCCGCAGCAGCGTCGTACCGGCGTGGTGCACCAGGACCCCTGCTGCCAGGAACAGCAACGACTTGAACGCGGCGTGCGCGAGCAGGTGCGCGAGCGACCCGGCGCGTCCGGCCTCGCTGCCCAGCGCCAACGCCGCCAGCATGATGGCGACCTGGCTCACGGTCGACCACGCCAGCACGCGCTTGATGTCGTCCGCCGCGAGCGCCGCCAGGGCCGCCCCGACCATCGTGACGGCCGTGATCACCGCGAGCGTGGCCAGGACCGCCGGAGCGCGCTCCAGCAACGGCCCGAAGCGGGCCAGCACCACGACGCCGGCGGCGACCATGGTGGCCGCGTGGATCAGGGCCGAGACGGGCGTAGGACCCTCCATCGCGTCAGGTAGCCACCCGTGCAGCGGGAACTGCGCCGACTTGCCCACGACCCCGGCCAGCAGCAGCAGGCCCACCACCGTCGCGTCCGGGACGCTGATGCTGTCGGCGGCGCGCAGGATGGTGCTGATGCTCGTGGTCCCGGTAGCCGAGTACAGGGCGACGACGCCGAGCAGGAACCCCACGTCCCCCACCCTGGTCACCAGGAACGCCTGCAGCGCAGCCCGTCTGGCGGCCGGACGTTCGCTGTGGTGGCCGATGAGCAGGTAGGAGCACAGGCCCATCACCTCCCAGCCGATGAGCAGCAGGAGCAGGTCGTCGGCCTGCACGACCAGCAGCATGGCGGCGGTGAACAACGAGATCGTGGCGGCGTAGGCCGCGTACCGGGTCGGCGGGGGGTCCCCTGCTGCGTCCGGTCGCGGCCGGGGGCGCAGGTACCCGGCGGAGTACACCTGGACAGCCAGGGCCACGGTGGTGACCGCGACGGCGACGAGGCCGGACACCGCGTCCACACGCAGGTCCAGGCCCACCGTGGTGGAGCCGGTGTCCACCGGGCCGAGCAGGGAGATCGCGGTGATCGTCCGGGCGCTCGACCAGGTCCCCCAGGCCAGCGCCAGGGCCGCCACCAGCGCCACCGTCGCACCACCGATGCCGCACGCGACGGCGAGCCCGCGCGAACGTCGTCCGGCGGGCAGCCCCGCGGCCGCGGCGACCACCGGGGCGAGCACGAGCAGCAGCACCCACTCCGAGAGGGCCGTCATACGTCCGCCCCGTTCGAGCTGTCAGTACCAGGACGCTCGGATGACCGTCGTGGTTCTGACAGCTCTGGTGCTGGGCGCGCGCTCTGGCCCAGCGACCTGGCTGCCCGCACGTCCGAGCTTCCCCGGGTGCGGAACAGCAGCAGCACCACGGCCAGCGCCAGGCCGATCTCGGCGGCGGCGATGGTGATGACGAAGAGGGCTCCGCTCTGGCCCGAGAGCAACGGGTCCGCCTCGCCTGCACGAGCCACGTCCGAGACGACCAGCAGCAGCACGGCCGAGTTCAGCAACAGCTCTGCGCCGATCAGCACCATCACCGCGTTGCGGCGCGCCAGCACCCCGTAGACGCCGATCCCCGCGAGGCAGGCCACCAGCAGCCAGGGGACGACCAGGTTGATCACGGGGGGTCCACCCGGTCGTCGGTGTCGTGGTCGGAGTCGCTGCCCCGGCTCACCGCGACAGCAGCCACCAGCGCGGCCAGCAGCAGCACCGAGAGCAGCTCGAACGGCAGCACCCAGCTGGCGAAGACCACCTCTCCCAGCGCTCCGGCCGTTCCGCGCTCGGGCAGGCGGACGGACGTCTGCGCGCCGCCGGCCAGCAGCGCGCCCGCGACGAGGACCGCTGTGGCCAGGCCCACGACCGCGGCCAGGACCTTGACCGGCCGTGGGGAGTCCAGGTCGGTGCTGGCTCCGGTGGGTGCCCGGGTCAGCATCAGCGCGAACAGGACCAGGACCACCACCGACCCGACGTAGACCAGCACCTGCACTAGGGCCACGACCTCGGCGCCGAGCACCAGGTAGACACCGGCCATCGCTCCGAGGGCCACCACCAGCCACAGCGCCGCGTGCACCACCCGCGTGCTCGTGACCGCCACCAGGGCGCTGACGACGGTGAGGACGGCGCAGGCGGACAGCATCACGTCCAGCCCGCTCATGGAGCCCGCTCCGGACGAACCGTGCGAGCCGGGCGGGTCGCGGTCCCGGTCTCCTTGGGAGCGACCGCACCGGGGTCCAGTGCGGGCGGCGGAGGCACCGTCCACATCCACTCCCGCAGCCGCCCCATCTCGTGCGTCATCTCGCCGATGTCGGTCTCGGAGTACTCGAACTGCGGTGACCAGAAGATCGCGTCGAAGGGGCACACCTCGATGCAGATGCCGCAGTACATGCACAGCGAGAAGTCGATCGCGAAGCGGTCGAGCACGTTGCGCTGCCTGTCCCGGGCGGCGCCCTCGACCTTGACGGTCTCCTTGTGCGAGTCGATGTAGATGCACCAGTCGGGGCACTCGCGCGCGCACAGCATGCACACCGTGCAGTTCTCCTCGAGCAGGGCGATCACCCCCCGGCTGCGCGGAGGCAGCGTCGGTGCGACCTCGGGGTACTCAGCGGTCACCGTCGGCTGCCCCAGGGTGCGCAGCGTGACCGCCAGCCCGCGGGCCAGGCCGCGCAGGGCGCTCACAGCGCCACCACCACGACGGCCGTCAGCGCCAGCTGCCCGAGCGCGACGGGCACCAGCACCACCCAGGCCAGGGACTGCAGCTGGTCCTCGCGCAGCCGCGGCCAGGCCACGCGCACCCAGATGATCAGCAGCGCCACCAGAGCCGCCTTCAGCAGCGTCCACAGCCAGCCCAGCGTGCCGGCGAAGGGCCCGGCCCAGCCGCCCAGGAACAGCACCGCGAACAGGCCCGAGAGCACCACGATCCCGGCGTACTCGGCCAGCAGGAAGAACGCGAACCGCAGGCCGCCGTACTCGGTGAAGGGGCCCATCACCAGCTCGGCGTCGGCCACCGGCATGTCGAACGGCGGTCGCTGCAGCTCGGCCACGCCAGCCACCAGGAACACCGCTGCCGCCGGTGCCTGCCAGAGCAGCCACCACGGCTCCCAGGCCTGCGCGATCCCGGTCAGGTTCAGGGTGCCCGCCGCCATCGCTACCGACGTGGCGGCCAGCACCAGGGGCAGCTCGTAGGAGAGCAGCTGCGCCGCGGTGCGCATGCCGCCCAGCAACGAGTACTTGTTGCCGCTGGCCCACCCGCCCATCAGCACCCCGAGCACCCCGACCGCGGACACCGCCAGGACGAACAGCAGGCCGGCGTCCATGTCGGCGGCCACCACGCCGGGCATCAACGGGATCGCCGCCATCGCCACCAGGTACGGCACCAGCGCCACCCCGGGGGCGAGCTTGAAGACGGTGCGGTCCGCCGCAGCAGGGACCGTGTCCTCCTTCTGCGCGAACTTCACGCCGTCGGCGACCAGCTGCGCCCAGCCGTGGAACATCCCGGCGTACATCGGCCCGAGCCGGCCCTGCATGTGGGCCATCACCTTGTGCTCGGCCTGACCGACCAGCAGCGGGAGCACCAGGAACGCTGCCAGCACTGCGCCAGCGCGCAGCACCACCTCGACCACCTCAGGCATCCTCGGGCTCCCCCGGTACAGCGGCTGTCGCCCCGAAGGTGGTGCCCTCCAGCGTGCCGGACTCCTGCGGCGCGGCACCGGCACCACGTGTGCGGGGCCCCCAGGTCGCGGGATCCGGCACAGCAGGCGGCAGCAGCTTGCGCCGCGAGGGTGAGGCCGCGTGCCCCTCCCCGCCCTCGCCCGGCTCCTTGGCACCCGGCCACGCCTTGACGGCACGTGCGGCCAGCACGAACGACTTGCGCAGCGGCGTCCCGACGAAGCCGTCAGGCAGCAGCAGCGGCCGCAGCCCCTGCCCGGAACCGTCGTGGAAGCCGGGGAAGTCGATCCCGAACATCTCGTGCGTCTCGCGCTCGTGCCAGGCGGCGCCGGCGAACACGCCCGTGATGCTGGCCAGCTGCGGCGAACCCACCTCTACCCGGGCGCGCAGGAGCACCGTGCGCAACGGACCCAGCCCCACCAGGTGCACCACCACGTCCGCTCCTGCGGGGTCGCCCTCGGGCTCGTCGACCGCCGACAGCCAGTCGAACATCGTGTAGCCCGCGTCCCTGGCAGCGAGCACCGCCTCGACCCAGGTCTGCGCGGGCACGTCGAAGCATGGGGTGCCGGCCGCGTCGGACTCCTGGACGACCATGCCTGCGGGCCAGGCGATCTGGCTCATCGACCCCGCTCCTGCTCGCGGGAGTACCGCTGTCCCAGGTTCTCCGCGGCGATCTTCTGCTGCAGGGTGATGATCCCGTGCAGCAGGCCCTCCGGGCGCGGCGGGCACCCCGGCACGTACACGTCCACCGGGATGATCTGGTCCACCCCCTTGGTGACGCAGTACGAGTCCCAATAGGGCCCGCCGCTGTTGGAGCAGGCACCGAAGGAGATCACGTACTTCGGCTCGGGCATCTGGTCGTACAGGCGCCGGATGGCCGGCGCCATCTTGTCGGTGACGGTGCCGGAGACGACCATGAGGTCGGCCTGGCGTGGACCGGGCGCGAACGGGATCACCCCGAGCCGGATGAAGTCGTGCTTGGACATCGAGGCCGCGATGAACTCGATCGCGCAGCACGCCAGGCCGAAGTTGAACACCCACAGGCTGTAGCGCCGGCCCCAGTTCAGGACGAAGCGCACCGGGTCGGGAGCCAGCTGCTGCAGGGCCCCCACGCTCGGCCTGACCACCGGCAGCGGCAGGGGTGTGGGGCCGGGCTCGGCCGTCAGCGCCACCTCAGCACCCCCGCCCGCCAGCAGTGCAGCAGGCCCACCGCCAGGATGCCGAGGAAGACGGCCATGGTGACCACGGTCGCCCACCCGTAGGGCTCCACGACGGTGGCCCAGGGGA
>JAABUN010002670.1_pt1 | contig 30633 bp, 18 predicted proteins | sample 5559311 | NCBI WGS metagenome assembly JAABUN01 (sample SAMN10711877, study PRJNA513370) | rock metagenome | isolation source: Antarctica rocks | place: Antarctica: Victoria Land, Siegfried Peak sud | reverse complement strand
AACTTTTTAATTCTTGAGCTTGATATATTTTGGTTTGTTTGCCACTTTTGCCTTTTGTTGGGTAGCCGAAACCACTACCAGAGGTAGTGGCTTTGCTCTTAGTAAAAAGGCAAAAGTTAAGAACCGACTCTAAACTTTTGCCTTTTCTGATAATTATTGTGATTAGCTAAACACGCTCGAAAAGCACGTCTTCCAACGCTTCGAGCCGAATCGGGCGAAACACCAGCTTGTCGTTTTCCGTGAAAACTTCCACAAGGCTTTCTTCGCTCAACTTTCCTTGAATTAAGGCTTCGGAAAGCTCGTCTTCGACGTATTTCTGCAAAGCTCTGCGAAGCGGACGCGCTCCGTAACTGCGGTCGGCACAGGTTTTTTTTATCAGCCATTGTTTGGCTTCGTTCGTCAGGCGAATCTGTAAAGCGTGTTTGGTTAAAATTTCGTTGAGCTTGCCGAGCTGTAAATCAATAATCTGTATTAAATCTTCGTCTATCAATTCGTCGAAAATAATGATTTCATCAAGGCGATTGATGAATTCAGGCGCGAAAGTTTTTTTAACTTCGCTCAACACTTGCTCTTCCATTTTTTGCCGCGAAGCGTCCGCGCCCGTCTGAAAACCGAGCGACGCGCGTTTTTGAATAAATCTCGCGCCTATGTTCGAGGTCATAATAAAAATCGCGTTTTTGCAGTCAACCGTGTTTCCCTGCGAATCGGTCAACATGCCGTCTTCAAAAACTTGCAGTAAAACATTGAACAAATCAGGATGCGCCTTTTCGATTTCGTCGAACAAAACCAATGAATACGGCGCGCGGCGAAGTTTTTCGGTTAGTTGCCCGCCTTCTTCGTGTCCGACGTATCCGGGCGGCGAGCCGATAAATTTCGCAACCGTATGCTTTTCCATAAATTCCGACATATCGAAACGAACGAGAGCGCGTTCCGAGCCGAACAGAAATTCCGCTAAGCTGCGGGCAACTTCAGTTTTGCCGACACCAGTTGGACCTAGAAAAAGAAACGAGCCGACCGGTTTATTCGGATTTTTCAAGCCCGCGCGCGAACGCCTGATTGCTCTTGCCAGCGCGGAAATTGCCGGACGCTGTGAAATTACTCGCCGATGAAGCTCCGTTTCGATGTTCAAAAGTTTTTTCGCCTCTTCCTGTTTAATCGAACTTACGGGAATGCCTGTCCAACGCGCAATCACTTCTTCGACATCATCTTTTGAAACTTCCACTGCGTAAAATGAATCTTCCATCGTTTTCAATTCAAAAGCGAGAAGCTGGTCATCGCTGGCGGCGGCGCGTTTCCAATTCTCGACGGTTTCCTTCCACGAAGGTTCGGAAACGGCTTCCTGTTGGTAGCGAAGTTTGGCGCGCGCGCCTGCTTCGTCCAAAACGTCAATCGCTTTGTCGGGCAAAAATCGGTCGGGAATGTAACGATTCGTTTGAAAAACCGCAGCTTCCAATGCTTCTTTCGAGTAACGGATTTGATGAAACGCTTCGTATCTTTCAGCAAGACCTTGAACGATTTCTAAGGCTTCTTCTTCGGTCGGCGGCACGACTTTGATTGGTTGAAAACGACGCTCTAAAGCGCGGTCTTTTTCAATTGATTTGCGGAATTCGCCCGGCGTAGTCGCGCCGATACATTGAATTTCGCCGCGTGAAAGCGCGGGTTTCAAAATGTTTGCCGCATCCAGCGTTCCTTCCGCCGAACCTGCGCCGACGAGCGTGTGCAATTCGTCAATAAAAACAATGTATTGGTCGTGTTCCTTGAGTTCGCCAATAATTTTCTTGAGGCGTTCTTCAAATTGTCCGCGGTATTTCGTTCCGGCGACAATCAACGACAAATCAAGCGATAAAATGCGTTTATTTTCCAAAAATGAAGGAACGTTTTTATCAACGATTCTCTGCGCGAGACCTTCAATAATCGCCGTTTTCCCAACGCCCGCCTCACCGATTAAAACCGGATTATTTTTCGTTCGTCGGCAAAGAATTTCGATAATTCGCTCGACTTCGCGTTCACGTCCGACAAGCGGGTCGAATTTTCCGGTGGCGGCTTCCGAAATCAAATCTCTGGTAAATTCCTGGAGATGAGGAACGTCGGATTTTGCGCCGCTCAACGCATAGAGATTCGGAAAGCCGTTTTGTCTGGCAATTTCATCGCGCATGTCTTTTAGGCGAAGTCCGTATTGATAAAGAATTTCCGCCGCCACCGAGCGTTCCTCGCGCACCAAGCCTAAAAAAAGATGTTCGGGTCCGATGTGCCGATTTTCAAGCCGCTGACTTTCCTCGCCCGCAAACGCCAGAATTCGTTTGGTTTCGGCTGCCAGATGCAGTTCGGCGGATTGCGGAATGCGTTCACGAAGGACGATGCGTTCTTCAACTTCCCGCCGAATCGCATCAACCGTCAAAGCGTTGCGAAACGGGAAATATCTGGCGGAGATAGTTTTGTCCTCGCGCATCAAACCCAGAAGAATGTGTTCGGGCGAAATAACCTGCGAGCCGTATTGCAGAGCTTCGTAGCGGGCAAAAAAGACGACGCGCCGCGCTCTTTCCGTGTAGCGTTCAAACATAAAATAATTGACCTGACTTTCCTAAGCTAAATTCATTATTAACAAAGTCTGAACCTAATTGCCAAGTTTTTCAAGAATGAAATTTTTAAGACTTGTCTGAATATAGTCGCAAAGCGTGAAAGAATCCATATTTTTCTTGACTGATAATGGAGAAAAGAATTAAATTTATCGTAACGAAAAACCGTCTTCGGTTTGAAATTGCAAACCTCGAAATCTAATTCGCATAGGACTTTCTCAAAATCATTTTTAACGCAAAGGCGCAAAGACGCTAAGACGCTAAGAAAATTAAATGCTCGTTTCGCGTAGTTTTTTTTTACCTTAAAAACTTTGCGCCCTTGCGTCTTTGCGTCTTTGCGTTAAAATTTTCCTTGATAATGAGAAAGTCCTATCGCATTTAATTGAGCTTTTGCATCTATACTTTCAGTGTTCGCATCTGTAATTATCGGTAATTAAATTTAAAATCAGAAGGCGCGTCTTTTATGAAAATACTTTGCACCGTTTTTCTTTCAGGTTTATTGTTTGCGGTCAATGGTTTCTCTCAGGTCAAAAAAGAAGAATCGAACACAACGCCGAAAGCGGCGACGATTAAAATTACTTTGCTTGATTTGCCCGGTGTAAATCTCGAAAAAAGCAAATGGGAAATCGCTTACGAACTGAGAATTGCCAGCCAAAAGGAATTAGATGATGCTTCGATAAACGGCAGATTAAACCTCGATGCCGACAAAAAAATCGGCGAATTTATTGGTAAAGGCAGTTTCGCCAAAAACATTTTGTCAAAAAAGGAAAATCGGGAAGTGATTTTGACCGTTCCGCTTGACGAAAAAATTCAAAAGAAGTTAGACGACGAACTTGAAAGCCTCAATAAATCCAACGCGACCGCGCCGAACAAAAATGCGCCCGACGCGGCAACCGAACGCCGATTGAAAACACAAAATTTCTTAGTGTATGCCAACGCATTGGTATATGATGCAAAGCTCAAGAAAAATATCATCATTCCGTTTAATTGGGTGCTGCCTTTTACACGCCACACTCGCGTTCCGAATGCAAGTTATGAAATGACGCTTCAAATCGAAGAAAACGGCGAGTATGGCAGAAGATGGATATTGCCGGAAAAGCCAAAAAACTCTACGACGATAACAATTAAACAATAAGGTAAAAATTATGAAAAAGTTCGCTTTTCTCGCCATTTTATTACTATCTTCGCTTTCGGCTTTCCCGCAAAAAACCGCGCCGAAGCCAACGCCGAAAGTTTTAACCGAAAAAGAACAGAAAATTTTATTGCAAAAGTTACAGGCAATCTCAATGGTGACGAAAACTGCCGGCGAAGCGACTTTTTGGGAAGATAAACGGGCGGCTGTCGAAGCAATGGCGGACGCGGCGGATTTGCTCTGGGACGAAAACTCGAATCAATCGGCGAAATGGCTGACTAGGGCTTGGAATATGATTGACCAGGTTTCGGAGACGAAAAAAGACGAGAAAATGCGCGAATTTTTCAATCGTTCCGACAAATCCGGTTTGCAGGCGACGGTTCTGCGGGTTGCCTACAAACACGACGCGGAATTAGCCGAAAAGTTTTTGAAACAATTAACCGAACAAGAGCCGGACGAGAAAAAGGACAAAGGCGCGTTTGACGACAAAACCGCGAAAAGCGAACAGCTTTTAGGTTTGGCTTTGCAGGCTTTGGAAACAAGTCCGGGTCTTGCCTTTAGTTTGGCAGAAAGAAGTTTGGCGGACGGAATTTCTTTTTCTCTGCAAACTGTATTGACGAGTTTGCGGCAAAAAGATGTGAATCTGGCAAATCGCTTGTTCGACGCGGCGTTAGCGCGTTTAAGCACGCCTGACGAAGCGCAAGTTTTATGGGGTTATCTTTTCAAATCCGGCTTTACTTTTGCGACCAATTCGAGCGGCGGAATGATATTAGCCGTCAATCCGAACCAGCAGGATTTGCCCGCCGTCGCGCAAACCGACCCGCAGCGCGCCAGAAATTTTTTGGGCGCGACTTATCAAATATTTTTCTCGCGTCCGGTTTTGGTCGACACCACCGAAAACAAACGCCGCGCCGGAAATATCTGGATTTTGGGCAATCAGTTGACCGAGCAATACGACAAATACGCCACCGAATTAGCCGCGGCGACGAAAGCGTTTTTGCTTCAACTGAGAAACCAGGCTAATCCGAACCGGCAAAATGAAACTTCCTCCAAACCTGAAAGCAGATTGAGCAAATTGCCGAAAGACGCGACCAAAGAAGAAACATACGAGGCTTTAATCGCCGATTTGGAAGAAAAAGCCGACAAGGAAACCGACCCGATTGCCAAAAAATTGGCTTATATCCGGGCTGCTCTTAGCACGAAACCCGAAGATTACAAACGCGGAAAAAGCATTGCGGGAAAAATCGAAGACGAAAATTTGCAGGAAGATGTCGTTTCATTTGTGCTTTATCGCGCCGTTTTGCATTTTGTCAAAAAGAAGGAACTCGAAACCGCCGAAGAACTCGTGCCGCAAATAAAAGAGTCCTTGCGCCGTTCAGTCGCCAAAATTGCCGTCGCGCAAGCATTGCTCCAACCGAAAACCGACAAAAAAATCGAGCAGTCGCAAATTGTTTTTGAGAAACAACGCGCCTTCAGCCTTCTCAATGACGTTCAGCGCGATTTGCGAAACGAAGACGCTTCGCTGAATTTGGTCAAAACTTTGCTCGGCGCAACCGCGGTTTCGTCGAAATTCGACAAAGCGCAAGGGCTTTCCACGCTGGAACAATCCGTCCAAATGATAAACAAGCTGGATAAATTTAATCTGAAAGACGCTTCCGCGCCCAAACTCGGCATTGACCTTTATTCAATTTCAAGCGCGACGGTTGCAGCACCGCGAATCGGTTTTGGTTTCGGCAGCGCGGTTGAGCCGTTGATAGAAACCGACTTTGAACAAGTCGCGGCAATCGTCGAAAGATTGGCGGTAAAGGAAGTTCGCGGTGTCGGACGCATCGAAGCGGCGAGATTGTTTTTTCAAAAAAATAAAAAGTTTTTGAGCGGGAAATAAATTACTGTGTTCGCAAATTTTCCAAAGGTTTTATTTGACTTGCCCTGAACGCTGGATAAACCGTCGCCGCCAGACATAAAAAAAACGCAATCAAAATTATCAACAAAACATTGGTTAAATGCGGGTGAAACGGAATGTAGCGCAGCGAATAAACTTCCGCCGAAAGATTGATGATTTGGAAATAATTTCCGACAAAACAACCGAGCAAGCCCAGAACAACGCCGGAAACAATTCCCAAAAAGCCCAGAAACAAGCCTTCAAACAGAAAAATAAGAATCAAATTTTTCGTTCGCGCGCCGCACGTTCTTAAAATTGCGATGTCAAGCCGGCGTTCATTAACCAGCAGCGCAAGTGTCGTCGTAATGTTCAGAGCCGCGACGAAAATTATCAGCGAAATTATCGCCAGCGCGACTTTTCTCTCTAAACTAAGCGCGGCAAAAAGCGGTTGGTTTGCTTCCTGCCAATCAAGAATGCGAAAATTTTCGCCTAAATCCGCGCGAATTTCTCCGGCTGTTTCATTCGCTTTGTAAATATCTTTGACCGAAACGCTTAAAATTGTCGGCGTAAAATTCGCCGTTTGGTGAAGCCGTGCGAAACTGTCGGGCGAAATATAAATCCAAGTCGCGTCGTATTCGTAAAGTCCCGTTTGAAAAGTTTCTTCGATGCGAACATTGAAAGTCTGCGGCGCGGTTTCATTTTCAAACGTGATAATTCGCGCTTCGTCGCCTTTTTTTAATCCGATTTTTTGGGCAAGAACCGCACCAAGCGAAATAAAAATTTGCCCGTTGTTTGTTGTTCGTTGTTCGTTGTTTTTTTCTCGTAATTCGTAATTCGTAATTCGTAATTCGTCTTTTACTTTGAGAATCGCATAATTCGTCGCTTGCGTTCCGACGACGATCGAATTTTCATAAGTTGTCGGGGAAATTGATTTAACATTTTCCATCTTCTCCAAATCTTCCTTGATTTTTTGCCAACCGACAATCTTTGTTTCATCAATCGAGAAAATGGAAATATGCGCCGTATTTGCCAGAATTTTGTCCTGCATTTCATCACTAAAGCCGCGAGCGAGTGATTGAGCGATTATCAAACTCGCCACGCCCGCCGCGATTCCGATAATCGCCACGAATGACGTAAAACGCGCCAGACTTTTTCGCCGCGCGCGAAAATATCGCCACGCAAGTTTGAGTTCAAAAGGCATCGGGTAAATGGTAAATGGTAAACGGAAAATGGTAAATGGTAAATGGAAAATGGAAAATTCTTCACGCGCGACCGGGATTACAGTTTTGTAATTCGTAATTAAATTTACTGTTCGCCAAAATTTTGTATTTCAGCTAAAATTTATGTTTTGAGAGAATTGCGATAATCCGAAATCCAAAATCCAACAATCTAAAATCGAACTGATGCCGCTAAACACCATCGAAGAAGCCGCTCGTGATATTCGAGCAGGTAAAATGATAATCATTGTCGATGACGAAGACCGCGAAAACGAAGGCGATCTCGTGTGCGCGGCGGAAAAGGCTACGCCTGAGATTATCAATTTTATGATAACTCACGCACGCGGTTTGATTTGTCTGCCTTTGACCGAAGAGCGTTGCGACGAATTGAATCTGCCGCCGCAAACCGCGGAAAACACTTCGAGTATGGGAACGGCTTTTACGATTTCAATCGAAGCGCGTGAAGGCGTAACGACGGGAATTTCCGCCGCCGACCGCGCACATACGATTTTGACGGCGGTTAATCCCAATTCAAAACCAAGCGATTTAGCGCGTCCCGGACATATCTTTCCTTTAAGAGCAAAGCGCGGCGGCGTGCTGGTGCGCGTCGGGCAAACCGAAGCCAGCGTTGATATTGCACGAATCGCGGGCTGTTATCCGGCGGGCGTAGTTTGCGAGATTATGAACGAAGACGGCACGATGTCGCGCCTTCCCGAATTAGAAAAATTTGCAGCAAAACATGATTTAAAGATTATTTCCGTCGCCGACCTTGTGCGCTACCGAATTCAAAAGGAAACGCTCGTGCGCCGCGTCGTCGAAACTGATTTGCCAACCGAGTTCGGGACTTTCCGCGCCTACGTTTATGAGAATATAATGAATGGCGAAACGCACGTCGCGCTGGTGATGGGCGATTTTTCGCAAGCAACCGAACCCGCGCTGGTGCGCGTCCAAACCGAGAACATCACGTTTGCAATGTTCGGCTCAAAATTAGGCGAAGCGGCACACGCAATTCAGTCTTCACTAAAAAAAATCTCCCAAAACGGTCAAGGTGTGATACTTTACTTGCGTCAACACGAGCATAACCTCGATTTGATACATCAACTCCAAACTTACGCCATGATGCAGGAAAAAAATCTGGATTTTCAAGCGGCGCGACGCGAAACAGGTTACGGCAGCTTCCGCGATTACGGCATCGGAGCGCAGATTTTGAAAGATTTGGGCGTGAAGAAAATTCGGCTTCTGTCAAATCATCCGCCGCGAGTTAATGCGATTGAAGCATTCGATTTAGAAATTGTTGAAACTGTTCCGCTATAAAGTGATAAGATAACCGAGCCATATTTTGGACGCATTAGTTTTTTAGAAATGCCCGAAGAAAACAATAATCAAACCGAAAAAATTCAAGAAACCAGCGAGAACGAAACGCCGAACGTAACGGAAGAAACTCCGGCGGAAGCGCGGCGCAGGCATTTTTTCACGCGCCGCAACGCGGTCATCGCGTTCGGCTTGGCGGCAATTCTGGTCGTTTTGCTGGCTTCTTTGACATTTGTAACTTATCGCTACGGTTACGCCGACAATTACGTCAAGCGGCAATTCGTCGCAAAAATGGCGGATATCGGCGTTGTTTTCGACGCGGACGTTTTTCGGCTGACGGTTAATCCTTTACAGCTAGAACTCAAAAACGCAACTTTTAACGACAAACTGACGGGCGAAAAACTTTTCCGAATCGGCGAAGCAAAACTCGGTTTGAAAGTCAAAGACCTTTACGCCTGGCAACTGAGCCGCGACATCTCGATTGACACGACCGATTTGACCGATGTCGAAGCGTGGGTGAAATTCGACGAAAACGGCAACTCGAATTTTTCTAATCTGAAACTTATCGAAGATGAAGCCGGCTCGCGCGTAAATTTCAATTATTCGTCGGTCAAAGCGTCCATCAAAAACGGTTTGATTCATTTCGGCGATGTTCAGCACAAAATCAACGCCGACGCGAAAAACGTTCAGCTTTTTCTCGAACCGACCGATTACACCGTTCCTGACGAGCAAAAGCGTTACAAATTCGATTTTACTTCGACCGACTCAAACGTCGTCTATGACGAAAATCCGATTGAGCCGATTGACATTCGCGCAAACGGAATTGTGGACAACTACGGCGCGGAAATTTCTTCGTTAAAGCTGACATCGCCGCTCGGCGAATCGAGTTTGAGCGGAACTCTAACCGATTGGGAATCGTTGAAATACAATTTAAACATCGATTCGACCATCGATTTGACGCAGACTTCCAACCTTCTGCCGATTGGAACGCCGCTGCGCGGTGTCGGAAATTTCAGCGGAACGGTGACGGGCGAAGGCTCAAAATATCTGGTTGAAGGCGAGATAAAATCCGACGCGCTCGCGGCATCGAACATTCGCTTGAAAGCCTTGCAGCTAAACGCCACGGTTGACGGTGACGGCGAGATGTATAACGCCAACGGCAAAGCGGTCGCCGAGATGCTGACGTTTGAAGATTTCCAGATTGATTTTCCGCAAATCGTCGGCAACGTGCGCGGCACGGGAACGGATTTTCGCTGGTTCGGCGAGCTGCAGGCGGCGGCGGCAAAATCGCCTTTGGGAACAATCGGCGGACTTTATATTTCAGATGCGGTTGCCGAATACAAAGACAGCCAGCTTTCCGCGACTCTCGGCAATGTACGAACCAGAACTTTCAGTTCAGCCGATGCCGACATTCAAGGTTTGCAGGCGAACGATGTAAAAATCAATTCCGCCGACGGCACGATTGATGTTTCCGTTCCGAATCTTCGCGCCGGTGTTGTCAAAGCCGAAGGCACAACAATTAGAGGCGTTAACGCGGGAAGCGTCAAACTCAGGAATCGCGGTGACCAAACCGATATTAACGCGGGGAATTTGCGGGCGGATTCAGTCGAAACCGCCGATGCGAAACTCAGAGGCGTTAATGCGAACAATATAAAATTAAGAACCAGAGGAAGTCGAACTGACGTTGATGCGGGAAATCTGCGTGCCGCCAGCATCGAAACGAAAGACGTGCGTTTGCGAAACTTAAACGCAAGCGGCGTTGCTCTCTCGCAGCAAAATAACTCGACAAACCTTACCGCGAAAAATGTGCAGGCAGACGGACTCAACGCGAGCGGCGCGAAAGTCGGCGGCTTAAATGCTTCGGGCGTTGACGTGAAAATTACCGGCAATGAAACGCAGATTTATTCAAACAATCTGCGAGTTGCGAAAGTCGAAACCGACGCGGCGACTCTTGGAACTTTAAATGTCGCGGGCGTTCGTTTGACAATTCGACAAGGGAGAATCGAAGCCAAATCTGGCGATATAGACGCGGGGAATGTCGCGCTGACAAAATCCGTTTTGCCCGGCGGCGGAACAATCGAAAACGTCAAAATTTACAAACCCGTTTTCGTTCTCGAACCTTCGGGACGCTATCGCGCCAGCGCGGATATGAGTTTGGGCGGCGGCATTTTAGGAAGCGTGCGGCTCGGCGCGGCTCGCGCTTCGGTCGTTGCGGAAAATAATCAAATCGCGCTGAATAATCTGACCGCCGATGTGATGGACGGCAACATTAACGGCAATGCGGTGCTTGCTTTGAACAATCGCAATCGTTCGCGGGTTGATGCCGATTTTGCCAATCTCGATTTATCGAAACTGCTTGCTTTGCAGGGCGGACAAGTCGTGCCGATTGAAGGCAAAACGACCGGAAGAGTAAATTTGACTTTCGCCGGAACAGACTTTAAAACGGCGAGCGGAACTTTGACCGCCGATTTTGCGGCAAACGCCGGAACTGCGGAACGTGGACTTGTTCCGGTCAACGGACGACTCGGATTAACCGCGACTAACGGACTTTTCGATGTTGATTTTGCCAATCTGAATACGGAAAAAAGCGGGTTGAACGCCACCGGAAGATTTGATTTGAGCGGAGAAAACTCAAACTTAAATCTCTCTCTAAATTCGACCGACGCGAGCGAAATCGAACGCATCCTCAGAGTTTTGAACGTCGCGCCCGAAATCGTCGCTCAACTCGATTCTTACAGAGCGCAGTTTGGGGGAAATCTTAACCTTACCGGCAATGTGACGGGAAATCTTTCAGACCCGACATTTAACGGACGCGCTTCGATTGATTCTTTGATTTTGCGCGAAAGAAATCTAGGCTCGGTTGCCACTAACATCTCCGTCTCGCCTGACGGTTTTGAGTTGCGCGACGGCGTTTTGCAGGAGCGCGACGGCGGAAATCTCGCTTTTAATGTCAACATTCCAAGCGCGGGAACGGACAATATCTCCGTCAATGCGAAATTAAATAATGTAAATACCGGAAATCTGCTTGCGGCTTTGCCGATTGATATTTTGCCCGCGCAGATTGAGGATTTTCAAGCGCAAACTTCCGGCACGATAAATGTGAGCGGAATTCCCAAAAATTTGCAGGGCGAAGCCAACATCTCTTCCGGCAAAGGCACAATCAACGGTCAGCCGTTTGACGGTTTTGACGCGCAAGCGAAATTTCAGGGAAATCTTGTCAATCTCGAAAAATTTGAAGCGCGTTTTGGCGACGGATTTTTGCGGGCAAACGGAAATTACAATACCGATTCAACCGCTTTTAATTTCGATGTGCAGGGCAAAGATATTGCGCTGGCGCGGGTTCGCCCGTTTTTCCCTAAAGGAACTGACCTTTCAGGAATTAACGGAACAATTGATTTAACAGCGAAAGCGACGGGCAGAGGTTCGGATGCAAGAACTTACGATATTAATTTTAACGGTGTCGGGCGCAACGTAGTCATCAACGACAATGCGCTCGGCGAAGTTACGTTTATCGGCAAAACTGAAAATCAACAACTTAGTGCGAATTTAACCGCAAACTTTCAAGGTCAGCCGCAAGCGATTACGGCAAGCGTGAATTTTGCCGACGAGAATTTGCCGTTTCGAGCGGAAACGACTTTTAACAACACGGAACTGGCACCGCTTATCGCGCTCGTTCGTCCGCCCGATGAAGTTAGTATCAGCGGACAAGCGACGGGCAGAGTGTCTTTGGAAGGCAATCTGTCAGGCGTTGACGCGACCGGAAAACGCGGATTTACGACCGACAATTTGAGCGGCGCGGCGGAATTTAATCAATTTGCTTTGCAAATCGGCGACACGCCGCTCATTGCCGTCGAACCGGTTTCCGTACGTTTCAATACAAAAGAAGTCGTCGTGAACAATGCGAAATTTTCCGGCGGCGGCTCGAATATCGTCGTCAGCGGCACAAAGGCTTTGACCGACGACGGCATCAACAATTTAGCGGTTGACGGAAAAATCAATCTACAAATTTTTAACGCGCTTTCAAAAAATACGTTTTTCGCAGGTTTGGCTGATGTTTCCGTGCGCCTGACCGGAGTTAATAAAACTGCTCGCTTAAACGGCGTGGCAGAGCTGCAAAATGCGACGGCGGCAACCTTTATCGGCGCGGAACGCTTGTCGTTTGACCGCATCAAAGGTCGTATTATATTTAACTCGAATCAAGCACAGATTGAAAGCTTAAGTGCATTTTTGGGCGGCGGAAAAATCACGGCTTCCGGTGGCGCGTCGCTCGAAGGTTTGGAGCTGCAAGGTTTCCGGCTTAATGTCAACGGCAGTAATTTTACAGCACCGCTTCCGCCCGATTTTATCACAACCGGTGATGCCGAAATCGAAATTAGCGGCAGACGCATCAATGGTGAGATGAATTCTTTGATTGCGGGAAGAATTCTTGCCAGACGTACTATTTATAATAAAGACATAGATTTAGCTAGTTTTATCAGCAGTCGGCGGGAAGGCTCGCTTTCCGCCGGTTCATCTGATTCGTCTTCTTCATCGTTTTTGGGTGTTCCGAAACTCGATATTCGCATCGAAGGGCGCGACGCGCTGGTTGTTCGTAATAATCTGGCGGATTTGACCGCTTCCGCCGCGCTGCGTATCACGGGCGACGTTGAATTTCCGCAGATTTCCGGTAGAGTTACGGCGAACAGCGGAACGATTACCTTCCGCAAAGACCGCTACGAAGTGCAGCGCGCGGTTTTGGAATTTCCGCCCAACACGAGCGTCGAGCCGTTTATCAATTTACAGGCGACAACCGAAATAAAAGGTTATCAAATTACCGTCAATCTGGTCGGCGAACTAACTAATACCGAATCGCTCAACGCGACTGTTCGTTCGAGTCCGGCGTTGCCGCAAGCCGATGTTGTCTCGCTGATAACGACCGGAAATCTGGCAAACAGCGACACGGGAATTCCGACGCTGGCGCAGTCGGGAATTAACACGGCGGCGGAAATTTTGACCGATACGCTGATAAATAATCCGCTGAGTAAAGCGACCGATAAACTTTTCGGTTTGAACCGATTTGAAATTGACCCGATTATTTCCGGTCAACGACTTAATCCATCGGCGCGTCTAACCGTCGGCAGACAAATCAACCGAAACCTTTTGATTACTTATTCGACCAATCTTTCCGAAGACCAGAATCAGGTTTTAGCTCTCGAATATCGCGTCTCCAACCGCTTGTCGTTTGTCGCCCAATATGAACAGCGTTCCTTGAGCAATGTTACGCGAAACAGTAATAATTTTAGCTTTGAAATTCGATTGCGAAAGAGATTTTAAGAGAATGGGAAATGGAAAATGGAAAATGGAAAATTCGGGAATCGGCTTTCTTCGGTTTTCATTGCGCCTAATTTATTGTGCGTCGGCTTCTTTCCGTTCCTCATTTTCCATTTTCCATTTTCCATTTTCCATTTTTCACGTCTTTGCGCCTTTGCGCCTTTGCGGGATAATTTTACTTTTTTGTTTTGTCGTCTGCGCTCAAAACAAATATGAAGACCGCACAATTTCCAACGTCAACATCGTCTTTGACGGCAAAGACCGCGATGTTTCAGCCGCGCAGCAGTTTGAACTGATTGCGCGAAACGCGCTCGGCACAAAGTATTCCGCCGTCAAAGTGCGCGATGCGATTCAGGCACTTTACAATTCAGAAAAAATCGTTTCGGCAATCGTTGACGCGACTGAAGTCGGGAATGACAGCCTGGATTTGCGATTCATCATCAAACGCAAGGTGCGAGCAGAAAAAGTCAACATTCTCATTAATGACACGGTTGGCAAAGCAGTTACCGAACAAGAGTTGCTTTTGAGATTGAATCTTCTCAATCCTGGAATGGCGATTACCGACCAGACGCTTCGCAACAACGCCGATTTGATTTTGGATTATCTGCGCGAGCGCGGCTATTTCAAGGCGGAAGTTACTTTCACGCAGCGTCCGCTTCAAAGTGAAACACAGGTTACGGTTACATTTCTGGTAACGCTGAACCCGCAGGCGACGGTTGAAAATTTTAATATCAACATCGCCGGTTTTGACCGGACGAAACTTCCCAAAAAATTAAAACTTCAACCGGGCGAGCCGTTTTCCCGTGAACTGCTGACGCGGGATTTGGAAAAAATTCGCGCCGCGCTGCTCGAAGAAAAATTTCTCGCGCCCGAACTCGAAGAGCCGCGTGTCGTTTATGACGGAAGTAAAAACGTCGTCAACATCGAATTGAACGGCAAAGTCGGCGCGGTCGTCAATGTGATAATTGATGCGGGAAAAACAAAAGAACTCAGCGATAAAACGCAGACCAAACTTTTGACCATCCGGCGCGAAGGCACGCTTGATTATGCGGCAATCGTCGAAGGCTCGCGGCGACTGAGAAATTATTATCAGGAACAAGGCTACTTTTTCGCCGATGTCAAAGCAGTTTGCTCGGTCACGCCGGAATTTAAGGAAGAAGAAGCCAGCGTGACAACCAACGAAACGGACGTTTTATGCTCGGCTCTGAGCGGCGCGGAACTCAGCGACCGCGTGGTTGACGTAAAATACCAGGCAGACCTCAGCCGACGTTTGCGGCTTGTTGATATACGACTCGAAGGCACAAACCAATTTGCGGTTGACGAAGTTAAAAGCGTCTTGAAATCACAGGAAAAAAGTCTGCTCGGCATCATTCCTTTTTTAGGTTACGGGCGCGGTTACACAAGTACTGAAACTTTGGAACAAGATCGCCTGACGATAAAATCTCTGCTGCGCGAACTCGGTTATCGTCGCGCTGACGTAACTGTTCGGCAAGGTGTTTCGCCGAATGGCGAAGATTTAATCATCACTTTCATTGTTACCGAAGGCATTCCGACGCGCATCGCCGGTGTCGAAATCACGGGCAATAAAGCGTTTTCAACCGACGTTTTGGAAGCGAAATTGCCAAGCCTTGCGGGGAAAAATTTTTCGCGCGCGCGCGCGCGAAACGGCACTAAAGAATTATCGCAGTTTTACTCGCAGGAAGGTTATTACGATGCGAAAGTAAGCTATTCAATCGTCGAGCTGACAAAGGATGAAAATCCAACCGAAGAGCAAGTAAAAATTGTCTACAATCTAGAAAACGAAGGCAAAAAAGTTTTTATTAATCGCATTTTGATAAACGGTAATGACAGGACGAAAAGCGGTGCGATTTTAAGAGCTGTCAATTTGCGTCCCAACGACGTTTTGCGCTCGACCGACATTTTTACCAGCGAGCAGAATCTTTACGCGACCGATGCTTTTAATTTGGTTGAAATCAAACCCGAACCGGCTGGGGAAACAGCCGACGGAAGCGGTCGTCTGACCGATATTATTATCAACGTCGAAGAGCAAAAACCGCGACTTATCACTTACGGCGGCGGTTTTTCGACCGACATCGGAGCAAACGGATTTTTCGACATTCGCCATTTTAATTTGTTCGGCAAATTGCAGCAGGGCGGCGCGAGAGTTCGGATGAGCCGACTGCAGCAGCTTGTGCAGCTTGATTTTATCAATCCGCGCTTTATGCCGGACGGTAAAAATCGGTTCGCGCCTTTGAGTATTACCGCTTCATACCAGCGAGATTCGACCGTTACGCGCTTTTTCCGCACCTCTTTTGACAAAGGAACTTTCGGCATAGTTCAAAGAATTGACGAAGAAGGCAATCCGATTGACGAATTCGGCGCGGAAACCGGCGACCCGACGATAAATCGGCTGACCATTTCGGCAGAAACCAGCCGCACCATCAGCACGAAAAATCGCAGCATTTTGTTTTTCCGCTATAAATTTGAAGATGTCAGGCTGTTTAAAATCGAAAGTCTTTTGATTCGGGATTTGCTGCGTCCCGACGCGCGGGTCAGAACTTCCGGCTTCGGCGCGAATTTCGTGTTTGACACCAGGGAAAACTGCAACGTCAAATACACGATTCTCGATATTATCGCCAAAGGCGACCCGGGCGAGCCGTGCCGTTATAATCCGGGCGACCCGACGCGCGGCACATACATTACGGCTGAGTACAACGCTTCGATTCCGTTTTTAGGAGCGAACACGGGCTTTCACAAATTTCAAGGCTCGTATAACACTTATTATACGTTTCCAAGGCTGAAAAACACGACACTTGCCGGACGCGCGATTCTCGGTTTGGCGAGCGTTTTTTCCAGAAACCAAAGTTTTTCGTCGTCCCAGTTTCCCGATTTGGAAGGACTGCTTCCGATTAGCGAAAGATTTTTCGCGGGTGGCTCGACGACTTTGAGAGGATTTGAATTTGAAGCGGCGGGACCGCGCGTCGCCATCGTTCCGCAGGGAACTTTTCGCAATCAGAAAGGTGAAATAGTTACCTTAGATCCTTTTACCATTCCGTTCGGCGGTAACGCTCTGGCGATTTTTAATTTAGAAGCGCGAATTCCTCTGACCGATTCCTTTCGCGTCGTGCCGTTCTACGACGGCGGCAACGTCTTTCGGCGCGTCGGCGATATTTTTCGTCCGCCGCAAGTTGACCCGAATGACGTTTTTCGCAGTAATCTACGCGCGGTCTTTACGCACACCGTCGGTCTCGGTCTTCGTCTTAAAACGCCGGTCGGCGGCGAATTTGGCGTTGATTACGGATATTTGCTCAATCCACCGCAGTTTTTGATTCCGCAGGTAAATGCCCCAAATACTGTTTTTAGATTAAAACAGGGACAACTGCATTTCCGCTTTTCTCAAGCATTTTAGACTATCCGTTTTTAATTGATGGCGGATGAAATAACGTGGCTTTTATTGAGTTTCACGATTAAATTATCGTCGGCGAATTTCTGACTTGATGCAAGTTTAAGTAAATGTTAAGCGAAAATACGGCGACGCGATAAAACGATAAAATATCATTTATATTGACCGTTTATAATGAACGAATTTTATCAAAATGAAGCATTGATAGGTTATAATCAAATTTACGCAAAGTTAAACCGAACAATCGAGCGTTTCATAGAACACAGGCGGAGATTTTGGAAACGATATGAAAGCGGACGATAAGAAGTTGAGATTCAACAGTCGAGAGCCAAGAGAAATGTTTTCTCCGTTTCAGAATTTATTTCCTGCTCTTTTATATACTTGCGTGTTGATTCCGCTTTTCGGTTTCGCTATTTTTGCTCAAGATTCCGACGACGTAATCCGCGTAAATACCGAGTTGGTTTCATTTGAAATTGCCGTTACAGACGAAAACGGCAAGCCGGTGCGCGGACTCGATGCTAAGGATTTTAAGATTTTTGAAGATGGTGTCGAGCGTCCGATTGAGTTTTTTGAACCGATTAAAAAAGCTGACGACGGTCGCCCGCTTTCGATAGTTTTCGCGCTCGATGTTTCGGGAAGCGTAACCGGCGACGAACTTATTGAGCTTCGCAATGCGCTGCAAAATTTTGTCCGGCGGCTTGCCGATTATAATTCGTATTTCGCCGTGATGACCTTCGGAATGCAGGTTAAAACTTTGCAGTCTTTCACTAATCGCCCCGATAAACTCGAAAAAACTTTTGACAAACTTCTCCGTGAACAGGAAGGACTTTCGACGCACGCTTATGACGCGGTTGACGATGCGGTGCGGCTTTTGAAGAAAAAGTCGCCTACGAAGATTAATCGGAAACCTCCGAAACGCGCCGTCGTTTTAATCACGGACGGCTTTCCGGTCGGCGACACGGTTGCGCCGCATACGGTGATTGAACGCGCAAACGATGCGGAAACAACCGTCTATTCGATACTTTTGCCTTCGTTCTCGCGCCTGCAAGCGGATAAAAAACCGCTTCCTACTCCGCTCGAAGCCAGCGGTCTGCTTGAAAAAACCGGCGGACGAGCGTTTTACGCAACGGAAAAAAGTTTCGAGCCGCTCTTTAAATCCCTAGCCGAGGAAATCACCGCTTCCTACGTTGTCGCGTTTTATCCGAAAACGGAAAATCGTCAGGACGGAAAATTTCACCGCGTTCGAATTGAAACTCCGAAGAATTTTCAAATCAAACAAAACCGCGCCGGATACGAGATTAAGTGAGGAATGAGATTTGAGAGATGAGACTTGAAATAAGAAAGATGCAAGAATAGAAATTAAATCTCATATTTCATCTCTCAAATCTCATTTCTCACTTCTAATACGCGAATTCGTCGCCTTCATCCACGTCCAAATCCTCGGAATCGGCTTCATCGTGAATATCCAATTCGATTGGGTCGAGTCCGACGATTTCCAAATCCGTGCCGCAATCGTCGCAGGAAACAATGTCGCCTTGTTCGGAGTCGGCATCTACAAAAACGTCTTCGCTGCATTCGGGACAAGCTGTCGTTGGCATTTCGTTTTCTCCAGATAACTTTTATAAATTTTATTGCGTTCACTTAAAAATCAAGTGGAAATATGTATATTATTGTCAATCTAACTTTTTTGAGAACTGTTTGGCAAGAAGGTTTTGCAAAAAGATTTTGACCTCGAAAATTTACACCGGATTCGTATTTAAAGCCCTGCGAATATTGATTATCGATTATGAAATTTCCGTTTATTTTAGCTGAAGGCAAGAGATTCGATGTCGTCGGTTTCGGCACAAACGCAGTCGATTATTTGATTCAAGTTCCCGTATATCCGCCATTTAATTCAAAAATCGAACTTTCCGATTATATTCAGCTTGCCGGCGGCGAAGTGGCGACGGCGATGGTCGGACTCTCGCGGCTCGGTTTAAAGACCGCTTACGTCGGGCGTTTCGGCGCGGACGGAGAAGGCGATTTCGGTTTGCAGACTTTGCGCGACGAAAAGGTTGATATAACATTCGCCGAAAAAATTTCCGGCGCGAAAACTCAAATCGCTTTTATCGTGATTGACAAGCGCAGCGGCGAGCGCACGGTTATCTGGCACAGAGATAAATTGCTTGCTTACGATGAAAAAGACGCGCCTGTAAAAACCGCCGCGCTCGGAAAAGTTTTGCATTTCACACCGCACGACACGCGGGCTTGTCTGCAAATGGCGCGCCGCGCAAAAGCTGAAAACACAATTGTTTCCGTTGATATTGACAATGTTTTTGAAGACGTTGACGAGCTTTTGCCGCAAGTTGACGTTTTGATTTCTTCGGCTGAATTTCCCGAAAAAATTGTTGGCATTAAAGATAAAAAAAAATCTCTGCGTGAAATAAAAGCGCGTTTCGGCTGCGCTATTGTCGGAATGACTCTGGGCGAAAACGGTTCTTTGGTTTTATGTGAAGATAAATTTATCGAAACAAACGGTTTTGAAGTTCCGAACGGCTGCAAAGATACGACCGGCGCGGGCGATGCGTTTCGCGTCGGATTTTTATACGGCTTGCTGACGGGCGCGAGCATCGAGACTGCCGCGCAAATGGCAAATGCCGTCGCCGCGCTGAAATGCCGCGCTCTCGGAGCGAGAACTGCTTTGCCAACCAGCTCTGAATTGCTGGACTTTTTGTCAGTGGCGAACCGGTTGTAAAAATTTAAATGGAAAGTTTATGAAAAACGCCCGAATTATTCTCGGTTAGACTTCGCTTAAAACAATAATTTCGGCTCGGCTTTTCGCGTCGTCGAGAAATTTTTCAATGTCTCTGCTGACTTTTTGTTCGACTAAAGTTTGGTTAATTCGCCCGCGCGTTTCGTCGAGCGTTGGCATTAGCAGCCCGGGATTTTTTCGGCGAAATTCCGGCACGAAAACTTCGCGGTAATACTTTGCTTCGTCTTCGGACGTGATAACGGCAAATGAGCGAAAGCGAAAGTCCAGATATTTTTCAATCGCCACACGCTGCGCCATCATTCGCTCGAAATTGTCGTCTTTAATTGAATCAAAACCGACAGCCCGCAGGCGACTCTCAAAATCGGCAGTTGACGGAAACAAAGCCAAAACCCGTTTGATTTCATCATCAATTTCTTTCGCTATCGGCGCGGCACGTGGAACTCTTTCAGCTTCGAGCGCAAATAAACGCTGGTTGATAAGAAGCTGCAACGCGCGATTCAAATCTTCCGAAGTCGGCGGGCGAAGCGGCGCATTGGGCTGCAAGGCAAGCTGCCACAATAAATCAGAATACGTAATAAGTTCGGGAACTCCGATGCTGTCACCAACCGTCGCCACCGTTTTATCAACGACCGTCTGAGCCTGCGCCTTCGACAGAAAAAAAACAAAAATCAATAAGACCAGCCCAAAGCTGACCGATAATTTCCCGACGCGAGATTCCCTAAATTTCATATGAGTTTCTAAATTTTGTCCGAACTCGAAAAGCCGACAAGCAAATCAACTAAAATCAATCGTTAAAACTTGGTGGCAAAAAGCTAAAATCTTATTTAAATGAAGCGTGTGCAAATAAAAGTTCTTTAGATAATAATAGTTTAGGTTTTTAGTTTCGTCAGAGGTGGCAGAAATGATTTTATTTCTGCCATCCTTTTGGTAATGAAACCTATTTTTTCTGATGAACTTTTGCGTCTTTTGCAAAAGATTTCTGAACATTATCAACCACCAATCACAAAAGCAAGCGAGCAAGGATATTTTATACTTGGACGTTTTATATTGAAACAAAATATCGGTGATAAAGGGACGACTAACAAGTCATTGGATGCGAGGCGAAACAGCTATCTTCTTAAAAACGTCGCTCGTTTAACTTTATGTTGACTTCTGGCGGTTTCGCCTACGCCAACTCAGTCGTTCATTTCTCTTTTACAAAACACCTTGTTTGATGCCAGAATTAAAATTCTAAATATGAAACGCCTTTTTGTCTGTCTGAATTTAATTTTTTGTTTGAGCATTCTTGCTTTCGCTCAACAAAGACCGCTGCTGACTGACGACGTTGACACAACGCCCGTCGGTGCAGTCGAAATTGCGGCTGGCGTTGATTTTCAGCAAAATGCTAAGTTTCCTTTGTCGGGGTTGCGCGGCGATTTAACTCGAGTCGGCGATATTCGCATCAAAGTCGGCTTTGCGTCAAATGTCGAATTTCAAGTCGAAGGCACTCTGCAAAACTTTTTGGCGATAAATTCCGCTTTCGCGCCTCCTGCAATACCTTTAATGCTCGACGGTAATTCATCGAATGACGCAGGCGATTTTACCGTTTCCACTAAAATAAAACTGCGAAATGAAACGCGCAATTTGCCCGCGCTCGGATTCAAATTCGGTTTTGAATTGCCGAATTCCGACCAGGCACGCGGTATCGGCACGAATCAGATAAATGTTTTCGGTAAATTTCTGGTGCAGAAAAGATTTGGCAGACGCGCCGGAAAAACTCCGCGCGTTAATGTTTTCGGCAATCTCGGACTCGCCATTTTGACCGCGCCGATTGAACGCTTTACGCAAAATGACGTTTTAATTTACGGGCTTGCGGGAATTTTCAGCGCGGGCGACCGCGTCAACATCGTCGGCGAAGTCAACGGACGAGCCAACACCAGAAGCGGAAACGCGCCTTTGGGAACAGAAAGCCTTTCGCAGTTTCGCATCGGCACGCAAATCAAGGCTTCCAACCTGCGCTTTGACACCGCCGCGATTTTCGGTTTGACGAGATTCAGCCCGCGCACCGGCGTTACTTTCGGCATAACTTACATTTCACCGAGCATTTTCACGCCGGCAAAATAAGTTCAAGGTTCAAGGTTCAAGGTTCAAAGTTCAAAGTTTTGCGTCCAATGTGGTTTCTTAAACTTATCAATCTAAAATCTAAAATCTAAAATCGAATGGTTTATCGGCGAATGTCCGCGACCCAAATTCGGCGCGGTGCGAATCGCTTCTGTCACAAATCTTTTTGCAGTCTCAACCGCTTCAATCAAACTTTTTCCCAACGCCAGATTTGCCGCGATTGCCGATGCAAGCGTGCAGCCTGTTCCGTGCGTGGCGGTTGTTTCGATAAAGTCGGCTTCAAAAACGCGCAAATCTTTGCCAATGAACAAATAATCACGCGCCAAACGTATTTCGCTTTTGCCTTTTGCCTTTTTGCTTTTTACTTGAAAATGACCGCCTTTTATCAAGACATTTTTCGCGCCGAGATTCTGCATTATTTTCGCGGCTTTTTCGATGTCTTTTTCGTTTTCAATTTTCATTTCCGTGATTCTTTCCGCTTCAGGCAAATTCGGTGTTACGATGTCGGAAAGCGGGAAAAGTTTCTCGATAAGAATTTTTAACGCTTCGTCGTCAATCAAATCAAAACCTGAAGTCGAGCGCGCAACCGGGTCAACGACCAGGTTTTTCAACTCGTTTTCCTTGACCAGCCGCGCCGTTTCTTCAATTATCTCTCGTGTCGGAAGCATTCCAGTTTTGGTTGCGGAAATTTCAAAATCTTCGATTATCGGCTCGACTTGCCCGCGCAAAGTTTCGGCTGTTTGGTGCGTTGCCCCGAAAACTCTGGTCGTATTTTGAAACGTTACGGAAGTTACGGCGGCAGTCGCAAAGCAGCCGAATGCCGTGAAAGTCTTTATATCGGCGACGATTCCCGCGCCGCCCGACGGGTCGAGTCCGGCGATTGCCAGACAAATTTTGGATTTTGGATTTTGGATTTTGGATTTCATTTTCTCGTAATTCACAAATCGTAATTAGTCTTTTAATCTGTGTTCATCTGTGTCTATCTATGAGTAATTTTCTTATGTTTTCCGCATTGTTCAAAAAGCGAATCGCGGCGAAACCGCTTGCGCCCGCGTCTAAAACTTCTGAAAAATTGCCCGCGTTGATTCCGCCGAGCGCGACGACCGGAAACGGTTTTAATTTTTCGCAAACTTCGCGCAGGTTTTCAACCGCTCGCGGCTCGCCTTTGTTTGGTGTTGAAAAAATCGGGCTGAAAGTTACGAAATTTGCCCGTTGTTTTTTGGCGTTTTCGGCTTCTTCAATTGTATGCGCGGAAACGCCGATGATGAAATTTTCTGGAAATGCGCGGCGAATCGTATTGGCGGAAAGCGAGCGAGCGGTTAAATGAACACCGTCGGCATTTGCCGCCAGCGCGATGTCGGCGCGGTCGTTGACCAGAAGTTTCGTGCCGGTGTTTCGTGTAGTTTCTGCGGCTTCCGAAGCAAATTCAAAAACGAATCGCGCCGGAAGTTTCTTTTCACGAATCTGAACGAGAGAAATGTTGTTTTGCGAGGCAATTTTGATTAATTCAAGTGTTTGCAATTTCCGTCGCAAGAAGTTTTGCGCGGTCATTTCGCCGTCGGTTATCAAATAAATTAGCGGAAAATCATTCACCTGAAAATTTTCCTGCAAAGGCGCGGGGAACGCAAAGGAAAACACACGAAATTAAGGAATGCGGATGAGATATTAGAGTTTAGATATTATTTGAATTCAGCACTTTTTCCTTGCCGACAGTTGCGCTTTCATCTTTTTCTTCAATCATTTCAACACTTTGCTTAAAGTGCGCCATTTCCCAGAAGGCGAGTAATAAATTCAAAACGCCGAATCCAGTTACCGCGCCGCGAAACCAATTTGACGAGACGATTTCGCGCAAGGAAGTCCAGCCGGTTTTTTCAACCACGAAAGCCAAAAAAAAATTATTGCCCCAATCGCCTATCAAACCGATGCTCATCCACGGCACGAGAGTCAATGAAATGCCCGCCAGAAGGAACAAAATTATAAAAAAAATAACGGTCAGTTTTGCAACCATAAATAGTTGTTTTTCTCAGTTTAGCTAAGTTCGTATAGTTTCACATTACTTAGCATTTACACAACGATAGATTATAGTAGTTTCATTGAGTTATGTTAAGTTTGGCGCATATGGCATACATCGTTTTGGTAGATTGTTGAACAAAAAGTTTCTGGCGAAGGTGTTAGGTCAAAGTTTAGAAGTTTCAAAACTACTGAATTTGGAACGTGCATCAAGCGATTATTAGCTAAAGTTGAGACTCAAATAAAAATTATTTCACAATGTTATAAAACCATTCTGTTAAATATTCCAAAATAATAAAGCGCGCAGTTCCAAGAGTGGCAACTGCGCGCTTTATTTGATTAGCATTAAGATAATCGAAGATTATCTTAATATCTGTGCGGTTACACTTTTCGTTAACGGATTAACTGTAAAGCGAACGAGTTGTGAAAGCGGAGCGGTCGTTCCGCCCGAAGTTGTCGAACTGCTGCCGTTGGTGCGCGTTCCCGCATTTTGGTTTGGCGAACCGTTCGGAAGCAATTGGTTAGTCACGATTTGGAACGTCGAAGGTCCGTTGGCAAATCCGAGAACGCGCATAATGTAGCGTGTATTAGGCTGAACGCTCGACGAAACGAATTCGGTCGCGGTCGCTCCCGCCGATTTTCCTAACACCTGACCGTCAATTGTTCGCAGTTCAAAGTCCATATCAACCGCCGTTGCGCTCGAAAGAGTCGCTTCGAGGAACAAAGCATCGTTTTTCGTCGTAATTTCGACGTCGTCCCAGGTGATGCCTTTGAATTCCGGTTTGCCCCAGGTTGCGCTCTCGCCGCCGGTCGCCGTCGGTTCTCCGGCAACTAACGCTCCGGTTTTTGTTTCGGTAAAGATCGAATAGGTGACAGGCGCGGGCGGATTGCTCGTGCCGTCGCCGGTTTGCGTTCCTGTTCCGACGGTCGAACCGGCAAAGGCGTTACCGAAAATCTTCGCGTCGAAGGTGAAAAGCTGCGTCATCGGATTGTTGAATTCAAACCGTTTGGCGTTTGAAGTCGAGCCGAGTGCGAGCGTTTGATTATAAACGAACGTGTTTCCGTTAGCGTCGGCATTTTTAACCGTGACGGTCGGGTTCGAGATGCTGACGATTTGGAATTCGAGCGGAGCGTAAATCGTTTTATCGGTTGAAAACGCGCCGCGAGCGTTGGTTAATTTGTTGTCGAACGTCGTCAAGCCGCCCGCGAAACTGATGTTCGAGATTGCCGAATCAACCTGCGTGGTCAATTCCTGTTTTGCGGTGGTCGGACGTGCCGAGCCTGAGAAGGGCGAGAAACCGAGTTGTCCCGTCGAATTAACGCCGATGGCGCGGACAATGTATTCGCTGTCGAAAAGATTATTCAAGCCCGCCGCCGCGAAAATTTCCTGAATTTTGCCTTTGTCTTCAAACGAAAGCTGATCGGCGTTGACGTATGTGACGTGGCGGAAGCCGGTCGTCGAAGCATCGCCGTCGGCGTATTCGCGTCTGCCGTTCGGTTCGCGGGTGTTCGCAAAAGCGGTTTTGCGTTTCAGCACTTCATAAGCAGTTGCACCTGAAACGGCACTCCACGAAACTCGATTGGAACGAGCCGAAGCCGGAATAACCTGAATGTTTGAAGGCGTTGACGGAGCAGCTTGGTCGCCCGCAAATGGTGTTACCTGCGTTGAAATCGTTGCTTTGCCGCCCGTTACTTCGACTGCGTTCACGCCGAGTTCTTTTGCGGCGAACAATTGTTCGATCATCGCGCGGTGTTTGCCCGGCGAATCGGCATCGGTCGAATCGGTCGGATAAAGCATCTGGTCGGCGACGATGAACGCATCGCGCGATTTGACCATCGTATCCGGCGCGGTCGTTCCTAAAATATACATTGAGCCTAAAAAGTCTCGTTCAAAAATATGTGTGCCTTTTGTAATAACTTTTTGAGCCTGACCGTCGGACGGACGCGGGCGTTTGAAGGTCGTCTGAGGGTAAACTCGATTGAGCATCGTGCGAATGTCCCACAAAGTTGACATATAAATTTCGCCGTCATAATGCTCTTCAAAATCCGGCTGACCGGTAGTTCGATCAATCAAAGTAGCAATGTCCGAATATTTGAGCGTCGAATTTGCGCTGCGAATATAAGCAACCGAATCCGGGTCGCGGTTCAAATCGCGGAAGCGTTGACGAAATTTGAAAGCGTTGACGACATAATCGCCCAAACTCGGATTATCGGTAATCGTGAACGCCCACATATCGGCTTGACCTTCGTTGAGTGCGCTGCCTTCCGTGCCTTCGAGTCCGGCAATCGGCGAAGTGATCGCGTGCATTCCTTCGTGATAAGGAACCGTGCCTTCGAGAGCCAAATCGTTGAATAAAAAGCCGTGTCCGTAAGAAGTCGGATTGACGACGACGGGCGATTTAGTCGCCGTCACGCTTTCGATAATGCTTGTCAGATTCAACGCGAAAGCGTTGTCGAGACCGAGAATTTTCTGCGCGAATTCCGGGTCGGTCGGTTGCGGAATCGAGCTTGGCGATAGTGCGACTAACACGTTCGGGATATGAACGGTTGCCGGAAGCGGCGTGGTTTTGTTCGGGTATGTGTCGGGGAAACTTCCCTGAGAACCGAACGAGCCGGGATCGCTGCCGATGTGCAGATTGTCAACGTATTCGAGCAGATAGGTCGTAAAAAAGAAGGCGTTGATTTCATCCTGATGTTCGGCGGGTTCGGCAAACTGGTCAATTTCATTGGTTCGCGCTTCAAATTTTGTCGGGTCGTTGTTGCGGAAATGCCACGTTCCGAGAGCGGCTTGCGCGAACGGCTGTTTTGTCGCCAGCGCGTTGTTGACAACCGTATTCGTTCCCGTTAAAGTTCCGTTCAAACCGGTGGCGACGTTTTGCGCGTCGAATTTGCGAAGCGTGACGCGCTCTTGTCCGCAGGGAATTCCGTTGCAGACGCTGATGATTCCTTTGTTTTTAAGTTCGTCGGTGATGGTCGGATATTTCGGGTAAACGTCCGCCGTGAACGGCAGCGCGCTTTGCGTTTGATAAGCGACGTAATCTTTGCGTCCGACGATTTCGCCGGTGTGCGCGTCAACCGAAATCATATACAGACCGAACGGATTGGTTGAAAATTTGGCGACTTTATAAACCAGACGATAACCGTCCGCCATCGGATAAACGCCTAACTGCGGTTCGAGATTTTCAATCGGCGCGGCTTGCGCGGTTAAATTGGTTAAGCCGGTTTGAAGGAGATTCGTTACTGCGTCCGGTAAATTAACCTGAAATTTTTGCAAATCAGCCGCTGCCGCTTGCTTGGCTTGATCCGCGCTCAAACGAGGGGTCGTATTGACGGCAACGTCCCGGAAAAAAGGACCCGAAGCCATAATTACTTGCTTGTTGGCGTTCATCACAATGCCGATGCCGCCGTCGTTGACCGGAATGCCGTTGAAAGTCTGCTGAAAACGAATCAAATGTCCGCCGAGAGCATCTTTCTGACTGAAAACGCGAACATTATTTAAATCAGAAATACCGAAAAGCGCGGCATTCTGATTTAAGAAAGCGCGACCGGCTTCTTCGGGCGTTCCCGTAAACGGCTCTGACGCGAAATCATAGATCGCGTCTGGCGAACCGCCGAACTCGTTCCAGCGAACCGTCACATTCGAAGCGTTTGTCGAAGCCTTCAAATTGTTCAAAGCCTCAATCTGTGCGCTCGTTACCTGACGCAAACTCGCCAGATTTCGAGTAGCGTTCAAATCGAAATTCGGTGCGCTGCGTTTATACATCTGTGCCAGCGGATCGCCGGGCGATTGGCTGCTCGCCGCGTCCGTCGTATCGTATGGGAAAATCAAGACGGCTAAGATAATTGCCCAAACTAAAAGGGCGGTTGTTAATTTAACCATTGTATCTTTCGTTGTTTCGTTGCGTTTCATTTGTCGAATCTCCTGTCAAAATGTTTTGTAAAAAATCTTATGGTCTTACTATAATTTTTAGTTCTTGAGAAAGACTTGATAAGTGCTTTTCAAGACTTGAGGCTAACTTGAGAAACATAAAAATTGCTGAAATGAATGTTTATTTCCAGAGAGTTAAGGAAATTTAAAACAAAAAAAGACGGGCTAATTTCCAGCCCGTCTTTTTTTGTTTTACCGCAAATTTTATTGAATAACTTGCGTGGTGACGATTCCGGTTAAAGGATTAACCGTAAACTTGAGCAGCGTAGTGCTACTACTAAGAATTGTGCCGTCGCTTGAAGTCGTTCCGCTGCCGGTTGACGAAGTTCCGCCGGTGCTTTCGCCACTCGTGGTGGTTTGCGAAGTTCCCGATGTTGTGCCGGTTCCGCTCAAAACGTGCGCTTTGACTCGCGCCGTGAAACTGAACAGCACGATGTTCGGATTGTTAAATCGAATCGTCTTATTACCGCTTTCCTCATTAGCGATAAAATCCGCTCCGACAAGCTGCGAATAATCAAACATAGCCGGAGTCGTCGTGCCGTTGCCGCCGTTGTCGGCATTGGCGACGGTAACGGAATTTCCGCTCGATTGAATCGAGACGATTTCAAACCGGATATTCGGGAAGAAAACCGTGCTTGATTGATTCTTGAGCGCGGTAACGAGTTCGGTCGCTCCCGGCGGGAACGTGATGGTGCGGTTGACGGCATTGATTTGCGCGGTCGCGTCAACTTCCGCGCGGCGCGAAACCGTGATGCTTTCGACGTTGCTCGGCAAAGTTACGAATTTACCGATGCGTCCCGGCGTAATTGAACGAATCCGGTAACTGCGCGTTCCGTCGGCGACGTTTGAAAACGCCGCGCTTGTCGTGCTGCCGCTCACCGTGCGGACGACCGAATAATTTGTGCCGTCGGCTGATTCTTCGATTTCGTAGCCTTCGACGCTTCCGCGCGGCTGCCACGTCAAATTGTAATTGCCGTCGAAATCAACTCTCTGTCCGCCGGATGTAAAATCCGCCGCAAACGGCTGGACGACCGGAGCCGCGCCGCCGGAAAGAATCGTACTTTCGATTGTAAAATCGGTCGGACCGTTTGCCCAGCCGTAAGCGCGATAAATGTATGTTCCCGGAATCGTCGTGTTGACGGTGATTCGTTCGGGACCCGTGCCGTTGCCGGACGAACCGATTTGATTGCCGTTCGGGTCGAACAACAGGAAATCGAGGTCGGGTAAAGCGAGTCCGGCGGCGGGAACTTCGGTCATATCCCAATCGAGAATCGCGTCAATTTTCAAGCCCGACGGACCGACTTCAAAAGGAACGTCAACATACGTTGCGTTTTCGGCGACATAAACATCGTTGTCGCGCTGCTGTCCGGCATCGCCCGCGAGAACCGTTCCCGTGTAGGTCGTGGTTTCCGAAGAAGCGATCTGGTCGGACGGCAGGGAAGGTGTGGCTTGCAGATACAAAGGCATCCGTAATTTTTCGCCGCTTCCCGAACGTGACGCGACGACATACCATTGGAATTGTTTAATCGTCGTGTCGCGCACGACGTTTCCGTCAATCGTGATCGTCGCGGTGAACGTCGTGCTTCCGCCCGCCGGAACGGTAACGGTCGAAGGGCTGACCGAAGTCGTCGCGCCGTCGCGGTTCGTTTCGCGGTTGCTGACGGTCGAAATATTGTAAGTTCCGCCCTGACCGGAAGTGTCGCGGACGGTAACGGTAACTTCGCGCGTGTTCGTGATGCGATTGTTCAAAATCGCCGTTTCGCCGAACGAATGACTGCCGAGAATGCCGGGCGTTTCGATGCCGTCGCCCGCCACGCCCATAATCGCTTTTGCGTCAACCGCAGCTTTAATATCAATTAAACCGCCGCCCTGTTCGTTGACCGCGTCGGCGGCGTTATCCGCTTTCGGAACGCCCGTGCCGGTTCGCAGATTCGTTGCCGTGTTAATTAAAGCGGCGCGAATCATATCAGGCGTGTAGTTCAAATGCGCTTGTTTGACGATGGCGACCGCGCCGGCGACTTGCGGACCTGAGAACGAAGTTCCGTTTGCCGAAATATAGCGCGAAGGATCCATCATCGAAGCAGTCGGTGCGCCGACCAAACTCGTTGCCGAATGAATCGCCACGCCGGGAGCCGTTACGTCGGGTTTGACCTGACCTAATCCCAAAACCGGACCACGCGAGCTAAAACCGGCTGTTTCGCCGACAAATACATTGCTTAAAAAAGGATTAACGCGAATCGGCAATTCTGAAATCGAGCCGTTCACCGGATCAATCGCGTTGTTGTCGGTTGACGAAAGCGCGTCAACTAGAATTTCGCCGTCAGCCGGTGAAACGGTAGCACAGGGAATCGTGCTTCTGACCGCCGTTGGATTGGTCGTGGTCGAAATCAAAACCATCGCCGAAGCTCCGGCAATCGCCGCTCTGTTACATCTGTCGGAAAAAGTCGCTGAAATCGCACCGGCGTTTTTAACGAGCGCGATGCGACCGCTGACTGCCACAGGATAAGTAAGCAACGGATTATTGACCAATACGTAACGCTGCGCGATTGAGCCTGCCGCCGGATTTGGCGTGCCAGCCATTGGGAAAAGTTTCAGACGCGCGAAACCGTCTTCCGTCGGCAAACTGCTTGCCGGTGTGACGGTGGTCGTGCGCGTCGCCGGAACCGCCGATGCCTTCAAAACGTCAACCGACCAGTTGGCGTTTGCCGCACCGGGATGCGTCGTCGCGCCGACCGCAATAACGTGACGACCGGCGGCGGGTGCGCCAATCGTGCCTTCGCCCGGTCCTGAATTGCCTGCCGAAGCGACGACCGTCGTGCCGAGCAGAGCGGCATTGCTTGCCGCGACTGAACTTGCGCTGTCGGGACCGCCGACACCGCCGAGACTTAAATTAACGTCAGTTCGAGGTAAGAAAAGACGCCAAAGATAAGATATAATTAGGTTTACAAGACAAAATCATAAATCTAAGGAGTCTTTTCAATGGATAGAGTAGCAATTTTTTGTGAGATTGAC
>JAABUN010002669.1_pt1 | contig 30636 bp, 27 predicted proteins | sample 5559311 | NCBI WGS metagenome assembly JAABUN01 (sample SAMN10711877, study PRJNA513370) | rock metagenome | isolation source: Antarctica rocks | place: Antarctica: Victoria Land, Siegfried Peak sud | reverse complement strand
AAATTTTTTAAGTATTCACACGCTCGACGGCAATGACGCCCGGCACTTGTTCAATCGAATTGACAACGCGGTCGAGATGTTTTTTGTCAAAAACTTCGACCGTTACTTCAATCAAGCCGCGATTTTCTTTTGAAACGCGCGCGCTTGCGCCGCGAATGCCGGTTTTGATTTCGGCAATCGCGTTCGTAATTCCGGCAAGCATTCCGGTTCGGTTTTCCGTCGTCGCCAAGATTCGCACCGATTGAATTTCCTGTTTTTCGCTTTTCGCCCATTCGACTTCGACAACGCGGTCTTTGTTGACCATCAACTGCTGCACGTTTTTGCAGCGTTTGTTGTGAACGACGATGCCCTTGCCGAGCGAAATGTAGCCGACGATTTCTTCTCCGCGCAGCGGATTGCAGCAGCGCGCGCGAGCCGTCAAAAGATTGTCGATGCCTTTCACAAGAATGGCGTCTTCGCCTAAACCGATAAACTTTTTGACGGCTTTGGTCGCCGTTTGCAGACGTGTTTGCTTATTTTTTTCCGGGTCTAACTCGGCGAATTTCTCCGCGCCGAGAAATTTTCCCAAGACATTGCGCGGCAAAGTTTTTCCGTAACCGACCGACGCCAGCAAGTCTTCGCTGCGCCCCAAGCCGTATTCGTTGGCGATGCGCTTCATTTCCGCTTCGTTATTAACCAGCTTTTTCGGCGAAACGTGAAACCGCTCGCTTTCCTTTTCGAGCAGCTTGCGCCCGAGTTCGATTGAATCGGCGCGCTGCTGTTCGGCAATCCAATGGCGGATTCGGTTGCGGGCGCGCGATGTGGTCGCGTAATTGAGCCAGTCGCGCGACGGTTTTGAGTTCGGCGTCGTCAGAATTTCGATAACGTCGCCATTTTGCAGTTCGCTCCGCAGCGGCACAATGCGCCCGTTTATCTTCGCGCCAGTGCAGTTGTCGCCGACGTGCGAGTGAATCGCGTAGGCGAAATCAATCGGCGTCGCGCCGCGCGGCAACTGTATGACTTTGCCCATCGGCGTAAAGGCGTAGACATCCTTCGGATACAAATCGAGCTTCAAAGATTCGATGAAATCTTCAGAATCCTGATTGTCGTTTGTATTTTCGACGAGCGGCAGAAGCAGTTTTTCGACCGTTTTGCGAAGCTCGTCAAGGCTCGCGTCTTCTTCCTGTTTGCCGAGTTTTTTTTCCTTGTATTTCCAGTGCGCCGCGACGCCTTCTTCGGCGATTTGGTGCATTTCCTCGGTGCGGATTTGAACCTCGAACGATTGACCGCTCTCGCCGATGACGGACGTGTGCAAGGACTGATAAAGGTTGTCGCGCGGAATTGCAATCCAGTCTTTGAAGCGTTCGGGAACGGGCGTCCAGATGTCGTGAATGACGCTTAAAGTCAGATAGCAATATTTCTTATCGTTCGGCGTGATAATGCGCGCGGCAATTAAATCATAGACCTGCTCGATGGCGAGCTTGCGTTTTTTCAGTTTTTTCCAAAGCGAAAAAAGACGTTTGACACGTCCTTGAATTTCGACGAACGGCACGTCGTTTTCCGTCAAACTCGTTCTAATCGTGCCGGTTATTTTCTCCATCGCCGCTTCGAGTTCGGGTCGGCGCGCGTCAACTTCCTGCGAAAGTTTTTTGTAATCCTGCGGGTAAAGATTTTTAAACGATAAATCTTCAAGCTCGCCGCGCAGTTTTCCCATTCCCAAACGATGCGCAATCGGCGCATAAATATCGAGCGTCTCCTGGGAAATTCGCGCGCGTTTTTCCGGCTTCAAAAACTGCATCGTCCGCATATTATGCAGCCGGTCGGCAAGTTTTATAAGCACGACGCGCACGTCCGTTACCATCGCCAAAACCATTTTGCGTACGTTTTCGGCTTGCTGTTTTTCCTTCGATAGATTGCTGATGTGCGCGATTTTCGTCAAACCGTCGACGAGCCGCGTAATCTCGTCGCCAAAATACTCCTGAATAGTTTCAAGGTCTACTAAAGTATCTTCGACAACGTCGTGGAGAAGTCCGGTCGAAACACTCGTCTCGTCCAACCGCATATCCGCCAAAATGCCTGCAACTTCAAGCGGATGAATCAGATATGGCTCGCCTGACGCGCGCTTCTGTCCTTTATGATGCAAAGCCGAAAACAAATATGCCCGCCGAATTAAATCTATATTCGATTCGGGACGATTTGTTTCAACCTTACTGATGACATCTTCGATACGAATCATATATTTAAAGGATGAAGGATGAAGGATAAAGGATGAATAAGAAATTCTTTGTTTTATTCATCCTTTATCCTTCATCCTTCATCCTTAAAAAAAATCGGCGACACTCAATCTTTATTGTAATTGAGTATCGCCTTTGTAAAAAGTTTGACTGAGCAAATTATTTTTTCTTTGCCGCCGCTTCTTCTTCGGCTTTCTTTTTCGCTTCTTCGGCTTCCTGTTTTTCTTTCTTTATATTAGCCAGCGCGGTAAATTTATTTTTTGCTTCTTCGGCTTGCGCTTTATAGCTTTCCTTCTGGTCGTTTTTGCCTTCCATTTCGGCAATACGCATCTGCTGAATCAGCATATTGGCTTTATAAGACCAAGCCGAATCGCTGTTTGGGTCGAGTTTGACGGCACGGTCAACCAAATCCGTTCCGGTTGCGACGCATTTATTCAGCTCTGAATAAACATTCGGGTCGCTCGGTTTAGTAAATTGATAAACGCGGTCGCTTCCCTTTGTTACTTCTTTTTTAACCGGCTCGATGTCAGTAATGTTGTTGGCGCACGAATATTGTTTCGAGGCGAGCGAAGTCAGCGCTTCGGCTCGTTGTTCGGGCGGCACTTGTTCGTTGTTGGTGCGTTCGGTTACCCATTGCAGCCATTCGTCATCGCGGTTTAGATTTTCAAGAAGATTGGCAACCGATTTGAACGAGCTTTGGTCGGAAATGTCTTTCGCCAGCACGTTTTTATACTCTTTAATCGCTTCTTCGGCTTTGTTTAGTTTAGTACGGTCGGCTATATATTCCGAATGCAGCGTGCGCGCCAGAAAAACCTGCGCGGTTTTTGCTTCCTTTGAGTCGGGGTCGCGCGCTACGGCTGCCCGAAAAAGGTCTTCGGCTTCTTGAAATTTCCTGTCTTTGTAAGCCTTGCCGCCGTCAACTAAATCTTTTCGGGCGATGACTTGATTATAATACGCGCAATTTGTTCCGACTAGAACAGTTGTTAAAATTATTAAAAATATCCCTAAACGAGAAAACCTCATTTGTTTGACTCCATTTAAAACCCGCCGCGACGAAACTGAAAATTTAATAACTTCTGTTCCGTCGCGCGCGAGAAAGTTTATTCCTGTAAATCGTCGATTTGCAAACCGATAGGCTGCGCTCCGGCTTGCTTTACCGCATCGATAACCTTGACGACATCGCCATATTTAACCGAACGCGGCGATTTGATGAAAACGGTTTTTTCGACTTCGTTCGTGCCTTCGCGGAACACGCCGTTGGCTTCTCTGGTCTGAAACGTTTCCTTCAACTTACTCGTCAAATCGTCCGGATTTGTAACGTCTCCCACTGTTTCGTTATTCAGCGCAAGTTTCAAATCGCTTTTGTTGACGGCAACCACTAAAGTCAGCGGATTTGGTTTCGCAACAGTCGTGTCATCCGGTTTCGGCTCCGCCGGAACTTTCGCTTCAAACCGACTCGGCTTGAGCGGCGAGATGACCATAAAAATAATTAGCAGCACGAGCAAAACGTCGATAAGCGGCGTTACGTTGATATTCGGCTGCGCGTCGCCGCTGCCCGATTTGCCTGTTGACATTGACATTTGTTTTTACTCCTTCTATTCCGAAATAATTTTAAAGGTTTCTCGGAAACATTAACCTCCGGCTGCCGCCGGCGCATCGCCTTTTTTCTTGTCAGCTACAAGACCGATTTTGTCTATGTCCTGCTTGCGAATCGTATCGATAGCTTCGACAACTTTGCCGTAATCGACATCGATACCGCTTTTGATATAAACAATTCGCTTGTCGGGAGTTTTATCTTTCATTTTGTCCTTGATTTTATCTCCCAAAGCGGTCAACGGATACTGGTCTTTGCCGATATAAAAATTGTTGTTATCGGGAATTGCAACGATTACCGAAGTATCTTTTGCAATTTCCGGATCTGGGTCGGGACTTTTCATATCGCGCGGAAGGTTGACCGAAACTCCCTGCTGCAGAAGCGGCGTAACAATCATAAAAATGATTAAAAGTACCAGCATCACGTCAACCATCGGGGTTACGTTGATTTCCGAATTATATTCGTCAGCGCCGCCGATTTTCATTGCCATAAAATAATTTCTCCTTTTAGTTTTTTACTACAAACTAAAATTAACCGTTAAGCTGTTTGGTGCGCTGTTTGAGGAAATAGTCAACCAGTTCCGATGCCGAGTTTTCCATTTCGACGCCGAAGCTCGTAACTTTATTCGTAAAATAGTTAAACAGCCACACCGCCGGAACTGCTACTGCAATGCCGAAAGCCGTTGCGATGAGCGCTTCGGAAATAGCGCCGCCGACCGCACCGATACCGGCTGATTCGTTATTTTTCAACGCTTGGAACGCGCCGATAATACCGACGACCGTGCCGAACAAGCCGACGAACGGAGCAGTCGAGCCGACCGTTGCGAGACCTGAAAGACCGCGTTTGAGTTCGGCGGTTTTAACGGCAATCGCGCGATCCAAAGCGCGTTTGGACGCTTCCATTTCTTCGCCGGAAATGTCGGAGTTGCCTTGGTGAGCGCTGAATTCTTTTAAGCCGGACGAGACAACCATCGCAAGGTGCGAATCTTTATGTTTGTCGCTGATATTGATGGCTTCGTCGATGTTGCTGTTTTTCAACGCCTGCGCGACTTTCGGCGCGTATTGGCGCGATTGAGCTTTGGCTTTGTTATAAGTTAAATAGCGTTCTATGCCGACGGCAATCATATAAATCGACATCAGCAAGAGAATGATGATAACGACCCAGCCCGGAATCGTTAAACTTCTTGCGATGTCGTAGATGCCGAAAGAGACGCCGCCTTCGCTGGCGAACATTAAAAATAAGCCTGAAACATAAGTTCCTAAAAGACTAAGTAAAAAAGTCATTGAATTTTTCCTCCAAGAAAATCGAAAATTTTTATAATTGCAGATTTTTTTTCGGGAGAAGCGACGAAAATCGCTTCTCCCAAACTATGCGTCCCTAATTACGGAGTAAAGTTGTAGATAATAATTCCGGTTACTTTTACGGGTTGTCCGGAAAGTAGTGTCGGCGCAAATTTCGCGCTGCGCGCCGCTTGTTCAGCCACTTGCCTCAGCAGCGGGCTGCCGCTGACCGCACTGGCGGAAATAACGCTGCCGCTTTCGCTAACAGTTACCTGCACGCTGACCGCGCCGCTCGCGCGAACGGCTCGCGCCGCAGCCGGATAAGCAGGCTTCGGCAAGCTGATGGCGTTGCCGGTAATAACGCCCTTTGAAATTGATTTCGGAACTGCCGCCGGCGGCGCGGGCGTCGGCGTTGGCTTCGGCGGTGCCGGAGGCGGAGGCGGAGGCGCAGGCACACCCGCAGCGCCTTCCTTGTTTCCGCTGTTCGGAACACCGCCCGGACCAGCCGCACCTTTTCCGTTCGTGCTTACCGGACCTGCATAGTTTGAAGGGGCTGAGTCCGCAAAACTATTATTGGTCGTGCCTAAAACAGTTTTTTTATTTACATCGCGCGGTGGAATGGTTTGTTTAACGTCGCTGATTTTATCAGGCACTTTCGGCGACTCATTGACAGCCTGAATAATTTCGGTGCGTGTGTCGGCGTTCGGCGCGGCTTTCGCTTCTTTTACTTCAGGCTGTTTTTCCGGCGGCGGCGGCGGCTCTTCCTCTGGAACGGGAACGGGCGCGACCAGCGCGGAAAGCTCTAAATCTCCGCTGTCCATTCCGTAGTCTTTGGCAAAAAGGCTGTAGACGAGCGTGCCTAAAAGCACGGTTATCAGCACGACGAAAGTAGTCGCAAAAAAACCGGAACGCCGCGTATTTTCCCGCGAGTTACTTTTCGATTCAATCAATTGATCTAACATTTTATTTCTCCTCCCTGGATTTCCGGTGCCAACTGGGTCAAGGGTTTCTGCTGTTGCCGGTGATGCTGCCGCAAAATTCAATCTTGTCGTGCGCGACAACGCAACTTTAGCTTTTAGTTGAAATCGATGGAACGTTTCAGGGTCGATTTCAACCGGTTCATATCAGCTTTTTTTCGTTTGAATTGACTTTTATAAAATGGGGGCATTTAAACTTTCGCCGGTCTCACAAACAAAAGTTTTACAAATTTCCACCGCCGCAATTTTATAAAAAGATAAAAAAGCAGATACGCGAAATATTTAATTGACCAGCAACGTTTTGAAGTCTAAATTGTCGATGCAATAAAGTCAAGATAAATTGCTAATGTTTCAAGTGAATTCTCAAAAAATCTTTTTTAAGTTTTGCGGCGGCGTGAAAACCGAAATTTCCAATCGCTTTTCGACCGTCGCCAACGTTTTTTATCTGGCAATCGGACGGCGCGCGACCGGGCGGCGCGAAGCGGACGCAATCCTCTGCTTTTCCGTAACGGGCGCTGCTTTCGACTTTGCCGCGCCGAGTTTCTGCTGCCACCAAATCGCAATCGGGCTGGCGATGGCGACGGTCGAATAAGTTCCCATCGTTACGCCGACCAGCAGCGCAAGCGAGAAACCGCGCAGAACTTCGCCGCCGAAAACGACGAGCGCGATGACCGAGAGCAGAACCAAACCGGACGTGATAATTGTTCTGGATAAAGTTTGGTTTATCGAATCGTTGGTGATTTTATAAAGCGAGTCGGTGCGGTTTTTAGCTAAATTTTCGCGGATGCGGTCAAAAATGACGATTGAATCGTTGACCGAAAATCCGACGATGGTCAAAATCGCCGCGATAACCGTCAAGCCGATTTCCCACTGGAAAACCGAAAAGAATGCAAGCACCATTAAAACATCGTGAAAAACGGCGATGACCGCGCCCGCCGCATAAGTCCAATCGTAGCGAAACGCGATAAATAAAAGTATGCCGAGCAAGCCGAGAAGCGTTGCGGTTACGGCTTGCGTGCGCAACTGCGCGCCAGCGACCGGACCAACTGAATCCGTGCCGACGATTTTATACGCTGCCGCCTGGTCTTGGTCTAAAGCCATCGATGCGTCCGCTTCTTTGCCGAACGTGTCGAGCGCTTTTTTAACCAGTGCGCGCCCTGTGTTGACTTGATTGTTTCCCGCCTGCGCCTGCGTGTTTGCAGTTTGATTTGTCGCCGACGGTTGTTCATTAACGTTTGCCGTATTCGCGTTCGCGTTATCGGTTACGACCGCCAGCGTTTCAGCTTCGGGCGCGTTTTCGAGAATCGGGATTTTTATCAAAACTTCGTCCGGCTTGTCGGTCGAAGCCTGAATGACGGCGTCGGAAATTCCCGCCGTTTGCAGCGCGCCGCGAATTTCGTCGTCCGACGGCTTTTGTTTGAACTTGGAAGTTACGACCGTTCCGCCTTTGAAATCGACGCCGAGATTAAATGCGCTCGTGCCGCCCGGCGTCAAATCGCGCAGGGCTGTCGAAACCAATCCGGCAAGCATTACGAAAATCGAGACAGCGATAAAAAACTTTCGCTTTCCCATCCAATCAAACTTTACGTCTCTAAAAAACTCTGTCATTGCGTTTTAATAATTCAAAAAATCCAAAAAATAAAAAACTAGATGCTCAACTTTTCCATTCGCCGCTTGCGGGTCAAAAGCCACATAAAAATGGTGCGCGACACGAAGACCGCCGAAAATAAGTTGATAAGCAAGCCTAAAATCAGCGTTACGGCAAAACCTTTAATCGGACCCGAGCCATACATATACAAAATGATGGATGAGATAATGGTCGTAATGTGCGTGTCAATAATCGTGATGAACGCGCGGTCAAAACCCAAATCAATCGACTTCGGAACGTCAAAGCCGAGCCGCAGTTCTTCGCGTATGCGCTCGAAAATCAGAACGTTTGAATCGACCGCCATACCGATTCCCAAAATAAGACCGGCAATTCCGGGCAAGGTTAAAGTCGATTTGACGACGACAAGCGCCGCCATCGTCAAAATCATATTCAGCAGCAGGGCGATAACGGCGTTGACGCCCGAGCCGCGGTAATATATGAGCATAAACAGAATGACCAGCACGAGACCGCCGATTGAAGCCGCCACTCCCGAACGAATCGAATCCGCGCCCAAACTTGGTCCGACGGTTCTTTCTTCCTGATATTCGAGCTTTGCGGGAAGCGCGCCGGACTTAAGCGTCAACGCCAAATCTTCCGCCGAAGTTTTCGTAAAGCGTCCCGTAATTTGTCCGCTGTCGGAAATTACGCCTTGAATTGTCGGCGCGGATTTTACCTGCTCGTTCAAAACAATCGCCATATTCTTGCCGATGTTATTTTTCGTAAATTCGCCCATTTTTTGCGCGCCCGACGGTTTCAGATTAAAGGAAATCTGATAATCGCTGCCGCTGCCGGTTTGCGAATACGCCGAGGCGTCGCGCATTTCGCTGCCGTCGACAATCGCCGGCGATTCCAAAACGACATAACCGCTCGGCTCGTTCGTTTTCTGAGCGTTGGCGTTCGCCTTGCCCGTATCTCTGTCCATATACGGCAGAATTTTTCGGTTTGCCGGAATGACGCCGCCGATTGCCTGCGTCGCCGCTTCTTTTGTCGGATAAACCTGAAATGGCTCAACGACTTTCGCCAGTTCCAATATGGCGTCATCGCCGATAAGTTTTTTAACTCGTTCCGGGTCATCGACGCCCGGCATTTGCAGCAGGATTTGTCCCGAATCCGAGCGACCTTGTTTTTGCAAAGTCGGCTCTTTAACGCCGAAAGCGTTGATGCGGCTTTCGATAATTTTCAGCGCTTGGTCCGACGCCTGTTCTTTCAATCTCGTCTGCGCCTGAACGGGCAGCGACCAGATTATCGAATTGCCGCTTTCGCTTTCATTCCAATTTGCAAAATCGACTTTTTTCTTTATCGCATCAATGATTGCCGCGTTTTTTGAAGCGTCCGCGACGTTCAGCGTTACCTGATAGTTGCCGTTCTCGCCGACCGACGAAGCATCGACAACGGGCAAAGGCGCGCCGGACTCGTCCTTGGTTTCTTTAGCGGCGTTCAGCGCCGCGTCGCGGTTGTTTTCCGTCAACTTTTTCAAATAATCTTCGGTCTTGACGCGCATCACAAGGTGCGAGCCGCCTTTCAAATCAAGACCGAGATTGATGTTGCGGGCGAGATTGTTCTTGATGCCTTCGGCGGTAAAGTCATTTGCCGAGATTCCGCCGCGCGGACCGAAAACAAGGTAAAGTCCAATCAACGTGATGACGACGATGATTGCTGTTCTAATCAACAAACCGGTATTTCTCATTGTTCAGTTTCGATGTCGGGCGGTAAAGATTTTACTGCTCAAAAATTATTTTTCCTCGACGGGTTTTCTGCCGACGACGGCGCTTTTCGCAATTTCCAGAAACGTTTTTTCCGCGCTCAGAATAATAAAGCTCGTGTCTCTGACTTCCTTGATTTTCCCGACGATGCCGCCGGTCGTGATAACTTCGTCGTTAATTTTAAGTTCGGAAATCATCGTTTTTATTTCCTGCTGCTGCTTTTTCTGCGGCATTATTACTAGAAAATAAAAGATTGCGAAAATAATCAGAAACATCGGCAGAAGACTTAAAATGCTGCCGCCGCCGTCCTGAAAAAGTAATAAAGATAAATTCATTTAATTTTGTGCGAAGCGAAAAAAAGCAATTATAGATTATGTCGGGCGAATTAGGGAAACGCCGAAACGAATTTTCGCCGCTAAAGCTGTTTTCGAGAACATAAAATATCAAATAAAAAATAGAAATCGGCGAACAAATACGTTTTGTCGCATTCTTATTCATCGTTCGCGTCGCTCGATTTCTCTGTTTCCGCGTCTCGAATTTTGCCGATAAAATCTCGCCGAAAATTTTCAAACACGCCGCCGCGAATCGCTTCTCTAACCCGTCGCATCGTGTCGAGAAAAAACGCGAGATTGTGATGCGAGATTAACATTGCCGCGAGCATTTCGCCCGTTTGATAAAGATGCCGCAAATACGCCCTCGAATATCGGCGACACACCGAACACGGACACGCAAAATCAAGCGGTTCGGTGTCGCGCGCGAATTTCGCGTTGCGGATATTTAATTTTCCGCTTGAAACAAACGCCGTTCCCGTGCGCCCGTTGCGCGTCGGAATTACGCAGTCGAACATATCGACGCCCCGATAAACCGCTTCTATTAAATCTTCGGGCGTGCCGATGCCCATTAAATATCTGGGCGCATCGAGAGGCATTTGTGGCGCGACGTTTTCGATAACGTCATACATCACCGATTTTTCCTCGCCGACGCTCAAGCCGCCGATGGCATAACCGTCAAAGCCGATTTCGACGGTTTTCTCTAAACTTTCTCGTCTTAAATTGAGATGACTCGCGCCCTGAACGATTCCAAATAAAGACTGTCGCCCGCTCAGATTTTCAGCCGCCAAAAATCCCACATCCATATTTTCATTCTGTAACTGGTCAAATCGATTTCTTGACCTTTGCGCCCAACGCGCTGTCATTTCCAGACTTTTGCGCGTCGTTTGAAAATCGGCTTTCCCCGGCGGACATTCGTCAAAAACCATCACGATTTCCGAGCCGAGCGCGGCTTGTATTTCCATCGAAACTTCGGGCGAGAGAAATTTTTTCGACCCGTCAACGTGCGAGCGAAACTCGACGCCTTCCTCGGTTAATTTTCGCAAATGGGTCAGAGAAAAAACCTGAAAGCCGCCCGAATCGGTAAGGAGCGAGCGTTTCCAAGTCGAAAATTTATGCAAGCCGCCGATTTCTCTAATAATCTCCGCGCCCGGACGCAGAAATAAATGATAAGTATTTGCTAAAATTATCTGCGCGTCCAGTTCTTCTTCGAGCCATTCAAAGCGCACGCCTTTGACCGTTCCTTGCGTTCCAACCGGCATAAAAACAGGCGTTTCAATCGTCGAGCGCCTCGTTCTTAAAATTCCCGTCCGCGCGTTTCCGTCGCGCGCCGTAACTTTCCAATCAATTGACTTCATCAAATTTCATCCACCACAGAGGCACAGAGGACACAGAGATTTTTAAATGTTTTTTAATAACTCTGTGTTCTCTGTGTCTCTAGTGGTGAATCTTCCTAATTTTTCTTACCTAATAATGTCCAAATTTGCGCCGCGCCGACGGCGGTTTCGGAAATGATTTTTCCGTCCGCGTCGATTAAAACCGCCGACGGCGTGCCGTTCATTCCGAGTTTTTTTGAAATTTTGCGGTCTTTATCAAGCACAATCGGCGACTGTAAATCCATTGATTTATGCGCGTCGGCTTCGCCTTCGGACAAAATTAAAAGATTCAGCTCATTTTTGCTTTTTGATTTGTCCCAATCGCGCAAATCTTCCAGCATATTGACGCAGTGCGGGCAAGCCGGATTCCAAAACGCGACCAGAGTTTTTTTGCCGAGAAAATCGTTTGAAGCGATGCTTTTGTCAAAAACGTCGGCTTCAAAAAATTCCGGCAAAGACGCACCCAACTTTGTTCGAGCCGCGCCGTTTGCGACGTATAAATTTTCGCCATCGAAATTTTCCGCCTTTATTTTTTCAAACAGTTCACGAATCGCCGCGTCGCCCGCCGCCAAATGGCTCGCAACGCTTCCGTCCGAATTTATTAAAACCGCCGTCGGCGTCCAATGCGCGCCGAAAAGCGCGGCAACTTCCCGCTCTTTTTGCAGCAGAATTTGTTTGATATTTGCGCCCGCGAATTTTTCCGAATTCGCATTGGCGTCGCCGCTGCTGATGAAAACGAAATTCACTTTATCTTTCAATTCCGCTTGCCACGCTTCAATTTCGGGAACAAGCGCGGCGCACGGCGCGCACGTCGGGCTGACGAAGAAAAATAAAAGCGGTTTTGCCTGTGATAATAAATGCTCAAATGCGACGTTTTTGTCGTTCGTGTCCGGCAAAACAAAATCCGGCGCGGGCGCGCCAATCGGCAAGCCGTCCGACGGATTCGTCAGATTTTCGCGCGCGATTTCCTTTCCGCCTTCGTGCGAAATCAATTCGAGAACTTCGATGCGCCGCAAAATCCGCGTTTGCTGTTCGGAAATCATTTTCAAAAAATAAACGGCGGCGGCGAGAAGTCCGACCGTCGCAAGACTTAAAATAAAGATCATAGGATTTTCGCCTGCGGAATTGTTTCCCGAATCAAAAACGCCCGCGCCCTGATTATTGCTGCCTTGCACGACAAGAAAAAACGCCAGCGCCGCGAAAACGACGTTGCGTATCAAACTGTTTTTGCCGACTAGCTCGCTGTGAATCTGCCCGAAGCAATGACAGTCGGGCGCGTTTCCTCGCGCGATTTGAAAAAGCATCGCGCCCGTAAAAGTTAAAAGCAAAAAAAACGCGCCGAGCGCGCCGAACCAAGCCGTTGCCGTCGGAAGAAGCAAAAATGCGATTAACATTTCGCCGAGCGGCAGCAAAACGGAAAACGGTTTCGCCACATTTTCCGGCACGCCGAAATTTTTTAACGCCGTTTCAGAACCGTCAAAATCAAGAAATTTCCCGACGCCCGCAACCGCGAAAATCGCGGCGAGAGTTAATCTAATCAATAACAAAAACGTTTCCACTTCTTTTAATTACAGACGTTTTAACGCTCGGCGCTTTTCTTGATTTTGTGTTTTTCTTTCAAGCGAATCGGCGTTGCAAAAAATTCAAACTGCTCGCGCAGACGATTTTCGATATGGCGCAGGTAAGAAAAGTGCAGCTTGGATTTCCCGCCGCCCGAAGTAAATAAAATAAACATCGGCGGGCGCAGACCGGCTTGCGTGATGTATTGAATTTTCAGGCGCGAAACGCCGCCTTTGACGGGCGCAGGCGCGCCGCCGCCTTTCGGCTGCGTAACATTATCTTTGAAAAAGTCGTTAAGTTTTGAAGTTGAGACGCGCAAGTTTCGCGCTTCGTTCGCTTTGACGACAAGCGGCAGAATTTTCTCGACGCGCTGACCGTTCAAAGCCGAAATCGTCAGCATCGGCGAATAATCAAGAAACTTCATTTTCTGCCGCAAATCGTCTTCAAATTCGTAAATAGTATTGGTCTGTTTTTCTTCGAGCGCGTCCCATTTATTGACGGCGATAATCACCGAACAGCCGGATTCGACGGCGTAACCGGCGATATTCGCGTCAAGACTCGTAACGCCTTCAACCGCGTCAATCACCATAATCGCAACGTCGGCGCGCTCTAAAGCCTTGCGCGCCATAATCACGGAAAGTTTCTCCGCCATTTCCGTCGTCTTGCCTTTCCGCCTAATTCCCGCCGTATCAATCAGCAAAAACTTTTGCTCGTCAACGGTTAAATGCGTGTCAATCGCGTCGCGCGTCGTTCCCGCAATCGGCGAAACGATAACTCTTTCTTCGCCCAGAATTTTATTGAGTAAAGAAGATTTCCCGACGTTCGGACGCCCGATTATCGCCAGCTTTATTTCTTCCTGTTTTTCTTCTTCAACTTCGTCTTCAAACTGCAAAACCTCAAAAACTTCGTCCAATAAATCGCCGACGCCCGTTCCGTGTTCCGCCGAAACGGGCGAAAGTTGAAAACCGAATTTATAAAACTCTGCCGCTTCTTCCTCGACTTTTTTCGTCTCGCATTTGTTCGCGGCAATAAAAACAGGCTTTCCGATATTCCGCAAATAAACACCGATTTCCTCGTCAAGCGGAATCGCGCCCGAACGCGCATCGACGACCCAAATTATCGCCTGCGCCTGCTCGATGGCAAACCCGGCTTGTTTGAAAATATTCGCCGGAATAATCGCCTCGTCGTCCGGCACGATTCCGCCCGTATCAACAAGCTCGAAAGTCTTTCCGCCCCATTCGACCTCACCGAAAATCCGGTCGCGCGTAATGCCCGGCTCGTCGCCGACAATAGATTTACGGCTTCCCGTCAATTTATTAAAAAGCGTAGATTTCCCGACGTTTGGGCGTCCGATGATGGCGACAAGCGGTTGATTCATTTGTTGGTTAATTCGTTTATGTGTCGTTTAGTAATTCTTATTAAAAACCGCAATGCTTCGTTGACGGATTTTGAATCGGGAAAAATTTTCGCTATGTCAACATCGAGTTGAATTTGATTTAACAACATTTCGCTTTCACCGACCGTTAAACTTTGCAAATCATCTTCCGGTTCCAATTCGTCATTCAAATCTTCCGTGTTCATAACCTTGTTCTTTCTTTCGCGGTTAATTTTCGTGCGCTCAAATTTGGCGACACAACAATATAAATTAAAGAAAATCATTTTGCGCCAAACTTCAAACTTTCAAAAATATTTTCCAGTGCTTTCAATTCTTCCGAGTCGCGGTAAGTCAAAACAAAAGTAACGGAATATCCTTTACGCATTGTGGTAAAAAGTTTTTGATTGAATATTAGGTTATTAACATTAGTTTCAAGCGTCATCGTCGAAAACCGTGTTCCGTTCAGATTAAATGTCCGAACGTCTTCGATAAGTTTAATTTTCGGGTTTGTCAGAAGAAAATCTCTTGTTAAAACGATTACCTGTTCCGCAGGAACTTGGCGGTTTGGTTGTTTCAAAACTCCGACGCCGATATTTGCGCCTTTCCCGCTTCCTAAATCTCCTTGTGCAAGCGCGATAATTACGACTTCTTTTTGTGTAGCTTCCTCAAAGGCTTTGTTTGTTTTTTCCCGTTCGGTCTTCAAAGCATCGAGTCCGGCATTTTTGACTGCTTTGATTTCCGCGTCGTCCAAACGATACCAATCTTTCGGAAAATCGAAGGAAAAATTGAAAAAGGAATTTGTATAAGTCGTATTTTTCACTTCGCCCAAAAATCCTTCGGGCGTGGGAAGAACAACTTTTTCAGGCGATTTCAGATGCTTGAACGAATTAAAAAATCGCTCGGTTTCGGCGAAAAACTGTTTTTTCGTCGCGTCGCCGATAATGTGCCAATTCGTAGCGTCGCTTTTTATTTCGTAAACTCTTGCGCCGACGACGAGAATTCTCACTCTTTGATATTTGAAATCTTGCAGAACATCAAATTCTTTACCTGTTTTTCCGTCAATTTGAAAATCTCTCTCAGCTTCAATCGTCGTTTTCGGTAATTTCAGAAAACTGTTTTTGATATTCTCAACTATTTTTTCTTTTCTTTGTTCCAAATCCACATTAAAATCAAGCGCGTTGACAATCGAATTAGAGCCGAAGCGATAAACTCGATAACTTGTAACAAAACCGTTTTCTATTTCCTGTTTAGTTATTTTGAGAACGCCCGGAAACGTCGCTTGAAAAGTTTTGTCTTCGGAAACAAAATCCTTCAAATCGCTCGCGCCCGGCGCTTTATAAATCAAAGGAGCGGACGGCGGAGGCGGCGGCTGATTGATATTCGTATCGCCTTGAACCGTAAGAACTTTTTTCGGCGGAGTTTTTACAGATTTCTGTGCAAACGCCGCACTGACGGCTGCAACAAATGTTAATAGAATTAAATTGCAGATAATTTTAATCATATTCAATTTACCTGTCGTCAATCTACTTCAAACGCGCGCCAATATCTACGTTTTCGATAAACGTCGCCAAAGCCGGTTTTTCACCCGCGCCGTTTTCAAGGCTCGCCGCGCAAATCATTCCCTGCGATTCGAGACCGCGCATTTTTCTCGGTTTGAGGTTAGCGACGACAACAACTTTTCTGCCAATTAATGTTTCCGGCTCGTAATATTCGGCGAGTCCGGCGAGAATTTGACGCGGTTTTTCTTCGCCTAAATCAATCTCGAAACGCAATAATTTATCGGCTTTCGGAATGCGCTCGGCAACTTTTATTTCGCCTACGCGCAACTCGACTTTTAGAAAATCGTCAATCGTAATGAATTGTTCTTCCGCCGTTTGTCCTTCGGCGTTCGGCGCTTGCTGCTCGACGTTCGTTGTCGCAGTTTTTTCGGCGCTTTCACTCGCGCTTTGTTTTGTTTCCGGCGATTGGTTGCCTGTTGCCGATTGTTCGTTTATTTCGTTCATAACTTTTACTTTGTCAATTTGCGGAAAAACGGCTTCGGTTACGCCGATTTTGGTTTCCGCTTTTAATTCTCCCCAAGTCAAATTTTCGGGATTTACGTTTGAAACGTCTTCGCTCAAACCGATTTGCGCGTAAATTTTCCGCGACGCTTCCGGCATAACTGGATAAAGCATTACCGAAAGCCAACGCAAAGTTTCGGTTGCGCGATACAAAACGGCGTTCAGAGTTTCCGCTTGATTTGCGTCTTTGACGAGTTCCCAGGGCTTTGCGTCGGAAATCATTTTATCAATCCGCGCGATTACTTTCCACAAAATTTCCAATCCCAAACTGAATTCGTAATTGTCGAAGCGGCGCAGAAATTCGTCGCGCGCGTGTTCGAGAACGGAAACCAAATCCTGCTCGTCGGCGTTTATTCCGGCGCGTTTGGCATTGAGGCGATTTGTTTCACTTATTTTTCCGTCGGGAATTCGACCGCCGCGATATTTCGTAATCATCGAAAGCGTGCGCGACGACAGATTGCCCAAACCTTTCGCCAAATCCGCGTTCGCGCGGTCAATCAGATTTTCGTAACCGAATTTTCCGTCCTGCCCGAAAACCATTTCGCGCAGCATAAAATAACGCAGAGCGTCAACGGAAAAATACTGCCGTAAAACCTTCGGGTCAATCGTGTTGCCAAGCGTTTTTCCCATTTTGCGCCCGTCCGCGTCGAGCAGCATTCCGTGCGCGAAAACCGTTTTCGGTAAATCAATTTCAGCCGCGAGCAAAAACGAAAACCAATAAACCGTATGAAATCTTAAAATATCTTTGCCGACAAGATGAACCGCCGTTTGCCAGTATTTTTCAAAACCCGACTTTTCCGAATTGCCGTAACCGATTGCCGTTATGTAGTTTGAAAGCGCGTCGAGCCAGACATACATTACGTGATTCGAGCCGTCGGGAACGGGAACGCCCCAACTTACAGACTTTTTCTCGCGCGAAATCGAAAGGTCTTGCAAGCCGCTTTTTATAAACGAAACGACTTCGTTTTTTCTCGCTTCGGGACGGATTAAATTAGGATTTTTTTCGATTTGGTCGAGCAAAGTTTCGCCGTAATCCGACAGGCGAAAAAAATAGCTTTCTTCGGAAACTTTATCAAGAACGGTTTCGTGAATTAAACATCTCGGAACATCTTCGCCGTCGCGCAATTCGTATTCTTTCTCAGTCTTAAACTCGGCGCAGGCGGCGCAAAACCAGGCGTCGTAAAAACCTTTGTAAATCGTTTCGTTGCCTTTCGGCGTTTTATTCGTCGATATTTTGCGCCACAAATTCTGCGCCGCTTCGTAATGAAACGGCTCGGTCGTCCGCATAAAAATATCGTAGCCGCCGTTTTCCGAGTCCAAACCGAAATCACGAAACAGCTTTTTCATCTCGCCCGAAACGTAGTCAACCTGTTGCTGCGGCGTGCGGTTATTTTTTTCCGCCGCGCGCTGAATGTTGACGCCGTGTTCGTCCGTTCCGGTGAGAAAAAACGAATCGAAGCCGCGCTGTTTTTTATAACGATTTACAACGTCCGCCACAGTCGTCGTGTAAAGATGACCGAGATGCGGCAAGCTGTTGGCGTAGTAAATCGGCGTCGTGATGTAGAAAGTTTTCATAATAAAACAGGAAACGATTTTGCCGCCAATGACACGAATAACACGAATTGTAAAAACAATTTTTCATTCGTGTCAGCACGTGTAATTCGTGGCTAATTTCTTTTTTGCGCTGAAATTTATTTGCGATTCGGCTGCGCTTTGGCGAATTCGTCAGTCGAATTATAAGCCTGTAATTTCGGCGCGTTCGCCGCTTTCAAACCGATTGCAAGGGAAATTTCCGCCATCTGCGCCGTGCCGGAAAAATCGAACGAGTCTTTATATTCGTCGGTCGGCTGATGATAATTCTGCGAGTTGTAAATCTTGAATTGTTCTTCGCCCCAACCGGCGGCGCGCCCGACGAAATCGTCCCCCGCTTCCATATTCAGCGACGGCACGCCGACACGCGCGAACGGAAAATGGTCGGAACGATAAAATAAACCTTGTTCGGGGCGCGCGTCCGGCACGAGCGTCAAGCCGCGTTCCTTTGCGACTTCTTCGACAATCGCCCGCAAGCTCGAACGCTCGACGCCGAGCGCGCTGAAATTTTTCACTCTGCCCAAAATCGTAACCGAATCGAGATTGACGTTCGCCGTCGTTCTTTCAACCGGAACAATCGGATGTTTTGAATACCAATCCGCACCCAAAAGACCTTGTTCTTCGGCGGTCGGAATCAAAAACAAGCTCGAACGCTTCGGCTTTTGCGGCATTTTCCGAATCGCGTCGGCAATCGCTAAAACGCTCGCCACGCCCGTCGCGTTATCGACCGCGCCGTTGTAAATATTGTCGCCGGTTTTGTTCGGCGCGCCGACGCCCAAATGGTCGTAATGCGCCGAATAGACGACGTATTCGTCTTTTAATTTCGGGTCGCTGCCTTCAATCGTGCCGACGATGTTTGCCGAACTTACTCGTTTCAGTTCGCTTTTGATATTTATCTTCGTCCGCAAACCCAAATTTACAGGCTTAAAATTTCTTGATTCGGCGCTCTCACGCAGCGCGTCTACGCTCTTTCCAGCCGCCGCAAACAAACGCTTTGCCGCTTCATAAGTTACCCACGAACGCATCTGAAGAAACGGCGTTTTGTCTTCCGCCGTCCGCTCGATGTCGTAGCGCCACGAACCGTTTGACGTGCGCACAACTTGCCATCCGTAACCGGCGCTTTCAGTCGTGTGAATCAAAATCACGCCCGCCGCGCCCATCCGCGCCGCCTGCTCGAATTTGTATGTCCAGCGCCCGTAATAAGTGAGTGCTTTGCCGCCGAAAAGATTGATTTCCTGCTCGGTTGCCGGCGGGTCGTTGACCATCATCACGAGAACTTTTCCGCGATAATCGGCTTTGTTTCCTTTGTAATCGTTCCATTTCTGTTCGAGCGCGTCGATGCCGTAACCGACGAAAATCGTATCGGCGTCAATCGAAACATCGTCTTTCTGCGCGCCGGTAAAAGCGACGAATTCGTCGGCGAATTTAAACGTTTCATTTTTGCCGTTGCCCGAAACTTGTAAAACCGTATTCGGGTCAGCCTTGACGCCGACGAGCGAAACCGGCTGATAAAAACTCCCGTTCGCGCCCGCGCCTTTCAAGCCTGAAACTTCCATTTGCGACGCGATATATTTCGCCGCCAATTCGCCGCCGCGCGTTCCCGGTCCGCGCCCCTCAAGCAAATCGTCCGACAAAAATTTAACGTGCGCGCGCAAAACACTTTCGCTGAAAAGATTTGTCATATCTTTCGATTGCGCGAAAACGAAATTTGAAACGAGCGCGATAAATAAAGTTGAAATAATAAAACGATTTTTCATAACATTCCTTTTCCGAGCTTTTTTAAGTTTATGCCGTCAGCGGATTTACGGTCTTAAGTTTTGAAAAACGGACAAAATCTCGGTCGGTCGTCGCCAGAACCGCGCCATGTTCGATTGCCAGAGCCGCCAGATGCGCGTCCATCATCATCGCGCCGTTCGTTTGCCCTTCCAAAATCAACCGGCTGAAAATTTCCCAGTGCCTTTCGGTCGGATTCAGGATTTTCACCTGCGGCTGTAACAGCCAATCTTCGACGATTTCAATCGCTTCTTCCAATGTAAAAGGCAGCGGAAAGGCTTTCGCATTAGTTGAAATACGCAGAAAAGCGGTGATAATTTGCCAGCTTAAACCGAATATTTCAGGCGACGACATTCTTTCTTCAAGCCAGTATTTTGCCCGCTCGTGTTGCGCCGCGCTTTCGTTATAAGCGTATAAAAGCAGATTGGCGTCGGAGATTTTCACTTTTTAACTCCTTCGATTTGCTCGATGAGTTCGCCGATATTGTCGTAATTTATACCTTTGATGACACCTAGCGAGCGGCTGCGGACGCGGAAATTTACGGCTTTCTTTAAATTCTTTTCGGCAAGCAGTCCGAGCCGCAGCGTTTCATTGACAATATCTTTGAAGGTTTTATCCGTAGAGTTTTTCAATTTGGCTTTCAGTTTCGTGGAAATATCGTCGTCGATGGTTAAGGTGGTTCTCATAAAACTGATTATATAATTTGATGATTTGATATCAATTATAAATTATCAAATCATCAAAGCTCTCAAAAGCCACTGATAAAATCTAACCTTTTATCAAACTCATCGCTTCCGCCCGCGTTCGCGCGTCGGTGCGAAAACCGCCGAGAACGCTTGAGGTTACGGTTTTCGCGCCCGGTTTTTTGACGCCGCGCAAAGTCATACAAGTGTGTTCGGCTTCCATTACGACCATCACGCCGAGCGGCTCGATGCCGTCGAAAAGCGTCTGCGCGATTTGCTGCGTTAAGCGTTCCTGAACTTGCAGTCGGCGAGCGAAAATCTCCGCGATGCGCGCGAGTTTCGATAAACCGACGATGCGCCCGTTTTTCGGAATATACGCGATATGAACTTTGCCGACGAACGGCGCGAGATGATGCTCGCACACCGAAGCGATGGAAATGTCTTTGACAATCACCATTTCGTCGTGCGAATCGCCGGGCAGCGCGACGATATGCTCGCTCGCGTTTTCCCACATTCCTTCGGTGAGTTCGGCGTAAAAATCCGCAACTCTTTCGGGCGTTTTCTGCAAGCCGTCGCGCGTCGGGTCTTCGCCGATGCCTTCGAGAATCAAGCGCACGCCGCGCGCGATTTTTTCCAAATCTACTTTTTTTGTTTTTTCAGATTTTGCCAATTTTTAACTTTTTAGTTTTGATTTACAGTTTCAAAACTTTTTCCTTTTAATTTTTCCAAAACGCTTTCTTCTATTTCCCGAAAACTTTTCTTCGATTGTAGCGCGATTTCACGAATTTGTTCATATTCGGGCTTGGCGTTGACGATTTTTCCGTTGTAGCGCGCGATTTTTACGACGACCGCGCCGAATTCGGTTTCGATTTCGACGAACTCGCGCGGCAGACAATTTCTTTCGATTTCCATTACTCTGACGCCGAGCGTCGTCGTTTCCGTATAAAGCAATTCGGTCAAAACTTCTCTTTTATCGAAATCGCACAAAATAGAAACGAGCGTCGCCGGACGATTTTTCTTCATTTGAATCGGCGCAAACCAGCAATCGAGCGCGCCCAAATCAAACGCGCGTTCCATCACGAAACCCAAAACCTGCGGCGACAAATCGTCAAGATTTGTTTCTATTAAAAGCAATCGTTCAGAGGATTTTGAGTTTTCCGATTGCTTTTCAGTTTCCGAATTTTCAACGCCGAAAGTTGAATTTTCTTCTCCGCGTAATTCGTAATTCGTAATTGGCAATTCATCTTTCCGCTGTTCGATTTCTCCGACAATCAACCGCAGAACATTCGGAAAATCTTCGTAATCGCGCGTTCCCGCGCCGTAAGCGGTTTTAACGATTTGCATTTCGGGAATGCGTCCGAATCCTTCGCAAACCGCCGCGATAATCGCCGCGCCCGTCGGCGTTACAAGCTCGCCTTCGATTTCGGTCGAATAGACGGGCGCGTCTTTTAATAATTCGACGACAGCGGGCGGCGGAACGGGAAATTTGCCGTGCGCCATTTTCACAAATCCGCTTCCGACGTGGATTTTCGAGCAGAAAAATTTTTCTATTCCCAGCATTTCAAACCCGACGCACGCGCCGACGACATCGACAATCGCGTCCATCGCGCCGACTTCGTGAAAATGAATTTTTGCGGCGTCCGTGCCGTGAACCGTCGCTTCGGCTTCGGCAAGGCGCGTGAAAATTTTAACGGCGCGAGTTTTAACCGTTTCACTTAAACGCGAATCGTTGATAATTTTTTCGATGTCGCGTAAATGACGATGAGCGTGTTCGTGCGGAACTTTCACAAGAGCGTGCGTCGCGGAAATTCCCGATTTATCGACCGTCGTAAATTCAATCGAAAAATCGGAAATGTCGAGCAGTTTTATTTGTTCAATCAATTCCGCTTCGTCAACGCCGAGCGCAAGAAGCGCGCCCAAAATCATATTGCCGCTCGCGCCCGCGAAACAATCAAAATATAAAGTTTTCATCGTTTGTAAAGTCTAGTTTTCAACGGGCAAAAAATCAAAGTCATAATTTTTATAAATTTTTAAGTGTAAAACTTGATTTTTTCTTTTGTCGCGCTTTTTGAGTTATACTTTCCTTTTTATTTTACGGAGTCGAAAACGCCTTGAATTTACAAGATTTGCAAAACGCCTTGCGCGCGACGGTCATTCAAACCGCGAAGGAAAATTTTAACGTCGAACTCGAAACAATCGCCGCCGAAGTTCCGCCGAAAACTGAACTCGGCGATTTGGCGTTTCCCGTCGCGTTTGAATTAGCCAAAAGAATCAAGCAGACGACGGGAGAAAAACGCAATCCACGCGAGATTGCCGAAACTTTGAAAGCGGCGTTAGAGACGAATGCGTCGGTCGAGCGCGTCGAAGTTGCGGGCGCGGGTTATTTGAATGTTTTTTACAATCGGGCGAAATTTCTTGCGGAAAGCGTTTCGGAAAAAGCGTTAAAAAAAGCCGAACCGAATGTAAAAGTCTGCGTCGAGCATACATCGGTCAATCCGAACAAAGCTGCGCATATCGGACACGTTCGCAATTCGGTTTTGGGCGATACTTTCGTGAGAATTCTGCGCGCTTCCGGTAAGCAAGTCGAAGTTCAGAATTATATAGATAACACCGGCGTGCAGGTCGCCGATGTCGTCGCCGGTTTCGTTTATTTGGAAAAAATGAATCTGGACGACATCAAAAAACTCGACGCGCAATTAACTGCCGACGGAAAAACTTTCGATTATTACTGCTGGGATTTGTATGCGCGCGTCGGTCAGGAATATCAAACGGACGAGGAGTTAAAATCAAAGCGCGCCGAAGTTCTTCATTCGGTTGAAGAAGGAAACAACGACATCGCGCGGCTTGCTGATTACGTCGCCACGCGCAACGTCGAATGTATTTTGCGGACGATGGAACGGCTTTCGATTCGATATGATTTGCTGCCGCGCGAATCGGAAATTCTGCATCTTCATTTCTGGCAAAAAGCGTTTGAAGAAATGAAGCGGCGCGGCGTAATCCGTTTTGAAACGACCGGAAAAAGCGCCGGATGTTGGGTTATGCCGACCGATTCGCACACGGGAACGGAAGAACACGAAGCCGATAAAATTCTCGTCCGCTCAAACAAAACGGTTACATACACGGGCAAAGACATCGCGTATCAAATGTGGAAACTCGGTCTTCTCGGTTTAGACTTTTACTACAATCTTTTTCACGAATACGCCGACGGCAAAACGGTTTGGATTACATCTGCGGAAAATCGGCAAAGCGAAAATGTTCCGGCGTTCGGCACTAACGAAACGGTTTATAACGTGATTGATTCGCGCCAGTCTTATCCGCAGGAAGTCGTCAAAAAAGGCGTCGCCGTGATTTTTCCCGAAAAGGGCGAAGCCGCGAGCGTGCATTTAAGTTATGAAATGGTCGCGCTTTCGCCCGCTGCAGCGGAAGAACTGGGTTTTCAGATTTCCGACGAAGACAGAGAAAAATCTTTTATCGAAATGTCGGGCAGAAAAGGTTTGGGCGTCAAAGCCGACGATTTGATAAACCGGCTTGAAGAAGATGCGCTCAAAGAAGTCGAAGCGCGCCACGCGGATTTGTCGGCGGACGAAAAACGGCGAACGGCGCATATAATCGCCATCGGCGCGCTGCGTTATTTTTTATTAAAATTTACGCGCACGACCGTCATCGTTTTCGATTTCAAAGAAGCGCTTTCGTTTGAAGGCGAAACCGGCTGTTTCTGCCAGTATTCCGCCGTTCGCGCCAACTCGATTTTTCGCAAACTGGAAGACGACGCGCTCGAAACCGCGCGTCAGACGATTGCAAATTCGCAAACCGAAATCTCGGAAATTTTCTCAAAAGAAAATGAAGTTTGGGCTTTGATTACTTTGGCTTCGCGCTTTGAGGAAACGATTTCAAATTCAATCGGCGCAACTGAACCGGCGATTTTAGCGAAATATGCTTTTAATCTGGCGAAGGCGTTTAATCTTTTCTATCACAATCACAAAATCATCGCTGAAGACAATGCAGTAAAACGCGCCGTTTTAATCGCGGCGGCGGATTTGACGCGCTGGACTTTGACGACGGCGCTCGATTTGCTCGGCATCGAAGTTCCCGAAAGAATGTGAAGCGGTTTTGGATTTTAGATTTTGGATTGGCAAACCGATTGCTTACCTTTATTTCGGTCGTTTCAGAATTTAGAAAATATCATTGTTTATCTGTGTTTGAATAGTTTTCAAACTTGCGATTTGCCGAAATCAATTGCGAATTGCAAAATTTATTTATGTTAATCGTAATGAAAGCGCGAGCGACCGACAGCGATGTCGAGCGCGTCGTCGAAACAATCGAAAAACTCGGATTTACCGCGCATACGATTTCCGGCGCGAGCCGCACGGCAATCGCCGTTACCGGAAATTCCGGCTCGATTGACCCGACGCATTTTGAAAATCTACCGAACGTGGCGGAAGCCGTTCGCGTTACAAAACCGTATAAACTCGTTTCCAAAAATTTGACGCTCGAAAAATCCGTTGTAAAAATCGGAAACGCGCAAATCGGCGGCGAACTCGCCATAATCGCCGGACCGTGCGCGATTGAAAACGCGGAACAGGCATTTAAAGTTGCCGAAACTGTGGCGAGAAGCGGCGCGAAATTCTTTCGCGGCGGCGCGTTCAAACCGCGCACGTCGCCTTACGCTTTTCAAGGAATGGGCGAAGACGGTTTGAAAATTTTATCGGAAATCCGCGAGCAGTTCGGTTTGAATATCGTAACCGAAGCGATGGACGAGGGCGGAGTTGATTTGGTCGAACGATACGGCGATTGCATCCAAATCGGCGCGCGCAATATGCAGAATTTTTCGCTTCTCAAATATGTCGGGCAAATGCGCAAACCCGTTTTACTAAAACGCGGGCTTTCGGCAACTTTGGACGAATTGCTGCTTGCCGCCGAATACGTTATGTCGGAAGGAAACCCGGACGTTATTTTATGCGAGCGCGGCATCAGAACTTTTTCAAATCACGCTCGAAATACTTTGGATTTATCAATAGTTCCGGCAATTCAAAACGCTTCGCACTTGCCCGTCATCGTCGACCCGTCGCACGGAACGGGCAAAAATTATATGGTTTCGCCTCTCGCCCGCGCCGCCGTCGCTGTCGGCGCGAATGGTTTAATCGTCGAAGTTCACGCTGCGCCTGAAAACGCGCTTTGCGACGGCGCGCAGGCGTTGACGCCCGTGCAGTATTTGGAATTGGTTCGAGAAGTAAAAGCAATCTACGAGGCTTTATTGCCGGTTGAAGTTTGATAAAAATTAATAATCAAAAAATAAAAAATCCGCGTTTGTTTCGGGAAAACAGACGCGGATTTTTTATTTTTCTTCGCCCAAACGCCTTTTGCCTATTTTGCCGGACGAAGTTTTAGAAAACCGTAAAATTGGATGTAGCAGCTAATCATTGCGGTTGCGACGAGCAAAGTGAGCGGCAGAAAGCGAAATGTTTCCGGCAGCACGACGCCGAGAGCTTGTTCGAACATCGCGCCTAAAAGTATTGCGAAAGCAGCGATTAAGGCTCTGCCGAAAATCCAGTTTGCAAAGTTCGGTTTCTCATTCTCCGAATACAACAGATACGGCAAAACCGCGAACGTCGCCAAAGTCAAAGCGAGAAACAGACTGTCAAAAGCAAACCAATTTGCCGACTGCCCGAACTCGACCGCCAGAAAAAACAAAACAAACGTCGTTTCGACGGCAAATCCTTTGTCATTCGCAATTCTGCTTTGCCCGTTTTCGGTGCGTGTCATTGATTTCATAAAGTTTTACTCTCAAGCGGCGGTTCGCTTGCCGTCAAAGATGCTCGGCGTTCCGTTTATTTTTCGCCCGGTTTGCTGAACTGCGTATAAGCGACGCGGAATAATTCCGATAAAGCCTTTGCCGTCTCCGGCGTTAAGTTTTTATCGGCGCGAAGGTGCGCTTCGACGATTTCCGGCGTCGCTTCGTGCGGATAATAAACAATCGCTTCGACGTTTTCTCGGTCGCTTTGATGTTTGTTCATCACGCGGTCAATCGGCATATCGAGCCAACCCGTAAGACGCGCGATATTGTCGGCGTCCGGCTTGCCCGTTCCGTTTTCGATGCGCGAGAGCGTCGAAGCCGAAACTGCGGTTGCGTCCGCAACATCGCGCAAGCTCATTCCCAATTCTTCGCGGCGGCGTTTTATCGCGCGCCCCAATTCAATCGTGTTTATCAAACTTTCGTTTTTGTAACCCATAATTTTTTCTCCAATTTCAAAAAGTTAGAAGCCTTCGGAAAACTTCACTTCTTTGTCCAGCCAAAAATAAACTAACATAGAAAAATTTTAGATGCAACACTGCGTTTCACGCTTGCAACAAATAAATTACTTTGATACAATGTTTCATAGATGAAACGAAACCGCTTTATCTAATTTGCAAACTGTTATAAACATTCGAGTTTGCATATAAATTCAGAGGAGTAAAAATGACAGCAACAGCAGTAGAAAAAAATTTATCCGAGAAAAAAGATAAACGAGCCAAATCAATTGCGGCGATGGGATTGGTCAACCGCGAGGGCGACAAATTCAGAGTTTCGACGCCTTCTTTGCGCGGCAAACAGACTTCGTATGAAGTTTGGCGCAACGAAGAAGGAAGAATTCGCTGTAATTGTTTAGAGTTTGAAGAGTCGGCTGTCAACGATTCGGCTTTTCGATGCGAGCATATTTTAGCAGTCAAATATGCGCTCGTCGCAAAAAATACCGAATCAGCCGCGAAGCAAACGGCGCAGGTCGAAACGAAAGTCGAAGCCGAAACCATTGTTTCAGAAAACAAAAACGCAACTGAGCCGCGCGTGTCCAAGCGCGACGAACAGAAGCCGGAAGCGGTTCAAAAACAGATTTCAGCCGAAGGACAGGCTGAAGAAATCAAATCTGTCGAACCGTCTCCGCTTGCGAACACAAAAGGAGATAAAAAAATGAAACACGAAAACACAAAAGAAATCATTGCCGTTCAAGACGCGGAAACGGCGAACAACGTTTTGAATTTTACGACGACATTGCGCGAACTGCGTAAAAACGTTGACCCGGAATTGGTCAAACAGCGCGAAGGCTGGCGCGACCGAAACGGCAACACGCATTACGTCGATTATGTCGAATGGCATACGGTTGCCGACATTTTGGACGAAAACGCGCCGAACTGGTCGCACGCGGTCAAAGACATTCGTCAAATCGGCGATATTTTTACAGTTACCGTTGCGATAACGATTGACGGCGTTACGCGCGAAGGCATCGGCACGGGAACGGCGGAAAGCGAACTTGGAATTAAAAAAGCCGAACACGACGCTCTCAAACGCGCGGCAGTAAAATTCGGCATCGCGCGCGATTTGTATAAAAAAGAATCGGACACAATTGAGCGCGAAGGCGCTGTTCCGACGCCGACCAACGACGGTGGTTTTCCGTCAAATCCGATTGCGAAATCTTTGTCGGATTTGGTTACGGCAAAGCAGCTCGGAATGATTCGCGCGCTGTCGAGAGAAAACGGCATCGACGTTGACGAAGAATGTCAGAATGTGATGCAGTGCAAATCCGACGAGCTGTCGAAAAAAGCGGCGTCCAGCTTTATACAGCATCTTCAGGACGCGCAAAATCAAAAATCGGCGCAGCAACCGATGCGCCGCGCGGGTTAATTTAATTATCAATTAAGAATTAAGAATTAAGAATTAGAAGAAAAGTTTTTCAAATTCTTAATTGATAATTCTTAATTGATAAAACGGGTTGAGTTGCGATTTAACCGTCCGCTTTCTCCAAAAGCCAAGTAAAACCTCACTCGCAGCTCAATTTTTTTTATAAAGGGAGCGTGAATTAAAGTTCACGCTCCCTTTTTTATTTCGTGTTATTATTTTCGGCGGAATTGAAAAAATTCTAAATTTTAATATTCGGGAGAAAAAGAAAATGGCAGGAAAATTTGAAATTTTGAAATCGGCGAGCGGTTATCGCTTTAACTTAAAATCGGGCAACGGCGAAATAGTTTTTTCGAGCGAAAATTACGAAAGCGAAAGCGCAGCGCGCGAAGGCGCGGAATCTGTAATGAACAACGCGATGCAAGACGCGCGCTACGAGCACAAAACCGATGCGAGCGGCGCGGGCTATTTCGTTTTGAAGGCGGGAAACGGCGAGATAATCGGTAGAAGCGAAACATATTCTTCGGAACAGGCGTTGGAAAAAGGCATTCAAGCGGTTAAGATGAACGCCAGCGATGCCTCAATCGTCAGCGCTTAAATATTAAATAAAAATCTTAAAACCATTTTTAGAAAACTGTCGAACACAAAAATTGAAGATAATTGGTCTTCAAACAATGTGTGCCGACGGTTTTTCTTCATCAAAACAGAAACCGCGAGTTTCCTTTTTGCCTGAAATTCGTTTTGTTTGCGATAATAAATCAACTTTCAAACGTTCAAAAATATCTATGTTCACCAAAAAATTTCGGCAATCGACGACAATCTTTTTTTTGATTGCGTTCTTTGTTTTTTCCAATTTCGCGCAAACCGTCGCGCCGCCGCAGCCCGCTTACACGCGCGTGCGAACTTACGACGTGCAGCATTATGTCATCCGTATTCGGTTTGACCGCGCAAACAAAACGGTTTTCGGCGACACGACAGTTTCGCTCAAGCCGCTCAAAACCGATTTCAAAACTGTTGAACTCGACGCGGCGAATTTGAAATTCGACACGGTTGTTTTAGAGCCGCAAAATAAAAGTTTGCAGTATAAAACCGTGGGCGAAAAAGTTTTCGTTACGCTCGATAAAGCGTATTCACCGGACGAATTGATTTCCGTGCGATTTAAGTATTCGACGGCGAAACCGAAAAAGGGCGTTTACTTTGTCGAGGCGGAAAAAGACGGCGGCAAGATAACGCGCGACGCGCAAATCTGGTCGCAGGGCGAAGCCGAAGAAGCGCATTTCTGGTTTCCGTCTTACGATTTCCCGGACGACAAGGCGACGAGCGAAGAATTTATCACTGTCGAGCGAGGCGAGACGGCAATCGGCAACGGCGAGTTGCTCGAAACGACGGAAAACGCCGACGGCACGAAAACTTTTCATTACAAAATGCCGGTCGCGCATTCGACATATTTGACTTCGTTCGTTATCGGAAAATATACGAAATACAACGACACTTATAAAAACATTCCGCTCGGATTTTATCTTTATTCGACGGGCGAGTTGCCGGTCGGCTTCACGGTTTTGCCCGACGGGAAAACGACCATTCCGACGGCTTACGCCAAGACGAAAGATATGATTGCAGTCTACGCTCAACTGACGGGCGTCGAATTTCCGTATAACAAATATGACCAAACGGTCGTGGCGAAATTTCAATTCGGCGGAATGGAAAACATCACGGCGACGACGATGGCTGACACCGAGATATTTTTCACGCCCGAAGGAAACGTCCTCGATTTGGTGTCGCACGAGCTTGCGCATTCGTGGTTCGGCAACCTCGTAACGTGCAAAAACTGGTCGGAATTGTGGCTCAACGAAGGCTTTGCGACGTTTATGGAAGCCGCTTATCGGGAAAAAGTTTTCGGGCGCGAAGATTATATGCGAAAAATCCGCGAAGACGCGATGCAGTTTATGGCGTCAGACGCGATAAGCCGCAACCGGCACGGGCTTTTTTTCCAAGCCGCCAAACCCGACGAAGATTTATTTAACTTGAACAACGCCTCGATTACATATCAAAAGGGCGGCGCGGTTGTTCACACCCTGCGAGAACAGGTCGGCACGGAAAATTTCTGGAAAGCGATAAACGTTTATCTGAATCGGCACAAATTTCAAAACGTCGAAACGGCAGATTTGCGACGTGCGATGGAAGAAACATCCGGCGCGGATTTAGGCTGGTTTTTCGAGCAATGGGTTTATGACGCCGGTTATCCGAAACTCCTCGTCAAACACGCTTACAATCCGAAAACGAAAATGTTGAAATTGACCGTAGCGCAAACTCAAGCGGCAAATGCGAAAACTCCGGCGGCGTTTCGTCTTCCGCTGAGCGTCGAAATCGACTCGGCAAACGGCGCACAAACCGAAGCGATTGAAATTAAAAAAAGAATAGAAACTTTTTCATTCAAAATGAGCGGCAAGCCGACAAAAATCCGACTCGACACGGACGAGAAAATACCGTTGAAAACAGTTAAATACTTTTAAGAATTTTAGCCACGAATTTGAGTAGGTGTTAGGTTTTAGGGGCAAGGTTTTAGATTTGGAATTTTTCTAAAACCTGACACCTAAAAACTACCACCTAAATCTTTTTGCAAATACGCATAAAAAGCGTAACCGACAAACGAAAAGCCACGCTTGTTTAAGGCGTGGCTTTTCGCTTTTCTTTGAGAAGACTGGATGTCTTTGTTTTGATTTGTTGAAATAAATCAAAGGCACGAAGCACAACAAAATCGCGCTTGTTACGGCTAAAATTTCTCGTGTCCTCTTCACCTGCCTACGGAGTTAGCTGACGGGCT
>JAABUN010002668.1_pt1 | contig 30657 bp, 38 predicted proteins | sample 5559311 | NCBI WGS metagenome assembly JAABUN01 (sample SAMN10711877, study PRJNA513370) | rock metagenome | isolation source: Antarctica rocks | place: Antarctica: Victoria Land, Siegfried Peak sud | reverse complement strand
GGTCTTTGCAACTTCTTCGCGGGCCTGACCACCGTCGATGGCGGCCAACACCCTGACTCTGAGATCCTTTGAATATGGTTTCATGCTCGGAGGTTAGCAAAGGATCAACCCTTATGCGATTCGCTGTGAGACCGTAGATCGAGCCGTCAGGGCGGGTTGGCTCCTGCAAATTCGCCGTCGGCTGCTGGAACGCGATGGCTGTGTAAGCTTTGTTGATCGCGATGGTTATGCTCCCGACGAACGCTCCGTCCATCCGAACGTGGGCCTTCAGGTTGCCACCCGCGTCCGTGACGGCGATATCCATTGGACACCCAATCTCCTGGGCCTTCTTCTCCGAAGCCTCGATCACGCGCTTCGCATCGGCGAGCGAGATCGTCTCGGCGGTCTTAGCGTCGGCCATGCTCCTCCTTTCCTATCTGGCTCTTTGGTTTTACGAGCCATTCTTGCAGGACCAGTGCTCCTCGTTTACGGCCGTCTCGGCTAGCTCGAAGGTGGTCGCGTAGCCCACGAACTCCACGTTCTTATTCACGGCGTAGAGTGCCTGCGGATAGACCAAAAATAGCGAGAGCGACTCCTCGTAGACGAGTTTGTCTATCTCGACCGCGAGCTCGTTCTGTTTGTCCGGGTCGATCTCGGTGGCGAATTTGCCCATTAGTTGCTCGAAGGCTTCCACCGGCGGTCCGGCGCGGAATGGGCCGGTTTCGCTGTAGAGTTCGTTGTGCATAAAGGCTGGCGGCGCGTCGGAAGTCAGGTCGATCCAAGCTAGCACCAGGAGATCAAAGGGCAGAGGCATGACTTTCTCGACCAGCGCGTGCTGTCCGGCAAGAACCTGCTCACCTGGAGTAACCGACACTTCTACCTCGATGCCGAGTGACTCACGCAAGTCCTCGGCCATAATATTGGTCGGCACTTCGAGATCGGCACTGGTCGCTATCCTCAGAGCCCGTCCTTCAGGCCACCCGGCCTCGGCGAGTAGCTTCTTGGCCTCAGCCGGGTCATGCGGATAGGGCTCGTGTCCGGGGAATCCTCCCGCGTAGTGCGGTGTGACACCTGCCGCCGGATATGCGTATCCACCGAAGCCTTCAAGGACCATGCGATCCCTGTCAACGGCCATATTGAATGCTCTGCGGGTCCGGGCATCATCCAGCGGCGCGTCCGTTACGCCCCGGTTCACGATACCCAGGACGATGCGCATGGCATCTATGGCGTGGAGCTCGGCGTGTTCGCTGTTCTTTACACGCTCGGCGTCGGCTGGCGAGACCTCGGTTACGATGTCCACCGCGCCTTCGGAATCGCAGACGAAGTTTATAGCTTCATCGTGTGGGATGTCGTTGTGGAATACGACCTTTTCGAGTCTCGGGCCGCGTTCCTTGTTCCAGTGGTCGGTGTTGGCGGTCAGGACGACTTTATCGGTGCGGTCTTGCCGGGTATCCAGCCAGGTGCACGCGAAAGGTTCAGCTCGCATTATGGCGATCTCGTTGTCTATGGAAGAGTAGCCCTCGGAGAGGGTAAATGGACCGGTGCCCCACGGGCCCGGAGCGTCAATCACTCACCAGTGACCTTCGCCACTACCTTGCTTTTTGTAGCCGAAGCCGATCTCATCCCAAAACCGCGTGCTTGGTATGTGCATCCCGCGCATCTTGCCGAGTACCAGACCGTCGGGCTCGGGGAAGTGGATCACGAGCTTGTAGTCGTCCAGGATCTCGATACTCGCATCCTGGTGAATGTTCAAGTTGGTCCCAGGTGGATGTGGCGCCCTCCAACGCTGCATCTCATCGAACGCCCGCTTGAAGTTGTGCGCGGTGCATTCCTCGCCATCCTGGAACCGAATGCCGCGCCGAACGTCGATCTCAAGCGTCTTTCCATCCGTCCAACGAGAGTCTTCGAGGACCGCCCCGACCATGTGTCCTCGTTCGTCGGTGCGGACGGGCTCTTCCATCGTGTTCCAGGTAATGTACAGCCAATTCAGCGGGTGAGGATCCACGACGTTCACGGTTCCTACCGGCGTGTGCGTGACACCCTCGGTCGTCGATTCAGGCGCAACTTGACCAGTCATGCTTCTCCTTTGCATCCGCTTTCCCATATCCAATGCTAACAGAGCCACGTCCTCGCGCAACCGCTCGTCGGGGCCAGCGATGGTCCTCTAGCTCACCTCGCACATGAACAGTGGCGGGATGTGCATGTAGGTCACGCTCGGGCTCGACGAACGCCTCGCTCCAACTGCCAATTACGCAACCCTGTTCCCTGAGCGCAAGGAAGCATCTTGGAGATGCAAGCGAGCCGTCAATGACAGTGACCATGGCGGCATCTAATTCGTCCACAAGCAAGCCCATTACCAGACGGTCACCTGTTCTACACAAACGATAGCCCTCTCCGAATCAAAGCTGTTGTTCCGTTGCTTCTCTGATATGCCTGACCATCAGAGCGAATAGCTCGGGTGCTTTCTTCAGCATTTCATCTCGAACACAGTCAGTATCGGCAGCGTGGCCGTGATAATAGACTGTGAGAGGATCCGAATCTATTTTGTATGCTGCCTCAACGTAGGTATTTGCAGCGCCGGAGAACGTCAATAGGTGCTCTAAACGGGCAGAGACTTTAATGGGGTACTGCTGTCCAACCCTGGTCATTACGCGAATCGAACGCCTCGTGTCTACTTGAGGATATGCAGATCGTTCATTCTCTAGGCCAGCAGCATCTGATTGCACGTTCAAATACCGAACCAGCATCATTGAGTTGTGCTGCAGGGCCTCTTCAATTCGCCTGATAGTTCGGCTAACGCGAGTCCGGAGTAACTCCCTCAACGCTGCCACTTCGCTCTGCGGATCAAGACGGGGATCTTCTGATGCAGGTGGGGTGAGTATCTCGTCAATCCGCTGTATTATTTCTGTAGCCGATTGAAATCTATGATCTATGGAACTCCAGTTAGGGCTTGACACGAGAGAGGCGGGAATAATGCTTGTTAGACTTTCGTGTGGGGGTCTTACACGCTCATCAGCCAGCACCCGCGGCGCACGCCCTGTTAACAAATAGAAGAGCACACCAACAACAAAGACAAGATCGATACGAAAATCTCTACGATCCCGACCAGCTGCTAGATCAGGGATGCGCAGAAACCGATTGCCAAGCTCTTGCCCCCACTCGGTCTTGAAACTGTCCTGGTCGTCTTCACTTGAGGCGAACCACGCGGTCCCAAAGTCGACGAGGAACAGGTGGCTTGTGGACGAGTCGTGAAGAATGTTATCCGGCTTGATATCCCGGTGTCCCACTCCAGCCTTGTGGCATCGCTCGACGATTCTGGCCAGCTCCTTTGTAATTTCAAGTGCTTCCACAACCGTCTGCGGTTGACCACTCACGTACTGTGAAAGCGCTTCACTCGCTACCCATTCAGCTACAAAGTACAGGGGAATTGACTTATCTCGAACTAAGTCCATATTGTGATCCAGTACTTGGGGTACTCCCTCACCACCAATGGCCTTTAAGATGATAACTTCCCCCGCGAAACGCGCCCGCCGCTCACTCACGCTCTGATTCTCTAGATGTAATTCTTTGAGAGCGCCAAGCACACCATCTGAATTTCGGCGCACGCGAACTACCTTGCCTTGCCCACCAGCACGGACGCTTGAGTCGTCCAAGACAGTCCATTTTGATTCCCAAACAGCCATTAGATCGAGGCCTTTCCAGTGCGCTACCTACATACCATCTGCTTGTTCAACCGACCTCGCACATGAACAGCGGCGGCATGTGCATGTAGGTATTGGATGGATTAGGACCGACGGTATCTTGGGCTATCTCCAGTGCTTCGGCGATGGTGTCGGCTCGTTTGTAGCCCATCCTCGAAGTGGTGTACGGATCACCGCCCACGAAGATCACGTCCCCGAGGTGATCCAGGGCGTGAGCCCCCCACTGCCAGGTCGTGAATGGATGCCAACCGTGGTAGGCGTGGGAACTCCGGTAGAGGGTCTTATACCAGGGGTCGTGAATATATTTCTGCTCGAAGCGTCGTTCGGCCTCGTGCGGGTCGGTGGTTGCGGCGAGCACTTCGTCAAAGAATGGCCTGTAGCTTGGATGATGCACGTCGTCAAACTCGTAGGGAACGGGGTGGGTGGCTATTATCACGCCGCCTTTGCGAACGAGTGGTTTGCCTTTGTAGAGGTTAAAGAGGTAGCCGAGGACCATGTTGTGAACCAGGATCGGGTTCATTATAGAGTCGACGTTGTATGGTCCGAGGTACGGTACACCGAGCATCAAGACATCCGACTGTCCTTCGACCTGCACTAGCTGTTGGCGGTGGAGGTTTTTGATCGTCTCTTCGTGAACCGGGTCCGTAGCGCCCGCCTGAACGCTCGTCATCTTGTGCGGCGCGACGATGGACTGGAATATTTTTCGGGAAGCGGCCCGCGGCATAGTCTGTGTAGCTTTGTGATTGACGAGAAAGTTGGCTTTTGTGATGGCGTTCCATTCGTGCTCGGGTTGACCCATGAAGTTAAAAGCCGTTGGGAATGCCGAGTTGTTGAGCGTCGTCTCGATGTGGAAGACTTTTATCTCTTTGTCCAGGAGGTCGCCCATCCGGTTTACGGAACCGTGCAGTTCCGAGTTTGGCGGGTCCATCAAGGATTTGGTGTTCTGCAGCGTATGGGCGTTGTGGTGGTGTCGGATAGAGGAATAGGGTGAGATGCCGGTGTGGACGGATTTGTGTCCGCCGTTCATTGCCACGAGGTTTATGTTTACGTAGACGACGAGGTCGGACTCGGCGGCCCGGCGGTTGATGCGGACTTGCTCTCCGCGCTCGGTCTCGCCTATGACGGCGTTGCCATCTTCGTCCTCCGCGTCGTAGTTATAGAGGCGGTCAGGGTAGTAGCGAGACATGATCTTATTCCCCATTGCCCACCGCAACTCTTTCTCCGTCATACGACGATGCAACCCGAGAGCGGCGATCAAATGTATGTCCTCAACGCCTTTGGCTGCAGCTTTCTCCAAGACTTTCTCGATCACGAGCTGGCGGTTATCCGGCTGCTTCATCTTGGGCAAGGGACACGAAACATCATCGAAGACAATCGTCAGTTTCATGCCGGGCTTGAGAAGCTCGTGCAGTGGCTCCATGCCCATCGGTTCCAGGAGCGCCCGCTCGATGGCTACGCCGGGGTCCTCGATAGGTTCGACAGGACCGGGAGGGTAGATCACCCGCGTCCCCGCAGGCAGCTTCTCGTAATGGAACTGGGATCCCGCGTTGAACATCATCGGCGGGCTGTCTTGATCGAGTATCTTTGTAAATCCTGGGCGGCTCATGTCTCTGCTCCCTTTGGTTTCTATGAAGTTTATATGTCGCGTGGTTACGGCGTAGTCTTCACGCTACGCTAGCTTCTAAGGTCGAATACTACTTTTACGTGTCCTTCACGTCCCGCCAGCCTTGCGGCGGAGATCGCCTCCCGGTATTCCTCTAACCGGAAGCGCGGCCCGATCATTGTTTCGAGCGCGAGGTTTGGCGCGATGCGTAGTGCTAGATCGAAGCTCGTTGTCTTTTCACCTTCGTACTCCTCGACTCCGTAGGCGTAAGTTCCTGTGAGGCTAGCTTCTTTGTACCAGAGCGCGGTGAGATCCAGGGTGCTTCGGACTCCAGGCATCCCTACAAGTGAGACCCGACCACCGGGTTTCGTCAGACGCGTCGCGTCCTCCATCGTACCCGGCGCGCCGACGCATTCGAAGATTCGCTCCGCCCCACCCATCACGACAGGCTTCCCGATCTCCGGCTTGTACACCGTCGTACCGAGCACCTCCGGTAAAGCAGTGTAGGTCTCTTTCGGATGCACCACTTCGTCAGCCCCGAGACGCAAAGCTTCTTCTCGCTGGCGGGCGTGTTTAGCGACACAGATGATGCGTCCGGCCTTTGTCAGTTGACGTAGGGCGGCTATGGTGAAGAGGCCGACGCTGCCAGCCCCGATCACGAGCGTAGTCTCCCCCGGCTCGGGCGCGTTGCCGAGCGCGGCGTGAACGGCGCAGGCTAGCGGCTCGATAGCCACCGCCGCTTCATCCGATACTTCGTCCGGGACGCGATGCAATTGCAAAGGATGCGCGACAAGCGTGCGTTGCGACCATCCACCGCCCGTATCGTGGCAGAATCCAGTCTGGATACCGGGGCTTATGCTTCCCCTCGCTACGTTCTGACAGAGCGCGTGCCGTCCGGCGGCGCAGAACTCGCATGGCGGTTCGATGCTGCGGGCGGCGCAACCAAGCGCGGGTTCCAGGATGACTCTTTCACCGGTTCGGAAGCCGGAGTTGGTCTCGGTGACGGTTCCGACAATTTCGTGGCCCATCGTGAACGGTGGAGAGGTAATCGGGGAGAAGTACGGCGAACTCTCCGAGGACAACGTTCCGAGATCCGAGCCGCAGATCCCGGACAGCGAAGGCTTCACCCGAACCCACTCAGGCGTTGGAAGTTTCGGCTCCGGTACGTCTTCTAGCTGCAGGGGCGCGTAGCGGCTCGTCTCCAGGCGGCTTATCCGGTGAGCGGCGGCGCGCATCAACAGGTAGCGTGGGACGGATTTTCGGTAGACCAGAGAGAACATCTAGACTTTTTTGGTGACGCTGCTGTTCTTGCCCCATTCGCGGGTCTGCCAGCCGCGATCCTCCGCCGCCGCCCGGAGTCGACGGTCGGGGTTCACCGCTACCGGGTTTCCTACGGCTTCGAGCATCGGTAGGTCCGAGATGGCGTCCGCGTAAGCGTAGCTACGCGAGAGATCGAGGTTCCGCCGACGGGCGAACGAAGCGAGCATCCTGGCCCGCGCATCTCCGGCTATGGGAGTGCCGGATAGCTCGCCGGTGTAGACACCGTCTTCCTCGGCCAGAGACGCACAGAGAACGTCGTCTACGAGATCCTTCATCGGTTCGAGCAGAAAGTCCAGCGCACCAGAGAGCAACACTACTCGATGCCCGGATTCCTTGTGGTCTCGCAGTTGTTGGAGCGCGTCGGGGAACATTCTATCCAGGGTGAAGCAGTGGAACGATTCCTGTCCCAGATGTTTCGCCCTTTCCGTCTCCCATCCGGCGTAGTTCTTGTAGAAGGCCCGATTGAAGTGGGTGCGGCTGATCTTATCTAGTCCCCAGTAGTATGGGATCTTGGTCGCGAAGGCTGCGAGCCAGAAGGGCCGCGCCGCTGGATGCATCTCCCGTGTCTTGAGCCACGCATAGTACGAAACGACATTCGAGCCGACGAGCGTTCCATCGACATCGAAGATAGCCGCCACCTCACCGGGCTTCTCATCCACGACTTTCTTGCGCTTTTTGCGGTTAGGCCGTGTCGTGAGCGCGGGCAAGTGTATCTCCTGAAGCCACTGCCGCCAGTCGAGTTGCGTGATGTCGAAGAGGTAGTTCTCGCGATCCGCAGGGTCCAGAGACTCGAAAAGTTCCTGAGTACGAGCTGTCGAGAACGTGGAGGTCATGTTGGCGTAGGCTCCGTAAATGCGGCTGTAGTACAGACTCATGCGGGCCCGTTTCTCGGCGCGGGCTATGCGTTGGCGAGCATCGGAGGCCATGTGACCATCGCGCATCCGAGCGGCTACTTTGCCAGCTACGTTGAGAGCGACCAACTCGCGTTTCAGGCCATTCTCTACGCGCTTACGGCCGGGGAAGCTCCATTCCGGCAACTGGGCCGGTCGACCGCTGGAGTCGCGTAGCGGGTTTCTCTGGAAATATTCACGCGTTATGTCGTAGAAGGCTCGGTAGCGGAGAGTGTTTCGCTCGCCGGAGGCCACCTGGAAGACTTCGGGGGTTTCCGGGCGGCGGATGGCTGAGGCTATTATGGCGTTTACTACGTGGTCGACGGGTACGAGGTCGACGTAGCTGTTGGGGTCGCCGGGGAACTCACGCAGGATCCCTTTGGCGAAGGCCATAATTATGGGATCGGCCATGCGGGTACCCTGGATCCAACCCGGGTAAGGCTCCCGATGGCTACTCTCTATAATCGCCGGTCGCAGAATTACGAGCGGCAGATCCCCGCGCTCCAACAACACCATTCGCTCCGCTAAAGACTTGGTGAACGTGTAAACGTCGTTCCATCCAAGCTCCTGCGCCCGCTCCGTCCCACGTTCCACGAGTCGCTCGCGCATCCAGGCTCGCCGCAACTGGTCAACCCTTTCGGCGACCTCTTCTTCCTCGCCGACCATCCCCAACTCGCGTCGCGCTTCAGTCTCGAAGCGCCGCAGAAGACTCCTCTCCATGGAGGCCTGTTCGACTTCCCCGACGACCGCCTCAAGGCTCAAGACTTCTTCACGAGCATCGAGTTTCGTCCCGTTCGGGGTCGTCGACCCTGGCGGCAGCTCCGGCGCGAGCGTATCGCTCTGGCCCGCTACGTAGGCCGTCGAGATATGCATGAACAGCGGTGTTTTCTCCCAGTCGCGGGCTAGTTTCAAAAGTCCTAGAGTGCCGCGCACATTAGAGTTGACGGCGGCGTCCAGGGGCGCGTCGAAGACAACGGACGCTGCGGAGTGGATCACGATGTCAACCTCCCGCGATAACTCCGCGAGGTCTTCCTCCCCGAGACCCAGCGATGGCGCGTGTACGTCGCCTTCGAGGATTCGGACTTTATCGGCAGTGTAGTCCGCGTAGTCGTCGCCGCGTTTTTCGCGCAAGGAACGGAAGGCGGCGGATGCTAGCAGATCCTTCTCGAAGCGTTCAGTGGCGGATTTGTCTCGGGAGGGGCGGATCACAAGGTACAGGCGACCGATCTCGGGCAGCGAGCGCAGGATCTTCTCTACTAGCGCCGTCCCCAAAAACCCCGTCCCGCCGGTCAGGAGTATCTTCTTGTCCCTGTAATCCTCACTTAACACGCTCTTTACCACCCTCCACTCTCTGACCAACCTTCCTCTCCGTGCCACCGATCAAAGCCCGTGCGTTCTCCCGATGCCGCCACAACACAAGCGCTCCACCAACCACCGTATACACCACGTAAGCAAGCGGCTGACCCGTTAAAAGAAACACGACCGGGCTAACTATCATCACCGCGATCGCGCCGAGAGACGTGTACCTACTCACCAACACCACCGCCCACCAGAACGCGAACAACCCAAGCCCCACAACCGGCGCGAGCCCGATGCTCGTTCCCGCCCCCGTCGCAACAGCCTTACCACCCTTGAACTTCAAAAACACCGGCCAACAATGGCCAACTACCGCCGCCAGCGCCACGCCAGCATGAATCCAGAGATCGTCCGTCGCGGCACGAGCCACAACCACCGGCGCAAAACCTTTCAGCATATCGCCGACGAGCGTCAAGATAGCGGCCCATTTACCCGCCGCCCGTAGAACGTTCGCCGTCCCGATGTTCCCCGATCCAACCGTCCGAACGTCCACGCCAAAGGCCCGCCCAACCAGATAACCGGTCGGAACGGAGCCCAGAAGATAGCCAAGCAGCACGAGAATCACCGTTAACATCGCCGAGAGTATAGCTCAACGGAACCCGCTTTATTCCCGTTCCGGCCGCTAAACGCAGATTGCCCTGCAAGCCTTCATCCCACCTTTCACGGTAATACAATGCGCCGCATGAGCATAGATTTTCGTCCTATGAAGCCCGAAGACGCAAGCGGCGTGTATGAGGTGAGCACCAACGCCCTAAACGAAACCCCCGAGGAGCGAGAGCGGATCCAGAATCGCACCCCAGAGGAAGTGCAGCAGCGCATAGACCGTCACTCGCATTTCATCCAACACGACCCTGATGGAGCGTGGGTAGCAGTCGACGGAGACCGGGTAGTCGGAGTAGCACTCGCCCTTGTGCGCGAAGAAGTTTGGATCCTCTCTCTGTTCGCGGTGGACGAAAAGTATCGTGGTCAGAGAATCGGATACGAGTTGCTCCGTCGCGCCCTCGAATACGCGGATGGATGCACGGGAGGCATGATCTGCGCCTCCACCCACCCCGCTGCCATGCGCCGCTACGCCCGCGCCGGTTTCACCCTGCATCCAACCCTCATGGCAAGCGGAGCGGTACGGGAGAACGATATACCCAAAAACCTCTCCGTACGTGATGGAAACAAACAGGACCTGACGCTCGCCGCCGAAGTGGATCGCGCCCTGCGCGGCGCGGCGCACGGCCCGGATCTCGAACACATGCTAGAAACGGGCGACCACCTTCTCATCTCCGAAAACGATTCGGGGCGCGGCTACGCTGTGGCGCATAAAGGTTCGCCCAATATTGTCGCCGCCACGACCCCGGAGATCGCCTCGGAACTTCTGTGGGCTTGTCTGGCTCGCGCCGACGGCGAAGTGGAAGTACGCTGGATCACCGCCCTCCAAAACTGGGCTATCCCCGTCGTCCTCGAAGCCGGTCTCGCACTCTTCCCCGCCGGTCCCATCTGCACCCGAGGCAACCTTGGCTCACTCACTCCGTACCTACCAAGCGGCCCATTCCTCTAATTGCGACACCAGCGCTCATGGTGTTTACTCCACACAAATATCCCATCAAAAGGAGGCACAAGTGTCCGATCACGAAGTAATCGTCTATACCCAGCCAAATTGACGGGCCTGCCACCAGGAGACAGAGTTTCTGTCCCAAAACAATGTAGAGTTCACCGAGAAGAACATCCAGGAGGACCCCTCGGCTATCGAAGAACTCGTAGCGATGAAATCTCAGTCCACTCCCACGACCGTCATAGACGGTGAAGTCATAATCGGCTTCGCCCGCGAGCAGATCTCCGATAAGCTCAGTCTATAATGCACGCTCAAACGTAGAAGCGCATGCCCTCCGGCGGGTCATTCCGATCCGCCGCCAGCCTATCCGCAAGGCTCGAAGTCGCCAACTCCAGCTTGTGTCCGTCGGGATCGGTGAAATACAAAGAACGTCCCTGCGTCTGATTCTCCTGCCAGATCCTCGCCCCCGAACGGCGCACACGCTCCGCCACATCATCGAATTTCGCCTCGAAGACAGAGAATGCAATGTGAGTGTAGTCAGCCGATGTGTTGTCGCTCCTGGGGTCTCCCAAGAGCAGCGTGATCCAGACCTCCCCGGCCAACAAGTAAGCTCCCTTCGACCACCGAGCTACCGGCTGACATCCTAGCACCTCAACGTAGAAGTCGAAAGAGGCCCGCAGATGCCTCACCGCGAAAGTCACGTGATTTATGCCGTTTATCATGAGTCGATTCAGATGGAGCCGTAGAGTGCATTTTGGCTGTTCGTGGTGAATGCCCAGTAGCGATCTCCGTACGAATAATGCCACCACTCATGACCGTAGTTTGCGAAACCAGCCTGTTGCATAGCCGAGACTAGGGCTTGGCGATTCTTTTTCGCAGAGTCGGGAATGTTTTCAGCGTCGGTTCGCATCAGCGTGCTTTACTGGTTCAGAAGTGATCCCATATCCAATTCGTTTTCTTCGCTGTCGCGGAGGATGAGGTCTACAGCTCCTCCAGTTGAATGAGGCGGCACGCTCCAGGGCGGCGCTACGAACCTAGCGTTCTCCTTCGACAACTTCTCATCGGACCACTCAGGATGCCGCTTCTTCAGTGCTGCGAGATCCGTGTCCCAAAAGATCCGCTGCAACTCCAGTGGCCGATGACATTCGAGGACCAGCAAACTCACACCGTCGGGAAGCGCCGCGTCTGCCGCAACGAGCCTTTCGGCCACCCCCTCGCGACAGTGGAGACGGGTCTCGGCTGGACTATTTGCCCGAGGATGATCCATGGTAGCCCGAACCGGATAGTCGCACAGATCCACCAGTGGTTCACCACATTCTTCTATCGGGATCTCCAAGACACGCGGATCATCTATGAGCGGTATCTCTCTCACAGCCACATTTCGCGGCTGCGGGCGACCTCCAGCGCTCGGACCATCGCTTGCGCTTTGTTGAGACTTTCCTGGTATTCGAGTCTGGGCACGGAGTCCGCAACAACGCCGCCACCGGCCTGAAAGAACGCGGCGCCGTCTTTTAGAAGCGCGGTGCGCAAGGTTATGCAAGTGTCCAGGCGACCGTCGATGCCGTAGTAACCGGTGGCTCCGGCGTAGGGACCCCGGCGAGTCGTCTCTAGCTCGTCGATGATCTCCATCGCCCGGACTTTCGGCGCGCCGGAGACGGTCCCGGCGGGGAATGCCGCCGCCAGAGCGTCCAGGGCGGTCAGGTCGTCGCGCAGATTTCCCTCTACGGTGGAGACGATGTGCATGACGTGCGAGTAGCGTTCTATCTGCATAAAAGTCTCTAACTCCACGGTCCCGATCCCGCTGACCCGCCCGAGGTCGTTGCGACCGAGGTCCACGAGCATTACGTGTTCGGCCCGCTCTTTCTCGTCCGCCAATAGCTCTTCGGCGAGCGCGGCATCCTCTTCCGGCGTCGCTCCTCGTGGCCGAGTTCCGGCTACCGGGCGGGTCATCACGCGCCGCCCCTCCACTCGCACCAACGGCTCCGGCGAAGCCCCGACGAGCGAAAAATCCCCGAGTTTTAGATAAGTCATGTACGGAGAGGGATTGACGGTTCGCAGTCCCCTGTAGAGGAGCAGAGGGTCCAGATCACCAACTTCGGCCCGAAACCGCTGCGACGGCACGATCTGGAAGGCATCCCCTGCCCGGATGTACTCTTGAGCCTTCTCTACAGCCTCGATATACTCGGCTTCGGATATGTTGGAAGATATCTCCAACTGAGCGTCAGTACCGTTAGGCAACGCCCGCCGAACCATCGGAGCCGCCAGACGCTCGGAGACGCGGCGAACGTCATCGGCGGCCCGGCGGTACGCCGTCGAGAAACCATCACCTTCTACGTCACCCAAAGAGCTTGCGTCTAACAGCGAGATCACGAGTATCTTGTGCCGCAGGTGGTCGAAGACCACGAGCGTATCCGTCACCACGAAATACGCCTCCGGGACGTTCAGGTCGTCGGGCGGCGCATCCGGCAAATCTTCCAGATACCGAACCGCGTCATACGAGAAATATCCGACCGCTCCCCCGACAAACGCCGGAAGGTTTGGCAGCGGCGCGACGCTCTTCTTGCCCACGATCTCCGCTAGCCCCCTGAACGGATCGTCCGCCGGAACCTCCCTCACGCCATCGGCATCCACTACCGTATAAACCCCATCCCGATACGAAAGCGTGCGCTTCGGGTCGAAGCCGAGGAACGAGTACCGCCCGAAACGCTCGGCGGACTCCGCGCTCTCCAGCAGAAAGACATTCTCCTCGTTGGCGAACTTCAGGACGGCTGAGATGGGTGTTTCGAGATCCCCGATAAACTCCGCGTAGACCGGAACTACGTCGTGCGAGCGGGCGAGATTCCGCGCCTCATCTAGCGTTGGGATCAAGTTGACTCTAGCCGTGCCGATCATTCAGCACCCTCGCGACTTCCTCCATGCCCACGCCTCGTTCTTCGAGCAACACCAGCAGATGATAGACGAGATCAGCTGTCTCCTCCGCGATCTTCTCCTCGCTCATCGCCGCGATAACCACCTCGACTGCCTCTTCCCCAACCTTCTGCGCTACCTGAGACGTGCCGCGCCGGATCAGCCCAGCCGTATACGAGTCGTCCGGCATGTCCTGATGCCGCTGAGAAATAGTCTCCGCCAGTCGCTCCAGCGTAGCCCCGAAACTCTCCGGTTCACCGGACGCACCCACCGCCACGCCGACTCCCTCACCCGCGAGCGTAGTGTAAAAACAAGTCCGCTCCCCGGTGTGGCACGCCGGGCCCCGCGGCTCGACCTTATAGAGCACAGCGTCCCCGTCGCAGTCCAGGCGAACTTCGGTGACCTTCTGAGTGTTGCCGCTCGTGGCGCCCTTGCACCATAATTCGGCGCGGCTTCGGGAGTAGAAATGGGCTTCGCCGCTGGACAGCGTCGTCTCCAGAGCCTCGCGGTTCGCGTATGCGAGGGTCAGGACTTCACCCGTGTTCGCGTCCTGGGCGATCACCGGAACCAGGCCGTTTTCGTCGTACTTTACTCTCTCCACTTCGCGCTCCTCGCTACTTCGCTTCGGCGGTCGCGTCCGTCAGGCGCATTGGGACACCGGCCTCGCTCATGTACTCCTTCACTTCGCGGATGGTGTATTCCCCGAAGTGGAAGATGCTCGCGGCCAGAACCGCACTCGCGCCAGCTTTCACCGCCGACACCATGTGATCTGGACTTCCAGCCCCGCCCGACGCGATGATCGGGACGCTCGTGTTCTCCGCAACCTCGGAGATCAAATCCAGATCATATCCCGTCTGAACTCCATCGGAATCCATACTATTCAGCACGAATTCCCCCGCTCCCCGCTTCTCGCCCTCGATCATCCACTCGATAGCATCTATTCCAGTATTGAGCCGTCCACCATTCAGATAGACCTCCCAGCCGATCTCATCCTCCTTGCGTTTCACATCCACGCTTAGGACAACACACTGATTCCCGAATCTTTCCGCCCCACCATCTATGAGATCCGGGGTCTTCACCGCAGCGCTGTTGATGGAGACTTTGTCGGCCCCGGCGCGGAGCATGTCGCGCATGTCCTCGACGGTTCGGACTCCGCCGCCGATGGTATAGGGGATAAAGACCTCCGAGGCGGCGGCGCGGGCTAGGTCTGTGGCCGTGTTCCGGGACTCGTGCGAGGCTGTGATGTCGTAGAACACGATCTCATCGGCCCCTTCGAGATCATAAAGGGCGGCTAGCTCGACTGGATCCCCGGCATCGCGCAGGTCCTTGAACTGCGTACCTTTCACGACGCGCCCAGCATCCACGTCCAGGCAAGGGATAATGCGGACCTTCAGTCCCATATTAGACGTAGGGAACTTTCGCGGTGCGGCACTCTTCGGCGATCCGCTCGTGCAGCGCGTCGCTCGCGGGGAGCAGCACGGATCCCGTATCGCCTGTCCCGACGACCATTGAGCCGTCGCGGCCCTTCCAGTGTCGATGAACCGTGTACGCGGCCAGGGTCGCTTCGATCAGGCTGACCAACTTATCGAAGTCCGCGTGGGAGAGCGTCGCGCTGACTTCGGTCTTCGAGAGATCCACGTTCTCCGACAGCGAGAGGTCCGCCGATAGGTTTCCAGTACGCAGCCTCAAACCCGGCGTATTCCAAAGAATATCCACGGCACCCTTAATCGCCGCCGCCCGAGCCTCCTTATTCCCCTTCCGAAGTTTCGGCTCCGGCATGGCCCGCAAAGACTCCGAAAGGTCGCTACTCCCATTCCCGTTCCCTCGCTCCAGAGACAGCACTTTCAGCGTCGCGGAAGAGTCGACCTCGGTGACTACCCACTGTCCCCGATCCCTTGGAAACGGATAGTCGGTGTACTGTATCCCGACTTCTTCGAGTTCCTGTAGGAAGTCCTCGGACTGAATCGTCCCATCAAACTGGTTTCGGCTGGCGGAGTGGGCTGGGAGCGCAGCCTTGGCCAGCACCCGATGCACGAGGCGGGTTCCACGCTCATTCGGTATCGCCAGCGGCGCGTCGGCCCCGACAACCACGCCACGTCGATCCGACGTGTAGCCTTCGGCGGTGCGAGCGAGCTCCTCCGCGCTACCGGCGAACGAGTTGGAGACAATGCTCCCTCGTTCATCCAGAACCACCAGACACGACTGTTTCTCAGCGGCTTCGCCTGGTCTCCAGGCGAGCGCGCATCCTATGAACCTCAAATTTCAGACCTCCTGTCGCCTTTCGACCCGGCTCCGGACACGACATCCGCGACCTCCGCGCAGACCTCGCGACACACCGACTCATCCATATGCTCCACCATTACCCGCACCACAGGCTCCGTTCCACTCGGTCGCAGTAGTATGCGCCCCTCGCCACCGAGCCTCTTCTCGGCTTCAGCGACCGCTTGCTCGACTGGCTCTAGACCAGCTACGGACTTAGCCGCGCCCGCTTCCTCGACGCGAACGTTGATGAGGGTTTGAGGATATACCTCCATTACCCGCGCAAGCTCCGAGAGCGGCTTCCCACTCCGAACCATCACGTCGAGCACCGCCAGAGCCGTCATCAGCCCGTCTCCGGTCGCAACGTACTCGGACAGTATGACATGTCCCGACTGCTCCCCGCCGACCGCCGCCCCGAGTCGCGTCATGGCCTCCGCCACGTACTTGTCACCGACCGCTGTTACCTCGTAGGGTATCTTCAGGCCGTCCATCGCCTTGAAGAAGCCGAGGTTGCTCATCACCGTGACTACCACCCCACCGGCCAGGCTATCTCGCTGCATGAGATCCCGTGCAAGAATCGCGATGATCTTGTCTCCATCGACAACACGGCCCGTCTCGTCCATCGCCAACACTCTGTCAGCATCCCCATCGAACGCGAACGCGACATCGTGCCCGGCCACGTCCAACTTCTCGACGTGCGTAGACCCACACCCCTCGTTGATATTAGTCCCCGTCGGCTGAACCCCGGAGAGCGACACATTCGCGCCCAGCGCCTCGAACGCCATCGGCGCTGCTTCGTATGCGGCACCGTTCGCGCAGTCCAGGAGAACTTTCATACTCCCGGCCTGCGGACGCAGCCGATCCAGAACGCTCTCCGCATAGAGCCTCGCCGCTTCGGGGAGTGTTTCAACATCTCCGACACCGTCGCCGATTGGTCGGTCGAAATCCTCGGAAGTCAGGCGGGCGACTTCGCGTTCCTTTGTCTCCTGTAGTTTGCGACCTTCGCCGGAGAAGAACTTGATGCCGTTGTCCGGGTATGGGTTGTGGGACGCGCTTATTACGCCTGCGGCTGCGGCTCCGAGGGTTGGGGCGAGGGCAGCGACACCTGGAGTCGGAAGGATTCCGGCGTCGATCACCTTCGCTCCACCACTCGTTATACCGGCGGTCAAGGCTGCTGAGAGCATCCCCCCGGATCGGCGAGTATCGCGTCCGATCAAGATGGGACCACCGAACGCTCGGGCGGCGGACGACCCGAGCCGCAGCGCGTCCTCCGGGGTCAGCCCCCGATTCGCCACGCCCCGCACCCCATCGGTGCCGAAAGCTATCTCCTTCAATTAGCCTCCCTTGCTCAAAGAGTAAGCATTCGGGACCCTCTAAGTCCCGGTGTCAGATCGGTGGGATGCCGCCAATCAACCGGTGAAAGGACCGGCGGAACGCGACATCCACGAAAAAGGCTCCTCCCGTTTGGGAAAGGAGCCCGTTTCGAGTCCGAGTGTTCCGATTCGTTCGCTCTAGCGCTTGGAGAACTGCGGGCGCTTGCGAGCCTTCTTCAGGCCATACTTCTTGCGCTCGACGGCGCGGGCGTCTCGGGTAAGCATCCCGGCTACTTTTAGCTCGGCCCTGGCATCCTGCGATTCGGTCGAGAGCGCACGGGCAATTCCGTGGCGCAAAGCCTCCGACTGTCCGGTAGGACCACCGCCCGAGATCGAGGCGACAACGTCGTAGTTGCTAGCGGTACCGAGAAGCTCCAGGGGCGAGGCCACTAGCTTCTGGTACGTTGGACGCGGGAAGTATTCCTTGTAGTCGCGACCGTTCACCGTGATCTTGCCATCCCCGGCAAGCAGCCTCACGCGGGCGACAGCGGTCTTTCGCCGTCCGGTACCGGAATACAGAGTCTCTGCCATGCTACTTCACCTCTAACGGTTGCGGGTCTTGAGCTTCGTGCGGGTGCTCGGCACCAGCGTATATCTTCAACTTCTTGAACTGCGCCCGAGCGAGCCGACTCTTGGGCATCATGCCCCAGACGGCCTTGCGGACGATTTCGGTCGGCTTGCGGTCCATCATCCGCTCGTAGCTGACTTCTTTCAACCCGCCAGGATAGCCCGTGTGACGGTAGTACATCTTCTGCTCCGACTTGCGACCCGTCACCTCTATCCTATCGGCGTTGATGACGACCACAAAGTCACCCGTGTCGACGTGCGGCGTGTACTGAGCCTTGTTCTTGCCCCGCAACACAGCCGCTATCCGGGTCGCCAAACGACCGAGGGTCTGACCCTCCGCATCCACGACATACCATTTACGCTCGACCTCCAAGGGCCGCGCCATATAACTTTTCATTATCCTCCGAGATTTTGCAAGTCCGACGGAATTTCAAACGCAACAAATAGTAGCATACATCGGCATAGTGAACAGGTTTGTTAGCTATCGGCCGTCAGCTTCAGAGCACCTTCGCGATGGCTATGCCGTCTACGCGATCCCGGATCAGGGGCAGCACGATGGCCGACAGCCGCTCGTCGTGCGCTATCCGCTCGTTGAACTCCCGCGTCGCCCGCGGCGAATCACCATCGGGGTCGAGTACGCTCACACCCCGGAGGGCGTTGTCCGCCAAGATGAGCGTACCGGGACGCGACAGTTTCATCGCTTGCTCCAGATAATCTGGATAGCTCTCTTTGTCCGCGTCTATGAAGATCAGGTCGAACGGCCCGCTTTCCTCGGCTATGAGAATATCCAACGAGTCGTGAGCGTCTCCGACCATGATCTCGAACTCTTCCTCTGAGATTCCAGCCCGCTTGATGTTCTTACGGGCAACCTCAGCGTGGTGGGGATCCAACTCAAGCGTCATCAGGAATCGGCGAGGAGACATCAAGCTCCGCATAAACCAGATGGAACTGTAACCGCCGAGAGTACCAATCTCCAAAATTCTCTCCGCACCGGATATCTCGACCAATAGCTGCAACAGCCGCCCCTGGGTTGGCGAGACGTTTATGTGCGGCAGCCCGGCTTCCCGAGAATCCCGCAGAGCGGCCTCCAAAACATCATCCGCCGGAACGAATAATCTTTCGATATAGGCGTCCACATCCCGTAGCAGCTTCGTGGTTGTATCCTCGTTCGTCATACTTCCCTCCAGGGATCTCGTTCGTATTCGACGCTCACGAGCGTTAGCCCTCGACTCGGGGCGACGGGTCCAGCCGCGCTACGCTCCACACCCCGCAATAGCCGCTCAAAGTCCGCGAGATCCCGCTTGCCTTCAGCTACCTGCCACATCGTACCAACCAACGCCCGGACCATCCCATGCAGAAACGAATTGGCCGCGACATGGTACGTCAGTAGATCCCCATCCCGAGTCCACCGCGACTCCTCGACCGCTCGCGTAAAACGCCGATGGTAGCTCTTGGACGGCGTGAACGCCCTGAAATCGTGGATTCCTTCCACCAGCTTGGCTGCGTCTTGAAGCAACCCGAAGTCCAGATATCGGGCGATGTAGACGCTACGGTGACGCTCCAGGGGGGATCTTAGTTCACCGTTTAGAACCCGGTACTCGTATCGTCGACCGCGGGCATTGTATCGGGCATCGAAGTCGTGCGGGACGTTGGCGCAGCGATGGAGAGCCACGTCCTTTGGGAGAACGGCGGTGGCTTTGTAGGCGATTTGGGTTGGATGCAAGTCCGCAGTCGTGTCGAAGGAGATCACCTGCCCACTAGCGTGTACGCCCGCGTCGGTGCGGCCCGCTACGCTAAGTTTTACGGGATGACGCAATACAGTTTCCAGGGCTTCGATCAGCGACGCCTCGACCGTCCGTAGCTGAGGTTGCCGGGCCCAACCCGCGAAATCCGTGCCGTCGTACTCCACGAGTCCGGCGATTCTCACGCGAGAATTCCTAGAGCCAGGACGACCATCACGATCGCCAGAGCGAGGGCATCGCGAAAGTGGAAGCGTAGCTCGCGGTAGCGGGTTCGTCCCGTTCCGCCCTGGTAGCCTCGACTTTCCATAGCTTCGGCCAGTTCGTCGGCTCTACGGAAAGCACCGACGGTCAGCGGGACTAGAAGCGGGATCAAGGCTCGCGAACGGCGGATCAAACCGCCTTCCCCAAAATCGGCCCCACGAGCGGATTGAGCCGCCATTATCTTGCGGGCCTCCTCATCCAACGTGGGTATGAACCGCAACGCAATGGTCATCATCATGGCGAATTCATGCGCCGGAAACCGAAGCTTCTTGAGCGGTGAAAGCAAATCCTCTATCCCGTCGGTCAGCGCCACCGGAGCGGTCGTCGCGGTCAGTAATCCCGCCACCGAGACCAGAAGCAGTATTCGCAACGCGAGCAGAAATCCCAACCGAAGACCGCCGGCGTGTATCTCGATGAAGCCCCATTCGAGGAGCGTCGCTCCCTCCCGAGAGAACAATACCTGGAAAAATACCGTCAGGGCCACGATGAATATTACCGGTCGTAGTAACCTCAGGAAAACGGCTAACGGTATGCGGCTCGTCGCTACCAGCGCCCCGACCACCAGTGTCATCAAAAGGAATCCCGCTATGGTGTCGATCAGGAACAGTCCGACCGCAAAGATAGTTACGCACAGGATCTTAGCGCGGGGATCCAGCCCGTGCAGCAGCGACGCTACCGGATAGAACTGGCCTAAACTCCGACTTGCCATCAGCTTAATTTTCCATCAGCGTTCGCAGAGCCGCCAAGGTATCGGCGTATCTTACTGGTCTGCCGATGGACGAATTTTGCGATGCGGTCGCAACTCTTACCGTTGCGGGTGCATTTGCGGGGTTTTTGTAGAAGACTTCCTGGGGGGTTCCTAGGGCTTGGATGCGGCCTTGCTCCATCGCACAGATCCGGTCGGCTACTTCGGCCACTTCTTCGAGGTCGTGGGAGACCAGGACTATAGATACCCCCGATTCGTTAAGTGTGCGAACCAGCGAGAGGAGATCTTGCCTGGTCGCGGGATCCAGGCCCGCTGTCGGCTCGTCGAGGATCAAAACCTCCGGCTCCATAGCCAACACTCCAGCGATGGCGACCCGCCGCTTCTCACCCCCCGACAACGCGAACGGCGAACGCTGCGCCAGATGCCCAACACCGAGCATCGCCAACGACCCTCGAACCCGCTCCCGAACCGCATCTTCCCCCAACTTCATCCTCTGCGGCCCGAAACCAACATCCTCTTCTACGGTCGGGGCGAACAACGCAGACTCGGGGAACTGGAAGACAAGGCCAATCCTGCGTCGCAACTCACTCTTGTTGAGCGTCGCCGCATCGACTCCATCGACCAGAACCTCGCCACTTGTTGGGCGTAGGATCCAATTCATGTGCTGAACCAACGTGCTCTTCCCGGAACCCGTCCCACCAACGATCCCAAGCACCTCACCAGCCTCCACAGCAAGCGACACACCCCGCAAAGCCTCGACCGCCAACGGTGTCCCAGCAGCATAGACGTGGCACACATCCCGCAGTTCAAGGATCATGGCAACTTCCCGGACTCGCTCGCGGCCAATCGCCGAAGCTCCGCGGCGAGATCCTCGGGCGTCTGAGCTTTCGCTGGCGAAATTCCGAGATCCAAGGCCAGTTGCAAGACCGTCGGCAGAGCGAGCCGATTCTCCCTGAGTAACTCCGCATCCGAGTACAACCGCATCGGCTCCACGTCCGTCCCGAGCTTTCCGTCGTTCAACACAAATACCCGGTCGGCATCGAAAAGTTCCTCCAAGTGATGTGTGACGTGCAGAACGGTCTTCTTGCCGTGCAAGGCTCCCAGCCGCTCCAGCACCTCGCGCCGACCAGCGACATCGAGCATCGAAGTCGGCTCGTCTAGCGCCAGTATCTCCGGCTGGACGGCGAGCAACCCCGCCAACGCTACCCGCTGTTTCTCGCCGCCAGACAGCGTGTGTGGCTCCCGACGCTCGTAACCTTCCAGGCCGACGGCTCGCATGGCCTCCACGACGCGCTCACGCATCTCCAGCCGCTCTACGCCCAAGTTCTCAAGCCCAAATGCCACGTCGTCCTCCACAAATGGCGCTACGAGCCCGTTCTCCGGGTTCTGGAACAGCATCCCAACCCGGCGGCGGACTGTGAACGGCGCAGTCGCAGGGTCATCTCCCATCACCCAAACGTTTCCGGAATCGGCTACGAGCAGGCCATTCAGCAGTCGTACCAGGGTCGATTTGCCACCACCGTTCGGGCCGACGACCCCGACGTACTCGCCCGCCGCTATCTCGAAGCTCACACCGTCGAGCGCAGGTTCGCTCGAGCCGGGATAAGTATAAGAGACGTTCTCGAAGGAAATGGCAAGGGACCCGCTGGAGTTATCCAGTCGGGTCCCGGTGCCGGGGTTCTCTCCTTGTGAAGCTACAGTTACTCCGTGGAGTGGTTTACGAGCTCCAGGTAGACGGTCTCAGCGCCGTCGCCGAGACGCGGCCCGAGACGCATGATGCGAGTGTAGCCGGAGTCGCGACCGTCGAGGTCGGGAGCCACATCCTCAAAGAGCCGCCGGACGATAGTTTTGTCCTTCAGCACCTTCACGGCGCGTCGCCGGGATGCGAGGTCGTCTTTCTTTGCGGTGTTGATGAGCTTGTCCACGACACCGCGCAGCTCTTTCGCCTTGGGAGCAGTGGTCTTTATGCGACCGTGCGTGATGACCTGTCCAGCCATCGTCCCGAGCATGAGCTTGCGGTGCTGGGCATCGCGGCCCAGCTTACGTCCTCTTTTAGCGTGCCTCATCTCCAGTCCTCCTCGATCGAGTTCAGGTTATGTTCAGCCAGCGTCATAACCCTCACTCTCCAACTCGTAACCGATCTCGGTCAACTTCGACCGGATCTCATCGACGCTCTTCATCCCGAGGTTGCGTATGTTCATCAACTCTTCCTCGGTCATCGTCGCCAACTGCCCGATGGTATCTACACCCTCGCGCTTGAGACAATTGTAAGAACGAACCGTCAGTTCGAGATCCTCGACCAACCGCTCGTCCTGGATGACGGCCCGCCCACTGCTCCGGCGAGCCTCGCCGCCGCCGCCAGCGCGGTTGCCTTCGTACCCGTCGGTAAACAACCCGAGGATGTCCGTAAGCTGCTTGGAAGCTTCCTGCAACGCCTCCCGAGGCTCAATGCGACCGTCGGTAAAGACCTCCAGAGTCAGGGAGTCGAGGTCCGTTCGAGCACCGGCGCGAGTCTCGGAAACCGAGTAGTTCACGCGTTGTACCGGCGAGAACAGGGAGTCGACCGCTATTACCCCGATCGGGTCGGCGTCGCTCTTGTTTTGCTCGGCCCGGACGTAGCCCTGGCCGCGCTCGATGGTGAGCCGCAAGTCGAGATGCCCACCCTCGGAGACGCTCGCGAGGTAATGCGACCCGTCCACGACCTCCACGTCGGCCTTAGTCTCGATATCGGCGGCGGTCACTTCGCCAGGACCATCTTTCTGGATTTCGAGCTCCATTGCCTCTTCGCGCTCCAGCTTGAACTTGAGTCCCTTGACGTTGAGGATGATATCCACCACATCCTCTTTCACGCCGGAGACCGTCGAGAACTCGTGTTGAACGCCCTCTATGCGGATCTTGGTGACCGCAGCCCCCGTTAGTCCGCTGAGCATCACACGCCGCAGGCTATTGCCCAGAGTATGTCCGAGCCCGCGCGGCAACGGTTCGGCGACAAAGATCGCTCGCTGTTCGCCTTCTTCTTCCACCCTAAAGCGGGGTGGCGCTATATCTAACATCGTCAAATTACCACCTGATAAATAAGAGTTTTACGGCTAGCGGCTGTAGAACTCGATGATTAGCTGCTCTTCGACCGGGATCTCGATCTCATCCCGCTGCGGCGCGTGCAGCAACCGACCCGTGAAGTTCTCGTGGTCGGCCTCAAGCCACGCGGGAACGGCCACTACGTTCTCGACCGCATTGACTATGGGCTCCAGGCGACGGCTCTTCTCCTTCACCGTGATGATGTCATCAGGCTTGAGGATTGCCGACGGTATGTCGTGCTTGCGCCCGTTGAGCTCGAAATGCCCATGAACGACGAGCTGCCGAGCCTGCGGCCTGCTAGTCGCGAAGCCCAGCCGGAAGATAACGTTATCCATCCTGAGCTCCATGAGCCTCAGCAGGTTCTCGCCAGAGACCCCCGACATCCGGGTGGCCTTCTCGTACGCCTTTGAGAATTGCTTCTCGGAGACGCAGTAGAACCACCGGGCCTTCTGCTTCTCCATGAGACGCATACCGTACTCGGTCTGCCGCTGGCGGCCTCGTCCATGCTCGCCTGGTGGGTATGGCTTTCTCTCGAACGGGTTCTTCCGCATCTCGGAGAGCATCACCCCGGCTCTGCGGTCCCTGCGTCCTCTCGGTCCTGTATAACGAGCCATCAGCTACCCCCTGCGCCTTTTGGTCTGTCGGCAACCATTGTGCGGCTGACCGGTAACGTCCCGGATGCCGAGGACTTCGAGGCCCATCGACTGGAAAGTCCGTGCGGCCATATCGCGGCCCGAACCGTGGCCCTTCACTTCGATATCGACCCGCCGGACGCCCTGATCCATAGCCTTATTCGCGCAGCTCTCAGCGGTCATCTGGGCCGCATAAGGCGTGCTCTTGCGGCTGCCCCGGAAACCGAGCGCGCCCGCCGATTCCCAGGATATGACGTTACCCTCGGTGTCGCTGACGCTGACGATAGTGTTGTTGAACGAGCTTTTTATGTGAACCACGCCGGTCGTTACGTTCTTGCGAACCTTGCGGCGGCTCCGGCTTGGCCCGCCCCTGCGCTGTTGCCTCTGCCTACCCATCTACTTCTTCTTCCTTCCGCCTATGGACGGCTTCGGACCCTTGCGGCTGCGGGCGTTGGTCTTTGTCCGCTGTCCGCGAACCGGTAGACCCCGGCGATGCCGAATGCCCCGATAGCTGCCGATCTCGATAAGCCGCCGAATGTTCTGGTTGTTCTCGCGGCGCAGGTCTCCCTCGACCTCGACGTTCTCGTCGATGAAGGTTCGAATCTTCGCCACTTCACCCTCGGCGAGATCCCGCACCTTCGTGTTGGGATCCACCTCCGTAGCAACGCAGATCTTCCTGGCCGTCGAGCGCCCCACGCCGAACACGTAGGTCAATCCAACCTCGACCCTCTTCTCCCGTGGCAAGTCGATGCCCGCTACACGCGCCATACTAACCCTGCCTCTGCTTATGCCGCGGGTTCGAACAGATGACCCGCACCACGCCACGACGACGGATGACCTTGCACCGCTCGCATATTGGTTTCACACTCGCTCTGACTTTCATACGTCTCGTTCCTCGTTTCTCGCGCTCTTAAGTCCTGAACCTGTACGTGATACGTCCCCGGCTGAGGTCGTAGGGGCTCAACTCTACCTTTACCCGGTCACCTGGCAATATCCGAATGTAGTTCATCCGCATCTTGCCCGAAATGTGAGCCAGAACATTGTGCTCGTTCTCCAACTCAACCCGGAACTGAGTGTTCGGCAACGCCTCCGTCACCGTACCCTCTACCTCTATGACATCTTCCTTAGCCAAGGACCTCCTCACGCTCTCTTATCTTTGTAGTTCTTCTTGGGGTTACAAAATGGCAGAAGCCAAACGACTATGCTATCACGCCAACCGGCTTTTTCCTACCGGATTCCAGGCAACTATCCGACTCCCGGCACCCCGTTCCCCGTGATAACCAGCGGCCCGTTCTCCGTGACGGCGATGGTGTGCTCGTAGTGGGCGGCCATCGAGCCGTCGGCGGTGTAGATGGACCAGCCGTCTAGTTCGCTGATGGAGATGTCGTAGCTGCCCAGCGTGATCATGGGCTCTATCGCGAAAGTCATGCCCGGAAGTAGCTTGATCCCCGTCCCACGTTTCCCATAATTCGGGATCTGTGGGTCTTCGTGCATCGCCCTCCCCACGCCATGAGACACCAGGTCGCGCACAACACCGTACCCTCGCGATTCAGCCACGGACTGTATAGCGTAGCCAACATCGCCCAGACGATTTCCGGAGCGCATCTCCTCGACTGCCGCCGCCAGGCAATCCCGAGTAGTCTCCAGGAGACCCGAAACGTCGCCGTTCACCTCCCCAACCGCGACCGTCGTGGCCGAGTCGGTGACGAATCCTTTGTAACGCACGCCCACGTCCAGCGAAATTATGTCGCCGTTTTTCAGGGTGTATGAGTCCGGGATACCGTGCACGATCATGGCGTTTGGGGAAGCGCAGATCGAAGCCGGAAAACCCTGATACCCCTTGAACTCCGGTGTGCCACCGTGGGCCCGGATGAACTCCTCGGCCAGCCGGTCGAGGTCGTTCGTCGTGACACCCTCTTTGGCGTTAGATGCGAGCATCTTCAGACAGGCGGCGGTAATGCGGCCACCCTCGCGCATCGTTTCGAGTTCGCTCTTGCTCTTGCGGACGATCAAGCAGACTCTCCGACCGCGTCGAGTATGTCCTGAGTTACGGTGTCGATCTCTTGCATAGCGTCCACAGTAACCAGAAGGTTTCGTTCGTCGTAGTAGTCCTTCAGCGGTTCGGTCTGCTCGTGGTAGATCTCCAATCGGTTTCGGATGGCTTCCTCCGTGTCGTCCTTGCGCTGAACAAACGGGCCGGGGTCGTCGGAGTCGTTCTCCGGCGGTGGATCATGCTCTGCGTGATAGACCTTCCCCGTAGCGTCGCTGGTGCGGCGACCCGAGAGACGATGCACCAACTCATCGTCCTCCGCTTCGAGGGCTATGGCTTTGTCGATTTCTATTCCAAGCTCGGTCAACGCTTCATCCAGAGCCTCGGCCTGAGCCTCGTTGCGCGGGAAGCCGTCCAGCAGCCAGGAATCCGCGCCGCTGAGGTGAGGCTTCGCCATCTCCACTATCACTGAGTCGGTTACGAGGTCGCCCCGGTCGTTGTACTCCTGGACCTTACGGCCAAGCTCGGAGTCTGCTTTGATCTCCGCCCGCACGATATCGCCGGTTGAGATGTGCTTCGCGCCTGTTTTCTCCGCGAGGCGTTGAGCTTGAGTGCCTTTGCCTGCTCCCTGAGGACCTAACAGAATAAGTTTCATCGCTTCTTCAAAAACCCTTCGTAGTTTCGCATCATCAACTGACTCTCCAATTGCCGCACCGTATCAAGCGAGACACCAACAACGATCAGGATCGAAGTGCCACCGATAAAGACCGAAGACGGAAGCCCCAACAAAGGTGTGATCATGTATGGCAACACCGCGACAGTCGCCAGGAAGATCGCCCCGAAGAGCGTGATCCTGGTTAGAACGTTGTTTAGATACACCGCCGTAGGCTGCCCCGGACGAATCCCCGGTATGTAACCACCCTGCTTCTTGAGGTTATCCGCATGTTCTATGGGATTGAACTGCACCGCCGTGTAGAAATACGTAAACATTATGATGAAAAGAGCGAACAGGATCAGATACGGCGGCTGACCAGGCTCGAAGAAGGCCGCGAGTCTTCCGATGATCGAATTCCGGTCCCCGCCAGCCGCAAACGTCCCGAGTATCGTCGGGAAGATCAAGAGCGACGAGGCGAAGATGATCGGGATGACCCCAGCCATGTTGACCTTGAGCGGCAGGTAAGTCGTACCGCCCTGGCTCATGCGCCGCCCGACCTGACGCTTGGCATATGTGATCGGGATTCGACGCTGCCCCTCGTTGACGAACACGATTGCCGCGACAATCATGATAAGCAGAAGGGCGAGGACAATTACGACCAACACACTGCCGTCCGTGTACAGCGCCCGCAGTGCCAGCGGGGCCTGCGAGATGATCGAAGCCGTAATTATCAACGAGATGCCGTTTCCGAGGCCGTGTTGCGTTATCAGCTCACCCAGCCACATCACCAGCATTACGCCTGTAGTGAGCGTCAGTATGACCAGCACGTAGTTGATCAGTCCGGCCTCCGCGAAGACCGCACCCATACTTCCAGTAGTAAAGTAAACCGTCAGAGCGGTGGACTGAATCAGCGCGAGTACGAGCGTAAAATACCGGGTGTATTGCGTGATCTTGGCCTGCCCCGTGTCGCCTTCTTTGGCAAGCTCTTGCAAACGCGGAATAGCCACCGTCATCAACTGCATAACGATGGCCGCCGTAATGTAAGGCATTATCCCCAACGAGAAGATCGCGAAGTTGTTGAACGCGCCGCCGGTGAACGCTCCGAGCAACGCCGTAGCGGCGTTCCCATCGGGCTGCGAAGCACCTATGACCTCGCGGTTAATGCCGGGCAACGGTACGAAAGCCCCGAGTCTATACAGCGCGATTATGGCTGCCGTAAAGGCCAGCTTGCGCCTAAGCTCCGGGACTTTCCAGGCGTTTGCGAGGGCTCCCAACATATCTATCGCTCCAGTATCTCGGCACTCCCGCCGACCGATTCGATCTTCTCCCGCGCCGTGCCGGAGAATGCGTGGGCCGTCACCTTTACCGGGCGGCTGATCTCCCCGTCCCCAAGGATTTTGACCAACTCACCCCGCTTGCCGACGAGCCCTGCGGCCCGCAATTGTTCGGTCCCTATCGTATCACCCGATATTGCTTCGAGTTCCCCAACATTTACCGCCGCATACACTTTTGGACGCGCCACGGTGTGACGTCCGCGAGCCATGCCTCTCAACCTCGGCAGGCGACGCTGCAGCGGCATCTGACCACCTTCGTAGTTCTGGTGGGTCGAAGCACCGGATCGAGCGCCAGCGCCCTTGTGGCCGCGACCGCTCGTTTTTCCGTCGCCGGAACCCTTGCCTCGTCCGAGACGTTTGCGTTCCTTCGTGGAGCCTGGGGCCGGTTGCAGTTCGTTCAGCCTCATTACTCGTTCACCTCCTCGACGTGCACCAGATGGCGCACTTTGTGGAGCATACCCTGGATCTGAGGCGTATCCTCGTGCGTCCGCGAGTGGCGGATACGCTTGAGACCCAACGCCTTGATCGTCTTCTTGTGCTTGCTAAGGGAGCCTATCGTGCTCCGCGTCTGCGTAACCTTCAGTTGGCTCATGACGTGATCTTCACCCCCCGCTGCTGCTCGATCTGGGCCTTCGTCCGTAGACGCTGCAACCCTTCGACCGTCGCCTTGACCAGGTTGACCGAGGTGGTGGATCCAAGCGCCTTCGTCAGCACGTCTTTGATACCGGCCAATTCCAAAACCGCCCGGACGCCACCGCCCGCGATAACTCCCGTACCTTCGGAAGCGGGCTTCAAGAGCACCTCGGAGCTTTCGTACTTGCCGATGACCCCGTGCGGGATCGTGGTGTTGCGCATCGGCACGTCGAACATCTCGCGCTTGGCCTTGTCCTGGCCCTTCGTGATCGCCGCTGGCACGGTATTAGCCTTACCGAGCCCCACGCCAACGCGCCCCTTACCGTCACCGACGACTACCAACGCGCTGAAGTTAAAGCGTCGACCGCCCTTGACGACCTTGGACACTCGTCGGATCTCGACTACCCGATCCTGAAAGTCCGAGTTCTCGCGCTGCCGACCGCCACGGCCACCACCGCGACCGCCCTGTCCGCCACGACCACCCTGTCCACCAGGGCCGCCGCCGCGTCCGCCCTGTCCACCAAGGCCGCCGCCGCGTCCGCCCGGACCACCGGGACCGCCCGGCGCTCCGCCTCTGTTATCGTTTCTGCCTCGACCCACGTTCCTCAAGCCTCCTAGATTAAAGTTTTAGTCCGCCGTCGCGAGCGCCCTCAGCGAGTGCCGCGATGCGACCGTGATATCGATTTCCGCCCCGGTCGAAGACGACCGTATCGACACCGGCATCGGATGCCTTCTTGGCGATAAGCTCCCCGACCTTGCGAGCCGCGTCCTTGCGGTTCTCCGACTCGCCGATCTCACGGGAGTCGGCGGCGGCCAGGGTACGACCGTCATCGTCGTTGATGAGTTGCGTGTAGATATGTACGTTCGAGCGGTACACCGACAAGCGCGGACGCTCGGCGGTGCCGGAGATCTTGCGCCGTACGCGCTTGCGCCGCGTCTCCCGGTGCGCTCTTTTCTGTAGAACAGCCATTCGTTGCCTCCCTGGTTCCTATCCGGCCTTGCCGACTTTACGCCGGATCGTCTCATCGCTGTAACGGATGCCCTTGCCCTTGTACGGTTCCGGCGGCCTGACCTTGCGGATCTCCGCCGCCGTCTGACCCACCCGCTGCTTGTCGATACCGCGCACGATAACAACCGTCGGCTGCGGAACCTCGAAGTCTATTCCTTCGCGAGGTTGGATCGAGACCGGATGCGAAAACCCGACCTGTAGGTTTATGTCCCGACCCTGCAACGCCGCTCGGTAACCAACGCCCGCTATATTCAACGTCCGCGTAAACCCGTCCGTCACACCAGTTACGGCGTTCTGGAGCAGACTGCGCGTCAGGCCGTGCATGGCCCGGTGCTCCGGCGTGTCGGAAACCCGCTCGACGACGAGGTTTCCGTCGTCCTGCTTGACTTCGACACCCCGGCCAACCGGCACGGTCAGTTCACCCTTCGGTCCCGTCACCTTAACGGTGCGAGGTGAGATCTCCGTATTTACTCCGCCCGGCACTTCGACCGGTGCTCGTCCGATTCTAGACATAGTCTCTCAAACCTCCTAGTACACGAAGCACAGGACTTCGCCGCCGATACCCTGCCGGCGAGCGGCGTGGTCGGTCAGGATGCCCCGCGAGGTAGAAAGGATCGCCACACCCAGCCCGTCGAGGACGCGCGGGATGTCGTTCTGCTTGCGGTAGACGCGACGTCCGGGGCGGCTCATGCGCCGCAAGCCCGTTATTCCGCGCCGTCCGTCGGGGCCGTACTTCAGCTCCACGACGAGCTTCGACTCAGCGCCCGCGCCCTTCTCCGAATAGTCCGTAATGTAGCCCTGCTCCTTGAGGATACGGGCCAGCTCGACCTTCATCTTCGAGTGCGGCATCTCGGCGGTATCGTGCTTCGCCATCTGTGCGTTGCGAATCCTCGTAAGGAAATCCGCTATTGGATCGTTAACCGACATCGTGCTACCAACTCGCTTTCTTCACGCCGGGGATCTTGCCCTCGTGCGCCAATTCCCGCAGGCAGATCCGGCACAAACCGAACTTCCGGTAGTAACCGCGAGCCCGACCGCACCGCTGACACCGGCTGTATTCCCGAGTCGAGAACTTCTGCTGCTTCTTCTGTTTCGCCAACAAGGCTTTAGTCGTCATTC
>JAABUN010002667.1_pt1 | contig 30657 bp, 24 predicted proteins | sample 5559311 | NCBI WGS metagenome assembly JAABUN01 (sample SAMN10711877, study PRJNA513370) | rock metagenome | isolation source: Antarctica rocks | place: Antarctica: Victoria Land, Siegfried Peak sud | reverse complement strand
CGCGCGCGTAAGCAAGCGGGCCATAACGCTCAGGGCAACGTTGAACTGTTCTCGCAATTACAACGGCCCGCTTGCTTACGCGCGCGGTTCATGAACTCAGAAGCCCGACTTGGTATTACCCGTAAGAAGGTATCACCTGCAAGAACTTTCTTATAAAGTCAGTTCAAGCAACTTATATTTTCTTACGGGTAACTCCTTCTCCCTCCGGGAGAGTGGTCGCCTGGCGGAGCCAAGGCAGTGGGTGAGGGAAAAACATATCGCTAATTTCACTTAAAAATCGTGGCGCGGCTCACGTCCACGAAGTCGAGTGAGGGAAAAACATATCGCTAATTTCACTCTTCCATCGTGCGCCTTACCGCTTTCTTCACGTCTTCTACGCTCGGCAGCAGCGCCAGTTCTAAATCGGGATTAAAAGGGATGTGCGCATCGGCCCGCGCCACCAACTGCGGGCGCGCAGCCAACTGATTCCAGAAATTGCTATCGGTCGTGGCGCGCGTGATGATCGCCTGCCCAAAACCGCAGGTCTCGTTGTCTTCGTGAACCACGATCAACCGGCCCGTCACCGCCAGCGACGCCTGAATCGCCGTCCAATCGCATGGAACGAGCGTTCGCAAATCCAACACTTCGACCGAGATATTCTCGGCTTCGAGCGCGGCGGCGGCGGACAGGGAAACTTCGACGCCGTTGCCCCAGGTTACAATCGTGGCGTCCTCGCCGACCAATCGCACGGTCGCCAAACCGAAGCCTTTGGCGGCGGGCACGTCCCATTCCCACTTGCGTCGTAGCAGATGTTTTGGCAGCAGAAAAACCACCGGGTCGGGCAACGAATAAGCGGTTTCGAGCAGCGCCACCGCGTCGTGCGGCGTCGAGGGGCACGCGATGAGAACGCCGGGGATATGGGCAAATAACGCTTCGTTGCTCTGGCTGTGCCACGGCCCGCCCGACGGCAAATAGCCGCCGCACGGCATGAAGAAGATGCCGGGGCAACGCCATTTATCGTTGGAGCGCCAACGCAGCGTCGCCAGTTGGTTCATCAGTTGATTGAGCGCCGTCCCGACGAAATCAACGAACTGAATCTCGAAAATCGGCGCCATGCCCGCCACCGAAACGCCCGCCGCCATGCCCATAATGGTGGCCTCGGCGAGGGGCGAATTAAACACGCGGTCGGGAAACCGCTCCGATAAACCGCGCGTCAGGCCGAAGACGCCGCCTTTAGGGTCTTCGACATCTTCACCGAAAAACAGCGCGTTTGGCTCGGCCTCAAAACGCCGCAACAGCGCGTCGTTGAGCGCGCTCAACATCGTCTGCGATGTCTGATTGTGCGGCGCGTGCAACAGCGATTGCGGCGCGGGAATTGCGCGCGCCCCCGACTCCATCTCGCGATTGCCCCAATTGTGCGTCGGCGACGGCGCACTTTCGGCGCGCGCGTAATCGGCTTCAACCGATGCGACAATCTTTGCCCGCTCGGCCCGCCAATCGGCCTCGGTCAACTCGCCTTCGCTGATTAAGCGCGCCTTCAACAGCTCGATGGGATCGCGCGCGCCCATCGCGTCCAGCTCCGCCTGCGGTCGGTAAACCCGATGATCGTCCGAGGCCGTGTGCGACCACAAACGATCAATCTCCAGCCACAAAACGCTCGGCCCGCCGCCACGCCGCGCCTCGTCCAATAACTGCTGTCCGCAATTGTAAACCGCCTGCGCATCGCGGCCATCCACGACGGCGCGCCGCTCAGTTGCCAGCGCGCCGATGTTCCACGGCGTCATTTTGCGCGTCGGCGTGGTGATGCCGTAGCCGTTATCTTCGACCACGAAAACGATGGGTAATTCTTCTTGTAAGGCGAAACACCAGGCTTCGTAGAACTCGCCCTGCCGCGTCGAGGCGTCGCCGATGCAGCATAAAACCGCGTTACTCTGGCCGCGCAGCGAAAACGCCCAGGCAGTTCCGGCGGCGGGCAGACATTGGAGGCCCGTTGGCGTGGCGCTGGGGAAAATGTTGAGGTCGGGATCGCTGTAATGGCTCGACATCAGGCGCCCGGCGCTACACGAATCCGCGCGCGCGAAGAACGCCAGCGCCATTTCGTAATTGGAAACGCCGCGCGCCAGAGCCAGAGCGCGCTCGCGGTAATAGGGATAAATGAAATCGTCTTTTCCCAGACAATCGGCCAAAACCGCCAAAGTTTCGTGGCCAGCGCCCGGCACCTGAATCCAGCCGCGCCCCTGGCGAAATAAGATGCCTTCGCGACGGTCGCCTTCGCGCGAAAGCGTCATCGTGCGCAGCCATTGCAGGGCTGCCGGCGAAGCCGAGGAGGAATTTTCCATGCCGAATCGGGTGCGTTCATCTGCCGATGCACGCAAACCGTTCGTGCAGTGTAGGGGAATTCCCCGTGAGCGGTTGCGAGATACGGCGGAGAGCGTCGAGCTTGTGGGGCAAGACGCGTCTTGTAGCAATAGGATGAGGAACGCGGGGCTACCGCACCCTTCCAATCGCGCGAGAGTGTTGGCGCGATTGGAAGGGTGCGGTAGCCCCGCGTTCCTCGACAGCCCGCTCACCTTCCACCATAAAGCGGTGAGGCGACGACGCGACGAAACGCCGCCAACGCTTCGGGCGAAGAGTCGAAGCGAAAGTTCGATTCGCCCATGTTGGTTTTGTCGCGGAAGAAGTAGTTGACCATTTCCACGCGCGGGTAGCGACGCGGAATTTCCTGCAAAAACGCGCTGGCGATCCACTGTGCCTTCGACCGTCCATTGGGCGCGCCCTGCTCGGTCACGCCCAATTCGGCCACCATCATCGGCTTATCGGTTAGCCCCGCCACGATGCGATACGAACCATCGAATAACTGCGAAAACGAACGCCACGGGCGTCGCGCGCCATCGTTATAAACCGACAGACCGACCCAATCCACCCACTCGTCGCCCGGATAGAGAGCCTCCAAATCGGCGCGCTGGCGCTCATAGGAGTTGAACGTCGTCTGGTAAACGATGTTGGGCGCCCACACCCAGTTGGCGTTAGTGGCTCCCTCAACGCGGAAAATGCGCACCACGCGCTGCCACATCTTCACATAATCGGCGGGCGAATTGCCATTGTTACGCCCGTCGTAGCTGACGTAAGCGGTGCCCCAGGGATACCAGTCGCCGTTCATTTCGTGCGCCAGACGGATCATCACCGGCGCGCCGCTTTGTTTGACCGCGCGCGCATACTGCCGAATGTAAGCATCATAGCCCCCGTTGGCGACCTTGCGGCACGACCAATTGCTATCGCGAACCGAGCCGCTCCAGGGTTCCCACGTCACCATCAGGCGCCCGCCCAACTTCTGCGCGCGCTGCGCCTGAGCTATGGGAAACTGATTCCAACCCGTCCAGCCCTGATAAATCGACCACACCGAAGGCAAACGCCCGACCTGCGAACGCCACGCGTTGACCGCCGCCATATCGCCCGGCGCGTTCATCCCACTGCCCAGATAATAGTAAGCGCCCAGAGCGATGCCGTTCGTGCTCTGCGCGCGCGAAGTTGACGAAAAAACTGTCAAAATTACCAGGGTTAAGCCGAAAAAAAGAAAGAAACGGGGGAGCGTCATAAATGCGATGAAGAGTGGCGATGAACGGCTGAAAACAAGCGATGAACCTGTTCGCCTTTCAACGCCTCGTATCTTCGGAGGTTCAACTCACCTAAATCATTATTGCCAAATGCAGAGCATCGCCAGAGAATCGCGCCACAGTGTAAACATATAGTCGCCAGTCGTTAAGGCTTAAAGCTATGCAATGACGTTAGATTAAGTCATTATTTTACCTTCTGCCATAAGCAATCGACCTGCTCAACGCTTTGATGAAATCGCGATACGAGACGAGTGGCACCAAACCCGTTAAACCTAATGCTTCCAATGGTTTCCAATTCTGCCGACGCGCCCGCCGCGATGCCTTCCCTGGCATCATCGCCGATGATGTGGCGCGGTCTGATTCATCATTACCGCCAGCATTTGCCAGTCACCGATGCCACGCCCAACATCACCTTATGCGAGGGCAACACACCGCTGATTCACGCGCCCCGATTGGCCGAACTGATCGCGCCCGACATCGAGTTGCACCTCAAGTTCGAGGGCACCAATCCGACCGGTTCGTTCAAGGACAGAGGCATGACGATGGCAGTTTCCAAGGCTGCCGAAAAGGGTGCGCAGGTCGCGATTTGCGCTTCGACCGGCAACACCTCCGCCGCCGCCGCCGCCTATTGCGCCGTCGCCGATATTCGCTGTGTGGTTTTGATTCCCAACAACAATATCGCTCTGGGCAAACTGGCGCAGGCCTTGATAGAAGGCGCGACCGTTCTGGCCATCGAAGGCAACTTCGACGACGCTTTGAACATCGTGCGCGATTTAACCGAGAGCCATCCGATTGAGCTGTTGAATTCGGTCAATCCGCACCGCATCGAGGGCCAGAAAACCGGCGCCTTTGAAGTCTGCGATTTTCTGGGGAAGGCGCCCGATTTTCATTTCGTGCCGGTCGGCAACGCGGGCAACATCACGGCTTATTGGAAGGGCTACCGCGAATATCACGCGGCGGGCGTGATCGACAGTTTGCCCAGAATGTGCGGATTTCAGGCGGCGGGCGCGGCGCCTCTGGTGTTGGGGCATAACGTGGATAATCCCGAAACGGTCGCGACGGCGATTCGCATCGGTCATCCGGCGCGCGGCGCGGAGGCGTTGCAGGCGCGCGACGATTCGGGCGGCGTGATCGGCAGCGTGACCGACGAAGAAATTTTGCTGGCGCAGCGTCAGACGGCGGCACTTTCGGGCGTCTTTGGCGAACCGGCGTGTGCCGCGCCAATTGCGGGTATCGCGAAGCTGGCGAAGCAGGGATATTTCCGCGAGGCGCGCGAGAAGTTGGGCCGCAAGCCGGTCGTGGTTTCGGTCGTGACGGGACATGGTCTCAAAGACCCGCAGACGGCGATTCGCAATAGCGGCGCACCAATTGTGGTTCCGGCGCGAGGCGAAGATGTGCTGAAGGCGATTGGTTTTTGAAACGTCATACCCGCCTCAACTGACGCTTTGCCCTATTCCCATGCCCGACAAACGACGCCATCGCGGGCCGCATCCGCTCGACGCCAAACTATTTGCGCTCGATCAAGTCGACGCGCTTCGCGGCGCCGTCGGCGATTTCAGTTGGCTGCTCGAACGCGGTTATGCCGCAAAATCGGCGTTGCAGTTGGTCGGCAATCGCTTCGGTTTGCACGAACGACAACGCCTGGCCGTTCTGCGTTCGAGTTGCGGCGAAACCGCGCGTCTCTCGCGTCAAAGTCGCGAAGTCGCCATCGCGGATTGGCGCGGCAAAGTGATGCAACTCGATGGCTATAACGTGCTGATGACGGTCGAGGCCGCCCTCGGCGGCGGCGTGATGCTATGCGGGCGCGACGGCTGTCTGCGCGATATGGCGGCGCTGCACGGCAATTTTCGGCGCGTCGAAGAGACCGCCGCCGCCGCGAATTTAATCGGCGAATTTCTGCACTTATGTGGCGTCGCGCGCGCGGTGTGGTGGCTCGATAGTCCGGTTTCCAATTCGGGACGCCTGAAGAGTTTGCTGGGGCAAATCGCTGCCGAGCGCGGATGGGAATGGGAGGTTCATCTGGCCTTCGATGCCGATGCCGCGTTGAAGAAGTTGCACGACGAAGGCATCATTGTTTCCGCGGACAGCGTAATTTTGGATAACGTCGGCGCCTGGGCGAATCTGGCGGGCGCGTTGGTCGAGGCAGAAGTTAGCGGCGCGTGGATGGTGGACTTGAGCGATTGACGAGGGGACTTTTCCTTTCGAGCCGCCAGACGAGTGCCCCGAAGGTTTAAACTGGCAACACAAATTGCCCTCGCGCAATTGTAAAACTAATCCTTCTGCAATGAACAAATTTTCCTCCAATACTCCCGACAAAAACGCGGGCGATGACGCGCTCGATATGCTGCTCGATCCCGCGCCCGGAACTCCCGATGTCGCAGAAGAAACATCTGCCGAAGCCACAGGAGTTTCGGCGCCCGCGCCGAAGTTGGATGGCCCGCCCGCCATCGCCAAACTCGAAGTGGCGACGCAGGGTTTGCTAATGTCCTCGGAAAGCGACGAACCGTTTCGCACGGTTTACTGGCCGCTCGAAAAAGCCGAAATCAAACCGGCGGAAGTCGCGCTTTATCTGACGGAAAACGCCGACGCCACAGTCGAAACGCAAAGCGTCGAAGCGTTCTTCAAGAACGCGGTTACGGTCGAAGATTGGATGGACGATGACGAGAAAGCGACGGCCAAACGGTTTGTCGAATTAGTCGAAACGATTAACGCCGAACTGGAAAATCCGTGCGTTTATTTGATTGGCGAGCGCGAACGCACGGCGGCGATAATCGGTCAAGTCGCGGGCGGATTCGCGGGCGTGGTGACGCTGGTTGTCGAGACGTAATGGCGTTGCAGGAAAGCGCCGCCGTTTTCCCTCACCCGCCTTCGCAAAGCTCAGAACTGCCTTCGCAAAGCTCAGAACTGCCTTCGCAAAGCTCAGAACTGCCTTCGCCGATGTCGCGCGACAGGCGGCGCGCGACAAGCGGCGCGCGACAAGCGGGCGTGTTCTTTTGCCTGATAAAGCGAGGTGACCGCTTCCCGCAGGGTGTCGAACTCCGCCACACTTAATCCGACGAAACGCACACTCACGCGGGCGCTGCCGCAAACGAGACACATTCAACATGATCTTCAGTTTAACTCCTTATTACGCAACACCTTCTACGGGAGAGGGAAAAATGTCCGCGCGAAATCAAACCAACTCGACCAGCGTTTCGCCCTCGCGCGCGCGCACATTCCCCAGCTCGAACGCCTTAATGCCCTGTTCTTTCATGTGCCCAATTGTCGCCGCCATATCGTCGGGCGCCACGACAATCGTCATGCCGATGCCCATGTTGAACGTGGTAAACATCTCGCGCTCTTCGACGTTGCCTTCGCTCGCAATCAACGCAAAAATCGGCGGGATATCCCAACTCTCGCGTTTGATTTGTGCGACCATACCTTCGGGCAATGCGCGCGGGATGTTCTCGTAAAAGCCGCCGCCGGTGATGTTGGCAATCGCCTTCACGTCCACAATTTCGAGGAGAGATAACACCGGCTTCACATAAATCTGCGTCGGCACCAATAACGTCTCGCCGATGGTCAATTCGCCCAATTCGTCGCGTTTGGAATCGTAGCCCAACGGTTCCAGCAGACGGCGCGCCAACGAATAACCGTTGGAGTGCAAACCGCTCGATGCCAGCCCGATTATCGCGTCGCCGACTTCGACGGCTTTCCCATCAATCACGCGCGGCTTGTCCACGACGCCGACGGTGAATCCGGCCAAATCGTATTCGCCGTCGTTGTAAAAGCCGGGCAACTCCGCCGTCTCGCCGCCGATTAACGCGACGCCCGCGTCAATGCAACCGTCGGCGATGCCCGCCACAACCGCTTCGGCCTGTTGCGGCGAAAGTTTGCCGGTCGCGAAATAGTCGAGGAAAAAGAGCGGACGCGCGCCCAGGCAGATCAAATCGTTGACGCACATCGCCACCAAGTCGCGCCCGACCGAATCGTGCTTGTTCAGCTCGAAGGCGACTTTAAGTTTAGTGCCAACGCCATCGGTCGCCGAAACCAGAAGCGGTTCGGCATAAGTCGAAAAATCGTGTTGAAAGAGCGCGCCGAAGCTGCCGAGATTGGAGATGACGCCCTCGGTAAAAGTGCGTTTGGCGTGCGGCTTAATGCGCTGGATGACTTCGTTGCCAGCTTCGATGGAAACGCCAGCATCGGCGTAAGTTACGGAAGAATTATTCATTATCTTTATAGCCACGAAAAGGCACAAAAAGGGTAGTGGCTCAATGCAGGTTGTTGCTTTGTCATTCTGAACGCAGTGAGGAACGAACGAAGTCGAAGAATCCATGACGTAGAAGTTTTTACGAACGTGCGCGGGAATTATAACGCACTGGATTCTTCGACTTCGTTCGTTCCTCACTGCGCTCAGAATGACAAAGCAACCTGCATTGAGCCACTATCACAAAAAATACAAAAGAAAATGAGGCGATTTGAAACGTTCACGCTTTCTTCCAAACCCTTGTATTTTTTGTGCCTTTTCGTGGCCAAAATTCAGACAATCGCGATTTCGCGCACCGCCGTTTGCAGCGGCGTTTCGATATCGCCGTCTTCGTCCAATTTCAGATTGCCCTCGCTTTCCGGCCCAGGGTCGCCGCTCTCGAAAATCAATTTCGAGTATTTCACATCGCTCGGAATTTCTATCGGATACTCGCCATCGAAACAGGCGCGGCAGAACTTTTCTTTGGGCGCATCCACCGCTTCGAGCAAATTTTCCATCGAAATATAGGCCAACGAATCGGCGCCGTTGTATTGGCGAATGCCCTCGACATCGCGCTGATAAGCGATCAAATCTTTGCGCGCGGCGGTGTCAATGCCATAAAAGCACGGCCATTGATAAGGCGGACTCGAAATGCGCAGATGCACCTCGGTCGCTCCGGCGTCGCGGATCATCTGCACGATGCGTTTGGTCGTCGTGCCGCGCACAATCGAGTCTTCGACGACGACGACGCGTTTGCCCTTCAACACATCATCGAGCGGGGACAGCTTCATGCGCACGCCCAGCTCACGTTGCGTTTGGTCGGGCGCGATAAAAGTCCGTTGAATATAGCGGTTTTTGATCAGACCTTCCTGATAGGGAATGCCGCTTCCGGTCGCGTAACCGATGGCGGCGGGCAGACCCGAATCGGGCACACCAATCACGACATCGGCTTCAGTCGGCGCCTGTTTCGCCAGCATCTCGCCCATGCGACGGCGCGTGGCGTGGACGCCTTTGCCCATGAGTTGCGAGTCGGGGCGCGCCAAATAGATGAACTCGAAAATGCACAGTGCCTCGCGCTTTTCGTGGCCGGCCGCCTCGCCCTTGAAATGCACCGATTCCAAACCGTCTTCACCGATAAACAAGATTTCGCCCGGCTCGATTTCGCGCACGAACTCGGCGCCAACCGGCCCCAAAGCGCAGGTTTCCGACGCCACAACCCAGCCTTCGCCATCGGTCAAGCGGCCCAGACAAAGCGGGCGCAAACCGCTCGGATCGCGGATAGCAACCAGGTTATCGCGCGTCATCATCACCAGCGAGTAGGCGCCCGAAACGCGCTCCATCATCTTAAGCAAGGCTTCTTCCAAAGGCAAATCCGAGGCGGCGCCGATGAGCTTGGCCAACACTTCGGTATCCATCGTGGTGGCGAAATGCTCGCCGTCACGCTCGAACGCTTCGCGCAGTTGGCGCGCGTTGACCAGATTGCCGTTGTGCGCCAGAGCCAGAACGCCGTCCGAACTTTCGCAGATCATCGGCTGCGCGTTGCAGGCTTGCGAGCCGCCGGTTGTCGAGTAGCGGTTGTGGCCGACGGCGATGTCGCCGGGCAGTTTGGCGAGGTTACCTTCGTTGAAAATCTGGGCGACCAAACCCATTTCGCAGTGAACGCGCACTTTGTTGCCGTCGGAAACCGCGATGCCCGCGCTTTCCTGACCGCGATGTTGGAGCGCGAAAATGCCGAAAAACGTGCGCCGCGCCACGTCCACGCCGGGCGCGTAAATGCCGAAGACGCCGCACTCTTCCTGCGGGCGGTCGGTGTCGCGCAGTTCGTCGTAATCGCTGGCGAAATCGGGGTTTTGGAATTCAGAAGTCGAAGTCATGGGTGAAGCGGAGTTTGAAGCAGAGGCGGGCACATGAAAAACGGCCTCCGCAGGGTGAGCGGGGGCCGTGAAAGGTTTTTGAGGTTTGGAACAATGAGAGCGCATGGCGGACAAGCCTCCGGTTGCGGGTTGCGTGGGAACGTCTTTATTTTAACGCGAGGTTAAGGGCAAGGGCAAGGCCAAAGTTAAGCGCACTCTTGCGTTTCCGCACTCTCGACACGCAAAAAGCCCAGTCGTCCGGCGTCCGTAATCAAGGTTTCGCAATACGCCTGCAACGCGGGCGCGCCTTCGAGCGCGGGCAAGTTGAGCGCGCGGACTTGAGTCGTGCTGATGCCGTGCGCAATCCACGCTTTGCCGCTCGTAACGAAGTTGAGCAAAAGCGGCAACATCCGATCCAACCCGCGCACGAATTTGGCTTCGGGGCTTTGCAATTGCTCGAACTCGTCCCAGCGCGCGCGAAAGAGGGCGTTTTGTGCATCGGGCAATTTGCCGAAGAGTTCGTCGGCGGCCTCGCGTTCGCGCGCTTCCTGCGTTTCGCGCCCGGCGTCGTCGTAGACGTAGGTATCGCCCGCGCCGATTTCGGGTAAATCGTGCAATAAAGCCAGCTCTAAAGCGCGCTGCAAGTTCAACCCGCGTTCGCGCGCCAGAGGTTCGAACAGCAAAACCGCCAAAGCCAGATGCCACGAATGTTCGGCGCTATTTTCGTGGCGCGAACCGTCGGCGAGAAAGGTGCGCCGCTCGACGTTGCGGAGTGCATCGGCGGCGATGATAAAGTCGAGACGACGCGTTAAATCGTCATCGGCGGCGAGAGGAATCGGGGTCATGGAGGAAAGGATAAAGGATTAGGAGTGCTATAGAAAGCGCGGACTTTTTTCCCTCACCCGACCTCGTTCCTCGGCCACCCTCTCCCGCAGGGAGAAGGTTGTTTGCAAGCATAACAATCAGCAGTTTCTTTGAAGTTGTGGCCGCTCAACCTTCTCCCTGCGGGAGAGGGTGGCCGAGGAACGAGGTCGGGTGAGGGAAAAAAGTCCGCGCTTTCTATAGCACTCCTAATCCTTTATCCTTTCCCCGTGAACATCGGTATTTTAGGCGGCGGCCAACTCGCGCGCATGTTGGCATTGGCGGGTTATCCCCTCGGTCTGCAATTCAAGATTTTCGACGCCGCGCCCGACGCGACCGCCGGACAACTCGCGCCACTTCTGGCCGAAGACCCCAACGATACGCCCGCATTGCTGTGGTTTTCGCGCAACCTCGACGCCATCACCTATGAATGGGAAAATATGCCGGTCGCCTCGACGCGCTATCTCAATCAACGCGTGCCGGTCTATCCGCCGCCGCGCGCTCTGGAAATCGCGCAAGATCGGCAAGTTGAGAAATCGTTTTTCCAAGATTTAGGCGTGCCCGTCCCGCCGTTTGAAGCCATCGAATCGCGCGACGAACTCGAAGCCGCCGTCGCCAAATTGGGTTTGCCCGCTATCCTCAAAACGCGCCGTTTCGGTTATGATGGCAAAGGCCAGTTTCGTTTGCAGACCGCGCGCGACATCGAAAAAGCGTGGCAAGAATTGGGCGGCGTGCCCTTGATCTTGGAAGGCTTCGTGCCGTTCACGCGCGAATTATCAATTCTCGTCGCGCGCGCCCAAAACGGCGAAAAAAAGTTCTACCCGCTCGTCGAGAATCATCATTCGCAGGGAATTTTGCGTTTGTCCATCGCGCCCGCGCCCGACACGGAGAGTTTGCAAGCGACGGCGCAAGATTACATTTCTCGCATCGCCGACGAACTGAATTACGTCGGCGTATTAGCGCTCGAACTGTTTCAGGTCGAGGACGATTTAATCGCCAACGAAATCGCGCCGCGTGTGCATAATTCGGGGCACTGGACAATCGAGGGTAGCCAAACCAGCCAATTCGAGAACCATCTGCGCGCCGTCGCCGCTTTGCCGCTCGGCGAAACCGCGATGAAAGCGCCGTTCGCGGCGATGATCAATCTCATCGGCGTGTTGCCGCCCTTATGCGACGTTTTGCAAATCGCGGGCGCGAGCGCGCATTACTACGGCAAGGAAGTCAAGCCCAATCGTAAAGTCGGGCACATCACGGTCGTGGCGCAAACGATGGACGAATTGCGCGAGCGCATTGCGGCGGCGCGGCAGTTAGCGGCGGGTTAAGGAATTTTATTCGCGTTGGGCGGTAGCGGCGCGGGCCACGATTTGAATTTGAGTTGCTGGCCGACTTTGGCGGGTTTGCCGTCGAACGGCTCGATTTTGAAAGCCAATGGCCAACGATTATCGGCGCTGATGCGCCCGGTGAACGAGATGCGATGTATGGCATTTCCTTTTCCGGTGAAGGGATTGAGATGATTCAGCGTGAATTTCACCTTCCAATTTTGAGAAGTTCGGATTCCATCATGATACCAATATTTGCCAACCAGTTTCATCTCCGCTCGAATCTCTGACTTGAAACTGAAAAGGTGTATCTTGACCCAATACAACTCCATCATAGCCAAAAACGGCCTCGACAACCATGTGAGATTCCACAGCATTGGTAATCGTGAGCGACTGCAAATTCACTAAAGGCACGCGCGGTAACGAAAAGTCGAACGGTTTGGCTTTGGATTGATCAACTGTCCATTGTCCCCTGAGAAAGTCCTTTGCTGGCGGAACGCTTCCCCAAAAAACGAAGGTGACTTTTCCTTGCGGCAATTGCTTAATTGCTACAGAGGAACCGGATGAGTGATAGGAGGAAATCCAAGATTCGTCCGCGTAAAACGCCATATCGTTACGCCATGCTTTTGTGCCCTGCGGCGTTAAAACACCAAGCCAAAGTCTGGTGGGATAATCAATCTGATAATGTGTGCCCGCTGAGTCGTCCCTCACCTTAACCATCAACACCGTTTTCACGCCATCGAATGCTTGTAATGCGGTCGGCGTTTCGACATCAAGCCGCAACTGCGGCCCAATATAACGCGGCTTGGATTTAGGCGCTATAGAAGGACGCCGCGATGCCCACCAACCAACGCCCGCAACAACAGCCACCGGCAAACATAACAACGCGAACTCGCGCGCGGAAAATCGCTTCATAGCGCGCAAGTATCCGCCACATCAACTCCGTTGACAAACGGTGCGCAAACAATTAACATTTAATTCTATGCTCAAAACAGCTTCAATCCATGTCGGCGAGATTCATCCCTTAACCGATTTTTTGCGCAATGCCAAAGCGCACATCGCGCATTTGAAAGAGACCGGCGCGCCCGAAGTTTTGACGGTCAACGGCAAAGCCGAAGTCGTCGTGTTGGACGCGGCGAGTTATCAGGCGATGCTCGACCGATTGGAGCGCGCTGATTTAGTGGATTCTTCGCGTCTGGCGATGACACAAATGAACAACGGCGAGGGAATCAGTTTGGAAGCGTTGGAAGAGGAGTTGAATCAGCGCTGACGTTTTCGGATACGGGCAATGCCAAAATTACTGGCAGAAGGCTCAAGTTGTTTTTCACCCCAAAAGATGGTAACATGAAATAAACAGAAAATTTTCATCTCCACTTTCATGGCCAATCTTACAAACTCTCGTTCTTTGAGCGATTTTCAGCGCAATGCCCGTTCGTTCATTCAGGATGTGAACGCGAACAAAGAGCCGTTGCTTTTGACCGTTAACGGGCAAATTCAAGCGGTGCTTGTTGATCCCGCAACTTATCAGGAGTTGGAAGAGCATCGTGAGCGCGAGCTTTTCTTAGCGGCGATCAAAGAGGGTTTGCGCGATCTCGAAGCGGGTCGCGTGCGCCCTGCCGAAGAAGTTTTTGAAGAACTCAAGGCCAAGTATGGCTTTTAAAGTTCAGATCGTCGCCGCAGCAGAACGCGATATTGCCGAAGCTCTCGCGTTCATCCATCAAAACTCGCCTGTTGCGGCTCAAAGATGGCTGGAAACTCTTCTGAGGAAAATTCGCGGGCTTGCGGAAATGCCATTTCGCTTTGCCCTTATTGCCGAGGCGGACGAACTCAAAAAGCCATTGCGCAGCTTTGTTCCTCATTCACATCGCATCGTTTATGAAGTAGACGATGCCGCCGAAGTTGTTTCTATCGTGCGTGTCTACCATTTGTCGCGCGCTCCACTGCAACTCGAAGATTTAACGCGATAACCGCGTCGCTATACTCTCATTTCTTCCAAATTCGAGTATCATGCAACGCACCCATCATTGCGGCGAGCTTCGCCCCGAAAACATCGGCCAAACCGTCACTTTATGCGGTTGGGCCTCCACCGTCCGCGACCAATCCTATCAATGCTTCATTGACCTGCGCGACCGCTCAGGTCTGGTGCAAATCGTCGCCGACCGCGAGATTAACGCGCCAATTTACGATATTTTAGCCGCCATCAAATCCGAATATTGCCTGCAAATCACCGGCGAAGTCGTCGCCCGTGTCGCGGGCAAAGAGAACCCCAAACTGCCCACCGGCCAAATCGAAGTGCGCGTTGACGAGGTGCAAATCCTCAACACATCCAAGCCTCTCCCATTTGAATTGACGCCCGACACGCGCGCTTCGGAAGACGTGCGCCTGCAATATCGCTATCTCGATATGCGTCGGGCGCCCGTGCGCGACATCATCGAGATGCGTTATCGTCTGAGCCGCGAGACGCGTAATTTTCTGGACGCCGAAGGTTTCTGGGAAGTCGAGACGCCCTTGCTGTGGAAGTCCACGCCCGAAGGCGCGCGCGAATACGTCGTGCCGGTTCGTCAGCCGGTCGGTAAGGCGTTCGTATTGCCGCAGTCGCCGCAAATCGCCAAGCAACTGTTGATGGTCGGCGGCATCGAGAAATATTTCCAGATCGCGCGTTGCTTCCGCGACGAAAGCGCGCGCGCCGACCGCCAACCCGAATTCACCCAGATCGACATCGAAATGAGCTTCGTCGGCCAGGACGATATTTTGACGCTCACCGAACGTTTGTTCGCGCATCTGATGAAGACGGTGAAAGGCATTGACATACCCATTCCGTTCGAGCGCATGCCCTACGCCGAATCTATGCGACGTTTTGGCACCGACAAGCCCGACACGCGCTTTGGTATGGAGCTGACCGACATCAGCGATATTGTGGCGGATTCGCAGTTCAAAGTCTTCACCAACGCTCTGGCAACGGGCGGACAAGTCAAGGCGATCTGCGCGCCCGGCGTCGCCGCTTACAGTCGCAAGGAAGTGGACGCTTTGACCGAACTCGTCAAGCGTTTCGGCGCGCGTGGATTGGCGACGTTTGCCAAAGGCGAATCGGAGATTAAGTCGAACGTCGCCAAGTTCTTCACGCCAGAGCAGATGAACGGCATCTTCGAGCGCCTCAACGCCCAGCCGGGCGATTTGGTGTTGGTCGTCGCCGATAAGCCCTCGGTTGTCGCGCAGAGTTTGGACTTTCTGCGCCGCGAAATGGCGGGGCGTTTGGATTTGATTCCCAAAGATAAATTCAATTTCCTGTGGATCGTGGACACACCGATGTTTGAATACGACGCGCAAACCGGCACTTTCGACGCCGCGCATCATCCGTTTTGTCTGCCGAACCCGGAAGATATGCATTTGCTCGCCGAAGGTTTCGAGACCAACTTGCCCAAGGGAGACCCGATGCACCCGCACGCGTTGATTCGCGCGTGGCTCTACGATTTGGTGTTGAACGGTTTCGAGTTGGCGAGCGGTTCGATTCGTTGCCATCGCCGCGATGTTCAGCAGATGATTTTCGATGTGATCGGTTTGCCGCTCGAAGTCGCGCAGGAACGTTTCGGTTTCATGCTCGACGCGTTCGAGTATGGCGCGCCGCCACACGGCGGCATCGCGCCCGGCTTTGACCGCGTGGTGGCGCTGTTAGCGGGCATTTCGGACGGTAACATTCGCGAAGTGATTCCGTTTCCCAAGACGAGCGGCGGCCAAGACCCGTTAACGGGCGCGCCGACTTCGATTCCCGAATCGCGTTGGGAAGAGATGGGCTTGCAGGAGTTGCCGCGCGAGGAGGAAGCGTAGGAAAAAGCCCTGCTTTGCTATGCAAAGCGGGACTTTTTTATGCCAATTCATAGAGTCCCAACAACGCGTCAGGAGAGTTAATTTTCTTCACTCTTTCGCGGATTTGATCATTTTGTAAATCAAGCCTTTTACGCTGACCAAAGACTTCGGCAACCAATTCTATGCGCCCAAAAGGAGAATTATATCCATGTTTTTCGGCAAATAAAGCCAAGCCTTTGGCTTTTTCTACGGCGTCCGGCAATGTGTGCAAATGCGGGTCTACGATATCGCACACGAGGTTATCGCCTTCTTTTCGCACTATTAGAAAATCAGGGTAACAAGGTCGAGACTCGCTCTCAATTGTGTAGGGAACGCAAAAAGACCAAGGTTTACGGTCGAGATTTCGCAGCCAAAATAACACGTTTGTATTTTCTAATTCGCGCTGCAAAACGGGACTCTCCAAGTTATTGAACTTGGCCCAAAACTCCCCCTCGTCGTCGCAAAATAAATGGCGAGGCCAGGCCGAATCAGATTCTTTTTTCGTGCCTTCCAAATTATTTGGTAAGCGCAGTAAATCTTCTTCAGGAACACGGCCTTGCGCGCGAATAGTGTCGTAACGCTTGCGCTTACCTTCAGGCAAAGCGGTGATATGAGACTTCCATTCTTGAAGCCAGGCGCTGACTTTTTCGCCCGCAATTTTGTTTAAGCGTGCCACTGTTTCTTCGCGGCTCATCACCAGGTAAAGCGCCAGACGAACCGCCAACGGATCGTCTTCAAAATCCTCGTGTTCCCAGTATTTCTGGTCGAAATCGAGATGAATGCCGTTGGTAAGTTTGCGCCCGCACTCGTTAAAGAGTTGATCGATATTTTCGGGCGCCATCTCGATCACCTTACGCGCATCCGCCGTTGCTTTGACTGTGCCATAAGCGATGTTCAATTCGCGCATTTCAAATTGGGCGAAAGTGCGCGCCTTTTCTCTGGACAAAATATCCAACTCGCTCCAGATTTGCCACAACTCATCCACAATAATCTCTTTAGCTTCCTTCTCAGCGCCGGGATAAAATTTGTCCGTCACTAAAGCCCTCGCCAAAGTTCGCAGCCGCGCAGTGTTGGCTTTTTTGGGAGCGCCGACGACACGATAGTTAGGCAGTTGCGCCAGAAACTCGAACGCGGCCTCGCTACCCGGCGCCCTTTGATAAGTTTTCTCTTCTGACGCAACGACGGTTTCCACTCCCAGACCTTCTTCCGCGCCGGGGTCTCTGAGCTTTTCTACGACTTCAACGACGTTGAGATAATTGTAGTGCGGTAGGTAAAGCCGCACTGTATTAAGCCATTGATCTTTCTCGACGCGCCGAGCCAAGGGCGTTCGCACCATGCGCCCGACTAATTGCGCGATGTTGGTTTTATCCTGCGCGGTGCGAAAACTCATAATAATTTCGGCGCGCGGACAATCCCAACCCGTTGTCAGCGCGGTTTTGAAAAAGACGACGCGCACGGCATCAGCGTTTTGCACACGACTTGGTTCGATTTTGCGAATGTTGTGTCCCGCCAAAGCACGGTCACCCGGCTCTTGAAAACAATGCGCGAAAAATCCGGGGCCGACGGATTGATCCGTCTTTTCAAGATAGCGACGAGCAATGACTTCCACGACTTTTTCCAAATCGGTCGCCGAAATTTGGCCATCGCTCCCATCCTGAACTTGCACCACCAAAACCGGCTCCACCATGCGCTCTTCCTGTTCATCCAAACAATACTTCGACCAGCGCTCGCGATAGCGAATTAAATCGTCAACAGCCTGTTCCAGCAACGTGAAATCAACGTTGCCTTCAGCGCCTTCGGGAAAAACTAAGACCACGTTTTCTTTGAGCAATCCCGATTTCACAACTTCAGCAACGGGAATGTCAACGTGGCGGTCAACGCGCTCTGTGTGCGCCAACAGTTCTTTAAATCGTTCAGGCGTTGCGCTCATGCCAATAGTCAGCGGCACGGCAGGCATTTTCCCTTCATCGTAGCCGAAAATAAAACGTTGCGCGATGGTGCGCGCTTCGTTGATGGCTCTGGTTTGCGTCATGCCGCGATGCGCTTCATCAATCACCAGATAAAAGTTGGCTGGATATTTCTTTACAGTGTTGGTAATGGTATCCCAAATTGTGTATTGGCGATTGTCACCTGCTTTGGTCAAAAGCGCGTCTTTGGCGAGTTTTTGGGTATTGAGAAAGTAAATCTTTCCGGGAGCAAAAGTCTCCGCGTCAAAAGTGGACTCGATAATTTCACGGCGTCCAGCCCCGAAAACATCGGAGTGTGTCTCGAATTTTTCGCGCGACTGTTCGTTGAGTTGCGGCGAATCGGAAAGCCACAAAAAACGGGCTTGCGGGTCGGGCACGGTGTCTTCGCTGCCCTGCCACAACCGCTCCAAAAGCGCGCACAACGTCACGGTTTTACCGCTGCCCGTTGGTGAAGACAAAACGACGGCGGAGAGTTCGCCGTCTTCTTCAATGCCGCGCCTTGCCGCACGCACTTTGCGCGCGAGTTCGGTCACGGCGCTTTCCTGAAAATCTTTCAATTCTGTTTTCATGTGGTCTCGCTATCCAAACTTCCGATGAGTGATTCATCGGTCAAAGTTTTGTTTTCTCCCAGGCGATAGTTTTCCAGGTAATCTCGAAAAAGCTGATGAACCTGCACGCCCGGCACCATTGCTTGCAAGGTTTCGCGCCACTCCAACCACGCTTCGCGCGCGTTGGTTACGACAAAAACATGGCGCAGACGCGCGCGCCCGGTCTCGTCCAAATCTTCGATGAAACGCAAAACTTCGCCAAAACGTTCATCGTCGCGCGCCACCAAAAACTCGCTATCTTTGGGCCAAATCCACGCCTCCGTTTTATCGCGCGCTTGTTCGGGAGAAATCAAATCGCCTCTGGCACCCGCCAACAGCCACAAAATTGGCGCGATGTCCTCGAACTTGCCGCCGCGCGAGACCGCCAACGGATCCAAGAAGTCGAGCTTAAACGTCTGCAAATTGGCCTCAAATCCCTCGGCCAGCAAACTCCCATCGAGATAGGAACCGGGAAGCGCCGTGCCATCGTCGCGCTTTCCATTGATGGCGAACTTACAGCGCGGAATGGTGATGGAACGGCAGATGCCGGCGCGCTCCCACGCTTCATCTCCCGGCTTGAAACCTTGTTTGCGAAGCGCCTTCTCTTCGGCTTCGGAAACCTCGTTGTTTGTCACCAGAATACAACGCCTGTTGCCACCATCTTCGGCATTGAGCAAGCAAGTGGCGTGGAGCGTTGTGCCCGAACCGGCGAAGTAGTCCAAAATCAGAGCATTGGGTTTATTGCGGAGCAGAGCAGCAAGACAACGCCGAACATTATAAATTGATTTTGGGTATGGAAATTCGCGGCCCACAACATCCTTGACCATCATTGTGCCATACCGTCCCGCATCTAAATCAGCACCTGTCCAAACAGTTTTATACCTCACGTTTTCACGCGAAACATATAATTGGACTTCATCGGCGTTTTCTCGGACCTCAATTCGATCTAAATTATCAAGTATTGAATCAAGTCCAAAATTCCAGCGCCGTTCTCCTCCTTCTTCATCAATTGGCCAAATCTCAAGTTCTCCCGATTTAATCGGCACATTTCGCCCAGCAGGATGCCAGTCCATATCTCGAACCCAAGCCCCTACGCGCGTGACCTTGCCGTCTTTGACATAGATGGGATAAAAACTTTGCTTACGCTCCGAGCGCAAAGAGGCGCGCCCTGCACGCCTTAGATTACGAACGTCGCTCTTTTCTTGGGCCTCTGTGCCGACAACAGACAAATTACCTGGCAACACAAAGATTGCATACTCGTGGCTATAAGTAAAGTTTTTCCCCGGAGTTCCTTTTAGATTGTGTTCGACTGTTATCGTCGTTTTCTTTCTTCCTTCAAAGATCTCGTCCAAAAGACAAAGCAGATTATGCAACTCGTTTTCGTCAATCGCGCAAACTAAAACCCCCTCTTTTTTTAGTAACTCTTTAGCAAGCAGCAATCGCTTCTTCATCATGGAAAGCCACTTGGAATGTCGAAAGCGATCCGAACTATCTACATAGTCGTTGTTATACTTCCAATCCTTCGCACCAGTATTAAAAGGAGGATCTATATAAATAACATCAAAAGCGCCTTTGTAACCATATAAGAGCAGTTGCAAAGCATGATAGTTATCGGCGTTAATAATCGAGTGGAACGGTGCGTTCGCCGCGCGTTCTACGCGCTCGGTTGGAACCAACGAAGGATAAATCGCTTCACCATAACGCGCAACGGGAGTGAGTTTACCAACGTCTTCTGTGCGCGTTTTAATCTCGCCTTCTAACCCAGTTTCCCGGCGCAGATGGGCCAGTAACCCTTCCTCAGTTGTTTCCAGACGGGCCACAAACCAAGTGCAGTTAAACGGTTCGCCTTCGATGGAAACTCGCGTGCCCGTGCGAACGGTTACACCCGGAAGAGCTTGGACTTCGGGCAGATGTTCCTCGAAGAATAGACCGAAATTTCGTGGCCCCAACGCTTCCTCAACGGCACGCTCCAACTCGGCGCGCAAATTCGCGTCGGGAATCTGCGAAATCAAAGAATCAATAGCTTTCTTAGTTTGCATAAAAAATAGCTGGTTAATTTATCATTCTTTTTGCGCCTATGTATGTGAGATCTCCTTCGGTGCAAATCCGAGGAATACTCTTACTGGAACGCACTTCAAATCTTCTAATAGATTGAAGCGGCCAAATTGCGGGCACAATTACCATTTGTGGCCCAAGACAATCAATCGAGTTGGAAACAAAAACGCACCCCCACTCAACCTACAGAGCCTCTCACGCAAAACGTGAGGATTCGGTTGGAGCAGGAACGCGCTCGTGCTTCAGAGTATAACTTAAATACATAATTATTTTCAAAGGGCTGAGACATTGACTTAATTTTCCACTCATGCAAGCCTCGTTATTTCCTGAACTCGAATCGTTCGTCGAGCCTTGCGAAGGTTGGGATGATTTCCACGCGCAATTGCGCGCTTCCGACGAGTTCGGCACGCCGACGCAATGCGAAAACTGGAAATATGATGGTGGCGAAGTCGCGGTTTATCAGAACGAGTTTTGGACATCCAAACAGCGCGCTTGTCATTCGTTGCACGAAGTCTCGTATCGCGCGTGCTTCAAGCCGCAGGTGCCGCGCTTTTTCATCGAACGCTTGACCGCGCCCGGCGACGCGGTTTTCGATCCGTTCATGGGACGCGGCACCACGCCCATCGAAGCGGCATTGTTGGGCCGTCGCGCGTTGGGCAGCGACCTCAATCCGGTCGCGCAAACGTTGGCGTCGCCGCGCGTGGCGCCGCCGACGTTGGCGCAAATCGAGGCGCGCTTGCAAACCGTAATTTTGCCAATTGCACCGATAGAAAACGAGGAATTGCTGGTGTTCTTCGAGCGCGCGACGCTACTCGAACTCGAAGCGTGGACGCGTTATTTTAGCGCGCAACGCACGAGCGGCGATTTCGATAAGGTTGACGAGTGGCTCGAAATGGTCGCGGCCAATCGTTTGACCGGCCATTCGCCCGGCTTTTTCTCAGTTTATACAATGCCGCCCAATCAAGCGGTTTCGCTGGCCTCGCAACGCAAGATTAACGCGAAACGCGCGCAAGCGCCGGCCTATCGCGATACGCGTCGGCTCATCGAGCGCAAGTCGCGGCAACTTTTGCGCGACGAAATTTATGTCTACGATTTACAACATCGAATTTGGACGGGCGCGGCGGACGAAGTAAATTTGCCCGATGAATCGGTCGAGTTAATCGTGACTTCGCCGCCATTTTTGGATGTGGTGGATTACAAGCAGGACAACTGGTTGCGCGCCTGGTTTTGCGGCCACGATTTGCAGCCGCTTGAGCTGTGGCAAACCCGCGATTTGGCGCAGTGGCGCGCCTGGATGAACGGCGCGTTTACCGCATGGCATCGCGTTTTAAAAGTGGGCGGCGCACTTTGTTTTGAGGTCGGCGAAATCGCCGCGCGCAAAGTCAGCCTCGAACGCGAAGCCGTGCAAATCAGCGCGAACGTCGGCTTTGCTGTCGAGTGCGTTGTCATTAACCGGCAGAATTTTACCAAGACCGCGCATTTGTGGGGCGTGACCAATGGCGCGCGCGGCACAAATTCCAATCGCGTCGTAGTGCTGCGCAAAAATTAGAATTTCCAAAGATGGCGCCGACTTCTCAAACCCACCAATCCGCCTGGCGAAGTTGGCTAAATTGACGAATTACTTTATCATTGCACTTCGATTCGCGAGGGCCGCCCCAACGATTTTGCGATTGATACGCGCGTTTTCGGGCGCTCATGGAAGCCGTAAAGACCGTCGAGCGGAAATCTCTGTTGGGCGGTTTTTTGTGGAATAGCAACTTTTGGCGCGCGCCAAAGTCCCACAAATCGCGAATTTTGCGGGCTCTGGCCCGTCAAATCTTCGATTGAGCTAAACTCGTCGCGTTTCGCGCTCGCATCTCGTCTCAGTCGTTCTCTTGCATCGCTCAACTTTTGTATCACTCTCTTTTCGGAGACCCCTTTTTCCACGAATGAATTCGGCTCACATCGCACCTCTCACCGTCCTCTCGACCCGCCGCCGCGCCAGGCGTTCTGCTCGCAATTCGCGCCGCGTTCTGCTTCCGATTTTTCTGGGCAGTTGCGCGCTGCCCATCGCCAGCGCGCACGCGCAAACTCCGCCGATTCAACAATTGCCCTCGGCGCGCGCGACCGTTTCGCAGACGCCGCCGATTGTGCTGCCCGCAATTGCTCTGCCCACGCCCGTGCGCGCGGGAAATCAAAGCGTCGCCACCCGCGCGCCTTCGCCTTCCATGATTCCGGTCGCCGAAGGCACCATTGCGCCAGGCCGCGTTGCCGCAGTCACCGTCCGTTCCAACGCGCAGATGGCTCCGGCGTCAGCTCCGATTAATACTTCGGTTCGCGTCGCGCAGCTACGGCCCAAAGATACCGAGGCGCCCGCCACGCCGCCCGAAACTGGCCCCGAAGGTTTGAAGGTGCCCATCGGCCCCGAAATTCCCGACAACCGCACGCCCGCCGCGCCGCCGCCCGATACTTCCATCACGCCGCCGCGTATCGCGCCGCCCGCCGGTGCGCCCGTTCTCGATACCACGCCCGATCCACCCTCGATTATCGGCGACGTGCGCGCCGCCGAGGGCCGCGAAATCTCCGATGTGCGCGTCGTCGGAAGCCGCGTCGTGCCCGCCGATACGATTCTGGCGCAGGTCAAGTTGCAGCGCGGCGCGGCGTTTTCGTCGCGTCAGGCGCAGCTCGATTTGGCGCGCATCAATCAGTTGGGCTTCTTCGCCGCGACGCAGGCGCAAGTCGCGCCCGACTTGAACGATCCCACCAAAATCGTCCTGACCTATATCGTCGTCGAAAACCGCGTGATTACCGGCTTCGATTTCGTCAACAACACCTCGCTCAAGGCCGAAGAGATTACGCCCGTCCTGACCTCGAAAATCGGCACGGTTCTCAACCGCAACTCGGTCGCCGCCGATGTCAACGCGATTCAGAAACTCTATCAGGACAAGGGTTACGCCGTCGTCATCAAGAGCGCCCAGCAGACCGAAGAGGGAAAACTGGTCTTCGATTTCTCCGAAGCCGTCATCTCCAAAGTCAACGTCATTGGCCTCAAGAAAACCAAAGAATCGCTGGTGCGCCGCCAGATTCGCATCAAGGAAGGCGATAACTTCAGCGCGGCCAAGATGCGCCAGGATTTGAACCGGCTTTACGATACCAACTTCTTTGATGCCGTTGACCCGCGCGTGGATGACGATCCCGATCAGGCGGGCGCGGTCATCGTCAACTTTGTGTTTCGCGAGAAGCGCACCGGACAGTTTCAGGTCGGCGTTGGCTTCGACTCGCGCTCCAAACTTTCGGGCTTCTTGACGCTCTCCGAAAGCAACCTGCGCGGAACCGGTCAACGCGGTTTCGCTTCGGTCGAAGTCGGCTCTCAGCGCAACTTCGAGCTGGGAACCGGCAATCCGTTTATCGGCGATAAAAACGCCTCTTACGACGTTTCGATTTACCGCCGCTCGATCTTCCGCGAGCCGCGTTTGCTGCAAAATGTCGGCGTGAATGCCAGCAACACTTTCAGCTACGAAGAGCAGCGCACTGGCGGTCGGGTCAACTTCACCAAGCCGCTCGATTACAATCGGCGCCGCACTTTGATTTTCGGCTATCGCAACGAGAACGCCGAACTGCGCCAACGCGACCGCAACGGCATCTCGACGCCAGTGACGGACGCCGGCAATCCGCTCGCTTCGTCGGGCACGGTTTCGGCGGCCTCGGTCGGCTTTCTGCGCGATACGCGCGATTTGCGCATCGATCCTTCGTCGGGCGGACGCGAATCGCTGGTGCTGGAACAGGCGTTCAATTTTCTGGGTGGCAGCACTAACTTCACCAAGCTCGACCTCGATTTGCGCCGTTATATTCCGGTGATCGCCGGCGAGAAAGTCGGCGCGCCCGCCAAGTTGGTGGCCGCCGGACGCGTGGTGCTGGGCCGCTCGGTCAATCAGTTGCCCGCCTTCGAGCAGTATTATATTGGCGGCACCGAAACCGTGCGCGGCTACAACGTTGACCAACAGTTCGGCGACAACCAGATTTACGGCAACTTCGAGCTGCGCTACCGTTTCCAGCAACGCGTCACCGGCGTGCTGTTCGCCGACAGCGGCACCGCCTACGGAGGCCGCTTCTCGTCGGGCGATGGCATTGACCTACTCTCGTCAGTCGGCGTCGGCGTGCGTCTGGTGACGCCAATTGGCCCGATTCGCCTCGATTACGGCGTCGGCAAAGACGGCGGACGCACGCACTTCGGCATCGGCTCGACTTTTTAAAGATAGGTGGCAGTTGTGAGGGAAAAAACGTCACAACCGCCGCAACACTTCTAACGCAAAAAGCCCGCGAAACCGAAAGGTTTCGCGGGCTTTTTGCGTCAGACTCAGCTTACGCTTTTTCGACGGCGGCGCCGGATTCTTTCCAGCCTTTGATGCCGGGCGAGAAATGCTGAACGTTGGTGTAGCCCAATTTGGTCGCGGCGTCGGCGGCCTGTTTGTAGGCGCCGCAATACTCGCTGCCGCAATAAGCGACGACGAGGGCGTTTTTATCGGCGGGCAGAACCGACTTCAAATCTTTGGTCGCGGCGAAATCAATCGCGGTGGGAATGTGGCCTTCTTTATAAGATGCGGTGCCGTTGACGTCAATGACGGTAACGGATTTATCGGCGATAGCCTTGGTCAAAGCGACCTGACTAATCGAAGGCACTTCGCCCTTTTTGGTGCCCATTTCCTGGGCGCTCATCGGGCACGAAATCGAACCGGTGGTGACGGCGGACGAAACGGGCGCGGCAGTGACGGCGAAGGAGTTGGCCACCGGATAGGCGGCGGCGCCAATGGCGATAACGCCAACGGCCAGCAGGGATTTGGGAGAAAGTTTCATGGGAAAGGAGGAAGCATTCGGGCTTTCTTGTGCCCTCTAACACCGCGAGCGTTTTGGGGTTCCCAATTTGTCGAAATTTGTAGAGGGAATAACGGCAACGCTTTTTGCGCGAAACAAGTCAAAAATCCAGATGAACCGTGTTCCACTCTTCCTCAATGCGCACGTCGAACTTCTGGTAAAACGCGATGGCCGGAGCGTTCCAATCCAACACCTGCCACATCAAGCCCGAACAAGCGGTTTGCCGCGCCAGTTCAATCGTCGCCTGGAGCAACGCTTTGCCGGTGCCTTTGCCGCGCGCGGTTTCGGTGACGATCAAATCTTCGAGATACAGTCGTTTGCCTTTCCACGTCGAATAGCGAAAATAGGAAAGCGCGATGCCGACGATTTCGCCATCGTCGTCGGCGACGAGTAATCGATAAAGCGGCGCTTCGCCAAAGCCGTCGCGTTCGAGAATGGCGGGCGTCGTTTCGACTTGTTCGCGCGCCTTTTCGTAGGCGGCGAGTTCGCAGATAAGCTGGTGAACGCGCGGGATATCGGCGCGCTGAGCGGGGCGGATATTCATAGTTAGGAGTGTGACGCGAAACCGGAACCTTCCGCTTGCCGCACGCATTCGCGCAATGCCTGCTTCATCGCGCCGCGCCACAGCAGTTGCACGATGAGCATCAACGGTAGCGCCGCCCACACTGAACGCAGACTGAACGCGTAACGCCAAACGATGCGCGTTTGGCCCGCCGCATCGTCAAAGCGCCATTCGCTGCGGGCCTCGCGCGCCAGAAATCGCAACGCACCGCTCCAATCGCTGACGGTATAACCGAACCGATTTGGCGATTCGTAATGCGTAATCTCTTCGCGCGCCGAAGTTTCGTCGGCCAACCAAACCGTTCGAGTTTGACCGACCGCGTCCCAACCGCCGGTTTGATTTTCGACGCGGGCAACGGCGGGTAACGGCCCGTAACCGGGCAAAATCGAGGGCAAGTCAATTGGCACAATGGTCGCGAACGTATGGGCTAAATCGGCGTTGGCGCTCGCTTCGATGGAGACGCTAAACAGGTCGGCGGCGCGCGTTTGCTCGAAGGCGTCGGCGTCTCGTCGAATCGTGGAAATGCGCTTGATGAGAAACGGAATCGCCAAAATAATCGCGAAAAGCGCGGCGCCTTCAGGCCCGCCGAACCAGCCTAATTCGCGGAAGTAATGCTTCTTTCTGGTGGGCCAATTGATTTTCATAGTTTGGGTTTTTGCGGTTGCGCGCCCGCTTCTATTAGCACTTGCTTGATGCGGTTCAGCTTGGAAATCGGCATGATGTCGCCGAAACCGCGCTGGAATTTGGGGCTGGAAGTGCGATTGACGAAATCGAGCGCCGACATCGTTTTCCAAACGGGAGAATCGGGAAACTTCATCGGATCGGTGCGTAGATTCACGTCGGCGCCGTGTGCAATCAGAAATTGCACGACTTCGGGAGACGCGAAGTTCGCCGCGACTATCAGCGCGGTCTGACCGTTATTGTCTCGCCCGTTGATGTCAGCTCCCGCGTCCAAAAGCAGCTTCATTGGTGGCAACGCATTGGGCGCGCTCCCCATAATACTCAGTTGCAGAGGCGGAGCACCGTTTCCCTGGTAAGACGGCGGACAATTCGCCAGACAACGTCCGTTGACGTCCGCCCCCTGAGCAATGAGTTCTTTCATTTCCCCCAATCGCCGTTGGCCTTGGCATTCGACGAGTAAAGCCTGCGTCGTCGCGTATTGGCGCCGCGCGCGCACGCCCGGCAGCATCGCCGCCACAAGCAAAATCGGAACGGCAATTAAGAGCGCCCACTTGAGGCGTTTGGCGGCGGTGGCGGGCATGATTTGCTTCGATGATGAGTTTACGTTTTGCCGCAAACCAAGGTTTGGCGCGCGCACTTGCTAAACTTGGCGGCGTTCACTTTCAAACCATGAGTTCTCCCGCTTTAATGATTTCGGTTTCGGGCATTCGTGGCGTCATCGGCTCGGCTTTTACGCCGGGCATGGCGCTCGATTTCGTCCAGGCTTATGCCGCTTACCTCAAAAAATCCAATCCTCGTCCGCTCGTTCTGCTGGCCCGCGATACCCGTCCGTCGGGGCAGATGATGTATCACGCCGTTTTGTCTGGCCTGATGGCTTCGGGTTGTCGCATCGTTGATCTGGGCGTGGTCGCCACGCCGACGCTGCAACTGGCGATTCCGCGTCACAAAGCCGATGGCGCGATTTGTATCACCGCCTCGCACAATCCGGTCGAGTGGAACGCTTTGAAGTTCTTCGCGCCGTCGGGCATGTATCTCGACAAGGCGCAGGGCACCGAAGTGATTGACCTCTACAAAGCGAAGGATTTCGATTGCGGTTCATGGCGCGACATGGGCACGCTCGAAGATGATCCCTTGGCCATCGAAGCGCATATCGAAGCGATTCTCGATTTGGTTGATGTCGAGGCGATTCGGGCGCGTAAATTCAAAGTCGTGTTGGACGCCTGTTGCGGCGCGGGCGGCACGATTTCGCCCGAACTGCTGGAGCGTTTGGACTGCGATGTCAAAGTCATCAACGGCGAGTTGACCGGATTATTTCCGCACAATCCCGAACCGCTCAACGAGAATTTGGTGCAATTGTGCAACGCCGTCAAGATGCACGGCGCCGACATTGGTTTCGCCCACGACGCCGACGCCGACCGCGTGGCAATTGTCACCGACGAAGGCGAGTGCATCGGCGAAGATTATTCCCTCGTGTGGGGCGTCGCGCACGTTTTGAAACATCGCGTGCAAGGGCCGGTCGTCACCAATTTATCCACGACGCGCGCCGTCGAAACCGTCGCGTCGCAGTATGGGCAAGAGACGTTTCGCACGCCTGTCGGCGACGCCAACGTTTCGGGCAAGATGAAGGCGGTGAATGCCGCGATTGGCGGCGAAGGCAACGGCGGCGTGATCTGGCCCGAAATGCAGTTGGGCCGCGACGGTATCGCCGCCATCGCGCTGACGCTCGAATTTCTGGCCAAAGAAGGTAAGACCGCGAGCGAAATTGACGAAGAATTGCCGCGATATTGCATCCTGAAAACCGTCCACGAGTTCCCGCTCGAACGCGTGCCGCAGCTTTTGCAGTGGCTTAAGGTGAAAGAAAAGAACGCCGAAGTCAACGAAGACGACGGTTTGCGCCTGAGCTTTGCCGACGGCAGTTGGGTTCATGTGCGACCTTCGGGAACCGAGCCGTTCGTGCGGCTGATTCTGGAAGCCGACACGCGGGAGAAGGCGTTGCGAATTCAGAAGGATTTTAAGGAAGAAATCGAAAGCGTGGCGGGCGCGTGGTAGTTATCGGAGTTGGGAGTTGGAAGTTAGAAGCGAGAAAAGTAACTCCACCTGTGCCCGTGAACCGCGCGCGTAAGCAAGCGGGCCGTAATGGCCTTGATTTACTTTCACTCTGTCGAGAATGTTACGGCCCGCTTGCTTACGCGCGCGGTTCACGGGCACAGGTGGAGTTACTTTTCTCGCTTCTAACTTCCAACTCCCAACTCCTCAAAAATATGAACGCTAAACAACAACTACAAAGCGCGCTCGACGCCGCTTTGACGCTTTACGACCTGACCGATGCGCCCGCCGAGGCGCAACAAATCGTGCCCGCCACCAATCCCAAGTTCGGCGATTATCAGTGGAACGGCGCGCTTCAACTCGCCAAAATCTTGGGCCGCAAGCCGCGCGAAATCGCCGCCGAAGTGCTGGGCCGCATCGATGTCGTCGGCATTTGCCACGCGCCCGAAATCGCCGGGCCAGGCTTCGTCAATTTTCGCTTGACGCCGCAATGGTTGGCGAAACACGTCAACCACGCGCGACACGACGAACGATTGGGCGTGGATTTAGTCGTCAATCCGCTAACCGTCGTGGTCGATTTCTCGTCGCCCAACGTCGCCAAACCGATGCACGTCGGCCACATCCGCTCGACGATTATCGGCGATGCTCTGGCGCGCCTGCTGCGCTTTAAGGGGCACGACGTTATCACCGACAATCACATCGGCGACTGGGGCACGGCGTTTGGAAAAATCATCGTCGGCTGGAAAGCGGCGTTGGACGAAGACAACCTGAAACGCGACTCGATTGGCGAGATGGAGCGGCTTTATCAAACCGTCAACGAGCGTGCGAAAAGTGATCCGCAAGTCGAGGAATCCGCGCGTCAGGAGACGGCGAAGTTGCAGGCGGGCAACGAGGAAAATCGCGAGATTTGGGAGCGCGTGCGCGCTTTATCGCAGCAACAGTTCGACCGCATTTACGCGCGATTGGGCATCGAATTCGATGTGACGCTGGGCGAAAGTTTCTACAACGGACGCTTGGAACCCCTCGTTGACGAACTGGTTAAAGCGGGCGTCGCGCGCCCCAGTGAAGGCGCGATTGCGATCTTTTCGGACGGGCGGGGCGAGCCGAAAACCGATCCGTTTCTGATTAATCGCGACGGCGAGTGGACGGACGCGCCGACTATCGTGCGCAAATCGGACGGGGCCGCGACTTACGCGACGACCGATTTGGCGACGCTGGAATATCGGCTGCAAAAGTGGGCGCCCGATACGATACTCTACGTCACCGATTCGCGGCAGGGCCAACATTTTCGGCAGGTTTTTCAGGCGTTCAATCGCTGGAAACCTTCGACCGCGCTTTTGCTTCACGCCGGTTTCGGCATGATTCTGGGCGAAGATAAAACGCCGTTCAAAACGCGCGAAGGCGGCACGGTTAAGCTGACCGATTTGCTCGATGAAGCGCAAGAACGCGCGCGCGCTTTGGCGGCGGAAGTCAGTCCTGAAATGGACGCCGCCAAGCTCGATGAAGTCGGTCGCGTGTTGGGCATCGGCGCGGTGAAATACGCCGACCTGAGCAGCAATCGCGCTTCGGATTATGTGTTTTCGTGGGACAAAGCCGTCGCCTTGAATGGTAACAGCGCGGTTTATCTGGAATACGCCTACGTTCGCACGCGCTCGATTGCACGCCGCGCCGCCGAAAAAGGCGTGACCTTTGACGACAATACAAACATCGTTTTGAACGAAGAGGCCGAAGTGGAACTGGCCAAAACCATCCTGCGTTTCGGCGAAGCGATTGACGGGGCTTTGGAAGAGTATCATCCGCATTTGCTGTGCGATTATTTATATGAATTGGCGGGCAAGTTCGCGGCGTTTTACCGCGATTGCCCGGTTCTTAAAGACCCCGCGCCCGCGCCCGCGATTCAAAGTTCGCGATTGGCGCTGACGGCGCTGACGGGCGATGTGTTGCAGCGCGGTTTGAGCTTGCTGGGCATCGAAACGTTGGAGGCGATGTAAATTAATTTCACGCAGAGACGCCCCGCGCAGAGAGAACGAGGAAATTAAAACTTAAAAGCACGAGCGATAATGTTTATAGGAGTTACGCAGTTGCTTCATGCCGTAGGGACGACCGCTTGTGGCGTCCTTTGTTTAGCTCTTGAACGTCATTTACGTTGCTCCAGGCGAGATTTCCGGACGCCGCAAGCGGTCGTCCCTACGGCATGAAGCAACTGCGTAACTC
>JAABUN010002665.1_pt1 | contig 30671 bp, 20 predicted proteins | sample 5559311 | NCBI WGS metagenome assembly JAABUN01 (sample SAMN10711877, study PRJNA513370) | rock metagenome | isolation source: Antarctica rocks | place: Antarctica: Victoria Land, Siegfried Peak sud | reverse complement strand
GCTGGACAGGAAGGGGACCGGGCTGTGCTCCGGTGTGTGCCGGATCTCCGCGGAACATCGCGATCGGGAGCGGGGTCGGCGATGGTGTCGGAGTCGCGGTGGGCTCGGGCGTGGCAGTGGGCGGAATCGGGGTCGGTGAAGGCGTCGGCAATGGGGTGGCGGTTGCGGTGGGCTCGGGCGTGGCAGTGGGCGGAATCGGGGTCGGTGAAGGCGTCGGGGTTGCGGTGGGCTCGGGCGTGGCAGTGGGCGGAATCGGGGTCGGTGAAGGCGTCGGGGTTGCGGTGGGCTCGGGCGTGGCAGTGGGCGGAACCGGGGTCGGCAATGGGGTGGCGGTTGCGGTCGGTGGAACCGGGGTCGGTGAAGGCGAAGGCGAAGGCGTCGCGGTCGGCGGGACCGGCGTCGGCGATGGTGTCGGGGTTGCGGTCGCGGTCGGTGCGGGCGTGCTGGTCGGTGGGACCGAGGTCGGTGAAGGCGTCGGCAATGGGGTGGCGGTTGCGGTCGGCACGGGGGTGCTGGTCGGTGGGACCGAGGTCGGTGAAGGCGTCGGCAATGGGGTGGCGGTTGCGGTCGGCGTGGGGGTGCTGGTCGGCGGGACGACTCGATCGGTATTCTGTATTGCGATCACTGACCCACCCGCGGTGGTGGCGTACACCCTTCCGTCGATGATCGTTGTCTCGCCAATCAGCTCTTGCCCAACTGGTACACGCCACAGTTCGCCACCGGATCTGGCGTCGATCGCGAAGATCTGTTCCCCGTCGGCCGCTCGGGCTCCAATGACGAGCGTTCCGCTGGCAAGCGAAGGCGATGTAGTCACCGGACCCGCCGTCGCAAAGCGCCATCTGATTTCGCCGGATGCAGTATCGAGCGCATACACGTTACTGTCGTCGCTGCCGACGTAGACGTATCCCTGACCGACCGCGACGGACGACCGGACCGGGAAATTCGTCTGGAACTGCCATCGCGCTGTTCCGGTGTCGGCATCCACAGCAGAGACGATACCGTCGAGACTACCGACAAAGACGACCCCTTCGCTCACGGCTGGGGATGCCACGACATCCAGATTCGTCGTGAACGACCAGCGTCGGGTGCCGGTGTCGGCGTCGAGGGCGATCAATGTGTTCTGGAAACCAAGGTAGACCATGCCGTTCACCACGGATGGAGACGATCGCACGAAGCCACTCAGTCCGGCATGCCACAAGATCTGGCCATCGCGCGCGGAGATTGCATGGAGATCATTGCTGGTGCCGACGTAGATGACTCCGTCGGCGAGCACCGGCGCCGCGAACACGCCACCGTTCAGTTCCACGCTCCACCGCTGAACGCCAGTCGCGGCGTCGATGGCATGAAACTGCCCCGAGCCGCTGCCGATGTAGACGACGCCGTCGTTCACGGCGGGAGGCGCGGTCATGTCTCCTTCGGCCGCAAATTGCCAGCGCTGGGCACCGGTGTCGGTATCGAGAGCGGTGAGGACGCCGTCGATACCACCGATGTACGCTGTATCGCCAACCACGATGGGGGACGATGCGCTGACCGGCCTGGCGTCGAATATCCAGTGTATGACGACCGGTGCCCCCGGGACTGGGCCCGTTTGCGTTCCGCTATGGCTGGAATCGCCCCGATACATCGCACTGGCATCTGGGGTGGGGAGAGCGGGGGAAGGTGTTGCGGATTGTGACACGGCGGCGGGAGCAACCGGGAGCAGGGCGCTTGCGACGACCAGTCCAATTGCCAGAATCCGGAATCCTGCGTGGCGCACGCGTCCATGCTCCTGGCGAGCCGCCTGAAGCGGCTCATTTACCGGGGAACGGCGCCATCGGGAGTTCGGCCGAGCGCCGGAAGGATGGAGTTCGCTATCCACTGGTCCTAGCCATAAAGTCCTACTCATGAGATAATAGCAGAACTCGGTTATCCGTCCATCGATGTAGTTGCACACTGCGAGAGAGAGCGTGATGCCATGAACGTTTTGCGGTTACGCAGCCAGCGGCGGCGGTCCTTCTCGGTGTTTGCCGTGTCCGTCGTCTGCCTGTTCTCGACGGTCACCCCGACATCGGCTCAAATGGTGTCCCAGATCACAATACCGCTCAACGAGTACGCGGAGTCCGGTGTTTCCGGAATCTCATCGCTAAGTGCCGTAGGAAATTACGTTCAGGTGTCGATGGGCCTGAATGGCTCACAGGTCACGGGCGATCATCCGACACACATCCACACCGGAACCTGTGAAGATTTCGACCCGAATCCCATTTTCCCGCTGACCACCGTTGTTCTCGGGCACGTTGACGGCGAAGGCTCGAGCCGCTCACTCGTCAGGGATATCTCCCTGCGTGAGCTGCTCGCTGGCAAGTACGTGATCGTGGTTCACAAGTCCGCGGAAGAGCTCACCAATTACTTCGTGTGCGGAGACATCTCGGGCGAGGCGCTGGCGATGGTTCAGACGGATGTGGACAATCCCGGATCGGTCAGCGTCACCGAGGTGAATGTCGTCCCCGGCGAGGGGTCCACCTCCTCCGCACATACGCGGCATGGAAGCCGGCCCGCGGCAAGCGAGACGGCCACGCGGGTGGGGCAACGAAAAATCGTGGCGGTGCCATCGGCGGGTTCCGGGCAACCAACGGACCACGGAGGTGACACAACTCACCTCGCGATTGGTCTCGAGATCATCGCGCTTGTGCTGGTGCTGGGAGGAGTAACCGTGGTCGAGCGGCGGGCCTCGCGTGATTCGACGCCTCGCCGTCCGTGTCGAAGAGCGACATAACCAAGGTTTCATCTCCCTGATCGGGACCGCTACACCACGCTGGGATCGTTGCCGTCCAGATCGGCGATCCCTCGGCGGGAGGTTGGACGTTCCCTCATTGACGCCACCCGCATCGTCGATGAGGATAGACCCGCTGACCTGAAAGGAGAGGGGGCGCCGCTCATCACCACGTATGTGTGCAGCGGCCGACCACCACAACCGTCGGAGTGATTCCATGACCACAGCGGCGTTGCGCGTGTCGGCACTCCGCGCCGAGTACCTGACGAATCCAATCGGGATCGATGTTCCCCGGCCGCGGTTGTCGTGGATCGTCATATCGGAAGCGCGTTCACAGCGCCAGGCCGCATACCGGATCCTTGTCGCGTCCGATCCGGCGGTGCTCGGTGAGGATCGTGGCGACCTTTGGGATTCGGGCCGCGTCGAGAGTTCGGCGACGGCGCAGGTGACCTATGCCGGGACGCCGCTGGCGGCAAGACAGGCGGCGTGGTGGAAAGTCCGGTCCTGGAATGGGGATGGCACGCCATCGGGCTGGAGCGAGACCGCCGTGTGGGAGACGGGGCCGCTCGAACCCACGGACTGGACTGCGCGCTGGCTCTCGCTGGCCGGGCTTGTGCCGGACCGCGAGATCGCGGAGACGGCGGAGCTCGACGGACTGCTCCCGGCCCCGATCTTCCGCCGCGAGTTTACGGTCGATGCGCCGGTCTTCCGCGCACGGCTCTACGCCACCGCGCGAGGCGTCTACGAGGCGCGCCTCAACGGCGAGAAGGTGGGAGACCAGAATCTGGCGCCGGGCTGGACCGACTACACAAAGCGTCAGCAGTTCCAGACCTACGATGTCACCACCCAGATTCTCCAGGGGCCGAACGTGCTCGGCGGAACCCTCGGGACCGGCTGGTTCTGCGGCTACGTCGGCTGGCAGCGGCAGTGCCGGCACTACGGCACAACCCCTCAGCTCCTGTTCCAGCTCCACATCGACCATCCCGATGGATCCAGCACAGTGGTCGCCAGCGACGGAGAGTGGAAGGCTACGACTGGCGCGATCCGGTACGCCGACCTTTTGATGGGTGAGTTTCAGGATGCCCGGCGAGACGTGACGGGGTGGGACCGGCCCGGTTGCGATGCCCGGGAGTGGTTGCCGGTCACGGTCTCCAACCTGAACGCCGTGCCGCTCGTCGCAGACCCGGCACAGCCGGTGCGGGCCCAGGAGACGATCGCGCCGGTCGGCCGGACCGAGCCATCTCCCGGCGTCCACATCTTTGATCTTGGCCAGAATATAGCCGGATGGGCGCGTCTGAAGGCAACCGGGCCGACGGGCACCCGGATCGAGCTGCGGTTTGCCGAGATTCTTGAGCCGGACGGCACGCTCTACGTCGAGAACCTGCGTGGCGCGCGGGTGACGGACACGTTCGTGCTGGCCGGAGATGGTGAAGAGAGCTTCGAGCCCCGGTTCTCGTGGCACGGGTTCCGGTACGTCGAGGTCACCGGCTATCCGGGCGAGCCGCCGGATGGTGCGATCGAGGGCCGGTTCGTGGGCTCGGACACGCCGCCGGCGGGCGATTTCACCTGCTCGGATCCACTGGTGAACCAACTTCAGAAGAACATCGTCTGGGGTCAGCGCGGCAACTTCCTCTCGATCCCGACCGATTGTCCGCAGCGGGACGAGCGGCTCGGCTGGCTCGGGGACGCCCAGGTCTTCATCGGGACCGCGATCGGGAACATGGAAGTCAGCGCCTTCTTTACGAAGTGGATGCGCGATGTCAGCGACGCCCAATCGCTCCGAGGCGCGTTCTCGAACGTCGCGCCCCGGCTCTCCGACCTCGACGATGCCGCCCCGGCCTGGGGCGACTGCGGCGTGATCGTCCCGTGGACGATCTGGCGGGCGTACGGCGATACGCGAATTGTCGAGGAGCACTGGGCGGCGATGGAGCGCTGGATGTCGTGGATTCACGACGCCAACCCGGACCTGCTGTGGCGACAAAATCGGATGCACGATTACGGTGACTGGCTCTCGATCGGGGCCGACACGCCGAAGGAGCTGATCGGCACCGCCTACTTCGCTTACGACGCGCGGCTGATGGCCGAGATGGCTCACGCGATCGGCCGGCCCGAGGACGCCCGCCGGTACCGGCGGCTCTTCGACGAAATCGCGGCTGCCTTCCGCGCGGCATACGTCCGGCCCGACGGCATGATCGAGGGCGACACGCAGACGTGCTACGTGCTCGCGCTCCACTTCGGGCTGCTCGACGAAGGGATGCGCGGGCTGGCCGCGAAGCACCTCGTCAAGCGAATCGCCGACAAGGGCGGGCATCTCTCGACCGGGTTCGTCGGGGTCAGCTATCTCTGCCATGTGCTGACCGAGCATGGGTTTCCTGACGTCGCCTACGGGCTCTTGCACAACCGGACGTTCCCGAGCTGGAACTACTCGATCCTCCACGGGGCGACGACGATCTGGGAGCGCTGGGACGGCTGGACCGAGGAACAGGGATTCCAGGATCCGGGAATGAACTCGTTCAATCACTACTCGCTGGGATCGGTCGGGGAGTGGCTGCGGCGGACGGTGGCCGGGATCGATCAGGTGCCGGGATACGTGGGCTACGAGCGAATCCGGATTCGACCTCGCCCGTCGGACTCGCTGACGTTTGCCGAGGGTACGTACGACAGCATCCGGGGCCTGGTTCGTTCGCGCTGGGAACGTGACGGCGAGACGCTCCGGATGGAGGTCGAGATTCCGGCCAATGCCACAGCGGAGGCCTGGGTTCCGGCCCGGCCGACGGACCGGATCACGGAGGGGGAGGGGGAGGCGTCTGTCCGTGAGCGGCGCGACGGATCGGCGATCATCGAGGTCGGCTCCGGGATTTGGGTATTCACGGTCCGCGGCGGGTAAACCGTCGGCCGTACTTCCGGTCCATGTCGCCGATACTGGGCGTTCCATCCCCTGTCCATACCGCTCTTCGCCAATCACCGCCCGTCCGGCGGGACCGATCGATGCTGCTGGTGCGCGGGAGCACGACATGCACATGCCGTGGCTAATGGAACTAAGACGATGCCGCGTCGGTAGACAAGATAACACTCCATGAACCAGCTCCAGCCGACGGAAACGAACGGGTACTCGGCCACCTGGTTTGCGCTGTTTCTGGCCGAACCTGATCCGCGACAGACGGCGTGCGAGGTCGCCTTTCTCAGGCGTGTTTTACCTCGTCCCGATGTCTCGTCGGTCCTCGACCTGTGCTGCGGGTATGGGCGGCATGCGGGTCCCTTGGCGGAGACCGGATATCGGGTGCTTGGCATCGATCGGGACCCGGATGTGATCACACGCGCCCAGTCGCTCCATCGCTTCCCGAACCTGGCCTTTCGAGTGCACGATATGATGTCGCTCGACGCGCTTCCCGATGTCGTCGATGCCGTCGTATGCATGTGGCAGAGCTTTGGGTACTTCGACCAGGCGACCAACGCTGGTGTCCTGGCGCAGATCGGCGGACATCTACAGCCCGGCGGGCGAGCGGTGCTCGATATCTACAACCGAGCGTTTTTCGAACAGCATCAGGGCACCCGGTCAATACAGCAGCGCGGCGAAACGGTGGTGACGACGCAGCGGATCGAGGACGATCAGCTGGTAGTCATGCTCCACTACGTCGAGCGGCAGGAACGGGCTGTGTTTGCCTGGCAGCTCTTCACGCCGCAGTCCATTGCACAGCTCGCGGAAGCCAAAGGCCTCCGCACGGTCCTGATGTGCTCAAGCTTCCGGGAGAACGAGGCGCCGTCCCAGGACATCCCGCGAATGCAACTGGTATTCGAGAAGTGATAGGGGACTCCGCTTTCGCGTTTGCTCACGATTCGGGCAGCCGCGTCGAGCAGCCGCGACTCCGGTTCCACCGGGTCTCCGCGACGTCGTTCCTGAGAGCCCCCAGGGATAGACGAACTGCTGGACCGGTCAGGAGCGCGAATCATGCGGCTTTCGTGGCGGGTGCGTGGCGACCACGCAGGGTTGTCCCTTTCTTTTTGGGTCAGCTCCGCTCCACCGACGCCGCGTACCGATGCCGCTTACCGGTGGCGCTTACCGGTTCGACACAAGGTCGAACCCTGCGAGATCCTGTCTGAAGGTCAATTGAGCACTGCCGCCGGGATCGGTAATCCCGCCCTACCTGATGCGCAAATCGGCATTTTCCCGTACTATAGCGGTGTAGTTGATACAACTCGTTTTCGCGTGGCTCTCCGGGCGCTTCGTGCGATCTCCGGGCAGCCAGGTTCCTACCACCAATCGACGGTCGATTGGATGCATGTTCGACTCCCGATCCGGCGGGATCGTGCCGGCCTACCGCCGGTCCGATCCGGTTCAGGATCTCAGGCACCTCAGGAGGTCTCGATGCGGACGTCACGACATTCCCGGTTGGGGTCATCGAAGCACGGCATCACAGCGTCGTCCATCTCTCGTCGCGATGTGCTGCGTGGGGCCGCCGGGGCGGGTCTCGGCGCGGCGGCATTCTCGCGCGGCGCGCCCAGCGTCGTCGCCCAAGGAGCCACGCCGGCGGCGGAGATTCCCCGGACACCATCGTCGGCGACCGTCGATGGCACGCTCCAGGTGCTCCAGAAGCTCGACTTCCATCCCGATCACAACAAGTTCATCAAGGACGAGATCACCGCGTTCGCCCAGGCCAGTGGCTGGCAGGTGGAGATCAGCGAGGTCGGGAGTCTCAACTCGGGCGAGGTCGCGCAGCGTCTCGTGGCCGGGGTCCAGGCCGGAAACGCGCCCGATGTCTACTTCGACAACGCCCCGATTCGCCAGTTCCAGGACCTCGGGATCTTTCAGGACGTGACCGACCTGACGACCGAAATGGTCGGGCTCTATGGTGAGACCACGCCGGCAATGAACAACAACGCCAATTTCAACGACGCCTGGTGGGGTGTTCCCTGGTTCACCCGGATCGACGGCTGGTGGGCGCGCCGCGACATCTTCGAGCCGGCAGGAATCGACACCAGCACGCTGACCACGCTCGACGCGCGGCGGCAGGCTGCGCTGGATGTCTCGGACCCCGCCAACAACTTGTTCGGGTGGGGCATCACCGTCAACCGCTCGACTGACGCCCGTGCCCTTATCCAGCAGGTGCTCTTCCATTTCGGAAGCACGCTCCAGGACGAGAGCGGCGAGAGGGTCACTTTCGACTCGCCGGAGTCGGTGGCCGCGCTGGAGTGGCTCGTCGACACCTACACGAGCGAGAAGTGGGCGCCGATGCTGCCGACCGGCTGGAACGCCTGGACCGACACGGGAAACAACGAGGCGTTCCTTGCCGGAATCCTGGCCCTGACCCAGAACGCGGGCACCATGTACGCCAAGGCCCAGCTCGATGGGGTGCCGTTCGCCGACCAGATCGACTACCTGCCGAATCCGCGGCGTCTTTCCGATGACGCGCCGGTCGACCAGCTCGGCGGCGTCCTGCTCCACGTCGTCGAAGGGTCGAAGAACAAGGAAGCCGGCTACGACCTGATTCGACATCTCCTTTCCGAACCCGTGCAGCAACGGATCTGGACAATCTCTCGCGCGTACGCCGTGCCAGCCTACCGGAACGGATGGACCGATCCGATCATCACCGGCAACGCCAACGCGGCGCGCGCCGAGACCGCGACGTGGGACAACGTCGAGTTCACCGGGCTGCGCTGGCCGGGGCCGAACTCGGTCGCGGTCGATTCCGTGGGCGGTGGCTTCGATCAGGTCGACATGGTGTCCGAAGTGCTGCAGGGGCGGCCCGCCGCCGAGGTTGTCGCCGACTACCACAGCCGGTGGGTGCAGATCTGGCAAGACTACGGGCTGCCGGGCGAGTAGGCGGCGGGTTCGCCGCTGTAAGCACATCGTTTTCTCCAGGTTCGGGATCTCGCGCGAGATCCCGGACCTGACTGAGAGGTCTTCTTGGCCATTCATACCGTCGAGCGGAAAACCGCCGCGCCAAGCATTCAGGTTCCGGCCCGAAGCGGCTTCTGGCGCATCTCGAAGCGGATTCTGGGGCGGGATTGGCCGGTCGGCCTGCTCTTCGTCGCGCCGACCGTGATCCTGCTGTTCGGGCTGATCGGGTATCCGCTGTTCGATGCCCTGCGCCTCAGCTTCTACAACGTGACCGGCGTGACGAATCGCGGATGGGTGGGCCTGGAGAACTACGAGCGGCTCTGGAGCGACGCGCGGTTTCGCGACGCGGTATGGAACACGGTCCAGTTCGCCGGGATCTCGGTGTTCGTCAAGTTCTGGCTCGGGCTGGCCGCGGCCACGCTCCTGAACCGCGCCAACCTCCGCTTCAGCAGCGTGCTGACCGGTCTCGTGCTGCTGCCGTGGATCATCCCGGAGGTGGTCGCGGCGCTGACGTGGCGCGGGCTCTACGATCCGATCTTCGGTGGCCTCAACGTCCTGCTCAAACAGTTGGGGATCATCGATACGGGGATCGTCTGGCTTGGCTCGTATGATCTCGCCCTGCCGTCCGTGATCGCGGTGAATATCTGGAAGGGCATTCCGTTCTTCACGATCATCTTCCTGGCCGGTCTGAAGGCGATCGACAAGGAGCTCTACGACGCGGCTGCGGTCGATGGCGCCAATGGCTGGAACCGGTTCCGGGACATCACCCTGCCTGGTCTCCGCTACGTGATCGTCGTCGCCTGCCTCCTCTCGCTGATCTGGACGCTCAACGCGTTTGGCCTGATCTATCTGATGACCGGTGGTGGACCCGGTGGCGCGACCCGCCTCTTCTCGATTCTTTCCTACGAATACGCGCTCGGCCAGATGCGCTACAGCATGGGCGTCGCTGTGGCGATGTCGATCGTGCCGGTGCTGCTGGTGCTGATCGTGGTCCTTGGCCGATTCATGCGCGCCGACACCGATCAGCCGAACGAGAATCCCGGCGTCATGTCCCGGATCGTCGAGGGGTTCCTGTGGCCGATCGGCAAGGTCGGCGAGGTGCTCGTCTGGATTCTGGGCGCGATCGCCTACCCGGTGGTCTGGCTGCTCGAGCGGATCGGGGCGGGCGTCCACGCGATGTACGTCGGCGGCGACCGCTCGCGCGAGGGGCCGTACCGAAAGCTGACGAATCGCCTGGGTGACGCCGCCGCCTACTTCAGTATCGGGGTGCTGCTGCTGTTCCTGCTCTTTCCGTTCTACTGGGTGATCGTGACCTCATTCAAGGGGACAGAGCAGATCAGGACGATGGCGTCGCCGTTCTGGCCGGATCCGTGGACGATCGAGCACTACGACTACATGCTGACCGAGACGGCGTTTCCGACGTGGTTCTGGAACACGGTCCAGGTCGCGGTGGTAAGCACCGTCATCTCGGTCTTCGTGGCCGCGTTCGGCGCCTACTCGATGGTGCGCCTGAAGTGGCGCGGGGCGGGTTTCGTACAGACCGCGATCCTGTTTGCCTACATGATGCCGACCGTCCTGCTGTTCATTCCGCTGTACCAGATCTTCACCAATCTCCATCTGATCAACACGATCTACGCGCTGATGATCGCCTACCCGACGTTTGGCCTGCCGTTCGCCTGCTGGCTCCTGATGGGATACTACCGGTCGATCCCGAAGGATCTCGAGGACGCCGCGCTTGTGGATGGCGCGAATCACTTCCAGTGCTTCATCCGGATCGTCCTGCCGCTCACCCTGCCGGCCCTGCTGGCGGTGGCGCTGTTCGCGATCACCAGCTCGTGGAACGAGTTCCTGCTCGCGTTCGTGCTGGTCTCCCCGGACTCCGCGCGGACATTGCCGGTCGGCCTGGGCAACATGGTGATCGGCGACATCTTCCCGTTCGGGCAGATGTTCGCGGCGAGCATCATGACCGCGATCCCGGTGGCGATCATCTACATGGCGGCCCAGAAGTACATGGTCGCGGGGCTGACCGCGGGCTCGGTCAAGGGCTGACCTGGCGGAGGGATGGGGACAGTACATGGCGAACGTCATGCGACGCCTGTTCCGTCGCTACCGCGACGGGGGTCCCTCGTCGCGGAGATTATCCCGACGCGAAGCGAGGGACCGTCCCTCGGGATGACAAATGACGGAAGACGTTGTGATGTGGGCCGGGAGCGCACGTTGCATAAAGGGGTGTGAAGAGGCTAGGATCAGGGAGAGACACGCCAGCAAATCCATTCCGCACCTGTTCGGGCGTGTCTTCGTATCGAAGGATGTGCTCGCATGCCCCGCTCCCGCCCGCTGCCCCCGGAGATCAGCGCCGGATCCGCCCAACCGACCACACGCCGCTCCGCCGGAAGCGGTATCCCGGTGCGCCGCTCGACGCGGCGCGATGTGCTGAAGGCCGCCGCCGGTCTGGTAATCGCTGGTTCGGTAATCGGCCGTAGCGGTCACTCCGGCCAGGCGCAGAGCATGGACCCGTACACGTTCATGCGGACGATGGTGGCCACGACCCAGGCCGGTCAGCGGCCGGGTCAGCCCGCGTCGGGTTTGATGCCGGTGATCTCCGACGGCGTGTCCTGGAGTGCGTATATCCAGCAGCCGATCAAGGAAGGGCAGGATTTCCACTTCACCTGCGAGTTCGACTCGGCCTGGATCATCCTCAAATCCTACGGTCATGATCTCGACCTGCAGGAGCAGCTCGCGATCGTCGGCCATGATCTTTCGATCGAGCCGTACTGGGAAGACACCGCAAGCGGCACGATCGTCCAGGGCGGGGACATCGCGGAGATGTACTCCGGAGACTACGACGAGAATGTGCTGGCCCGTGCCACTGGCAACGCGGTCCGCAAGGTCTTCGAGTCGGTCGGGCTGACGGTCGAGGTGACGCCGGAGCGGCCCCTGATCGAGGCCGCGCTGCTTCGTGGCGAGCCAGTGTTCTTCAAGTCGACGGTGGATTTTCTGGACTGGAAGGCGGCGACCTGGGTCGCGCCGGACGGCGACGAGTTCCCGGTGGTGCTGACGAACGACCATGCCCTTGTCGTGATGGGCTTCAACGAGGCGGATGTGATCATCCGCGACCCGCTCGGTCCGACGACGACGAACCGGACGCGGCCCTGGCAGTACCGGGTGAGCTGGGAGCGGTTCCTCGAAGTGATCGCGGCGCAGGGCAACGACGCGCTGGCGATCGGCCCCGCTCCGGTCAGCGCGACGAACGGCCGCGCGATAAACGGCGACGGCACCGGCGGCGGCACCAACGTGGGCGAGTCCTGACGCCTGCAATGTGGAGTGAGGAGAGTTCCAGATGCCGTACGACTCCAGGACCGACCTTCCGGACACTGTCACCGACAACCTCCCGGCGCATGCCCAGGATATCTACAAGGAAGCGTTCAACAGCTCGTTCGAGCAGTACAAGCACGACGAGGAGCGCGCCCACCGGATCGCCTGGGGAGCGGTGAAGCGCTCGTATCACAAGAACGACAACGGCGACTGGGTCGAGGGCGCGACCGAGACGTCGTAATCCCGATTGTGTCGAAAATCGCCCTTTCTTCATACCGGGTCGAACGTGCGGCTGTGCCGCACCGGGCAGACAGATCCATTCGCTTCGCTCAGGACAAGCTCCAGTCTGCCCCTGCGACCAGTACCTGGAGCGATGTCGCTGGCAGATCGTCGCGTTGGGGCCCGCCCTGAGGTATAACGAATGGGCCGCATCCGCTCAAATGCTCCGCAATTGCCTGTGAATGGGTCTGGTCGCCATGGGTGGTCTCGGGCCGGGATCAATGTCCGGCGCATGCTTCTCTTAACCGGCAGCACGACCCGAAGTGCACGCCGCAAAGCGCGGGCGGCTGGGGCCGCCCCGAACTGTGCCGCCTGTTCTCGGCGTTCGGCGCACGACAGACCACTAAGTGGATTGACAAAAGTTCTTGCGCAGTCACATCACGGACATCACCCTTTCGTCGCCCGTATCGCGTGATGCCACTGGTCAAAGACTTCTGTAAAACCGCTTAGAGCCGGTTGCAGCGATATTGGCCAAGCGATTTGGAGGGCACTGCGCGCCGATTCAACGACCGGCTGCAGCGCGGAGCGCTTGCGCCGGGGGGCCCCTCGTCGCTTTGCACCCTCGGGATGACAACTTCCCTGCAAAGCGCTCTAGGATCTGCCTTTGAACGTGTCCGGTTCGCCTGTATGCCCTGTTGGAGGGGCGGACTAGCAAACTTGAGCGCGAACGATTCCCTGGAACGCCTGTTTGCGTATGTCCGCCCGCGGCTGCGCCTGCGAGCGATTCGGCTTCGCACACGGGCCCTGGCCAGGCGCGTTCGCTCACTACGCCTTCGGACTCATGGGTTGGGGAAGCACGTAGGGGCCGCATGAGGCGGTGCCTGCTCCGTCGCTGCCGCGCCGGGGGATCCCTCGTCGCTGCGCTCTCTCAGGATGACAAGGGCCGGGAGTGTAAAGGGCTGAGCGATCGCTTGCGGGCAGCATCACCTTGCCCACCGGTCACCCGGCCCGAAGCCCACGCCGTGAACGCGGGAGGCCACAGGGGCCTCCCCTACGGTTTCATGGGGAGGGGCGGCGCTGGCTCAGGCGCCAGAGGCGGGGGCCGATGAAGAGGAGGGCCGCGATCGCGAGGATCGTCGCGGAGAGTGGCCGGGTGACGAAGACCGAGGCATCGCCCTGGCTGATCTGCATCGCGCGCCGGAAGTGCGTCTCGGCCTCCGGTCCCAGAATGACGGCAACGACGGCGGGTCCAACCGGGATGTCGAACCGGCGCATCAGGTAGCCGACGACCCCGATCACGTAGAGCACGATCAGCCCGGTCACGGATTGACTCTGCGCCCAGGTACCGAGCCCGGCGAAGACGAGAATGCCGCCGTAGAGCAGGGGGCGAGGGATCGAGAGTAAACGGACCCAGAGCCCGACCAGCGGAAGATTGAGTACCAGCAGCATCAGGTTGCCGATATAGAGGCTGGCGATCAAGCCCCAGACGAGGTCCGGGTTCCGGTCGAAGAGCTGCGGGCCGGGCTGGATGTTGTAGCGCTGGAACGCGGCGAGCATGATCGCCGCGGTCGCCGAGGTCGGCAGACCGAGCGTGAGCAGCGGGACGAGCACGCCGGCGGCGGAGGCGTTGTTGGCGGCTTCCGGCCCGGCGACGCCCTCGATCGCGCCGTTGCCGAACTCCTCGGGGTGCTTCGAGAGCCGCTTCTCGAGCGAGTAGGAAAGAAAGGTGGGGATCTCGGCGCCACCGGCCGGCAGTGAGCCGATCGGAAAGCCCAGCGCCGTTCCGCGCAGCCACGGCTTCCAGGAGCGCTTCCACTCGTCCCGGCTCATCCAGAGCGACCCCTTGATCTGGAGGACATCGGGTTTGTCGTGGCGCATCCGGGACGCCACCCAGAGTGTCTCGCCGACGGCGAAGAGTCCGACCGCGACGGTCACGACATCGACCCCGTTGAGCAGATGCGCGTTCCCGAAGGTGAATCGCGGCTGGCCGGTGAGCGCGTCGATCCCGATGAGCCCGATCGCGAGCCCGAAGAAGAGGCTGACCAGACCCCGGACGAGCGACGAGCCGAGCAGCGCCGTGATCGCGGTGAAGGCGAGCACGATCAGCGCGAGATACTCGGCGGGGCCGAAGTTGAGCGCGACATCGGCCATGATCGGCGCGAGGAAGGTCAGACCGATCGTGGCGATCGTCCCCGCCACGAACGAGCCCACGGCGGCGGTCGCCAGCGCGGAAGCTCCCCGGCCGCGCTTGGCCATCTTGTTGCCTTCGAGCGCGGTGATGATCGAGGCTGACTCACCGGGCGTGTTGAGCAGGATCGAGGTCGTCGATCCGCCGTACATGCCGCCGTAGTAGATGCCGGCGAACATGATGAACGCCTGGATCGGCTCCAGCGAATACGTGATGGGCAGGAGCAGCGCGACGGTGAGCGCGGGTCCAATCCCGGGCAGGACGCCGACGAGCGTGCCGAGAAAGACCCCGGCGAGCGCCCAGAGCAGGTTCTCCGGGGTAAGGGCGACGCTGAATCCATCGAGCAGATGGCCGAACGAATCCATGGCTACCGCGACTCCATGACTGTGGGTGGGAGAAGCGCTTGCGCGCGGTTTCCGCCCGGCTTAGTCGCAAGAACGGCGAGGCACCCGGCTACGCTTTTATTGCCGTCGGGCGGCACGGTTGCTGTGAACGGTCCCTCGTCGCTTCGCACGTGCGGCGCTCTTCCCAAGGCTTTCGCACATGCTGTCTTGCCGTCATCCAGAGGGAGCGCAGCGACCGAAGGATCGCCCGGCCAAGCCGATCCGCGGAGCGGAGGTAGCGGTGTTCGGCAGGCGATGGTGTCGGCTTCGCCGACACGCGCTTCGCGCAGTGATCCTTCGCCGCGCTCTGAATGACGATCGGTGCCAGCCTGCGTCATCTGAATAAACCACCCAGCACTCCCTGCGGCAAGCGGACGCCGAGGCCCTCGCTGAAGGCGACGTACGCGGCCACCGCGATCACGATCCCGATCGCGATGTCCCGGACGGTCTTTCGGCTGCCCATCGAGAAGGCGGTGATCGCAAACAGCGCGGTGCTGGCGAGGATGAACCCCGCTCGCTCGATCAACAGCATGTAGGCGACGAGACCGGCGCCGATGCCGGCGATCGTCGCCCAATCTGGCGGGAGGGTGATGTCGACGTCCTCGGAGTCCGCGCTGGGGCGGGCGTGCCGCCCCCGCATCAACTCGACGGCGTACCAGAGGCCGATCACGACCAGCCCCCAGCCGACGATGGTGGGGATGGCACGGGGACCGACGCGCGCGGTCGCCCGCGTCACCCGGATGTCCTGAGTCTGGACGAGGATCACGACGCCAAGCGCGACCACGGCCAGCGCCACGAGCAGCTCGGCATACCTGATCCAGGGTGACGGCTCGGGCGGCTCGTCAGGCGGGGCGGCGACCGGGGCGACAGTGGGAGGAGGCACCACGGTCGCCCCCCTCCCGGTCAGTGAATTTCGATCCGACACGCTGCTGCCCTCTCGCGCGAGAGACCACAAAACCACGAGCGCACCGTCCGCGCGGGCTCGTGGATCGCCTCTTCTCCTAGATCAGGCCAAGGTCGGTGAGCGTCTGGTTGACGGTCTGGATCTGCTCCTGGAGATAGGCGGCGTAGTCGTCGCCCGGGAGGTAGAAGTTCGTCCAGCCGTTGGTTGTCAGCGCCTCTTGCCAGCCGGCGGATGTGACGAGCGTGTCGATCGCGTCGAGCATGCACGCCCTGGCTTCCGGCGAAACATCCGGCGCGGCGACGATGCCCCGCCAGTTGGCGAGCTCGAGATCGACACCCTGTTCCTGGAGCGATGGGATGCTCGCCGCGAGCGCCGACTGGACAACCGGCGTCCCGGACACGTCCGGTGTGGCGTCGCCGCCAACCGGGGTTCCGCCCGCGGCGCCGGAGTTGGCCCGGCCCGAGATCGCAAGGGCCCGAAGCTCGCCGGATTCGATCTGGGCGGCCCATTCGCCGAGACCCGAGACGCCCGCCGAGGTCTGCCCGCCGAGCACGGAGGCGAGCGCTTCGCCACCGCCTGAGAACGGCACGTAATTGACTTGGGTCGGATCGACGCCGACGGCCTGGGCCATCAGCCCGACGAGGATGTTGTCCGTGCCACCGGCGGAACCGCCGCCGAAGCTGACCGAGCCGGGATCGGCCTTGAAATCGACGAGCAGGTCATCGAGCGTCTGGTACCTGGAATCCACCGGGACCACGATGACCTCGAACTCGGTGGTCAGACGCGCCAGGGGGGTGACCTGATCGAGCGTGACCGGGGACACGCTGAGGGCAATCCCGCCAACCATTACCAGGCCCATCACCATCATGATGTTCTCGTCGCCGGCGTGCTCGTTGACGAGTTCGGCGAGCCCAATCGTGCCGCCGGCACCCTCGACGTTGAAGACCTCGACATCACCGGAGACGATCTGCTCTTCGCCGATCACCCGCTGGATCTCGCGCGCGGTCGTGTCCCAGCCACCTCCGGGCGCGGCCGGCGCCATGATTTGGAGCGTACCGGATGGCCATTCGATCGTGCATTCCGAGTCTTGCGCGGTGACGACTCGTTCCATCGGGACGACCGAGGCGAGGAGGGTGACAGCCAGTAGAAGGGCGACGAACACCTTCCGGAACAGGTGAGCCGATCGTGTCATGGTGACTCCTTGCGAGCGCGGATGTCATGGTCCGCCTGCGAGAGATAGTGACTCGTGCAACGGTGCCGGCCGATCGCCGTGGTCATCCAGGTCTTCGCACCTTTGGCGTCGGGAGCAATCACGTAAGTGGCGTGACATCCCGACCGGCACATCGTGCCAACCGCGTACCGTGATCCTGAGTGCCATTGCGGGGAGCAGTGTAGCAGTTTCCCGTTATGGACGAAAGCATGGATGCCACGCCGCGGGGTAGGATGAGGACGCGGCGGTTCGGGTACGGCAGGGAGAAACGAGATGGGAACGGGAGCGTTTCGTGAGCATGGAGAATGATCGTGCCAAACAGGCGGTTCCGGGCGAGGGCGGCACACGATTCGACCTGATCGTGATCGGCGGTGGCGCCGCCGGGAGCACTGTCGCCTTCGATGCCGTGCGGCAGGGCCACGCGGTGGCGATGATCGAGGAATGGATGGTTGGGGGAACCTGCCTCAATGTCGGTTGCGACCCGACGAAGACGATGGTCCGCTCCGCCGAGGTGCTGCATCTGGCGCGCACGGCTTCCCGGTTCGGGATCGATGTGGAACGCGCCAGCGTCGACTGGAGCGCGCTGCGTGCCCGTGTCGACGGGGTGATCGATACCATTCGCGGAGGCGATGGGGACCGCAACATCCGGGACGCGGGCATCCACCTTTTCAAGCACCATGCGATATTTCTTTCCGAGCATGAAGTGATCGTCGGCGGCCAGGTGCTGATGGGGGATCGGATCCTGATCGCCACCGGCTCGACGATGCGGCCGCCGAAGGTTGATGGGATCCACGAGCTGGGGTACATCACGAACGTCGAAGCGGTCGCACTCGATCAGTTGCCGGCGTCGATGGCGGTGGTCGGAGGCGGGCCGATCGCGGTGGAGTTCGCCCAGATCTTCGCCCGGTTCGGAGTCGAGGTGACGATCGTATCGTCGAAGGATCATCTCCTGCCGAAGGAAGAGCCGGAGCTCTCGGACGGGTTGCGGGCGGTGCTGGAGGAAGAAGGAATCACGGTCGTGACCGGAACGCGGGTCAGATCGGCGAGGATCGAGGCGGGGCTCAAGGTGCTGAGCTGGTCCAAGGACGACGATGTGGGCGAGGTCGCGGCCGAGGAGATCCTGCTCGCCACCGGTCGGGCGCCGAATGCCGAGCGGTTGGGACTCGACGCGGCGGGGGTGCGGTACAGCGAGCGCGGGATCGAGGTGGACGCGATGATGCGGACATCGGTGCCGCACATCTTCGCGGTTGGCGACGTTACCGGCATCTACCCGTTCACGCATGCGGCGGACTATCAGGCGCGTATTGCGATGCACAACGCGTTCACGAGCGGTTCCCCGATCAAGGCTGATTACCGGGTCGTGCCGTGGACGACATTCACCGATCCTGAGCTGGCGCGGGTAGGGCTGACCGAGAACGAGGCGATCGCGGGCGGGTACGCCGTAGTGTCGGCGACCGTGCCGTTCTCGGACATCTCGCGGGCGATCGTGTCGGACGAGCGGGCTGGCTGCGTCAAGCTCGTCGTCGATCGAGCGAGTCATCAAATCCTGGGCGGGCACATCCTGAGCGCCCACGCCGGTGAGCTGATCGCCGAGGTCGCGCTGGCGATGCGCCACCGGCTGCCGGTCTCGGCGATTTCGGACACCATCCACTCGTACCCGACGATGTCCGAGGGCGTGTTCTGGACGGCGTACCAGCTTGTGAACGAGAAGCTGGCGGATTCCGTGGCGATCCCGGGAATGTAGGGCTGGGCGCAACATCCGGCGCCCTCCAGGGTGGCCAGACCGTGTTCCTCGCCCTCGATGCCGGTGATGCGGAGCAAGGGAGCGCCAGGCGTTGTGGCTCGATCTCATTTCCCGCAGGATTGAGGCGCTGGCGTTGCCCTAGACGGGGCGAAAGACCTGGGCGAGTGTGGCAACTGTTCCACGCGATGCCTGGACCACTGGTGGTCCCCACCACTGGTCCAGGCAGGTAGGATCGGGGCCCCTTGGAGCTGGCTGATAGGCGCAGGTGGATATATCTACCTAGACCATATGGGTGGATCAGGACCCGGACTTATTGACTGTCGGCGTACGCTGTCGTAGAGTGATTGATGAAGATCACTTCCAAACTCGGAGACTCGGTCGCGATCCACTGGATCGTCTGCGCGGCGAGTGGCATCCAAAGGCGATCCCGATCAAGACCAGGGGGTACTATGGACGGTGATCGCTTCGATGATTTTACCAGGGGATTGGCGGGATACCGGTCCCGCCGTGCCGTTCTTCGTACGATGGCAGGCTCGCTTGCCGCCAGTCTCGCGGCATTGGGAGGCCGATCTGCCCTGGCCCAAACTGCCTTGCCGCCTACGTGTACGTCTGACCAGGACTGCGCCAACCAGGGCTTTGTCAATCACGTTTGTGATTTCGATGGATTCGGGCGCCGGATCACGTGTACCTGCCCCAGTGGGTTCGCACCCTGCAACAACAGGCTCTGCTGTCCGCCGTCGGACACGACGGCTAGTGGGTCAACGTGCCCTCCGGAACCCGGAAACGAAGGCGCTGACGGTTTGGCCAGAGCGTGCGTGGGCCAAGAGTCCGCGCCAGCACCGGGGGCCGCTCAGCGCGGGCGCCAGGTAGAAGCGAAGATCGTCAAGGGGCGGCGAGGACCGGCGCGACGCCGTCGATAGCCGAGACGTCGTCCATAGGACCGGACGGCGCCGTGCGGGGGCCGCATGGAAAGCCGCGGGATACGCGCAAGCCCTGGCCCATCGCTCGACATGGCAACCTGATCAGAACCAACGGCCTGGCATGATCGCCGGGCCGTTGGTCGTTCAACCACCATGGATGTGAAAAAATGACTTCCCCGCTGATACTGTGATCCTGGCTCATCTGACCTGTCATGACTTGACGCTGATGTTGGAGATGACCTGTGGATGCCGTGATCTTGCTGATGCGCCTGACGCTGTTCGGAGTGTTCAGCCTGGCGGCGGTGACCAAGCTGACCGACCTGCCCGGGTCACGGACCGCGATGGAGGGATTCGGGCTGCCGACGCGCTTGGCGGCACCGGCCGGAGTTGCCTTGCCGCTCCTCGAGCTGGCGATCGCGATGCTCCTGCTCCCGGTCGTGACGGCCTGGTGGGGGTCGCTGGCTGGCCTGCTCCTGCTGTTCGTCTTCATCGCCGGGATCGGCTACAACCTCTCCCAGGGCCGCACCCCGGACTGCCACTGCTTCGGCCAGGTTCATTCCGAACCGGTTGGGCGATCGACCCTCGTCCGTAACGGCATCCTTGCGGGACTGGCGGCCGTGCTGGTCGCGCGCGGGCCGGCCGGGCAGGGGGCAAGCCTGACCGGCTGGATCGACGACGTCTCGACGATCGACCGCATCGTGCTGGTCCTGGCCGCGCTGATGCTTGGCGCGTTGGCTGGCATGGGCTGGCTCCTCCTCGAGCTACTCCAGCAGAACGGCCGGCTGCTGGTCCGGATCGAAGCACTCGAAGGGGCCCCGACGCCCGCTACCCAGGCGGCCGGAACGGCGAGCGGTCTCCCGGTGGGCACCCAGGCTCCGGAGTTCAGCCTGTCTCGGCTCGACGGCGAAACGGTCACGCTCGACAGCCTGCGGGCTGGTGGAAAGCACGTGATGCTGGTCTTCACCGACCCGGACTGCGGTCCCTGCAGTGCGCTGATGCCGGAGATCGGACGCTGGCAGCAGGAGCATGCCGATGCCATGACCATCGCGCTGGTCAGCCGGGGAAGCCGCGACGCCAACGCGGCCAAGGCCGGTGAGCATGGCATCAGCCGGGTGCTCCTCCAGCAGGACCGGGAAGTTTCCGAAGCGTACCAGTCAGCGCCTACACCAAGTGCCGTCGTAGTCCGGCCGGACGGGACGGTGGGTGAGCCAGCGGCTCTCGGCGCCGACGCAATCCGAGCGCTGGTGACCCGCACGACCTCCCGGCCAGTACCCATGCATCCCTCCTCACCGAACGGAAATCGAGCGCATCCGGCCCCCGCCTCGTCGCGCGTCGGGCAGCCGGCGCCGGAGGTGACGTTGCCCGACCTGGATGGCGTGGAGACCACGCTCCAGGCGTTTCAGGGAGACTCGACGCTGGTGCTCTTCTGGAACCCGGGCTGTGGCTTCTGTAGCCGGATGCTCGACGACCTGAAGGCGTGGGAGGCCAGTCCGCCGGCCGATGCGCCACGGCTGGTGGTGGTCTCGACGGGCACGGTGGAGGCAAACCGGGCGATGGGCCTGCGGTCGACGGTCGTGCTCGATCAGGGGTTCGGCACCGGACGGGCCTTTGGGATCGAGGGGACGCCATCCGCGGTGCTCGTCGATGCCGCGGGGCAGATTGCCTCGGAGGTCGCCGTCGGAGCCGCGGCAGCCCTGGCCCTGGCGAACCGGACCGCCACTGGCGCCCGCGACAGTTAGGGCTGAACCCCGCACGTCCTTTACACGCCCGCGCGTGGTACCGGAAGCGTCCAGGCAAGCGTGACTGGTCTCTGGCTGATACATGGCTCGACATATCCTGCACAAACAGTGGTCCCCTCTGGTCGATTCTGGTCCGCCCCTACGGATCTCGACCGTCGAACAATCGGGGTGTTTGGTCAGCTCTCGCGGTCGACCGCTTCCATAGCGAGGCGGATGCCGAGGGTTAGCTCGTCGACCGTCGGGAGCCCCGGCCATCGATGGAGCAGGCGGGGCGGCGTCTGCTCCGGATTGTTGCCGATCAGCGAGAGGCCGAGGATATCGGTGCGGCCACTTGCCAGGGTGCGGGCGGCGACCGCCCGGGGACGTCCCGCGACGCTCCATTGAAGAACGAGCGCGGTCCCGCCGTCGAAGCGCTGGACATCGGTCCGGACCGGTTCCGGCCAGCCACTGGCGACCCGGTCGGACGCGTCGTGGAGCGTTCGTTCCGAGGGGGAGAAGGTCGCGCGGTCGACCTTGCCGGGCCGGACACCGCCGAGCAGGCCGCGCTCGAACCCAGATGGGATGGCGGTCAGGCGCGCGATCCTGGCCTTCGCGCCGTCGTTGGTGACGAGCCAGTAGCCAGCGAAGATCACGGCGGCCTGCATCGCGACGAGAAGGGCGGTCAGCCAAGGCACGCCGCTCTCGTACATCTGACGCCAGTCGCCGTTGAGGCCGGAGGCGACATCGAGCACCGGATAGACGATGAAGGCGTTGATACCGGAAAGCAGGACGAACTGCAGCAGCAGCTCGTTAACCGGAGCTCGGAGCGGAGGACGCCAGAGAAAGGCGATCGCCAGCCCGATGAGGCAGAGAGTGAGATTCACGACGGTGCCGGCGGCGGCGACGATGGTTTGCTGCGTGGCGCTGAAGCCGAAGGGATCGTACGCGACATATCCCGCAAAGCCATAGTAGCCGAACTCCAGAACCTCGCCGCCCATGGTCCAGATCGCGACAGCGTGTCCCAGCTCGTGCAGCGCGACCGCGATCGGAATCAGAATAAAGAAGGCGGCCTCGTCGACGAGCATGCGGTCCGACGGGGTGAAGCGCTCGTCCCAGACGGCTTTCCAGGACCGGGAGAGGCGAAAGACCGAGCGGATGCCAATCACGACGTAGAAGAGACTGATGAGGATGAACGGACTGAAGCCCATGCCTGATCCTGTGTCAATGCGGTAGGAGGTCGAGCGTTCCAGCCGGCGACCATGATGGTCGCGGTATCGGGGGCGCTGACGTAATCATAGGCTGAGGACGGGCGAGCCGATGGCGCCAGTCAGTCGCCGAGGACCGAAACAGCGCGCGGGGCCGGGACCGGACGTTGGCGCTGGGTCCAGACGATGACGATGGTCGCCAGGAAGGTCACGGTTCCACAGAACGTGAGGGATGCCCCGATCCCGAAGCGGTCGGCGATGAAGCCGGTGACCAGCGATCCGAAGGGTGCGGTTCCGGCGAAGACGGTCATGTAGACGGCCATCACTCGACCTCGCAGCGGATCGGACGAGGTGATCTGGACGATCGAGTTCGCGGTGGACATCGAGTTGCTGGCGGCGAACCCGGCCAGCGCCAGGCAGGCCATCCCGAGCGCGAGCGGGATCGGGATCGTGGCGCCGATCCCGAGCACGATCTCGATGAGGCCAAGACCGATCGCCGCCACCAACATCCGGGTCCGGCTCGGGGTGCGGCCGAACGTGGCAAGCGCAAGCGCCCCGATCAGCGAGCCGCCTCCCATCGACGCGAAGAGCAGGCCGTACGTCTCCCCGCCAGAGCCGAAGCTGTCGGACGCCAGGATCGGAATCCAGACCGGGAAGTTCATTCCGAAGATGCCGACGACGCCGACGAGGATGATCGGGCGCAGGATGTCCGGCGTGGCCCGGACATACGACAGGCCTTCGCGGAGCCGGGCGCCGGTCGATCCGACCACCCGGGGTGGGACGGGTTTGATGCGCATCAACAGCAGGCCGGTGATCACCGCGGTGTAGGAGACGGCGTTGATCCCGAAACAGACGGCGGGGCCAAGCGTCGCCAGTACCAGCCCGGCGATGGCCGGCCCAAGCACGCGTCCCGTATTGAACATGGTGGCGTTGAGCGCGATCGCATTCATCACCGATTCCCTGCCGACCATCTCGGAGATGAACGACTGGCGCGTCGGCATGTCGAAGGCGTTGGTGATCCCGAACACGGTCGCCACGGCGTAGACGTGCCAGACCTCGACATGCCCGAGTGCGACCAGCACGGTCAGTACCAGCGCAAGCAGCGCGAAGATCGACTGGGTGACGACGAGGATGTTCCGCTTCGGGAGCCGGTCGGCGACGATCCCGGCCGGAATGCCAAGCAGCAGGACGGGCGCGAACTGGAAGACGTTGACCAGTCCAAGCTCGAACGGTGACGACTTGAGCACCTCGTAGACGAGGTAGGACTGCGCCAGCGACTGCATCCAGGTCCCGGTGACGGAGACGAGCTGGCCCATGAAGAAGAGGCGGTAGTTGCGGTGCCGGAAGGCAGGGAACCTGCCGGTGGCGATTTCCCCGGGGATGCCTACGGACGCGGCCACCGGCTTTGGTGGCCGGGTGCCTGGTGTCGGTGTGTTGCCTGGGAGCGCCATGGATCCTTCGAAGGTTGACGTGATCGCGTGTCGATCATTCAGGGATCGCATGGATTGAGCCAACTGTCAACCGGCTCCAGCATCGAGCCGAAACGATGGAACCATTATCTGGCCAGTGTGATCCAATCGGCTTCCGGGAGGATCGGGCACGCGGGCGAACTGTTCCCGCCGTCAACCGTCGGGGAACGGCGTCGCTGGATCCGTCACGGATGACCACGTTCCGGGCCCGCGAACGACACTGGGCGTGGCACAATCCCTGAAGATCGCATACGCACCCGATTTACGATACAGGAGTTCGATTCGTCAATTGGGTGCTCTTTTTGCTAGGCTAGGTCCGGATTCGGTTGCGGCGTTCTCATGTCGCGCCCGAATGCTGGGGGAAATGGGGGAGTTGATCCATGCGTTCAACCCGGAAATGGACCGTTCTCGATAGAGGGTATCGCGTCAGGTTATCGACCCAAACGGCGCTTCTACCGCCGTTCGCGACGCGCGACCTGGGAACGAGATTGCGCATTCGAACGTGGCTCACCGATGGAGCGACGTGATGTCAGCCAATGATCCGCCAACTCCGGGCGGTCAATCGCGATCGAGACGCGACAACGATCCCGGCAAGCGGCAACCTGACGAGAGCGGCTCGGCTGGGGAAGCTCCTCGCGACGGCGGTGAGCCCACGAGGGAGCGAACGCGCGGAGCACCGAACCAGCGAAAATCGGCTGACAAGGCGGATTTCGGGTCGCTGACCCGGTCGTCCGCCGATCTGTTCAAGAACACGAAGCGTCCCGCGGCTGGTCAATCGCGGCCCGGCGTGACCAGCGAGCGAATTCCGGGCCGGCCCTCGGGCAAGAGCGCGGCCGGCGGTACCGCGGAGTCCAACCGTGGGAAGCCGGCAGAGCGTTCGCGCCGCTATTGGCGGGATTCGGTTGCCGGTGGAGCCGCGTCCGATGCCACGTCCCAGGAGAGCGCCGGTGCCGGCGAGCCAAAAACGTCGCGCATCGACGAAAAAGGGTTCCGACACTCCCGAACGGTTGCGCGGCCGGGTCCTGGCGGCGGCATCGGAGGCGCGCTCGGGGGGCTTTTCCAACGGGCCGGTGGCCTGTCTCGGAATGTGCTGGGCATCGGCCTCGGCGTGCTCCTGACACTTCTGGTCGCCGGGTTCCTCCTGAGTCAGGCCGGCAACGATGGCGACGAAGACAGAACGCCGGAGCCTCCCGCTCAGAACGTGATTGGAACGACCGTTCCGTCCGATGGTACCGAAGGGCCCTCTACACCCACGCCGAGCTCCGGTGCCGCCCCAACCGAACCTGCCGTAGCGACCGACCTGCCGACCGAAGAACGACAGCGCGGCGGGGACAACCGGCGAAACGACGAAGAGACCCCGGCCCCGGAAGGAAATCTCGCCCCCGGCGATACGGATGTCGCGATCGCGGCGTCGCCGGTCGTGCCGGTCGGCGATGGAACAGGGGCTCCCGCACTCGCCCAGGATCCAGCTGGTGTGGTCGCGACCTCATGCCAGGCCAGTTGCCTGCTGCGCGTGGCGGGGGCTCCCGATCTCGACGCGACGTTAGCCGAGGCCGGGACGCGCCCCTCGTTCGCGGGGGACGCATGGTCGTGGGTCGTCGCTTCGGCCGAGGGCTCGTCCTATATCGAGGCCAACGCGGGCACCACCCTGGTGACCCCGAAGATCGACACCCTCAATTCGTACGTCGTGCGCGTGCCCGAAGGTTCAACCGATGACACAGCCGTGCGGGCGTTCGGAACGATCGTCGATTCGGTGGACCGCTACCGGGTCGTCGATGTCGCCAAGGTGCCGGCGCTGGTCAGCTCGCTCACTGACAACGGGTACGAGGTGTTCAAGATGGCACCCGCGCCCGCGCCGCTGGCGGTCGATCGCAGGGAGAAGACGCCGCTCGCGAACATCGATATCGGCGAGCTGCTTGACGAGGTGGATCGCGGCAATCTCGAAACCACCGTTCGCGATCTTCAGGCGACCAGCTCAACCGACGGATCGGGCGTCGGCACGCGGTTCTACTCGTTGACTGGCAACGCGATGGCATCGGAGTATCTGTTCCAACGCATGGAAGCGCTCGGGATGAAGGTCTGGTACGAGGACTTTCTCACGCCAGACGGGCTCCTGCTGGTCAATGTCGTCGGCGAGGTTCCCGGTGCCGATCCCAGCGCGGTCTACGGCATGATGGCGCATCTCGACTCGATCTCGACCGATGCCGGCAACGCTCCCGGCGCGGACGACAATGGGACCGGAATGGCCGCCACGCTTGAGATTGCGCGGATCCTCGGCGGATATGAGCTCAAGCATCCGGTGCGCCTGGTTTTTGTCAATGCGGAAGAGGTCGGGATTCTGGGGGCCGCGAGCTGGGCCCGGAAGCTCGTGGCCGACGGTGTTCCGATGGAGGGCGTGTTCAACATCGACGCGGTCGGGTCCGATCGACAGGGCACCCTGATCTGGCTCAACACCGACGCGGATTCCGCGTGGATGACGGACCTGATCGTCGAGATCAACAATGGGTATGGGCTGGGCCAGGAGCTGGCGACGCGCCAGAACCCCGCCATCGTCGCCGACGACAACAAGGTGCGTGAGCAAGGTGTCAACGCGGTAATGGTCGCCCGAGAGCTCTACGGTATGAGCGCGATCCACCACACGTCCGATGACCGGATCGAAGCGGTCTCGTTCGAGAACACGCTGATGACGACGCAGCTCATCCTGCTCGCGATGGCGACACTGGTTCAGTGAGCGGGGATCTGCCGAGGCCGCCAGACGCATTCGCTTCGCTTCGCTTCAGGGCAGGCTTTTGGGCGGCCACTACACGGATCGAGCGAAAGTTGCCCTGATTTGGGCCGGCGTATCTGGATGCCCATTGGCGGAAGCTCTTATCAATGCCTGTCTTGCAACGTGCCCTTCTCGGTATTTGTAGGGGCCTATTAGCGGGCCCCGAGACCGGGTTAGCCTGATCGAGCCCGCCCGCGGGCGCCTGCCCTGAAGCGAAGCGAATGGGTCCGCCCGTGGCTGCGTCAGCGAACGTGACGGCTTTGCGAACAGGCTCCAGTACCATGTCCAAGATAGATCGTTAATCAGAGCGGAGCGATGAATCCCCCTGCGCCGCTGAGAGCACCTTTCAAGGCCCTGGCACGGGCACGTTGGCGAGATTGCAGATGCGTAAGGTGGCCGTCATTTAGCGGCAAGAACGCCGGAAGCTGTCTACTCGCCCCGACAGTGATCAGTTCGAAAGGCACTCCAAGAGCTTGCGCCAGGAGGCCAACGCGTATGGTCCTGGTGGGTATGCGACGGCCTCTGCCCTCGCCGCCACGAGGGCGGCCACGACACGAATCAGGAGGCGATCGCATCGACCGAGCGCCGATGCGGCAGGCCGCCTATTGGCGCAAGCTCCAAGGCCACTTCGTGGATCGGCTTTGGCGGCGACGCAGCTGCTCGACGCAGCTGCTGGGATTTTTCCGGTCGATGATCAGCAGGGCATCCCCGGTGTCGACCACGATAAGGTTGTCGAGGCCAACCATCGCCACCATCCGGCCGGTTTCCGACCAGATCACGCTGTTCGTCGTGTCGATCCGCAACAGATCGTCGCGCACGGAGTTCCCCAGGCCGTCCGGCTCGATCATCTCTCCCACCCCGTTCCACTTGGGGCGCTCCCAGGCGTCGGCGATTCGCCGCACACTGGCGAGAATCTCCGGCTGCTGACGGCCCAGCTCAGTGAACAGGGTGTCGACGCGCCAGCCGAAAATCGCCGCGTTCCAGAGGTAGGCGCTGGCCGCGAGGTACTCCATGGCATGGGCGAGATTGGGTTTCTCAATGAACCGTGCCGCCCAGTAGGCGGTCCCGAGGGCGCCGCTCTCGACGAGCTCGTCCGTGCACTCGATGTAGCCATAGCCGGTTTCCAGCCCGGTCGGCGTCAAGCCGATCGTCACCAGCTCACCACTCCGGTCGACCGCGATCGCGGTGCGAACGGACGCCGTGAAGGCTGTCTGGCCAGCGACATCGTGGTCGCCCGCGGATCGTGCCGCGCAATCAGCGCCGGCCCGGTGCCATGGGGTGAGGGCTCGACGATGATGTTCGCCGCGGCGAGCTCCGGAAGCTGGCGGGCGATCGTCGCGACGTGGGCCGGACCGCAGACGACGAGAATGTGATCGGCGTCTGTCAGGGGCGGGTCGATCGGCTCAGTGGCCAGAGCCGGGTTCCGGCGCCGCCGGTCGGGATCACCGCCCAGAAGGCCTCTCCGGAAGCGGAACGTCTGAGTCCAGAGGGCGGGTTCGGCAGCGTGCTGGTGGAACTGGGCAAGGCGCACATTCTGGTCTTTCTCCTGCTGGCTCCAGTTCCCGCATTGGGGCTGGAGCGAACGCGACCGTGCGGTCTGGAGATAGTACGATGTCTCCACAAGGGAACGATGATCCATAGGCGGTATCGGTGACGATCGTGCGTCTGGGAGAGTGAAGCCGTGGTCAGTCTTGTCTCCGTCATCATGCCGCGACTGGACGAGAAGCCATGGGGAGGGCGAAAGCTGGCGTCGTTCGGGATGGATCTGCCGAAGGCGGGGACGATCGGGGAGGCGTTGGTAACGGCGGATGACGCCGTGATCACCGCTGGCGACGGAGCCGGGCGCACGCTGGGCGATCTCGTCCGTCCCGATCCAGGCGGTCGACTGGGCAAGCTGGGCCGAGCGGCAGTCGGCGGCCGGCCCATCTTCCCACTCCTGGTCAAGCTGATCGACGCGCGGGAGCATCTCTCGATTCAGGTCCACCCCGACGATACGCAGGCGGAGGCGCTCGATCGCCTTGGCAAGACGGAGGCGTGGCACGTGCTGGCGGCGGACCCGGGTGGCGAGCTGTTTCTGGGGCTGCGGTCCGGGGTAGAGCGGGCGGAGTTCACCGGGGCGGCGACCACGCTCGACGGCTCCTCGGCCGGCCACCTGCGGTCGGTTCCGGCGCGGGTCGGGACGACGGTGATGATCCCCGCCGGGACGGTTCACGCACTCGGCGCGGGTGTCGTGGTCTACGAGATTCAGCAGCCGTCGGATGTCACGTTCCGGCTCGACGATTGGGGACGGGTGGATGCGGCGGGGCGACCGAGGGAGACGCATCTCGATCAGGGGTTGACCGTGATGCGGCCCGATCTTCGTCCAGAGCTGATCGGGCCAGTCCGTCTCCGCGCCGCGCTGGGGGAGCGACATCTGCTCGTGGCCTGCCGGTACTTCGCGCTGGAGCGGATTGCGCTTCCGGCCGGCGCCCCCCTCGAGCTCGGTCAGCGTGACAGCCCGGTCGTGCTGACGCTGCTGTCGGGTGAGGCGACGGTCGGGCCGGAAGCGCTCGCGACCGGGCAATCGGCGGTGATCTGGCCCGATTCCGAACCGGGAATCGAGCTGGTGGCGCGCACCCCGGTGGTGGCGCTCGTGTCGTCGGTTCCCGATCTGACGCGCGATGTGGTCGAGCGGGCGCGACGTTCGGGGGCGGCGAACCGCGCGATCGCCGACCTTGGTGGAGCATTGAACGATGTCGGGCGCCTCTTGTGAGAACGCCCGATTTGGCGGACCGCGCGGAAGGATGTTTGCTGGGTCTTGCCTGTGGCGACGCCCTTGGCGGTGCGGTCGAATTCACGGCGCGGGATGATCTCGTCCGCTCGTTTCCGGATGGCGTCCGCGAGATCACCGGCGGCGGTTCGCACGATCTGGAACGTGGCGAGATTACCGACGACACCCACATGGCGATCGCGATCGCCCGTGCCTGTAACGCGGAGGGGATCGATCTCGACCTGGTCGTCGCGAACTTTCTGGCGTGGTACCGTAGCGGCCCGAAAGATATCGGAAACACAACCAGTCAGGCGCTCGCGCTGCTGGAAAGCGGCGTGCCGTGGACCGCGGCGGCGGAGCGTTTGCTGCGTGAATCGGCGGGCGGGGTCGCCGGGAACGGAACGGTGATGCGGAGCGCGCCGGTGGCGATCCGGTTTCGGTCGGACCGGCCACGGCTGGTTCAGGTCTCGATCGACACCGCGCGGATCACGCATGCCGATCCAAGAGCGACCTGGGGCGCGGTTGCGCTGAATCAGGCGATCGTTCATCTGCTCGATGGAGGAGCGATCATCGATACGCCTGGTGCGACCGTGGCGGGGATTGGCGACAGGAGGGTGGTCGAGGCGATCGGTCGGGTGGTGGCGCTCGACCATGACGAGCTGCGATCAGGAGGCTTCGTGCTCGATACGCTGGCGGCATCGTTCTGGTGCCTCCTCAATCGTCCGAGTGCCGAGGAGGCAATCGTGACCGCGGTCACGCTGGGATGGGATGCGGATACCACCGGCGCGGTCACGGGCGCACTTGCCGGCGCGGCCTGAGGCGCGGAGGCACTACCCGCACGATGGCTCCAGGTGCTCCAGGTCCGTGACGAGGTTCGGGAGCTGGCGCGATCACTGATGGCCTGGGATGCCGCCGACCGAGAGCGCCGGGAGTGGCCCCGGTAACCCGGACTCTTGCCGAACGGTCGTTGCACGATCGGCGAGGTCGATCATGTTCGGCGGGGTGGTCGTGCCTAGCGTTTCCTATTTGAGCATGTGCTCGAACAGCCCGCGATTCCGGACCATCCAAGCCGCGGACCGTACTCTCCAACACACGCCCCATGCCTGATTCGAAGGGACGGACGAGTGTGGCCCAATGCCCGCTTCGACTGCATCCGCCGCGGCCGTTAGAGCGGTTTTCATTGAGGTTGACCGGAAGGGGGAGTGGCGATGAAGTAGCCACAATGGCGATACCAGGCTGTCGCATCGGCGGCACTGATCCGGTCGAAGCCCGCGCCGATCGCGGTGACCAGC
>JAABUN010002664.1_pt1 | contig 30690 bp, 32 predicted proteins | sample 5559311 | NCBI WGS metagenome assembly JAABUN01 (sample SAMN10711877, study PRJNA513370) | rock metagenome | isolation source: Antarctica rocks | place: Antarctica: Victoria Land, Siegfried Peak sud | reverse complement strand
GACGAAAGCGGGGCGCGATGGCGGCGTGCAGGGCATCGAGGTCAGCACTGAAGGGGACAGCAAACATGGTGATAGACTCCTCTCGGTTTCGAGAAGCCTACCACACAAGTGCGGCTGTAGTACTAGCGTTTCTGCGACCACTTGCGCGAGGGGGAGCGTCGCGCCCCCCGCCATCGCTGCGGCGAATGCGCTTTCGACGAGGGCCGCACCGACCGCAGCAATCGCGTCGTCACGCACGGCAGCCTGCCGTGCATCTTCTTTCTACCATCGGACGGGGCGTAACGGGGCGTGTATGGGGAGTGGTGCAGCACCATTCGGATGACGCGGGTTGAAGCCCGTGCAATCCGAATGCCATACTTCCCGCGAACCATTGCAGGAACAGGAACAGGAACAGGATGGTGAACTGCCCGGTGCCGGGGCGCGTCGGCAAACCGCAACGCCTGCTCGCACCTCGCGGAACGTCATGCTTCGCACGGGCGAGTTATCCGGTGCGGCGTTTGCCGTCGAGTACGCCGCAGATCGTCGCCACGTCGGTCATCATCGCGTCGCCCGCGAAAGTGAGGCTCTCGATGGAGCGTTGACCGGCGGCCTCGTCGCCGGCACCGCACGCATCGGTGACGACCACGGGGATGTAGCCGAGGTCCGCCCCGTGGCGCACCGTCGGCTCGATGCCGATCTCGGTCGCCACGCCGACGATGGCGAAGGCGACGATGCCGCAGTCGCGCAGCGCGAGGTGCAGCGGCGTTCCCTCGAAGGCCGACATCGTGATCTTGTCGAGTACGGCCTCGCTCGGCAGGGGGGCAATTTCGGGCGTCAGCGGGAACCCCGGCGAGTCCGGCAGGAACCACGGCGTCACCTGCTCCGCATCAGCGGTGCGTTGCCACGCCATCGCCGTGCGGTACTGGGAGACGCCCATCAGTTCCCGTGGCAGCGACCTGTGCCGCATGAAGAAGACGCGCACCCCCGCCGCCCGTGCGGCATCTAGCACCCGTGTCACCTGCGCGACGAGCCGGTCGGCGTCCTTGATCTGCCGCAGCACGCCGATCTGCATGTCGTAGACGATCAGGGCCATGCGCCTAGGGTCGCACACCTCGTCGAGCGTCTGCGGGATATCGAGGCCGGATGTGTGCTGCATGTCGTTGTCCCCCTCGGTGTTCTACCGGACAGCGATCTATCTACCGGACGGCAATGCCCGCGCCCGCTTCCACCGCGCCGACGCGCCACGCGCCCTGCCCCTCGGCGGCGCACGCGGCGAGGTAGCCGTCCGCCGCATCGGGCGCGAGGCAGAGCAGCAAGCCACCGCTCGTTTCCGCCTCCCACAAAAGGCCGCGTGTGGCCTCGTCCACGGTATCCGCGAACGCGACGCGGGGGGCAAAGTGGTCGCGGTTGCGGCCCCGGCCCCCCGTGGTGACGCCCGCCGCGTCGTACTCCCGCGCACCGGGGAGCCACGGCAGGGCGGCGGCTTCGAGTACGAGGCGCACGCCGCTTTTCTCCGCGATCTCGTCCGCGTGACCGAGCAGACCGAAGCCCGTGATGTCGGTTCCCGCCCGCACCCCGGCGGCAACCGCGAGGCGCGACGCCACCGCGTTCAGCCGCTTCATGCTCGCCACCGCCGCCGCGAGGTGTGCGGCAGTGGCCTGTTCGCGCTTCGCTGCCGTGGTGATGACGCCCGTGCCGAGGGGCTTGGTGAGGATCAGCACGTCGCCGGGGCGGGCGGCGGCTTTCGTGACGATGCGCTCCGGGTGAATGGTGCCGGTGACGGAGAGGCCGTACTTCGGTTCGGGGTCGCGCACCGTATGCCCGCCCGCGATCACGGCCCCGACGCTCGCCATCGTGTCCACACCACCTTGAAAGACGCGGGCGAGCAGTGCCGTCGAGAGCGATTCGGGCCACGCGGCGATATTAAGCGCGAACGTGACGGTGCCGCCCATCGCGTAGATGTCGCTCATCGCGTTGGCGGCGGCGATGCAGCCGTAGTCGTAGGCGTCGTCCACCACAGGCGCGAAGAAGTCCACCGTCTGCACGAGGGCAAGTTCGTCCGACAGGCGGTACACGGCGGCGTCGTCGCTCGTGTGCAGCCCGACGAGCAGTGCCGCAGGGGCCGGGGCGACCACCAGCGGCGCGAGGGCGAGGGCCAGCTCCGCCGGCCCGAGTTTGGATGCTCAGCCCGCGCAGGCGGCGAGCGTGGTCAGCCGGATTTCGTCGCGGTTCTGCATTGGCTTGCCCCTCCTTCCTTGCGCGAGAGCGTCCCCGGAAACTGCCGGTGGCGGGAGTATACTACGAAGGGTGGGCGGGCGGCGGACGCGGCGTGCCGCGCCGCGAGGCGGTGGAAGCGCAAATCGCCGTTCTTCACCCCGCCACCCCGCCGCCCCCGAACGCGAGTCCGTCGCGGTATACATCGGAACAGGAAACGAACCACCAAGACACGGAGAACACCAAGAGGGACACGAAGGAAAACATACGGAGTGTTTTGGTGGCCTTCCCTGGTGTTCTTCGTGTCTTGGTGGTTCGACTTGTTTCTCTTCGAGGGAGGGATAGAGATGACGGACGAGCGACGGTTCATCAGGAATGTGGCGGGCGCACCGGATCGCGGGTTGCCGTTCAGTCGGGCGGTGGCGGCGAACGGCTTTGTGTGGGTCTCCGGGGTGGGCGGGGCCGACCCGTTCACGGGGGCGAGCGGCGAGACGATTGAGGAGCAGACGCGGGGCGCGATCAACAACGTGCGCCTGCTTCTGGAAGAAGCGGGGTCGTCGCTCGACCGCGTGGTGTGGATACAGGTCGGCCTCGCGGACCCGGCGGAGTACGCTCGCATGAACGCGGAGTACGTGAAGCATTTCCCGGCGGACGCCCTGCCCGCCCGCGCCACCGTAAAGCTCGGCTTCGACACCCCGAACGGCAAGCTCGTGCTGGCCTGCACCGCATTGGCGGGGAAAGGGTAGGGAGACCTCACCTCCATCTATCCAGATGGGGGTGAGGTCTCCCTATTCCGCCTCGCCCTCCGGCGGCGCGATGCCGAGGCGATCCGCCATCCCGACGAGGGCGTCCCACGTCGCGGCGGGGAGGGGGAGGCCCGTGCGCATCCGCTCCTGCCGCGAGATTTCCTCCGGCTCGCCCGGTGCGAGCACGCGCTCGGTGCCGGGGGTGGGCTTCACCCTCGTCACGTCGTCCAGCACCTCGCTGATGCGCTCGGCGTACTCCGCGCCGTCGCCGAAGGCATTGGCGTCAATGGCAATCACCGTGACGCCGCTGACTACCGTGCCGCGCTCCGTCACGATGCCGACCGTGGGGGCGGGGATGGCGGAGAGCGACAGCCCGCCCACGAACGCCGCCGCGAGCGAGAAGCCGAACCCTTTGTGACCGGCAATCTCGCCGCCCACGGGTAGCAGCATCCCCCCGGCGTAGAAGTCGGCGGGCGTGGTGCTCGGATTGCCCTGCGGGTCGAGGATGGCACCGGGCGAGAGCGACCCGCCCTTGTCCCGCGCCACACGAATTTTCCCCTCCGCGATCACCGACGTGGCGGCGTCGTAGAGAAACGGCAAGCGACCGGTGGCGGGGATGCCCATCGTCCACGGGTTCGTGCCGAGAAACCGCTCGCTGCCGCCGAACGGCGCGACGATGCCCGTGCCTTTGCCCGCCGAGCCGTACGTCACGAGCGTGATGCAGCCCGCCGCCGCCCCGCGCTCCGCGTACTCCCCCAAGCGTCCGATGTGCGTGGCGTTGCGCTGCGTCGCCACCGCCACGCCGATCTGCTTCGCCCGCTCCACGGCCCATTCGGTGGTCATGCGCGTCGAGTAGTGACCGAAACCGAGTTGCGCGTCGAACAACCCGGCGGCGGGCGTCTCGCGCAGCAGCACGGGGTGGGCCGACGGCACGAGCTTGCCGTCCTTCACCTGCTCGGCGTACCACGGCATCCGAATGACGCCGTGCGAGTCGTGTCCGGAGAGGTTTGCCCGCACGAGGTGCTGCGCCACGGCGGCGGCGACCTCCTCGTCGGCACCGAGGGCGACGCAGGACCGGCGGATGAACGCCTCCATCGGCGCGTGCGGGCAATAATAGGTCGCGGCCATTCGGTGCCTCCCCCTTCTCGTGGGTTCTCTGCTGCTACGGTGTCGCGCATTGCGCGGGCGATTGCGCTACGATAGCACAACGGACGCACGACACGCGGCGGCACGAGCCGCGCACGAGAGGAACGAGCGATGAACCCCCTGACCGACGACGAGATCGCGGGGCGGCTCGCCGCCCTGCCCGGTTGGGAGCGGCGCGACAACGCGATCACGAAGACCTATACGCTGACCGACTTCCCGGCGGCGGTCGGTTTCGTAGTGCGCATTGGCATGGTCGCTGAGTCGGCGTGGCACCACCCCGACCTGACGATCAACTGGAACAAGGTCGGCGTTACCCTCTCCACGCACGACGCGGGCGGCATCACCGAGAAAGACTTCGACCTCGCGGCGAAGTTCGAGGCGGCGAAATAGCCGAAGTAGCGGGTAGCGGGTAGCGGGTAGCGGGTAGCCGGTAGCAAATGCGGGAGGGGACGTGGTTTCGCTGCTGGCTCCCGGCTCCCGGCTAGCGGCTTGCGACAAGGAGGCATCATGCTCAGAGTAGGCATCATCGGCAGCGGCAACATCGCCCGTGTGCGGCACATCCCGGCGTGGAACGCGCTGGCGGATCGGGCGCGGGTCGTGGCGGTGTCGGACGTGATCCCGGACGCGACGGCGGCGGCGGCGCGGCTCGTGGAAGGCGGCACGGGGCAGGCTCCGGCGATCTACGAGGACTACCGCGCCCTGATCCACGACGGCGGCGTGGACGCGGTGGACATCTGCCTGCCGCATCACCTGCACGCCGACGCCATCCTCGCCGCCGTCGCCGCCGGGAAGCACATCCTGTGCGAGAAGCCGATGTGCATCTCGCTGACGGAGGCCGATCAGATCGTGGACGCCGTGGATCGTGCAGGCATCGTCTACATGAGCGGACACGACGAGCTGTTCTACCCGGCTATCACGGCGGCGAAGGAACTGCTCGACCGGGGCGTGATCGGCACGCCGTACATCGTCCGCTCGCACGAGTTTCCGAGCGGCTACCCCGCCGCTTCGGTGCCGGGTCGCCCCGCCGGGGGGACGCTGATGGTCGGCTGGCGGGCGAGCCGCGACACGATGGGCGGCGGCGTGCTGATAGACAAGGGCTACCACCCGACGTACATCCTGCTGCACCTCGCGGGGGCGGAGCCGGTCGAGGTGACGGCGATGACGAATACGTACGTCGCGCAGATGGACGGTGAGGACACCGCCCTCGTGCTCGTGAAGTTCGCCAACGGGGCCATCGGGCAGATCTTCACGGGCGAGGGGTTCGCCTTTCCCACCAACGACGCCAAGTTCCATGTGATCGGGGAGCGCGGCGAGGTCTACGGGATGCGCTACGACGCCTATCACAAGCCGCGTGGCTTCGCGGAGCCGTCGCACCGCGCCTTCCCGCCCGACCCGAACGGCAACCAGCGCGTGTTCGACGCGACCATCCTGCACTTCGCGGATAGCATCGCCACGGGCCGCGCCCCTATCCAGACGCACCACGACGGGCGTAAGGTTCTGGAAGTCATTCAAGCCGCGTACCGCTCCGTGGAAACGGGGCAGACGGTGAAACTGCCGCTGTCGCGGTAGCGATATTGCGCGGGCGTCGGTGGAGGGTGCGCTTCGGCCCGCCGATTGACACGTACAGACCGGGCGGCGGGCTTCAGCACGCCGCTACCGAAGGGGGATGCAAATGGATTACCGCCCACTGGGCCGCACGGGAGCGATGGTCAGCCCGCTCTGCCTTGGCTGCATGATGTTCGGGAACAAGACCACGCCGGAGGATTCGTACGCGATCATTGACCGCGCCATTGATGCGGGGATCAACTTCCTCGACACCGCGAATGTCTACACGCGGGGCCGCAGCGAGGAGGTGACGGGCGAGGCGTTGAAGCGCAACGGCAAGCGCGATTACGTGGTGCTCGCCACGAAGGTGAACGGGCGCATGGCGGACGACGACCCGAACGCGCAGGGTCTCAGCCGCCGCCACATCATCGCGCAGTGCGACGCCAGCCTGAAGCGGTTGCAGACCGACTACATAGACCTCTACCAGTTGCACCGCCCACACCCGGAGATCGCCATTGACGAGACGCTGCGGGCGTTGGACGATCTCGTGCGGGCGGGCAAGGTGCGGTACATCGGCACGAGCACCTTCGCGGCGTGGCAGGTGGTGGAATCGCTGTGGACGAGCGAGAAGCTGGCCCTCAACCGCTTCGTGTGCGAGCAACCGCCGTACAACCTGCTCGACCGCCGCATCGAGCGCGATTTCATTCCGATGGCGCAAACCTACGGCATCGGCATCATCCCGTGGTCGCCGCTCGGCGGTGGCTTGCTCACGGGCAAGTACCGCCGAGGCGAGCCGCTGCCCGACGACAGCCGCTACAGCGATGTCGGGCGCAACGACATGCGCCGCCGCATGACCGAGGCGGTGTACGACGTGACGGAGGGGATCGCGCCGCTCGCCGGGGCGAAGGGCTGCACGATGAGCCAGTTCGCCCTCGCGTGGTGCGCGGCGCAACCGGGCGTCACCAGCCCGATCATCGGCCCCCGCACGATGGAGCAACTGGAGGACAACCTCGCGGCCCTGAATGTGCAAGTCACGGACGACGACCGCGCCGCCGTGGATGCCGTGATCCCGCCGGGGCGCATGGTCGCGCCGTTCTACGAGGCGGATTTCGGGGCGTCGCAGTACCGGGTGTGACGCGAGTGTGTTTGTGGGGCGCACGGTTGTGCGCCCCCCAATGGGTTCGGTACCGCAGGGGGAGATCGAAACGCAGCAAGAGGGCGCACCGCCGTGTATCCCTACGTTTCCGATAATGCCGTCCACAGCAATCAGGTCGCATTCGAAAGGAGACACCGCATGATTCCCACGCAACCGTTCGGAACCACGGGTCACGACAGCACGCGCACGCTCTTCGGGGCCGCCGCTTTCGGCAAGGTGTCGCAGGCCGACGCCGACCGCACGATGGAATTGCTGTTGGAGCGCGGCATCAACCACATTGACACGGCGGCGAGCTACGGCGAGAGCGAGCTGCGCCTCGGCCCGTGGATGGAACAGCACCGCGACCGCTTTTTCCTCGCCACCAAGACGGGCGACCGCACCTACGCCGAGGCGCGGGATTCCATCCGCCGCTCGTTGGAGCGACTGCGCACCGACCGCCTCGACCTGATCCAGTTGCACAACCTCGCCAAAGACGACGAATGGGACGTGGCGATGGGGCCGGACGGCGCGTTGCGGGCCTGCATGGAGGCGCGGGACGCGGGCCTCGTGCGCTTCATCGGCGTCACGGGCCACGGCGTCGGCATCGCCGCGCAGCACCTCCGCAGCCTCGACCGCTTCCCGTTCGATTCCGTGCTGCTGCCGTATAACTACCCGATGATGCGCAACCTCGCCTACGCCGCAGATTTCGAGGCGTTGCTCGCGGCGTGCGCGGAGCGGAACGTCGCGGTGCAGACGATCAAGGCGATCACCAAAGCGCCGTGGCAGGAGCGGCCCGACGGTGCGCCGACGTGGTACGAGCCGCTCACGGAGCAGCCGGACATTGACCGGGCGGTCGGGTGGGTGCTCGGCAGGCCGGGGGTCTTCCTCAACACGGCGAGCGACATCGCTCTCTTGCCGAAAATGCTCGACGCCGCCGAACGCTTCACTGGCACCCGCCCAAGCGAGAGCGACATGGACGCACTGCTTGCAGCGCGGGAAATGCAACCGCTGTTCGTGTAGCAGCCGTGAGCCGTGAGCCGTGAGCCGTGAGCCGGTCGTGATATGCATCTAGTTCACTACCGGCTACCGGCTACTGGCTTACGGCTACCGAAGGAGGCCCACATGCTCCCCTGTTTGCACCCGGCGACGCTGACGCCGGGGCTGGACATCTCGACGCTGGCAAAGACGGCGGGCGGTGCCGGGTTCCAGACCTTCGAGACGAGTGCCAACGCCCTGCGCTACGCCGCGAACGAGGGTGACGTGAATTTGCGCTGGCTCTTTCAGGAAACGGCGACCACACCCGTGTACTGCGGCTGGTCGGCGAACCTGCGCTCGTCGCGGGAAGATTTCGATCTTGCGATGGCTCGCACCGAGCAGGAGATGGCGTTCGTCGGGCCGTACGGCGTGCGCGGCGGCGGCACGGTGCTGCCCTTCCGGCGCGAACCGGGTGTACCTGACCCCGATGACGGCGACATCCTCGACCGCATCCAGCAACTCGCGGAGCGGTCGCAGGCGCACAACCTGTTTCTGGCACTCGAATTCGTCGGGCTGCACATCGCCGACGCCCCCGCGAACGCGGTCAACAACTTGCCGCGCACACTGGAACTGATCGGCAAGGTGAAGCGGCAGAACGTGGGCGTGCTGCTCGACTCGTACCACTGGTACCTGTCGGCGGGAACGGCGGCGGACATCGCGGCGATCCCGCCGGGGATGCCGCTGCACGTCCACATCAACGACGCGCCCTCCGGCGACCCGGCGCGGCTCGACGACTCGATGCGCGTGCTGCCGGGGGAGGGCGTGATAGACCTCGACCAGTACCTCGGTGCGGTCGCGGCGCGGGGGTACGACGGCCCCGTGAGCGTGGAACTGTTCAGCGAGCGGCTGCGGGCGATGGAGCCGATGGAAGCGGCCCGGTTGGCCTTCGCCGCCACCGCGAACGCCCTCAGCCGGGTAGTGCCGCCTGCCGGGGGATGAGCCGGGGCGTGCCGCGCAGGGCGGCGATGTTCGCGGCCCCGATGCCGAACATCGCCACCCGCAGCGTCGCCTCGATCTCGTCAACGGCGTCGCGTACCGCCTCCGGCCCCTCCTTCGCCGCCCGTAGGAAGGGCAGCGCGAGGCCGCAGAGGTGCGCACCGAGCGCGATTGCCTTCGCCACGTCCACGCCCGAACGCAAGCCGCCGCTGGCGATCAGCGGCGTATCGGGCAGGGCGCGGGAGACCGCCGCCACGCACTCCGCCGTGGGGATGCCCCAATCCGCGAAGTGCGCCGCCACGCGGGCCGCGAGGGGCGACCGGGCGCGGTGCATCTCCACCTGACTCCACGAGGTGCCGCCCGCCCCCGCCACGTCTATCGCCGCCACGCCCGCACTCACGAGGGCGCGGGCGGTGTCGGGCGCGATGCCCCACCCCACTTCTTTGGCGATCACCGGCACTTCCAGAGCGCGGCATACGGCCTCGATCTTGCCGAGCAGCCCCGCCCATTCGTGGTCCCCCTCCGGCTGCAACGCCTCCTGCAACGAATTGAGGTGCAGGATGAGGGCGTCCGCGCCGATCATCGCCACGGCGCGGCGGCACTGCTCCACGCCGTAACCCCGGTTCAGTTGCACCGCACCAAGGTTCGCCAGCAGGAAGACATCGGGTGCCACGTCGCGCACGCGGAAGGTCGCGGCGAGGTCGGGGTTCTCGATGCCGCCGCGCTGCGACCCCACGCCGAGGGCCGCGCCCGCCGCGTCCGCCGCCATCGCTAAGGTGCGGTTGATCGCGGTTGCCTCCGCCGTGCCGCCCGTCATGCTGGACACGAGCAGCGGCAACCGCAACCGCTTGCCGAGGAAATCCGTCGCGGTGTCTATCGCGGCGAGGTTCACATCGGGCAACGCCTGATGCACGAAGCGGTACCGCTCGAAGCCGCTCGTGAGGCCGGAGGCCACGTCCTCTTCGAGGGTGACGCGCAGGTGTTCGGCCTTGCGCCGCTCGGTGGCACGGTCGGGGGTAGAGGAATCGGTAGCGGTCACGGTGCGACCCTTTCCAGTGCGGAGAAAACATCCACGGCAGCATAGCCGTCTCCACGGGGCGGCACAAGGCGAATGGACGTATAGGGGAACGTCGCGTATTCTAAACCGTCGTTTGCCGCGCCGTTCTTCTGCGGAACGGAACCGTCCGTCACTGCGGTCATTGCGTCGTTGGACTGACAAAAACAGCGTAGGAGGAAGTAATATGGGAAGGATTGATGATCGGTTGCGCGAACTCGGCATTACCCTGCCCCCGACCCCCACCCCGCTCGCAAACTACGTACCAGCTAAGCGCGTCGGTATCCTTGCCGTCACCGCCGGACAAGTCTCCGTTACCCCCGATCACGAGTACCGTGGTCAACTCGGCACTGAGCGCACGGTCGAGGAGGGGCAGGCGGCGGTGCGGGCGTGTTTCCTCAACTGCCTCGCCTCGCTGCTCACCGTGGTTGACTCACTCGACCGGGTCGTACAACTGGTACGGATTGACGGACTCATCAACAGTGCACCGGGTTTCACAGGACAGGCGGCAGTAATGAACGGAGCGAGTGATCTGGCGGTGGCGATCTTCGGGGAAGCAGGAAAACATGTACGTACGTCGGCGGGTGTAGCCGGCCTGCCGAATAATTATAGCGCGTCGCTTTACATCACTGCCGAGGTGGAATAAGAGAGGGGCCGGTTATCCTGCACATCTACTCGCCGGAGAGTCGCAGGGAGCCGAGGAAGCGCACCGCCCCGACGACGCGGCCTGCCCGGTCGAGGCGGGTGAGCGCGGGGCGGGCGGCGAAGGGGTCGAAGCCGCCGCGCATGATCGCCGCGAGCATCGCTTGCCCGTCCGCCACTAAGAGGGCGCAATCGAGCCGCGCCCGCCGGGGCAGCGTCGCCGCCAGATTCGCCCCGTGTTCGAGCAGCGTCTTCGTGCGCTCGGTCTCGAAGGCGATGAGCGCACGCAGATTCGTGCTTGCCTCCTTGCGGGCGGCGGCCTCCGCGAGGTCGTCCGGCGCGACGCCGAAGAGGTGCATGTCCTCCTCCGGCACGTAGATGCGCCCCCGTGCGAGGTCACGGGGGATGTCGCGCCAGAGGCGGGTGAGGAAAAGGGCGGTGCAGAGTGCGTCCGCCGAATCGTCGCATTCGCCCCCGGTACAGTCGAGGATAGCGAGGGCCAGCCGACCGAGCGGGTTCGCCGCGAGGGCGCAGTACGCAAGTAGCGCGTCGTACGTGGCGAAATGCGTCGTGTTCGCCCGCATACGCTGCGCCCGAACGAGATCGAGCAGGGGGGGTACGGGTAGGTGCGCGGCGGCAAGCGGTGCGAGGATCGGGTGCGGCAATGCATCCGGGGCGTACGGCGTGTCGAGGCGGCGCACGTTGCGTTCCCACGCATCGAGCCGCGCCCGCCCTTCGGGGGTTGCGGCGGCGCGACCGAGCACCTGCGTCTCGCGGTAGAAGGCGGCGAGGGCGGCGAGCGTGGCGCGGCTCCGGCGGGGGAGCAACGACCCTCGCACCGGCAACCGGGCGGCGCGGCGCAGGTGCGCGGTTCCGGGCGTCGCAATTGCCGCCGTATGTGCAGTGCGTCGCGGGCGCCGCATAGTCACCGATGGCTGCAATTCTATCGCCGTGGTCGTCGCGTCGCTCTCCATGCCGCCCCCGTGCCGAACCTTCTACTTTGACTGTAGTATACAACAAGCGGAAGCGTCGTCCACCCGATACGACCGCAACGTGCCGCGCCCTTGCCGCGTTCCGTTGACATAATTGTGACAGAGAACGGGCACGGGGGCAAACCCCTCTCAGCCGTCCACTGCCGCCTTGCCCACGAGGGCAAGGGTCTGGTCGTCCATCGGCGGGTTGTGCAGGCCGGCCCGCACATCGCGGTAGAGCCGTTCCAATGGCAGATCGCGCCCTAGACTGGCCCCGCCGACAAGTCGCATCGCCAAGTCCACCACCTGCACGGCGGTGTTCGTGGCGGTCGTCTTCGCGGCGGCGACGCGCCCGCCGAAACCGGGGCGCGTCCCCTGCGTCGCGTCCCACTCGTCCGCGACCGCCCAGAGCAGCGTGCGGGCGACCAGCAGGGCCATATCCAGTTCGCCGATCTTCGCTTGAATGGCGGGCAGGGTGGCGATAGGCTTGCCAAGATTCGTGGGAACGCGCTCGCGGGCGAAGGCGAGGGCGGCGTCGCGGGCGGCGGTCGCCACGCCGAGGTAGGTCGCGCTCACGGGCAATGCACCCCACGCCCGTTGGTCGCTCCCCGCTGCGGCATCAATCGCGGTCGGATCGGCCTTGCGTCCGGCAGAGAAGACATCCTCGTCCCGGACGAACACATCCGCGAGCAGCACATCGTGGCTGCCCGTGGCCCGCATTCCGAGGCTGTCCCACGTCTCCACCACCGAGAGGCCCGGAGCACCACGGGTGACGAGGAAACTTCCGTTGCCCTCGCCTCCCTCGACGCTGGCAGAGACGATGAAGAAGGCGAGGATCGGGCTGAGGCTGCTCCACGTCTTGCGCCCGTTCAGCAGCCAGTCGCCCTCGACGCGGCGGGCCGTAGTGGCGAGTTGCCCGCCCCGGCTCGGCGACCCCGCTGCCGGTTCGGTGGCGATGCTGTTGATCGTCGCCCCCTCGCGCACGGCGGCGGCGAAGACCTTCTCGCGGATCGGCGCGGGCCACGAGCGGAATTGCCCCTCGCGGCCCAACGTGGAGAGCGACATGGTGCTCGAAAGGGCGACCGCGCCGTTCCCCTGCGCCAGCCGCCCCTGCGCCCGCACGAGTTCGCCGAGGTTGGCCCCCATGCCGCCGTCCGCCTCCGGCACGGTGACGGCGAGATAGCCCGCCGCCCGCAGGTCGTCGAAATCCGCGAAGGGAAAGGTGTTGTCGCGGTCATACGTGGCAGCGCGGGGCGCGATGGTGTCCGCCAGTTCCCCGGCGAGGGCGACGAACCGCGCCTGCCGCTCCGTGTACGCTGCGTCGAGGATGCTCACTGCCCGCTCCTTGTGGTGGCGACGGATACCGTTGTTACCGGCATGGTACCACGCAAGGAGGGGGCCGCTACCGCCGCGCACGCTCGCGGAAGGCGAGATACGCGGCGAGCGTCTCCGTATTCCACGTCGCCACGCCGCAGCCGAGAAAGTGCTTGTCCCGCGTCCAGACCGCCGCGCCTATCGCAAGCGCAACAGCGACGGTAGGCCAGTCTCGCAGGTCGCGGCTACCGATGCGCACCTGCGCCTCTTCCTCATACAACAGGTAACGTGTGGGTGGAATACGCCGAATGCGACGTTGTGCGGCGAGCATTGCGGCGGCGTGAAACTCGTCCGCTGCTTCTCGGCTGAATCGCCCGTGTGCCACAAACAGATCGAACCTCTTCGGCACTTCGTAGAGAACTTCTTCCCATATCGGCTCAGCAATGACGAAACGCAGGGCGGGGTGCGCAATCAGCATGTCGCCCCGCCCTCGTGTAAGCGAGGAAATAAGCACATTCGCGTCAGCGACGAGGAGCATGATATTGCCGGTCATGGTCGCCGATGAGCAGGGCATCGGCGAGTTCGTCCTCGGTCATGCCGCTCTCGTCGAATATACGCTGCACGGCCTCGCGCAGACGGGCAAAGGCGGCGAGGGTGTCCGCGTCTATCTCGTTGGGAGCGTCCAAGTCCGCGTCGCTCAGCGAGGATAGGGGGTGGTAGTCGGCAACGACCTTCCCGCCCTGCCTGACTGCAAAGGGTTCATTGCCCGCAGGGTGCAATGCGGCGTCTTCTCCGGACGTTTCCGTCTTCATGTGCTGCATCGTGCTATCCCTCCACAAGTTGTTCCGGTATTGTGCGATTCCGGCATCGTGACTGGTGCAAGTGTAGCACGGGCCGACGCGACAGAAACCGCCGTTTCGGGCTATGCTGCGCGGCACCGACAACACGCATCGCGCAGGGCGCAAGACGGCGCAAAACGGCGCAAAAGGATGACGTACGGGGGAGGAACAGATGGCAAAAATTACAGACGTGAAGGTGGTCGTGACCTGTCCGGGGCGGAACTACGTACTCGTGAAGGTGGAAACGGACGACGGGCTGTACGGCTGGGGCGACGCGACGCTGAACGGGCGCGAACTTGCCCCCGCGACGCTGATCGAGGAACACCTGGCACCCTTGCTGATCGGTATGGACGCCGACCGCATCGAGGACATTCATCAGTACCTCTCTCGCGGGTCGTACTGGCGCGGCGGGCCGATCCAGATGACCGCCATCGCGGGGATTGATCTGGCACTGTGGGACATCAAGGGCAAGCGGGCGGGGCTGCCGGTCTACTCGCTCCTGGGCGGCAAGTCCCGCGAAGGTGCGTTGGCGTACAGCCACGCGAGCGGGCGCGACCCTCAGGAGGTCGAGGATAATGTGCGCAAGCTGATGGAGCGCGGCTTCAAGGTGATCCGTGTGCAGATCGCCGTGTCCGGTGCGGGGTTGCGCGGCACGTACGGCGTGGCGGTGGAGCAGGGGCTGAAGGAGGTGGAGGGGCTACCGAAGGCGGAAATCTGGGAACCCGCGCCTTATCTCCGGGCCGTTCCCCGGTTGTTCGAGCACCTGCGCAGCAACCTCCCGGAGGAGATCGAGCTGTTCCACGACGTACACGAGCGGCTGACGCCGATCGAGGCGGCGCGGCTGGCGCGGGAGTTGGAGCCGTATCACCTGTTCTTTCTGGAGGACGCGCTGCGCCCGGAGCATCAGGAGAGTTTCCGGCTCATCCGGCAGCACACGACCACGCCGCTGGCGATGGGCGAACTCTACTTCAACAAGTACGAGTGCCTGCCCGTCATCACGGAGCAATTGATAGATTTCATCCGCTGCGACCTCGGTCACTGCGGCGGCATCTCGGAGGGGCGGAAGATCGCCGCCATCGCGGAGCCGTTCGCGGTCAAGACGGCGTGGCACGGCCCCGGCGACATTGGCCCCATCGTTCACGCCGCGAATGTCCACCTCGACCTGTTCGTGCCGAACTTCGGCGTGCAGGAGATGGTCTTCTTCCCGGATCAGGTGCGCGAGGTCATCACGGGCGGGCCGGAGTTCCGCGACGGCTATCTGCACGTCTCGGATGCCCCCGGCCTCGGCACCGACGTGGACGAGGCGAAGGCGGCACAGTACCCCTATCGGCGGGCATATTTGCCCACCACGCGCCGCCTCGACGGCTCGGTTCACGACTGGTAGGGCAAGGAGAATCGGTGTATTGAGTATTATGACAACGTGGGTGCAGGGTGCGCCGGAGGGAGGGCCGCACGGATGCGCAACCAATCGGTGCTTTGCGCGTTTGAATGATTGACGGCGCGGTGCAAGTTCCCTATACTGCATGTGGTGCGGCACAGGGGAACGTGTGACCGACATGGTTTGGTCGCGGTGGAGTGTTCTGTAAAGGGGGAAGTGGATGACGAGGCTTCGGAGTGTGGCAGGGTGGCTGCTGGCGGGGTTGCTTGTAGCGACCAACGTGAGCAGCGTCGGGGCAACGGTCCCGCAGGCAGTGGGGCAGATTCCCGTGGCCGTGGGCGCGGGGCAAGGCGTTGACCGCAACGGCGTCAACAACAATGGTGGCACGGCGGGCCTGTCTCGCGGCGCGATCCAGAACAACCCGTCCGGTCAATTCGTGGGCGTAGGCACGAACGTGAGCGCGATCCCGTCGCGCAACCCGAACGAGTCGGCAGCCCTGTATCGGCCCGGTGGGACGTATGCGGTGTTCTTCGAGGAGACCAAGGCGGTCACGACCTCCGAGCCGCGTTACCAGTTCCGCAGCGGTATCACCAGCTCGGGAAACCTCGGCGCGGTGTCCTTCCCCTTCAGCGGGAACATCGTGCGTCTCCAGACCTCGGTGGGCGTGGTGAACTTCCTGTACACCGCCGGTTCGTTGCAGCTTGGTAACATTAACAACATCGGTTCGCAGATACCGGGTGCGACCTTCCCGACCGCCGATGGACGACTGCTGACGAACCAGACGGTGATGATCCTGAGCCGCCAGCCGATCAGCGGCCTGCTGCCGGCGGGCTTCTACGTCATCCGCGACGCGCAGACCTTGCAGTTTGCGGGCGTGCGCAACAACGGCGTGATCTCCATCCAGGGCAACGCCGCACTGTTCGTGCAGTACGACGGTAACTTCCAGGAGTATGACGGCAACGGCATCGCGATCTACCAGACGGAACTCGTGAAGCCGCCGACTTTCAACCCGCCGAACGGCACGACGACCGGCGAGTTGACGGGTGCCGATGTGGTCAGCCCCTACGCGACCACGGGCCGCATCTCGGTCTACGCTCCGGACTTCGCCACCTTCGGCACCGGCAGTCAGGCACCGAGCGGTCAGGGCTTCTCCAGCCTGCCGTTGCCCTCGCGCCCGTAGTCTTCCGACAACGCGGTACGAGATGAAGGGGACGCTCCACACGGAGCGTCCCCTTCTTTGTGTGCGTCGTGCCTGCGCCGCACACTGTACGCATCGCGTTTGAAGAAGTGGCGTGCGGCGAGGTTGCGGCATTTTCTGTGGCGCGGTGCCCTCGGCCCGCGATTCCTGCCCACCGGACGAATCGCGGGATGGGAGCACCGCGCCGCTCCTGCGGGATAGCACAGTGTTTACGGACGTTGCGCCACTCGTGGAGGGTGGTGCTTCGGTATGTGGTGTATGTACAACGATAAACGCGAGATGCAGGAGGCCTACTCGCGCTCCTGCGCCTGTCGTAGCGTCACGGTGCGCTGGTAGGCGGCGTGAACCGCTTTGGAGAGCACGGTGCGCAGCCCGCCCTTCTCCATCTGATAGATCGCCTCGGCACTCGTGCCGCCGGGGGAGGTGACGAGGTTGCGCAACTCGGCGGGGTGTTTGTGCGACTGCGCCGCGAAGGCGACCGACCCCGCCATCGTGCCGATCACGAGTTGCTCCGCGAGGTGGCGCGAGAAGCCGAGATGCACCCCCGCGTCTATGAGAGCCTCCATCACGAGGAAAACGTATGTCGGCCCCGTGCCGGAAAGGGCAGTCGCCATGTCCACCATGCGCTCGTCCTCGACGTAGTGCGCGTCGCCGAGGGCGGCGAGGGCGGTGCCGATGGTCCCTCGCCCCGCTTCGGGGACGCCATCGGTCGCCGTCCATACCGTGACGCCCATGCCGATCTGCGCCGGGGTGTTCGGCATCGCCCGCGCCACGGCTCCATGACCGCCGAGGCCATTCGTCAGGGTGGCGAGCGGCACCCCCGCCGCGATGGAGAGCACGACCTGTTCCGGGCGCAGTGTGTCGCGCAGTTCCGCCAGCACGCCGCGCACCACCTGCGGCTTCACGGTGAGAACCACGAGGTCGGCATCCGCCACGGCGTCGCGGTTCTCGGCGTACAGGCGCACGCCGTACCGCGCCGCGAGTTCTTCCCGGCGACCGGGGCGCGGGTGGCTCGCTGTCATCGCACCGGGAGACACGACATCGCGGGCAAGCAGCCCCGCGAGCATCGCCTCCGCCATCGCCCCCGCCCCCACGAACGCCACCCGCCCGATCTCGTGCGCCACCCTTGCCGCCCTTCCCTTACGCCACCTCACACAACCACGATATGGAACGCATCGCGCCCGTGCCAGTGTAGCCGCCCAACATGGGAAACGGGAAGTGCCGCGTGCCGCACAAACGCACATGTATCCCGATGGGAGCATTGTGCATTTCACGCAGTACGCGGCACGCAGCACGCAGCACTTCCCTTTATGTCCGGTGTCCGGTGCGCGGGTCGAGGAGGTCGCGCAGGGCATCGCCCGCAAGATTCACGGCGAGTACGGTGAGGGCGATGCAGAGACCCGGCGCGATCATTTGCCACGGGTAGGTCTGGAAGTAGGCCCGCGCCTCGTTGATCATCACGCCCCACTCCGGCGTAGGGGGCTGGATGCCGAGGCCGAGAAAACTGAGGCTCGCCAGTCCGAGGATGACGTGTCCGAAATTGTTCGTGGCAAGTACCGCCGTCGGCCCGATCAGGTTCGGCAGGATGTGCCGCCCGACGAGCCACGCCCGCCCCGCGCCGATGGCCCGCGCCCCCTCGACATACCCCGCCTCGCGCTCCTTGACGAGCAGCGTGCGGTAGATGCGGGCGTATCCGGGCCATCCCGTCACGATCAGGGCGAGGAGCAGGTTCGGGAAACTGGGGCCGAGTACCGCCGTGAGGGCCAAGGCCATGACGATCCCCGGCAGGGCCATGAGCGATTCGATCAGCCGCCCGATAACCGTGTCTATGAAGTGGTGGCTCGTGGCGGCGAAGGTGCCGATGAGGAAGCCCACGAAACTGGTGCCGAGGCAGACCACGAACGCCCCCGCGAGGCTCCACCGCGCCCCCATGAGCAACCGGGCGAGGGTGTCGCGCCCGTAGCGGTCGGTACCGAGCGGGTGCGCGGGCGAGGGGGGGTGCAGACGGACGGCGATGTTCTGCGCGACGGCGTCCTACCTCCAGTCGAGGAACGCCTCCATCACGAGTTCCTGATCCACGACGAGCTTCGTCGGGCGGTACGCCCCCGTCATCGCAATGCCGCTCGCGGTCTGCTTGTGGATGGCGAGGTACTGCGAGGCGAGGGCATTCGGGAAGTCCTCGGTGGGGCGGGGCGTGCGAAACTCCACCGTGGTCGCGTCCCGCGCCGTGAGTTGCGTCTCCTTCGAGAGTTGCAGGTTCGCGGCGGGCTGCAACTCCCAGCTGCGGCGGAACGAGGCGATTACCGCGTCCGCGTCCACGGGCGAGCCGTCGTGGAACTTCGCGTTCTTCCGCAACGCGACGCGCCACGTCGTCGCGTCCACATTCGTGACGCCCTCCGCGAGGTATGGCTCCACCATCCCCGTCGGCGTGAGGCGCGTGAGCGACTCGGCGGGGCCGTTGAAGGTGAGGGGCAGGCCATCTTTCGTGGGGTCGAGCGTGACGGGGAAGTGGACGCCGAGCGAATAGCGCAGTTCGCCCTTCGGCGTCGCCGTGCGCGGGGTGGTCGCGGCGGCGACGGTCGGTGCGCCTGTGGTTGCGGGTGCCGTGGTCGCGGGAGGGGACGCCACGCTATTGCCCGTTGCTTGCGTGGGCGGCGCGATAGTCGCCACGCCATCGGTGCCGCCACAGGCGGCGAGTACGGCAACGGCGGCACCGCCTGCCGCGCCCATCAGCAGGGTACGACGAGCGAGGGGAGAGTGGGCGGGACGCGGAGACATAAGGGCAGGTCTTCCCCGATAGGTGGTGCGCCCCGCCATCGTTCGGGGCATGCGTTGCCGCTTGATGATACATCATCTCATTAATTAGTCAAGCATCGCCGCGAACGCACACAAAAAAACCGCCATCGCCCGTGAACCGGGGGAGACAGCGGCATTCCGGGTGTGCGGGGTGCGGGGCTACTCCTGCCGCACCACGTCGGAGAGGCGGAACACGCCGATGAAGACCACGAGCATCGTGAGCAGCAAGCGGATCGTGCCGTCCACCTGATGCAGCAGGGCCGCGACTACCAGCACGGCGACGATAGAAATCCCCGTCTCGATATACATCTGGCGCATCGCTTGCTCCTCATCCCGCCGACCGTGGGCGGTCGTCCGGCGTTTCTTCGGGAACCGCGTCGTTCCCCGCTCTCACGGCAGTAGTGTAACGCGCCGCCCCGCAATCTGCACGCGCCCCGCTGCGAACGCCGCGATCACCTGCGGGTACACCGCGCACTCCGCCGCGAAGACGCGGGCCGCGAGCGTGTCCGGCGTGTCGTCGTCCCGCACCGGCACGCAGCGTTGCGCCACGATGGGGCCGGTGTCGTACGTGTCGTCCGCGAGATGCACGGTGCAGCCCGACACCTTGCATCCGTGCGCGAGTACCGCCGCGTGGACGTGCCGCCCGTACATCCCCTGTCCCCCGAAGGCGGGCAACAACGACGGGTGGACATTCAGCACGCGGCCCGCCCATTCCGGCGGCACGCGCAGCCGGTGCAGCCACCCTGCAAGTACCACGAGCCGCACGCCCGACGCCGCGAGGAACCGCCACACGGCATCGCTGTAGGCGTCCGTATCCGCGAAATCTTTCCGGGGGATGACGGCATACGGCACCCCCGCTTCCTGTGCCACCGCCGCCCCGCCGAGCCGCCCCCGCGACCCGACCACGACGCGCACCGAAGCGTGTACCTCCCCGCGCTCGATGTGCGCGAGCAGGTTCGCCAGCGTGCGCCCGCCCCCGGAGAGCAGCACGGCGACGGGCAATGGTCTGTTTGCAGCGACGGGCATTTTACTCATGGGAAGGAGCATACCGCGCCCGCTCCCCCGGCGGCAACTCCGGTGCGAGAAGTGCGAAAATGAGGGAAGGGAAATTGAACCGCCAAGACGCCAAGGAAACACGGGGAATGGTGGCAACATTCGAACACATATGGCTGCCTGTATGAAGGACTTCACCGCCGTTCAGGGGCCGGAAGTCCACACATTGCGCATAGACGACGACCTCGGCAGCACGCACGTACGTGACTGAGGCCGATTGAACTGTTCTTGGAGCACCCGGACCGGCGACACGGCGACGCCCCGACGCAGCACACCCTCGCCCTACCGGAGAGCGACGCCTTCGCCGCCGAGGTCGCGCAGTTCATCCGCACCGTGCGCACGCGCTGACTCGCCCACGAGCGGGGCGAGTCAGCGCGGTCGTCCTTGCCGCCTACGAGAGCATGGAAACGGGGTTGCCCGCGTCGTTCATAGAGTGATCCGCGCATGGTGGAGGAAGGAGTGTGATATATGGCGAACGTATCCTCGATTGAGGCACCGGGAGCGGCACCCGCCGACAAGGCGCGACGGACACCGGAGGAAATAGAAGCACTCATTGCGGAGTTCGAGCGGAATAGTCAACGTACCGCCGCGATGATGCACGGGCCGACCGATTCCACCCGCGACGTACGGGAGTTGCGCGACGGATACGACGACGAGGTAGACGAGGCGACCCTTGCCAGTTGTCGTTGATACGAGCGCGGCCTTCAAGTGGGCGCGGGTGGAAGAATTCCGCATGGAAGCACTCGCACCCCGCGATAACACGTTGCGTGCGGGTGACGCCCTGCTTGCGCCACATCTCATCATCCATGAGGCGACGAATGTACTGACGAAATGGGTTGTTGACGGAATAGCGGGGCCGGGAGTAGTCCCTCTTGCACTGAGAAACATCTTCGGCGCGGTGACGCTGCGCCCGTTCGACCAAATCTTGGCGGAGCGGGCGGTCGAGATGGGGGTAATAGCGGGAAAGCGACGGTTCGGGTTCGACGCCCAGTTCCTCGCCCTTGCGGAGCGCGAAGGGTGCGACTTCTGGACGGGAGACAGGGACTTCTCCGACGCGCTGCGACTGGCATTCCCGTTCGTGCGGTGGATCGGTGCCTATACCGCGCTGCCGTCACCGTAACGTAATCCCCGCGCCCGCGCTTGCGCCCCGTTGCGGACGTGTGGTATCGTGCGCGGCAACAAATGAAGAGACCCGGACACTCATCACGAGCGGTGGAGGGACTGGCCCTGCGAAGCCCGGCAACCACCTCGGTGATACGAGGAAGGTGCCAATGCCGCCCGCGCACGACGCGGGACGATGGGTAGTCCGCCGGAGTTCCCCTGCCTTCGTGTGCGTGGAGTTTCGTGCGGCTGCTTATCTCCTTGCGAGGCAAGGGGGCAACGGGTGGCCGTTTTTGGTGTGTGCGGCGCGGGTTCCGGGTTCTGGTGGCGTAGTGCGGAGAGGGTAGGGCGACGGTGACGGTGACGGCAGCGGGAACGGGAACGGGCGAAAAGCGGCGGGCGGCGGAGATCGTGGTCACGGGGTCGCTCGCGTACGACTACATCATGAATTACTCCGGCGACCTGCGCGACCACATCATGCCGGACAAGGTGCATGTGCTGAGCATCAGCATCCTCGTGCAGAAACTGAACAAGCAGCGCGGCGGCACGGCGGGCAACATGGCCTACACGCTCGCCCTCCTCGGTCAGCCCTGCACCGTGCTCGCCACGGCGGGCGCGGAGGATTTCGAGACCTACCGCGCCTACCTCGTGGGCCTCGGTGTGGACACGGGCGGCATCACGCTCTTGCCGGACGACCTCACCGCCTCGTACTTCGCCTTTACGGACATGCAGAACAACACCGTGGGCGGCTTCTACGAGGGGGCGATGCGCCGCAGCGACCGCACCACCTTCCGCGACTTCGCGCCCGACAGCGTGCGTGTCGCCCTCGTCGGCCCCACGGTGCCGGAGGGCATCGCCCGCTTCCCCCGCGAGTGCCGCGAACTCGGCATCCCGTTCGTTTACAATCCCGCGTGGCAGACGGCGGTGATGGGTGCCGCCGATCTCGCGGACGGCCTCACGGGGGCGGCGGTCTTCCTCGGCAGCGACTACGAGGTCGCTACGGTGGCGGAGAAGACGGGCCTCTCGGAAGACGACATGCTCGCCCGCCTCGCCCCCGATGGTGCGCTCGTCAAGACGCTCGGCGGCGAGGGCAGCCACATCCGCACGCGAGACGCGGAGTACCACATCCCCGTCGCCCCGGCGAAGGCCGTCGTTGATCCCACGGGTGGCGGCGACGCCTACACGGCGGGGTTGCTCGTGGGGCTGCAGCGCGGGTGGGGCTGGGAGCGCACGGGGCGCGTCGCCGCCCTCGCCGCCACTTACACAATCGAGCAGTACGGCCCACAGGCCCACACCTTCACGGCGGACGAGTTCGCTGCCCGGTATGAAGACGCCTTCGGCTCGGTGCCGGGTGCCGAGTCCTGAGTACTGGGCGGGAAACGCGGCGTGGCATCGTCGGGTATGACTTCGGGGAGAGATCGGGGACGGTACAGGTTGCACTCAGTACCCAGTGCGCAGTACTCGGTACTGACAGGGAGCGGAGCATGTCGAACACGTTCATGACGGCGGATCAGTTATTTTTCACGTCGGAGTCGGTCACGGAGGGCCACCCGGACAAGGTGTGCGACCAGATCAGCGACGCGGTGCTCGACGCCATCCTCGCGGAGGACCCGATGGCGCGGGTGGCGTGCGAGAGTTCCACCACCACGGGCCTCGTGTCGGTGTTCGGGGAGGTGACGACCACGGCCTACGTGGACATGGCCCGCATCGCCCGTCAGACCATCGAAGACATCGGCTACACGCAGGAGGCGGATGTCCGCTTCGATGCGTGGTCGGTGGGCGTGAGCGTGGCGGTGGGGCAGCAGTCGGCGGACATCGCCATGGGCGTGACGCAGGACAACGACGAGATCGGGGCCGGCGATCAGGGGATGATGATCGGCTTCGCGTGCGACGAGACGCCGGAGCTGATGCCGCTGCCGATCTCGCTCGCGCACAAACTGGCGCGGCGGCTCACCGATGTGCGCAAGGACGGCACGCTGCCGTACCTGCGCCCGGACGGCAAGAGTCAGGTCACGGTGGAGTACCACCGGGGCCGCCCCGTGCGCGTGGACACCGTGGTGATCTCCACGCAGCACGCCGCCGCCGCCGCGCAGGAGACGATCCACGCCGACGTGATGGAGCAGGTCATCCGCGCCGTGATCCCGGCGCACATGCTCGACGAGCGCACGAAGTACCACATCAACCCCACAGGCCGCTTCGTGATCGGCGGGCCGGTGGGTGACGCGGGCCTGACCGGGCGCAAAATCATCGTGGACACCTACGGCGGCATGGCCCGTCACGGCGGCGGGGCGTTCTCCGGCAAGGACCCGACGAAGGTGGACCGCTCGGCGGCGTACGCGGCGCGGTACGTGGCGAAGAACATCGTCGCGGCGGGGTTGGCTGAGCGGTTCGAGGTGCAACTCTCGTACGCCATCGGCGTGGCGCACCCGCTCTCGATCATGGTCGAGACCTTCGGCACCGGCAAGGTCCCGGACGACACGCTGAAGGCGATCATCGCGCAGGAGTTCAACCTCACGCCGCGTGGCATCATCCGCACGCTCGACTTGCGCCGCCCGATCTACCGCCAGACCGCCGCGTACGGTCATTTCGGGCGCGACGACCTCGACCTGCCGTGGGAGCGCACCGACAAGGTTGACGCCCTCCGCGCCGCCGCGATGCGGATGACCGAGCGCGAACCGGCATTGGCAGACGACTAGGGAATGACGAGCAAATCCGGTGGAGGGTGGTGTTCTCAACCCGCCGCATTTGATTGGATTAGTCACTACGGCAGGCTGAGAGCACCACCCTCCACCGGATTTGCTCATTGCCCGTCACTACGATAGAATCCCCGGCGACAGCGTGGTATTGCCTGAGTAATGGAGGTGAATGTGGCACAGAAGGTTGTGGAGTACGACATCACGGACATCAGCCTCGCGGAGCAGGGGCGGATGCGTTCGGACTGGGCGGAGCGGCAGATGCCGGTGTTGCAGATCATCCGCGAGCGGTTCGCCAAGACGCGCCCGTTGGCGGGGCTGAACATCGCGGTGAGCCTGCACATCACCACCGAGACGGCGGTGTTGCTGCGCACCCTCAAAGCGGGCGGGGCCAACCTCTCGCTCTGCGCCAGCAACCCCCTCTCCACCCGCGACGATGTGTGTGCCACGCTCGTGGTGCATGAGGAAATCCCCGTGTACGCCAACTACGGCGAGAGCACGGAGACGTACTACAAGCATGTAGATCAGGTACTCGGTCACAAGCCCGTGCTGACGATGGACGACGGTGCCGACCTGATCGTCAAGCTGCACGAGATGGGCGGCGAGACGCTCGACCGCGTGATCGGCGCGATGGAGGAGACGACCACGGGCGTGATCCGCGTGCGCTCGATGGCACGACAGGGCATCCTCAAGTTCCCTGTGGTCGCGGTGAACGACACGCCCACGAAGCATTTCTTCGACAACCGCTATGGTACGGGCCAGAACACGGTAGACGGCATCCTGCGGGCCACGAATATCCTCATCGCGGGCAAGTGCTGCGTGGTCGCGGGCTACGGCTGGGTCGGCAAGGGCATCGCCCTGCGGATGCGCGGCATGGGTGCCAATGTGATCGTCACCGAGATCAGCCCGCTCGCCGCCCTCGAAGCGACGATGGAGGGCTTCCGCGTCATGCCGATGGCGCAGGCCGCGAGGGAGGCCGACATCATCGTCACCGCCACGGGCGGCACCGAGGTCGTGGCGGAGCAGCACTTCGCGTCGCTCAAAGAAGGCGTGATCCTCTGCAACAGCGGCCACTTCGACGTGGAAGTGGACGTGAAGGGGCTGCGGGGCGCGGCGGTGGCGCATAAGACCGTGCGCAACAACACCGAGGAATACCTGCTCTCCACCGGGCAGCGCGTCTACCTGCTCGCGGAAGGGCGGCTCGTCGGGCAGGCGGCGGCGGAAGCCAGCCCCGCCAGCGTGATGGACATGAGCTTCGCCGATCAGGCATTGGCGACCGAATGGCTCGTGCAGAATCAGGGCAGCCTCAAGCCGCAGGTCTACGACATCCCCACCGAGATTGACGACGAGGTGGCGCAATTGAAGCTCGCCGCCCTCGGCATCCGGCTCGACACGCTCACGCCCCGGCAGGTCGAGTACAACAATGCGTGGCAAGAGGGGACATGATCGCTGCCGCCCCCGCCACATGAACGCGAGTGTGTACCGACGACGGGGACAACGGGAGGGGGCAACCCCTCCCGTTTCGCGTGCGTGCGGGTGTACGATGGAGGTGCCGACGAACACGAAAGGAACGCACCCGCATGGCGACCGAACCCGTGACCATTGACCTCGACGACGATGCCGCCCTCGCCCGCGCCCTCGCGGAGGTGGAGCGCACCCGCGAGCCGCGCCAGTTGCGCCGCGACGGGCGCGTGATCGCGGTGCTGAACCCGCCCCCGAAGCCCCGCTCCGCCCGCCGCGAGCGCACCGAGGAGGAGAAGGAGCGCGAATTCTGGGCCACTGCTGGATCGTGGAAGGACGTAGACACGGACCAGCTACTGGAGGACATCTACGCGCATCGAGATATGAGTATGCCACGCACTTTTGGGGACGACGATGACGACGCACCTCGTTGATAGCGATGTACTCATTCGGCATCTGAAAGGAGAGGCCCGTGCAACGGCCCTGCTCCGTGTGGCGTCACGCATAGACCTTGCCGTGAGCACAATCACGGTGGGGAAGTACTCGAAGGCGTCTACTACGGGAGGGATGTATTGCTGAACCTGCGTGCGTTCTACATCTTTGTGCGTGGGGTTCGCGTGTTGGATGTGGATATCCATGTATCGCGTCAATACGCACGCTTTAGCGGTGATCTGCGTCGGCGGGGGCTACTGATTCCCGCGCCGGATTTGCTGATTGCCGCTACGGCACTGACATATGGCCTCACGCTCATCTCCCGAAACCGTCGGCACTTCGAGCGCGTTACGAGGCTAACTCTGCACCCTTGAATCGCCACGCGGGGCCGCAGCACCGACAAACGGGGAGGGGACAAACGCGCCGCCCCTATGCGAGAATGCGCCCTGCGGACATGGAGTAACGTCGTGGGGGGCAATGCACGCGATGGCGGACGCGATGACACACGAGGGGCGTGTACTCATCACCGGGGCGACGGGGTTCGTGGGAGGCCATCTGATCGCGCATCTCCGCGCCGCGCACCCCCATTGGTGGGCGATCACGGGAACCACGCTTGGGGAACGGTCGGCGGTCCCCCACCCGGAGGGTACCCGGTGGCAGTCGGCAGAGGAAGGTGCGGAGATCGTGCCGTGCGACCTGCGCGACGCTGCCGCGACTGCCGATCTCGTGGCGCGGGTGCGGCCCGACGCCGTGTTCCATCTCGCGGGGCAGAGCAATGTCCCGATCTCGTTCGCCGACCCCGAAGACACACTGACGAACAACATCACCGGCGTGCTGCACCTGCTGGAAGCGTGCCGCGCCCATGCGCCCGCCGCCCGCTTGCTGATCGTCAGTTCCGCCGAGGTCTACGGCCCCGCGCCGCCGGAGGCGCAACCGCTGCGCGAGGATCGCGCCCTGCGCCCCGTCAGCCCCTACGCCGTGAGCAAGGCGGCGGTGGAGATGCTCGCCCTGCAATACGCGCACTCGTACGGGCAGGACGTGGTGGTCGCCCGCCCGTTCAATCACGTCGGGCCGGGGCAGACCGAGAAGTTCGTGGTCAGCCGCTTCGCCCGCGAGATCGCCCGCATCGAGCGCGGCGAGCAGGAAGTCCTGCGCGTCGGCAACCTCACGGCGGCGCGGGATTTCAGCGACGTGCGCGACATCGTGCGGGCGTACGATACCCTAATCGAGCGCGGCGAGCGCGGCGGTGTCTACAACATCGGGCGCGGGGAGGCGATAACCGTGGAGGCGGTGCTCGACACATTGCGCGGCCTCGCCACCGTTCCCGTGCGTACCGAGGTTGACCCCGCGATCTTCCGCCCGTCGGACGCGCCGCTCCTCGTGGCGGACACGGCGCGGGTGCGGTCGGTCGGGTGGGAACCGCGTATCCCCTTCGCGCAGACCGCCTCCGACATCCTCAACGACTGGCGGCGGGTTCTCGCTGCCGATACGGACGCAGAGAGGACACCGGCATGACCGCGACACCGCCGCCGATTCTGCCGAGCGGGAGCCGCCCCGCCCTCGATCCCGATGCCCTGCTTCGCGCCCCCCGGCTCGGCGGCACGGCCCTGTCGCCGGACGGGTCGCGGATCGCCTTCGCGTGGAACCGCGACGGGCAGTTCCAGTTGTATACCGTGCCGGTCGCAGGTTCGCACGACGGCGAGCCTGTGCAACTGACGAAGGGTGCCGATGCGGTGCAGACGCCGCTCTGGTCGCCGGACGGGGCCGCGATCCTCTTCCGGCGCGACCGCGACGGCGACGAGAACACGAATTTTCACCTGATCGCCGCCGGGGGCGGGGCCGTCCATGCCCTCACCGACGACCCCGACACGGCGGACAACTCCCCCTCGTTCACGCCCGATGGCACGGGTATCGTCTTCACGCGGGCCGCCGGGGGGCCGTTCCATGTCTACAGCACCGGGGTGTACGACCGCGAAAGCCCGCGTCAACTGACAGATGGCGACCGCTCGGAGACCGTAGCCACCCTCTCCCCGGACGGCGAGACAATTGCCCTCGCCCGCTTCGTGCCTGCGGGGGCGGAGGCGCGGTCGGAACTCGTGCTGCTCGACCGCAAATCGGGCATCGAGCGGTCGCTCGGCGTGTTCGGGTGCCGCACCGTGCGCCCGCACTGGTCGCCCGTGGGTAGCACGCTGCTCTTTTCCGACGACGCGAGCGGCTACCAGCAGGTGATCTCGGTGGACATGTATTCCGGGCAAGTGCGCCCCGTTTCCCCGCCCACGCACGACACGGGCGGGGCCGAATTCGCGCCTGACGGCAAGACAATGCTCTATCTGGAGAACCGCGATGGCAACGTCGTCCCCGTGCTGCAAGACATCGGCAGCGGCGAGCGGCGCGTGGTCGCCGTCTTCCCGGACGGCGTGCATAGCGATCCGCACCTCTCGCCGGACGGGGCGACGCTCGTGGTGACGTATGGCGGGCCGCAGCACCCGGCGGATCTGTGGGCCGTCCCCGTCGCGGGGGGCGAAGCCCGCCAACTGACCCGGAGCCTGCCGGAGGGCGTGCCGCAGGATGCCCTCGTGCGCCCCGAACTCGTGCGCTATCCGTCGTTCGACGGCCGCGAAATCCCCGCGTGGCTCTACCGCCCCGCGAGCGAGACCGACGAAACCGGCGCGGGGAATCTGCCCGCGCTCGTGCTCGTACACGGTGGCCCCACGGGGCAGACGCAGAACGGCTGGAACGCGGCGGCGCAGTTCTACGTCTCACGCGGGTACGCGGTGTTCGCGCCGAATATCCGGGGCAGCAGCGGCTACGGGCGCGAGTACCGCGACGCGAACCTGCGCGACTGGGGCGGTAAGGACCTGCAGGACCTTGTGTACGGGGCGAAGTGGCTGGCGGAACGGGGGGGCGTAGATGCGTCGCGCATCGGCATCACGGGCGGCTCGTACGGCGGCTACATGACGCTGATTGCCATGACGAAAGCCCCGGAGGTCTGGGCGGCGGGCGTCTCCGTGGTCGGCATCAGCAACCTGCGCACGCTGCACGCGACCACGCGCAAGGGCGACCTGCTGCCGTACCTCATTCAGCAGATCGGCACGCCGGACGAGAACCCCGCCCTCTACGACGAGCGCAGCCCGACGAACTTCATCGAGCAGGTGCGCCGCCCGCTCCTGATCCTGCAAGGGGGGCGCGATCCCCGCGTGCCGCTCGCGGAGGCCGAGCAGATGCGCGACCGATTGGCAGCAGCCGGGAAGACGCACGGCTACCACGCCTACCCCGACGAGGGCCACGGTTTCCGCCGCGTCGAGAACGTCGTGGACTCCCTGAAGCGCACGGCGGACTGGTTCGATGAGTTCATTCCGGTACGGGGCCGATGAGCGCGGACGCTGCGGAGGCGTGGTCGGATCGGGAGGAGGCCGACGGCGACTTCGGCGACACCGATTTCACGGACGCGGTGCTCACGAACTGTCGCTTCGTGCGGTGCCGGTTCCGGGGGGCGCAGATGACGGAGGCGACCACGGACGGGTGCGTGTTCGAGGAGTGCGATTTCGCCGGGGCGTCGCTGAACGGCTCCGTACACACGCGCTCCGCTTTCCCGAATTGCACCTTTCGCATGGCCTCGCTGTTCACCGCCCGCTTCGACGGCTGCAAGATGACGGGCGCGACCTTCGAGAAGGCGAACCTCGCCGCCATCGCCATCGCGGGCGGCGACTGGTCCTACGTTGACCTCGGCGATCACGACCTGAAAGGGCGCGACTTTCGCGGGGTACGCCTGATCGGGGCGAACCTCGCCCGCTGCAACCTCGAAAAGAGCGACCTGCGCGGTGCCGATCTGTCGCGGGTGCAGCTCCATGAGGCGCGGTTGAAGGGCGCGGACTTGCGCGGCGCGAATGTGGAGGCGGTTAATCTCCATGTGCTGAATCTCGCGGGCGTGCGGCTGGACATCGCGCAGGCTATCGCCCTCGCCCGTTCGCACGGGGCGCGGGTGGACGAGTGAGCGTGTGAGATGAGCAGCGCACGCATCGAGAGTGCCGCGAACCCGCTCGTCAGGCGCATCCGTGTCCTCTCGGAGAGCCGCCGGGAGCGCGACCGGGCGGGCGCGTTCTGGGTGGAGGGGATCGCGCCGACGTGGGCGGCAATCGAGAGCGGCGCAGATGTGGAAACGCTCGTGGTCGCCCCCGACCTGCTCACGAGCGACGGGGCGCGGGCGATGGTGGCGCGGGCGCGAGGCGGCGGCACCCGCGTCGCGGAATTCTCCGCCGACCTGTTCGCCCGCGTCGCGTCGCGGGAGCATCCGAGCGGCCTCGGTGCCGTGGTGCGCATGGCCCGCCGTGCGCCGGACGACCTGCCCGTGCCGCCGGACGCGCTCCTCGTCGGCCTCGACGGGGTGGGCAACCCCGGCAACCTCGGCACGATCCTGCGCACGGCGGACGCGGTGGGCGCGTCGGGCCTCCTGCTGATCGGGGAAGGCACCGACCCCTACCACCCGGCGGCGGTGAAGGCGAGCATGGGGACGCTCTTTCGCGTGCCGTTCGCCCGCGTCCCCGCCGCCGCCGACCTGTTCGCGTGGTGTCGGGCGCGGGGCGTCGACGTGGTGACGACCTCCGCGAAGGCGACAACGGTGCACTGGGACGCGGCCTATCCCGCGCCCGCCCTCGTGCTGTTCGGGAGCGAGGCGCAGGGGTTGAGTGCCGACGCGCTCGCGGCGGGCAATGTGCAGGTGCGCATCCCGATGCACGGCGGCGCGACCTCGCTCAACCTCGCCGTCGCCGCCGGTATCCTGCTCTACGAGGTGCGCCGCTCCCGCGACCGCCGCGACGGGAAGTGACCGCGCTGCCACTACGTCTCGCGCACAATGCAGCGAAAGCCGAATCGTGCCGCGCCGCCCGTGCGGATACGGGTGGCGCGGCTTCCGTTCTGCCGCCCGCCCGCATCGGAGCGGAGAGCAGAGAGGTTGCGACATTTCATGTGGCGCGGTGCTCTCAGCCCGTGATTCCTGCCCGCGAGACGAATCACGGGCTGAGA
>JAABUN010002663.1_pt1 | contig 30690 bp, 32 predicted proteins | sample 5559311 | NCBI WGS metagenome assembly JAABUN01 (sample SAMN10711877, study PRJNA513370) | rock metagenome | isolation source: Antarctica rocks | place: Antarctica: Victoria Land, Siegfried Peak sud | reverse complement strand
CGGCCCCTATAGGGGCCGCGGGACCTGACAAGTGGGGCGGGAAGGTTCGGTCGGTCGGAGCTTCGGGTCGGGTCAGGCGCCGATCAGCGGACGACCAGGGCGTGCTCGCCGGCCGCGACGACCTCGCCGACCACCGGAGCACCCGGGATCTCACCGATCACCAGCAACCCACCGCTGGTCTGGGCGTCGGCCAGCAGCAGCAGCTCGTCCTCGTCGACCGATGCATCGAGGTGCGCCCGAACCCAGTCCAGGTTGCGTCGGGTGCCACCACTGACGTAGCCGTCGCGGAGCGCGTCGCGCGCACCGTCGAGGTAGGGCACGGCTCCGGCCTCGAAGCGGATGGTCACCCCCGAGGCGCGGGCCATCTTGTACGCGTGCCCGAGCAGCCCGAAACCGGTGACGTCCGTCGCGGCCGTGATGCCCGTGGCGACTGCCGCCTCGGACGCGGCGCGGTTGAGCCGGGTCATCGAGTCGATGGCCGCGGCGAAGACCTCGCCGGTCGCCTTGTGCCGGTTGTTCAGCACCCCGACCCCGAGCGGCTTGGTCAGACTCACCGGCAGGCCCGGGCGGGCGACGTCGTTGCGCAACAACGTGTCCGGGTCGGCCAGACCGGTCACCGCCATCCCGTACTTCGGTTCGGGGTCGTCGATGCTCTGACCACCGGCCACGTGCACCTCGGCCTCCCGGCCGATGTCCATCCCGCCACGCAGCACCTCGTGCAACAGCTCCATCGGCAGCACGTCGCGGGGCCACCCGACCAGGTTGAGCGCGACCAGGGGCTTGGCCCCCATGGCGTAGATGTCGGACAGCGCGTTGGCCGCGGCGATCCGGCCGAAGTCGTACGCGTCGTCAACCACCGCGGTGAAGAAGTCGGTGGTGCTGACGATCGCCTGGCCGTTCGCGATCCGGACCACGGCCGCGTCGTCCCCGGAGTCCAGACCCACGATCAGATCGGGCGAGGTCCACGGGGTGAGGTCGCCGAGGATGGCCTCCAGCTCACCCGGCGGGATCTTGCAGGCACAGCCCCCGCCGTGGGCGTACTGGGTCAGTCGGTAGGTCCGGGGCGGTGTCGCAAGACTCATGCGGCCACTCTAGGCATCCCCCGGTACGCTGCCGCACGGAGGCGTACGGGTGCCTGGTGGCCCTCCCGGTCTTCAAAACCGGTGAAGTCGAGTATCTCGGTTTGGCGGGTTCGATTCCCGTCCGCCTCCGCCAACATCCTTGATCAACACCACCGCCTACGATCAGTAAGTGGATCCCCGCCGGCTGGTACCGCGCACCGACCGGGTGCTCGAGGATCCGCGGTTGCAGGCCGCGGCGCAGCACCTCGGCCGCGACACCGTCAAGCAGGCGGTCGTCCGGGCCCAATCAGCCGCCCGCGCCGGCGATGTCGCCCCGGAGGCCGTCGCCGACCTCGCCCTGACCTCGCTGCCGCTCTCGCTGGGCACCGCTCGACCGGTGCTGAACGCCACCGGGGTCGTGCTGCACACCAACCTGGGGCGCGCCCCACTCTCCCCCGCCGCCGTCGAGGCAGTCCTGGGCTCCACCTCCTACGCCGACGTCGAGTTCGACCTGGCGACCGGTCGCCGGGCCCGCCGCGGACGCGGCGCCTTGGCCGCCCTCGCCGACGCCGTTCCGGCCGCCGAGTCGGTGCTGGTCGTGAACAACGGCGCGGCGGCCCTGGTGCTGGCCACCACCGCGCTGGCCGCGGGCCGTGAGGTGGTGATCAGCCGGGGCGAGATGGTCGAGATCGGCGACGGCTTCCGGCTGCCGGAGCTGATCGCCTCCACCGGGTCGCGGCTGCGCGAGGTCGGCACCACCAACCGGACCGGCGCCCGCGACTACGCCGCCGCCATCGGCCCGGACACCGGCTGCATCCTCAAGGTGCACCCCAGCAACTTCCGGGTCGAAGGTTTCACGGCCGCGGTGCCCGTCGCCGAGCTCGCCCGGCTCGGGGTCCCGGTGGTCGCCGACATCGGCAGCGGGCTGCTCGCACCCGACCCGCTGCTCCCGGCCGAGCCCGACGCGGACACGGCCCTGCGCCAGGGTGCGGCGATCGTCACCGCGAGCGGGGACAAGCTGCTCGGCGGACCCCAGGCCGGGCTCGTGCTGGGCCAGGCCGACGTGGTCGAACGGCTGCGGCGGCACCCGCTCGCCCGGGCGCTCCGGGTCGACAAGCTCACCCTGGCCGCGCTGGAAGCCACCCTGCGCGGACCGGTCACCCCGACGTGGTCGGCGCTGCGGGCCGACCCGGGCGAGCTGTACCGCCGGGCCGAGACCGTCGCCGCGCGGTTGCGCGACGCGGGGGTTCCGGCCGAGGTCGTCGACTCCGCCGGAGCGGTCGGCGGCGGCGGAGCACCGGGACTGACCCTGCCGGGTTGGGCGGTGGCGCTGCCCGAGGCGTACGCCGCCCCGTTGCGGCTGGGCACTCCCGCCGTAGTCGGTCGGGTGGAGCGGGGGCGTTGCCTGCTGGACCTGCGGTGCGTGCCGGCCCACCACGACGAGGCGGTGCTGGCCGCAGTCCTGGGCGTCGGACCGAGTCGGCCGGGGGCGTAGGTGCACGTCGTCGCCACGGCGGGCCACGTCGACCACGGCAAGTCGACCCTGGTCCGGGCGCTGACCGGGATGGAGCCCGACCGCTACGCCGAGGAGCGGCGCCGGGGGATGACCATCGACCTCGGGTACGCCTGGACCGTGCTGGACAACGGCCCCGGCCCGGACGAGACCCTGGCCTTCGTGGACGTGCCCGGGCACGAACGCTTCATCGCCACCATGCTGGCCGGTCTCGGTCCGGCCCCGGCGGTGATGTTCGTGGTGGCCGCCGACGAGGGCTGGCGGCGCCAGTCCGAGGAGCACCTCGCCGCAGTGGACGCGCTGGGGCTGACCGCCGGGCTGCTCGTGGTCACCCGTAGCGATCTGGCCGACCCGGGACCCGCCGTCGTGCAGGCCCGGGAGCGGATCGCGGCGTCCAGTCTCGGCGTGGTGCCCGCGGTCGCCGTCTCCGGGCAGACCGGTGCCGGCATCGCGGAGCTCCGGACGGCCCTGCGCGACCTGGTCCGCGGCCTGCCCCCGGCCCGTACGGACGGCCGGATCCGGCTGTGGGTCGACCGCTCCTTCACCATCCGCGGTGCCGGCACGGTGGTGACCGGCACCCTGGGCGGCGGCAGCCTGCGGGTAGGCGAGGAGCTGCAGCTCGGCGAGCGCACCGTACGGGTCCGCGGGCTGCAGAGCCTGGGCGTGGACCGTGACGAGGTGGCGGCGGTGGCCCGGGTGGCGGTCAACCTGCGCGGCGTGGACGTCGACGACGTCGGTCGCGGGGACGCTCTGCTGACCCCCGCGGCCTGGCCCGAGACCGCCGTGGTCGACGTCCGGCTCAGCCCCCATGCGGGCGATGTGGGTGACCTACCCACGGAACTGGTGCTGCACACGGGCACCGCCGCGGTCCCCGTCCGGGTCCGTCCCCTCGGCGGGTCGACGGCCCGGCTCACCCTGCGTCACGCCTTGCCGCTCGAACCCGACGACCGGCTGGTGCTTCGCGACCCCGGTCGGCACGCGGTGGCCGCCGGCGCGGTGGTGCTGGACACCGATCCCCCGGAGCTCCGTCGTCGGGGGGCGGCTGCGGCTCGTGCGGTGGTGCTGAGCACGACCGCGGACCCGCCGCGGAACCTCGCCGAACAGGTCCGTCGCCGCGGCTCGGTGCGCCGGGTGGAGCTGGAGTCACTCGGCGTCCCCACCGCGGCCGACGGCGAGGTGCAGGTCGTCGGCGGCTGGCTGGTGGACTCCGAGGTCTGGCAGCGCTGGCGGACGTCGCTGGTCGAGGCCGTCGACGAGCAGGCCCGGGCCCATCCGCTCGACCCGCGGTTGACCCTGGACGCCGCCCGCCGACTGCTCGTCGTGCCCGAACGGGATCTCCTGGTCGCCGTGGCCGAGGCCGCCGGACTGGCGTACGCGGACGGCCGGATCTCGCATCCCGGTTCCGCCGGGGACCTGGGGGCGGCCGAGGCGGGCCTGGCCCGGCTGACCGCCCACCTGCAGACCGACCCGTTCCTGGCGCCCGAGAAGCCCGACCTGGAGCGCTGGGGTCTCGGCGTCCGCGAGCTCGCGGCGGCGGAGCGGACTGGACGTCTCGTCCGGCTGAGTGAGGACGTCGTGCTGCTGCCCACCGGTCCGGCCCAGGCCATGCGAGTCCTGAACGCCCTGACCCAGCCTTTCACCACCAGCCACGCCCGGCAGGCCCTCGGCACTACGCGCCGGGTGGCCATCCCGCTGCTGGAGCACCTGGACCGCCGGGGTTGGACCGTACGCCTGGACGGCGGTCACCGGCGGGTTCGGGGGCGCTGACCGTTGCGGCGACGGGCGTGCTCGGGGTCAGTGAGAGGGTAAGGGTCTCACCTGGGAACCCAGGGATCCGCCGTCGAACGAAGGCCACATCGTGTTGATCATGGGCATCGGAGTCTCCGAGCTGATTCTGGCCACCCTGTTCTTCGCCTGCGAAACCTGCGGCAACCAGGGCGCACACCAACTCATCAAGCGCACCCGCAAGCTTTCCCTCTTCTTCATCCCGCTGTTCCCGGTGGGCACGAAGTATCTTGACCTCTGCACCGTCTGCGGCCGGGATCTCGAGATCAACCGGGAACAAGCCGAGACGGCCGCCAGCCAGGCCGGTCCCGACCTCCGCTGAGATCGTCCCGGCCGGGCCGCTACTCGAAGGCGCTGGCGCGGGCCCCGGGGAGGTTGAGCAGCATCTCGCGAGCCTGCGGGGCGACCTTGTGCTCGCCGAGGACCTCGTACTTGGTGGCCACCGTCTGCGTCACCGAGGTGAAGTCACGCCTCCCCCGGCTCAACGCATACCCGGCGGCGCTGAATCCGACCCCGAGCGCGAGACCGATGGCCAGAGAGACCAGCAGCAGGGCGAGCACGCTGCCGGGCGGGCTGAAGATCAGCAGCACGATGCCGACCAGCAGACCGGTGGAGACGCCGGACTGCACACCCTGGCCGACCACCGTCGCCCAGTTACGCCGGCCGAGCACCCGTTCGACCGACTTGAGGTCGGTGCCGACGATAGCCAGGTTCTGCACCTCGAACTTCTCGTCCGCCAGGTAGTCGACCGCCTTCTGGGCCTCGGCGTAGGTGTTGTAGATCCCGACCGACTGCGGGAACTGCAACTCGAATATTGAGCTCTGCTGTGCTGGGGTGGCCATCTGTCCTCCTCGGTTGACTCGCCAATCTACCCGCAAGGCTCGCGTGGTCGGTCGGAGTCGGGTCAGGGCCGGGCGAAGGCGCAGAACTCCCCGCCCTCGGGGTCGACCAGGACGAGCTCGCCGCCCGGCCAGATAGGCCAGGGGGCCGTACCACTGAGATAATCCCCGGGTGGCCTCCGCGACTACGACCTCGGTCTTCATCTCCCGCATCCGCGGCCTCCCGGTCCTGGACAGCGCCGGTGACCAGGTCGGCAAGCTCCGCGACGTCCTGGTGCAACGCCGGGCGGCCGGCCTGGCACCTCGGGTCAAGGGGCTGGTGGTCGAGCTGTTCGCACGGCACCGGATCTACATCGAGATGGCGCGGGTCAAGAGCATCGACGGCGTCCAGGTCGTCATCTCGGGGGTGGTGAACACCCGGCGTTTCGAACGTCGTGAATCCGAGACCCTGGTGATCGACGACCTCTTCGACCTGACGGTGGAGCAGATCGACCAGCCGCTCCCCTCGGTCATCTTCGATGTGTCGATCCGACCCGTCCGGACCCACGACTGGGAGCTCTCCCAGGTTGCCCTGCGCGCCGTCACGGCGAAACGCTTCGGCCGTCGCGGCCATGTCGTCATCGTGGACTGGTCCAGCATCCGGTTGCCCGGCGTGGACCAGAGTCAAGGGACCGCGCAGATGGTCGCCCAGATGGAGGACATGAAGTCCGCCGACATCGCCCGGGAGCTGCACGAGATGTCCCCCGAGCGACGGACCGAGGTGGCGTCGGCCCTGGACGACCACAAGCTGGCCGACGCGCTCGAAGAGCTGCCGGAGGACGAGCAGGTCCAGCTGATCCAGAGCCTGGACACTGACCGGGCGGCCGACATCCTCGAGGAGATGGACCCCGACGACGCCGCCGACCTGATCGCCGAGCTGACCCCGGAGATGGCCGAGGAACTGCTGCAGCGGATGGAGCCCGACGACGCCGAGGACGTACGCCGGCTGCTCAACTACGCCGAGTTCACCGCCGGCGGGATGATGACCCCAGAACCGGTGATCCTGCCGCCGGACGCCACCGTCGCGGACGCCCTCGCTCGAATCCGCGACATCGAGCTGACCCCGGCCCTGGCCTGCACGGTCTACGTCTGCCGGGCGCCGCTGGAGACGCCCACCGGCCGGTTCCTCGGCCCGGTGCACTTCCAGCGGCTGCTCCGCGAGCCCCCGTCCACCCTGGTCTCCGCGCTGGTGGACGCCGAGCTCGAACCGCTGCTCGACACCGCGAACCTGCACGCCGTCAGCCGCTTCTTCGCCACCTACAACCTGGTGAACGCACCAGTCATCGACGGCGAGCACCGGCTGATCGGTGCCATCACGGTCGACGACGTGCTCGATCACGTCCTCCCCGAGGACTGGCGCGGGTTACAGCTCGACCAGCTGTCCAGCGCCGACCTCAGCCGGGCGGTGAACGGTGGCTAAGGCCGGGAGCGACTCGGACCGGTTGAACGTACCGGGGCGGCAGAAGCGATCTGTGCTGCCTCGGGTCAGGCTGGAACAGGACACCTTCGGCAAGTTCGCTGAGGGCTTCGCACGTTTCATGGGCACCGCGAAGTTCCTGGCCGGGATGACCATCGTGATCATTGCCTGGGTGCTGTGGAACACCGTGCCCGTCGTTCCCCAGCGGCTGCATTTCGACGAGTTCCCCTTCATCTTCTTGACCCTGGCCCTGTCCCTGCAGGCGTCGTACGCGGCGCCGCTGATCCTGCTGGCGCAGAACCGGCAGGAGGCACGCGACCGGGTCGGTCTCGATGCAGACCGGGCCCAGGCCGCCCAGAGTCGCGCCGACACCGACTTCCTGGCCCGGGAGATCGCGAGCATCCGGATGTCGGTCGGTGAGCTCGCCACCCGCGACTACCTGCGCTCCGAGCTCCGCAACGAGCTGCGCGCGGTCCTGGCCGAGCTCGATTCCGGCGAGGACCGGTCCTGAGCTCAGGCTGACTCATCTAGGCTGGCAGGTATGCCCGACCCGCAGACTCCTGGTAACGCCACCGCAACCTCCGAGCACCCGCTCGTCCGCCAGATCCTTGCCGCTCTGGAAAAGGTGAACGACCCTGAGATCAAGCGGCCGATCACCGAGCTCAAGATGGTGGCCGACATCCGGGTGATCGGTCCGGGCGAGGTGCAGATCGTGATCCTGTTGACCGTCTCCGGTTGCCCGATGCGCGACACCCTGACCCGGGACGTGAGCGCCGCTGCGGCCACCGTGCCGGGGGTGGCACGGGTCACGGTGGAGTTCGGGGTGATGAGCGACGAGCAGCGGGCGGAGCTGCGCGAGCACCTGAAGGGCGGTGCCCCAGAGCGGGAGATCCCCTTCGCCCGACCGGACTCGCTGACCAAGGTCATCGCGGTCGCTTCCGGCAAGGGTGGGGTCGGCAAGTCCTCGGTGGCGGTCAACCTGGCCATGGCCCTCGCGGCCATGGGCCGGACCGTGGGGGTCCTCGACGCCGACATCTACGGCCACTCCATCCCGGCCATGCTGGGGGTGGCGGATGCACGTCCGACGTCGGTCGAGGACATGATCATGCCGGTGCCCACCAACGGGCTGAAGGTGATCTCGATCGGGATGATGAAGCCGAAGCGCGACCAGGTGGTGGCCTGGCGTGGACCGATCCTCGACCGGGCGATCACCCAGATGCTGTCCGACGTCTACTGGGGCGACCTGGACTTCCTGCTGCTCGACCTGCCGCCCGGCACCGGCGACGTGGCGATCTCCCTGGGACAGAAGCTGCCGAACGCGGAGGTGCTCGTGGTCACCACCCCGCAGAGCGCCGCCGCCGAGGTGGCCGAACGCGCCGGCACCATGGCCTCGATGATGAACCAGCGGGTGATCGGGGTGGTGGAGAACATGTCCTACCTCGCCCTGAGGTGTCCACACTGTGGCGAAGAGCACCGGCACGAGATCTTCGGCAGCGGCGGTGGCCGCGAGGTCGCCGGGACCCTGAGCACCCGACTGGGCTATCACGTCCCGCTGCTCGCCCAGATCCCGCTCGACCCCCAGCTCCGGATCGGCGGCGACGAGGGCACCCCGTTGGTGGTCGGAGGTCCCGATCAGCCCGCTGCCCAGGCACTCAAGCAGCTGGCCGAGGACCTGGCCAAGCGTGGTCGCGGCCTGCTCGGCAAGCAGCTCGGTCTGGCCCCCGCAGGTCGCTGACGCTCGACCCCAGCACCCGCGCGTCCTCGGCCGGCCGTACGCGGTGCTGCCGCCCGAGCCCGGACACCGTCTTCGGACCACGGCAGCCGTACGCGACGCCAACGCCCCGCCCGGACACCGTCTCCAGACCGCGGCAGCCGTACGCGACGCCAACGCCCCACCCCGACCGAAGGACGCGCCGCCGATCTGAGGAACGAAGGGCGAAACACGCTTCTCCGTTTCGCCCTTCGCGATGAAGACGGGCCTTCGCGACGAAGACGGGGGCTACGAGTGTCCCTCGCGCCGGAGCGAAGCGGAGGCAGAAGGCACAGCCTCGATCGACCAGTTGGAGACCAGGTAACGCAGACCCAGTTCGCGGAGCGTACGGTCCCCCAGGTTCCGCTCGTCGAACCGGGTGCCGCCCCGGCACGCCCCGACCCGCGGCCTGCTCCCGGTGATCGAGCGGATCCGCTCCACCGGTTCGAACACCTCTCGAGCCACCGAGTCCGGTGTGACCTGGGCGGCGGCGAAGTGGCTCGTGCTGTGGAAACACAGCTCGTGGACGGTGGCGATCTGCTTCAAGTCAGAGTCGGTCAACGTGGCTCGGGCGGGATCGGCGCTGGCGAAGATGGGGAAGAAGAAGGCGCGGATACCGAGGTCAGCACACAGCTCCGCGCCGAAAAGGCCGGTGTCGTGATAGCCGTCGTAGAACGCCACGAAGATCCCCGGCACGCCCTCTCCCTGCCCGTCGTCCGGATCCAGTGAGGGGCCCAGCTCACTGGCTCGTCGCAACCGGCCCCGGACCTCGGCCCGATTCTCGGCCGCGATGTCGTGGAAGTTCACTCCGACCACCCGCGCCTCGAAGAGAGCGGCGCTGTGCGCCGCCGACCAGACGGTCACACCGGCTCCGGCACGCAGGTTTCGCCGAGTGCGGCCTGCAGTAGGTAGGCCTCGTCGGAGAAGAGCGCGAGGCTGTCCAGGTCGACCCCCAGCTCCGCGGCCGTATGGCTCACCACATCGGGCTGCTCACTGACGGGGGCGCCGGCGTCGGCGGTCACCGTCGACGTCGCGCTGGTGAACAGCAGCACGAAGATGCCCGTCTCCCGCATCCCCTGGGCGACGATGAGCTCCCGGAGGGGCTCCAGCTCGGTGACAGGGCCGTCCTGCAGCTCGTCGTCGGCGTCGAACAAGTAGGTCACGGCGTCGGTCTCCCTAGGTTCGAGGTGGGTTCGCGCCGGCAGCGGCGGGCCCCATCCAGTGGCCATTCAAGCAGACGGTTCCCAGGGCAGCCGGGTGGTGCGGGACACGCCGACTACCCTCGCCCCTATGTCGCCATCGAACGCCGTGGATCACTACGAGTCCGTGCTCAATCAGCTCGGGCGGGTGGTCGAGTTCGACATCTCCTCCCTCGACCGGCTGGGTATCCCCGTCACCAGCTGCTCGCTCGCCGTCGACGGTGTGCTCCGCCACCATGGGAACGGGTACGGCGGCACGCGGGAGGCTGCTCGGCTCAGTGGCCTGGGCGAGCTGGCCGAGGGGGTCCTCTCCGCGGCGCACCTCACCGAGCTCTCCCGGTCGGCGGTCCGCGGCTCCCGACGCGAACTCGTCTCGGCCCAGGGAGCCGACCGGGTCCTGGACCCCCGCACCCTGTGTCTGCCCGCCGGATCCGACTACAGCGACGAGCTGGCGCTGGTCTGGGTGCCGGTCACCCGGGTGAGGTCCGGTGAGACCGCCTGGATCCCCCAGGAGTTCGTGGCCAGCGAGTCCGGCGAGACCGGCGGCGAACGCACCCTGATCCTGCCGATCACCAACGGCCTCGGCGCCGGCCTCGACCCGGACCGGCCGGTCACCCACGGCCTCCTGGAGATTCTGCAGCGCCACACCAACGGACTCCGATTCCGCGCCCTGGACGCGCAGTCGCCGGTGATCACCGATCACCAGCTGCCGGCCTCCGTCGTGACCCTGATGGACCGGCTGCGGGACCACGGCGTGGAGCCGGTGCTGAAGCATGCCGGGACCGAGCTCGGGGTCTGCTCGACCTACGTGATGGGCCTCGACGACGACGACTCCGTTCCGATTCGGCTCACCGCCGGTGGCGAGGCCGCACACCCGTCGGCGGAAGTCAGCCTGACCAAGGCGCTGTTGGAGTACGCGAACTCCCGGGCTCGCAAAGCCTTCTGCTTCGGCGCGGACGCCCGGGTCAGGGCGGTCGCGCCGGAATCGTACTGGGAGAAGTTGACGCAGGCCGTGGGGGAACCCAGGGCTGTGGCAGCGATGAGCGCTTGGCGCGACCTGCCGCCCGAGCAGCTCCGGAGCCTCACCGCCCCCGACCGCTCACACAGCATCGGATACCACGACATTCTGGTCGACGCTGTCCCTGACGTGTTCGCGCCGGCCGACCTTTTGGCCTACCTCCTCGACCGGCTCTGCGGGCACGACGTCCTCACCAGCACGAGTGAGCGAGACGGTGTGGCTGTCGCCAAGACGATCGTGACCGAGCTAGAGGTCGAGACCCTGTCCTACGGTCGGATCGGTGAGCTCAGAGCGGCGCAATCCCTGGCCGACGATCTCGACCTGGTGCGGATTCAGGATGGCCCGACCGAGTCCCACCACGACCGCGTCTGCCTGACCCCTGAAGCGCAGGAGCGTCTCGGCGGACCGGCCTGGTACTCCTACGCGGTGGCCGACCGCATCGTCGGCCCGCTCTACCCGCTCTACCGCGAGCCACCCCGCCACACCGTCACGATGTGACTAAGTTGCTTCGAGGTCGAACGGGGTCCGGCCCGGGGTCGCCCCGGCCATCGCGTCGTGCGGCCCGCCGGGGTTGACGTCCTTGACCCCGTCGATGGCCTCGGCGACGTCGTCTGCGTCACCGCGTACGGTCGACTGCACGTCTTCCAGCTCCCGCTTCACGTCGGCCATGATGGGCTTGACGTCGTCCAGCAGATGCTTCTGCACGAAGGCTTTGGGGTTCAGGTCCCGGAAGTCCAGGTTCTCGAAGCCGGGACCGAGTTCCTTGCTGAGCTGCTCCTGGGCGGTTCCAGCCATGGAGCGGACGTAGCGTACGAGGTGCGCCGCCTTGCGGGCCAGCTCCGGTAGCTTCTCCGGGCCGAAGAGCACGATGGCCAGCACCAGCAAGATCAAGAACTCGGGCGCGTTGATGTCGATGAACATCGGAACCATGACTCAGCCCACCTTGCTGCCGAGTGTGACCCGGACCCGATCGTCGGACGAACCCCGAGTGTAGGCAAGATCGACACTCTGACCTGGGCGCCGCGTACGGATGGTGACGATCAGCTCTTCCATCTCCTCGACGGCCTGCCCGTCGATCTCGGTGATCAGATCGCCTTGGCGCAGACCCGCCTTGGCTGCCGGCCCGCTGGCCTCGGTCGAGGTGACCTCGACCCCGCCGGAGGTGGACCGGACATTGGCCCCGAGGACCGGGTAGGTCGCCATCCCCCTCTTGATCAGCTGGTCGCCGACGACCCGGGCCTGATTGATCGGGATGGCGAAGCCCAGCCCGATGTTACCGGTCTGCCCGCGACTGGATCCCATGGTCAGGATCGCCGAGTTCACTCCGATCACCCGGGCCTCGGCGTCGACCAGGGGGCCGCCGGAGTTCCCCGGGTTGATCGACGCATCGGTCTGGATGGCGTTGATGTAGGCGGAGGGGGCATCGGCTGCCGCACCCCCGTTGACCACCACGGGACGGTCCCGCGCGGACACGATGCCCTGGGTGACCGTTCCGGGCAGCCCGAGCGGTGAACCGACCGCCACGACCGGCTGACCGACCTGCGCCTGGTCGGAGTTGCCGATGGCGATCGGATCGAGTGAACCGGAGGCCTGCACCTTGATCACGGCAAGATCGTACGACGGGCTGCGACCGAGGAGTGTGGCCGGCTGCCGTGCACCGTCGGCGAAGACCACCCTGATCTTGGCACCGTCGGCAGCCGCGGCGACAACGTGGTTGTTGGTCATGATCCGGCCCTGGGTGTCGATCACGAAACCTGATCCGGTGGAGTCGCCGACCTGGATCATCACGGTCCCGGGTAGGGCCCGCTTGGCGATCTCGACGGTGTTGGCGCGGTCGGGTGCCGGCGGCAGCGGCGCCACCGTGGTGGCCGACGCCGACGCCGACGGCTCCGGGGCAGTGGCAGTGGCAGTGGCAGAACTCGATGCCGGTGCGGCGCCCGTGGTCGCCTCCTGTCGGGCCAGCCTGGCCCCACCGAAGCCGGCGCCGCCACCGACCAACAGCGCGGTGGCGGCGGCGATCGCGACCACGGCGACGGGTCGGGTGCTGCGACGACGGGGGGCGGTCGGCGGCGCGCCGAACGGCGGGAGCGCCCCCGGGGTGGTCGGTGGCGCCCAGCTCTGGTGCGGGTCGAGACTGGGCCGGGACTCGACCGCCGACCATGACTGCGCAGCTGGGGGCTCTCCGAACGGAACGAAGTAGCGGGGGCCATAGCCGTCCTCACCGGACTGCTCGACTCCCGAGCCGTTCTCCTCGACCATGACCTAGCCCCTCGCAGTGGCCAGAATCCTTCCCCAGCCCGCCTGAATTCGCTCCATCGTAGTCCGCTCGTGGGGCGGTTCATGGGGTAAGGAGGAAACCACCTGAGCGAGCAGCTCGGGGGAACCGTCGGTGATCACCGTGATCACCGTGTCCCCGGATTCCCAGCTCGCCAGGTTCGTGGCGCCGCGCTGGACGTACGCCCGGGCGGCGGCTTCCCAGCTCGAGTTCGCCGGGATACCGGCTAGTTGGCCCCGCTGCTCCAAGACACTCACCGTGGCCAGCCCGTCGCTGTAGATCAGCTGCACCGCCTCCGGGTCCGCCGCCCGATCGGCCCGGAGCTTGACCAGCGCGAGTCCGGCCAGGTCCGGCTGGCAGACCCAGCCGCCCGCTCGGAGCGGCCCGGTGTTGGACAGGGTCAACGCGACATTGGTGGCCGGCGGGACCGGGCGCGGCGGAAGATGCAGGACCAGCTCGGGGCGGTCCGTCAGGTCGAGAGTGGTGAAGCCGGTGGACACCTGGAGCTGCCCGCTCGGGTCGAGGCGTTGCTGCCACAGGATCAGGCCGTTCTCGTCGTCGACCCACCACCGGCCGGCCACGGTTCCGGCGCGGGAGGCCTGCAGCATGGTGGCCGGGCGGCCCGCGACGACGGAACCGCGGACCCCGGACAGCTCGTAGTTGCGCGCGAGCAGGCTCAGCACCTCGTCGTCGGCCATCCGCGACGAGCCGGCCGCCCGGGAGACGTCGCTGGCCAGCGCCCTCCCGTTCTGACTGACCACGTTGATCTGGCCGCCCTGTCCGGACTGGCTGACCACCTGGACCCGGGCCGTGTAGGTCCGGTCCGACCCGTAGGCGACGAAGCTCTGCTGGGCGACATAGTTGACCGACTCCGCCGAGGCCGCAGCCCGGCGGAGACCGGCCAGAGCGGCGGCGGCCGACACGACGTCACCGGTGGCCGAGCCGGGTGAGAGCGCTGCGGCTGCGTGCCCTTTCGACGACAGGTCGGCGTGGTTCGACCGCGACACCGCGCCGAAGGTGCCGGTGCTGAGGGTGCCGGTGCTCAGAGGAAACTGACCCAGGGCGGAACTGAACTCGGCCTCGGCGTCGACCGACGGGTCGGAGATGGCGACGAGGTCGGCCGGTGCCGCCGCATAACCGGTGACGCCGAGCACGGTGAGGGTCGCAGCCCCGGCGACGACCGCGACCGTGGCCCGCAGGCGAGCGCGCCGTCGCCTGCCGAACCCCGCACCGCCTGGTCGCGACCAACGGGCCAGGGCCTTGGGGGCTTCGGAGCCAGGAATGGCAGCGAGTCGCTGGGACAATCCGGCGGGCGGCCCAACGGCGGGTCCCACGTTGGCTCGGATCAGCTCGTGCACCGTACGCAGGTCCTGGACGTCACAGCGGCAGGCGGCGCAACCAGCGAGGTGCGCCGACAACCGGTCGTAGTCGGCGGCGTTCAGCGCACGATCCACGAAGGCCGACCTCAACTCGGCGAGCTCGGCGCACGGCGCCCTCGTCACGTCCTCACTGGCTCCAGACGCATCCGGGACCGGCCGCGCGGCCCGGAGTCGCCAGACTCGACCTCCGCACCGAGGTAGCGCGCGTGCAGCCCGGTGGGCTGGCGGTGGGACAGGGCCTTCCGGAGCTGCGCGCGGCCACGGTGGATCCGGCTTCGGACGGTACCGATCTTCACGTCCAGCACCGAGCTGATCTCTTCGTAGGTCAGCCCCTCGATGTCGCAGAGGACGACCGCTGCGCGGAACTCGGGGGTCAGGGCAGCCAGCGCGGCCGCGACGTCGTGGTCGAGGCCGGCGTCGGAGAGCTGCTCGGCCGGATTGGGCCAGGCACTGGCCAACCGCTCCTCCGAACCATCAGCGAGGCCGTCGAAGCGGATCTTCTGCCGGCGACGGGCGCCGTCGAGAAACAAGTTGGTGGTGATGCGGTGCAACCAGCCCTCGAAGGTGCCGGGCTGAAAGCGGTGCAGGGAGCGGAAGACCCGGATGAAGACATCCTGGGTGAGGTCCTCGGCGTCGTGCGGGTTGCCCGTCAGCCGGTAGGCCAGGCGGTAGACCCGGGCACTGTGGTCACGGACCACTTCCTCCCAGGTGGGCAGGACCCACTCGGTCTCAACCCCCTCAGGACCGGGCTCGGTCGGCGGTTGCCAGCGGGCCGGGTCAGGGGCGGGCCACTGGGCCATGGGTTGTGCCTCCTCGCGCGGGGAAGCAGGGTTGGAGCTGCTTCGGATACTCGCTCCAGTGTGATCGGCCAGCCTGGCAGTGCGCTGAAGGGGACCTGTCAATTGGCTGTGCACCCCCTCGTGTCCTTCTCACGCGGCGGCCAGCTGCCGTCGAGGGGTTCCGGTCGAAGGTCAGTCGTCGACCGGACCGGTGAGCAGACCGGCCGCGATCAACGCGAGAGCCAGCGCTTCGGTCTCTGCTGTGGTCGCCGGCACCAACGGGGACCGCAGGCCGCCGACCCCGCGACCCTGCAGAGCCAACCCGGCTTTGACCAGGATGCAGCCCTGGGTGGCGAAGATGCCGGTGAAGATCGGCAGCAGCTGTCGGTGCAGCGTGAGAGCCGTCCGGGTGTCACCGGCCTCGTACGCCTCGATCATGGCCTTGGCGCCCAGTCCGGAGAAGTGCGTCGAGGTCCCCACCAGCCCGACCGCACCGACGGCGAGCAACGGCAGGGTCAGCGCGTCCTCACCGGAGTAGTAGGCCAGGTCACTCTGCGCGATGACCCGCGACGACGCGGTCAGGTCGCCCTTGGCGTCCTTGACGGCCACGATGTGCTCGTGTTCGGCGAGTCGAAGCATCGTGGACGTGGCAATGGCTACGCCGGACCGGTGGGGAATGTCGTAGAGCATCACCGGCACGTCCGTGGCGTCGGCGACCCGGGTGAAGTGCTCCAGCAGCCCGCTCTGCGGCGGCTTCGAGTAATAAGGGGTGACCAGGAGAACCCCGTGCGCCCCGAGCTTGGCGGCATCGGCCACGAGCTCCAGGGAATGCTGGGTGCTGAAGGTGCCGACCCCGGTGATCACCGTGGCTCGGTCCCCGACCGAGTCCAGGACGACCCGGAGCAGTTCGGCCTTCTCGCGGTCGGTCGTGGTCGGCGACTCCCCGGTCGTCCCGCTGAGCACCAGTCCATCGTTGCCGAGCTCGTCGACGAGATAGCTGGCCAACTGGCCGGCCTTGTCGAGATCGAGGGCGCCGTCCACATCGAACGGGGTCACCATGGCGCTCAGCAGACGACCGAACGGCGGCGTTGTCATAGCCGTCATCCTAACGCCGTTCCCCCCTGATGCCTGGGCGCCGCTGCCGTTTGCAACTGTCGCTGGGTTTGTCAACTGTCGCTGGGCTCGATGATCACGAGCGCATCCCCGTCGTTGACCACGTCCCCCGCGACCACGACGATCTGGACGACGGATCCCGCCACCTCGGCGAGCACCGGGATCTCCATCTTCATCGACTCCAGGATCACCACGGCGTCGTCGGCGGCGACCTGCTCCCCCACCGCCACCTCGACCTTCATCACGGCTGCGACGAGTTCGGCGACGACGGTATGGCTCATGGCGCCATCGTAGAGTTCGCCGACCTGGGTCGGGGCCGACCTGGGTCGGGACCGACCTGGGTCGGGACCGGGCGTGGACCGCATGCCTGGCGTACGGTTTGCGTGGCATGACGGTGCCTGGCCGCTTCGATAGGGTGACGCTCGTGACCGCCTTCTCCGCCAAGACCTCGCCCAAGTCGGCCCCGAAACCCGCGACCTGGGCCTTCTCCGAGGATTTCGTCGAGGAGTCGGAGCCGACCGCGCAGGCCCGCGAGCAGGCGGTCCCGCTGGGCGTCACGCCTCCGGGCCGCGGTGCCGCCAGCACGTTGACCTTCCTGGCCCGGGTCGTCCAGGCCAGGGCGGTGGTCGAGATCGGCACCGGCTCAGGGGTGTCCGGGCTTGCTCTGTTCGCCGGTATGCAACCCGACGGGATCTTGACCAGCGTCGACATCGAGTCAGAGCACCAGCAAGCCGCCAGGAAGAGCTTTATGTCCGTGGGGATCCCCGCCCGGCGTTTCCGGCTGATCGCCGGCGCGGCGCTGAGCGTGCTGCCCAAGCTCAGCGACGGGGCGTACGACCTTGTCTTCGTCGACGCCGACAAGCTGGAATATCCGGACTACGTCGACCAAGGCGTACGGCTGCTCCGCCACGGCGGCGTCCTGGTCGTGGACAACGCCCTGGGCCGGGACAAGGTCGCCGACCCGGCCAACACCGAGGAGGAGACCGAGGCCGTACGCGCAGCCCTCGCCGCCGTGCAGGAGAACGAGGACCTGGTGCCAGCGCTGTTGCCGGTCGGCGACGGTCTGCTGGTCGCCGTCAAACGCTAGGTATCCCGCTGCCGCTGCTGATCGGGACTAGCGCGCGACTGTCACGCCCTTGCCGACCACGGTGATACCGCCGTCCGAGACGGTGAAGCCGCGGTCAAGGTCGGCGGCATGGTCCACCCCGACCACCGCTCCGTCGGCCACCACGACGTTCTTGTCCAGGATCGCGTTGCGGACGATCGCCTTGTTGCCGACGTAGACGTTGGACAGCAGCACCGAGTGGTCGACCTTGGAGCCCTCGTCCACGCGTACGTTCGGAGACAGGATGGAGCTCTCGATCGACCCGCCGGAGATGATGCACCCCGGGCTGACGATGGAGTCCAGCGCCAGGCCCCGGAGGGTGAATTTCGCCCCGGGCATCTGCACCGGGTAGGTCCAGATCGGCCACTCGAGGTTGTAGAGGTTGAAGATCGGATCGATCGACACCAAGTCCATGTGCGCCTCGTGGTAGGCGTCGATCGACCCCACGTCGCGCCAGTAGGCCTTGTCCCGGCCGGTCGAACCCGGCACCTCGTTGGCCGTGAAGTCGTAGACCTGGGCATCGCCGGCATCGACGAAGCTCGGGATGATGTCACCGCCCATGTCGTGACGGGAATCGGCCTTGTCCGCGTCGACGCTCAGGCAATCGATCAGCGCCTGGGTGGTGAAGATGTAGTTGCCCATCGACGCGAACGACGACTCGGGGTCGTCGGGCAGGCCGGGCGGGTCGGCCGGCTTCTCCAGGAACTGGTTGATCTTGTTGTCCGCCGCCGAGTCGATCACTCCGAAGGCTGAGGCCTGGCTCCGGGGAACGCGGATTCCGGCCACGGTGCAGCCGCGGCCCCCGTCGATGTGGGCGTCCAGCATCTGCGAGACGTCCATCCGGTAGATGTTGTCGGCACCGAAGACCACCACGTAGTCGGGCTTCTCGTCCATGATCAAGTTCATCGACTGGAAGATCGCGTCCGCGCTGCCCTGATACCACCGTGGGCCCAGCCGTTGCTGAGCCGGCACCGGGGTGACGTAGTTGCCGAGCATGGTCGACATCCGCCAGGTGAGCGAGATGTGCCGGTCGAGCGAGTGCGACTTGTACTGGGTCAGGACCGCGATCTGACGGATCCCGGCGTTGGCCAGGTTGGACAGGACGTAGTCGATCAACCGGTAGGTGCCACCGAAGGGGACGGCCGGCTTGGCCCGGTCCATGGTCAGCGGCATCAGCCTCTTGCCCTCCCCACCGGCGAGGACGATGGCCAGAACTCTGGGGCGTGCGCTCATGAGAGGAAACTTAGGCGTTGCAGCCACCCAGCGACAAGGGGTCACTCCAGATAGGGCCGGGCATCAGGGGTGGGCGAGCCCCACAGCCTGCCGCGCCACCCTGGCTCCCGGCCGGGCGGCTATGCAACGATGCCGTTCATGACGTCCGCCAACGCTGTCACGGTGATCGGGTCCGCCGACGAAGATCAACTCTCCATCTCGCTGCTGACCCGGGAGTACCCTCCGTCGATCTACGGCGGGGCCGGGGTCCACGTGGCCCAGCTCGTGCCGCAGCTGCGCAAGCTGATCAAGGTCGACGTACAGTGCATGGGCGAGCCCCGGGAGGGAGCCACCGCCCATCCTGAGACCTACCCGCCGGGGGCGAATGCCGCACTGCGGGTCTTCGGGGCTGATCTGTCCATGGTGGCCGCCATCGGTGAGGTCGACCTGGTGCACTCCCACACCTGGTACGCCAACCTGGCCGGGCATCTCGCCGGCCTGTTGCAGGACATCCCACACGTGGTCAGCGCACACTCCCTGGAACCCCACCGACCGTGGAAGGCTGAGCAGCTGGGGGGCGGCTACCAGCTGTCGTCCTGGGCGGAGCGGACCGCGTTCGAAGCCGCGGACGCGGTGATCGCGGTCAGCGAAGGCATGCGCACCGACACCTTGGACTCCTACCGTGACCTCGATCCGGACAAGGTGCACGTGGTGAAGAACGGCATCGACACCGACGAGTTCGCCCCCGACCCCGGCACGGACGTCGTCACGGACCTGGGTATCGACCTCGACCGCCCCTCGGTGGTCTTCGTCGGTCGAATCACCCGGCAGAAGGGTTTGATCCACCTCGTACGCGCCGCCGAGCTCTTCGACCCCGAAACCCAGGTGGTGCTTCTGGCGGGCGCCCCGGACACCCCGGAGATCGCGAAGCAGGTCGGCGACGCCTTCGCCCACCTCCAGTCCCGTCGCGGCAACGTGCTGTGGATCGAGGAGATGCTGCCCCGTCAGCACGTGCGTCAGGTGTTGTCGCACGCCACGGTGTTCGCCTGCCCGTCGGTCTACGAGCCGCTGGGGATCGTGAACCTCGAGGCCATGGCCTGTGAGACCGCGGTGGTCGCCTCAGCGGTCGGTGGCATCCCGGAGGTGGTCGTCGACGGAGTGACCGGGACCCTGGTCCCGTACGACCCCGCTCAGGCCGATGACCCAGCCTTCATCGCGGCCTTCGAGGAAGACCTGGCGAGCAAGATCAACTTCTTGACCGCCGATCCGGAGCGGGCCCGACAGTTCGGCCTGGCCGGTCGGCAGCGCTGCATCGACGAGTTCAGCTGGGCCAAGATCGCCGGCCAGACCGTCGACGTCTATCGCCAAGCCATCGAGGTGCACCACGGCTGAGGACGTCCGCGGCACGTGAAAAGGCCCCGTCTCGCGGGAGCGAGGACGGGGCCTTCAGGCACCAGGGTGCCGTCAACCAACAACTTCCTTGAGCGCCCCGGCCAACTCGGTGGCCTCGCTCGCGTTGAGTTCCACGACCAGCCGACCGCCACCCTCGAGCGGCACCCGCATGACAATCCCGCGTCCCTCTTTGGTGACCTCCATCGGCCCGTCACCTGTCCGCGGTTTCATTGCTGCCATCGCGCATCCTCATCTGTAGTGATCCGGCATTGCTCAGGCCAATCATCCCGTATCGGTGAGCCCTCCCCTCAACGGGGTCAGCGAGCAGGTGGGGACCCCTGTCTTCGACCGCTCGGCGGCCCTGAACGCCCTGGCCAAGCAAAAGCTGGTCTTCACGGGGACCTGGCGGGCACGAAGCAGTCCCGGAGGTGGTCGTCGACCAGGCCGACGGCCTGCATCAGCGCGTACGCCGTGATGGGCCCGAAAAATCGGATGCCCCGGAGCTTGAGGTCGTGGGCCATCGCCACTGACTCCGGCGCGGTGGCCCGGACGTCCTCGTCGCCCGGCCGCGGTTGGTCAGTGATCCGATAGCTCAGCACCAGCCTCGCGAACTCGCCACCCAGCTCCGCCACGACCCGGGCGTTGTTGATGGTCGCCTCGATCTTGGCCCGGTTCCGGACGATGCCGGCGTCGGCCATCAGCCGGGCGCCGTCCGACTCGTCGAAGGCCGCCACCTGCTCGGGGTCGAAGCCGGCGAAGGCGCGGCGGAAGTTCTCCCGCTTGCGCAGGATGGTGATCCAGGACAGCCCCGACTGGAAGGCCTCCAGGGTGAGCCGCTCGAACAGCCCGGTCACCGAGGTGACGGGTTGACCCCACTCGTCGTCGTGATAGGCGAGATAGTCCGGTGCGGAGAGCGCCCAGGAGCAGCGAAGCCGCCCGTCCGGGCCCGGTTGTGCGGGCATCCTCAGCCCACCCGGAGCGAGATCACGCCGGTCGGGCGGCGAGCTGGGCCAGCGAGCGCAGGCTGTACGCGAACCCGGCGCGCATCACCGGCAACGCCAGCCGGACCAGCAGCTCCACCGCCCGGCCACCCGGGACGTTGATCATCTCAGTGCAGGTGATCAGGGTCTGGTCGCCGTCGCAGGTCAGGGCAAAGACCCCTTCCCCCGTGAAGTAGGGGCCGAGGTGCAGCACCTCGAGCTCGGCTCCGCCCTCGGCGGGCGGGCTCCAGCCGGTGACCACGAAGTAGTCCAGCAGGCCGACCGGGACCCCACCCCACCGGACGCCGGAAAGGGCCGATGCCCGCACGCCCAGTCCGGCGTCGTGGTCGGTGATCACCCGGACCTGGGTGAAGGGAATCCACCGCGACTGTCCGGACCAGTCGACGAGCACGTCCCAGACGGCCTGTGGGCTCGCCGTGATACGGGTGGAGACCTGCAGCCGGACGCTCACCGCTGGGTCACCGGGCTCGCGGACGGCGGCTCGGCGGGCCCTTCGACAGGCTCAGGGAGCGGGACCAGTGCCTCGGCGGGCCCTTCGACAGGCTCAGGGAGCGGGACCAGTGCCTCGGCGGGCCCTTCGACAGGCTCAGGGAGCGGGGGGGCGGACAGCTGGGCGATCCGTACGTCCCGCGCCTCGATCTCGCGCCCGAGCCGGTCGAGCAGGTCATCGACCTGGGCCATCACGTAGCCCCGGAGGGCCAGGCCGAAGCGCATGCTGTGCAGGTCGCCCGAGGTCAGCGGATGGTCGGGCAGAGCCGCCCGAAAGGTGTCGTGCACCGGATCCCTGCTCATCTGGCCCATGCCTCCTGCGGCTGCCATCGCCGCGACCCCGAGGGCCGCGACCGCCAGCACCGCGATGAACCATTCCATGGATCGCATGGTTTCACGTCGAAACCCGTGACCGTCGCGGCCGCCCGCCGACGGCGCTCACTCGGGCCGCTTGGGGCGGTTCAGGGTGGGTTGGTTGGCCAGCATGGACTGGACCGCGACGTCGATGTCGTCGGTGATGGTGAAGAGGTCCAGATCAGCGGGTCCGATGGTGCCGAGGGGCAGGGCGGTCCCCCGTAGCCAGTCCAGCAGCCCTGACCAGTAGCCCGATCCGAACAGCACGACGGGGAACGAGGTGGCCTTGCCCGTCTGCACCAGGGTCAGGGCTTCGAAGAGCTCATCGAGGGTGCCGAATCCGCCCGGCATGACCACGAAGCCCTGGGCGTACTTGACGAACATCGTCTTGCGGGCGAAGAAATAACGGAAGTTGATCCCCAGGTTGACGTAGGGATTGAGGGCGGACTCGAACGGCAGCTCGATCCCGAGACCGACCGACGTGCCCCCCGCCTCGGCCGCCCCCTTGTTAGCTGCCTCCATGATTCCCGGGCCGCCACCGGTGATCACCGCCAGTCCGGCTTGGGCCAAGCGGGCGGCCAAGGCCACGGCGGCGGCGTAGCTGGGGTCGTCCGGCTTGGTGCGCGCCGAGCCGAACACGCTCACCGCCGGCCCCAGCTCGGCCAGGGTGCCGAATCCTTCGACGAACTCGGACTGGATCCGCAGCACCCGCCAGGGGTCACTGTGCACCCAGTCGGTCGCCCCGTGGCTGTCCAGCAACCGCTGGTCGGTGGTCGTCGACTGCCGCTCCCGTCCACCGCGTACGACGGGACCTTGGACGGACCGGCCCGGCTGATCCGGCGAGATTGCTGCGTTCTCCATGGCACCCACGATAAGTCGGGGCACCGGCATCAACTGGTGTCGACCGCAGGTCAGCCGAGCCAGCGCAGCAGCGCGTCCCGGCAGGAGTACACATCGGCCGCAGGGCAGAACTCGTCGTCCGCGTGGGCCTTGTTGGGGTCTCCCGGTCCGAAGTTGACCGCCGGCACGCCCATGGCTGCAAAGCGAGCCACGTCGGTCCAGCCGAACTTGGCCGACGCCCGCCCGCCGACCGCGGCCAGGAACTCCGCGGCGGCGGGCTGGTCGAGCCCGGGACGGGCCCCGGCGGCCACATCGGTGACCCGGACGCTGAACCCGGCGAACACCTCCCGCAGGTAGGTCTCCGCCTGGGCCGGGGACTTGTCCGGGGCGAAGCGGTAGTTGACCTCGATCTCGCAGCGGTCGGGGATGACGTTGCCGGCGATGCCGCCGGTGATCCGGACAGCGTTGAGACCTTCGTGGTAAAACAGGCCGTCGACCTCGATCTCGCGCGGCTGGTAGTGGGTGAGCAGTTGCAGCGCAGCCCCGGCGTCATGGATGGCGTTGTGCCCCTTCCACGACCGGGCCGAGTGCGCAGCGACCCCGGCCAGCTCGACGATCAGCCGCATGGTGCCCTGGCAACCGCCTTCGATGCCGGCGTTGCTGGGCTCGCAGAGCACGGCGAAGCTGCCGACGAGATAGTCCGGGTGCTCCCGAGCGATCCGGTTCAGCCCGTTGCGCGACTCCTCGACCTCCTCGTTGTCGTAGAAGATCCAGGTGACGTCCCGGCTGGGTCTCGCGAGCGCGGCGGCCGCGGACAGCTGGACGGCCACGCCGCCCTTCATGTCGCAGCTGCCGCGTCCCCAGACGATCCGGTCACGTCCAGCACCGGTGACCCAGGACGGGACGTTGGCCGCGATCGGCACGGTGTCGAGGTGCCCGGCGATCACCACCCGCTCGGCCCGGGCGAGCCGGGTCCGGGCGATGACCACATTGCCGTCCCGGGCGACCTCCAGGTGCTCGTACGGCTGCAGCGCGCCCTCGATCCGATCGGCGATGACGCCTTCGTCCCCGCTGACCGACTCGATGTCGATCAGGGCGCGCAGCAGGTCGACGACGTCGCCGTCGAGGTCGAGGGGTTTGGGCATGTGGGGCACCTTATCGTCGCCGGCCACCCGATCGGGGGGCTTGTGCGACGCACCGGAGGAACAGACAATGGCCTTCTTGGGGAGATTCGTCATTTCTTGGGGGAGATCCATCTGGAGAACTGATGCTCTCGTCCCAATCGACCCAAGCTTTCCGCACACGCCTGTGCCTCTTCCTGCTGGTGGCGGCCTTGTTGGCCGTGGCTCTGCCGCCCACCCCGGCTCGAGCAGCCACCGGGGCCCCGGTGGTGGGCAGCGCCTCCGGGCGTTGCCTGGACGTGCAAGGCAACACCCCCGCCGCGGGCACCGGTGTGCACATCTGGACCTGCTCGGGGCAGGGCAACCAGGCCTGGAGCCTGACCGAGCTCGGAGAGCTGCGGGTGTTCAACGGCACCAGATGCCTGGACGTGGCCCGCCAGGACCGCACCGCCCCCGCCCGCGTGCAGATCTACACCTGCAACGGCGGCGCCAACCAGCGCTGGCGGTTGGGTCCGTACGGCAGCATCGTCGGGGTCCAGTCCGGGCTGTGCCTCGACGTGACCCAGCAGAAGACGACCAACGGCACCCCGGTCCAGATGTGGACGTGCAGCCGTCGGGCCAACCAGAGCTGGCGGACCTCGGGAGTCAGCGCAGATTGGCAGTCTCCGAGCGTCCCCGGCCTCCCACGGGTCAGCGGCTTGACCTGCAACTCGGTCACCTTCGCGTGGAACGCCTCCACCGACACCACCGGCGTGGCCTTCTACGACGTCTACCACGACGGCCAGCTGATGAGGTCGGTGAGCGGTACGACGTTGTCGGTCAGCCTGCCGGTGGTCGCCGGGGCGACGTGGGGCCTGTACGTCAACGCGCGCGACGCCGCCGGTCATGTCTCCCAGGCCAGCACGACAGTGTCGATCACCCCGCCGCCGTGTCAGGTGGACACCACGGCTCCCACCGCGCCACGATCGCTCGCGGGCTCGGCCGCCGGGACCTCGGTCAGCCTGTCCTGGACGGCGGCCACGGACAACATCGGCGTTCGGGCGTACGACGTCTATCGCGGGGGGGCCAAGGTCGGTTCGGTCCCCGGCACCACCACCCGTTTCCTCGACAGCGGCCTGGCGCCCGGGAGGGCGTACAGCTATCAGGTTGTCGCGCGGGATGCCCAGGACAACCTGTCGCCCCGCAGCAACACCGTGTCGGTGACCACCAGTGCCGCGTGCAGCACCCCGGTGTGCTCGGTGCGCCAGGTCGCCACCGACACCGACATCCCCTGGGGCCTGGTCACGCTGGCCGACGGCTCCATCCTCTACAACCGCCGCGACGCGCACGACATCGTGCACCTCAACCCGACCACCGGAGCCAAGACGACGGTGGGCACGGTGCCGAACGTGGCCAGCACCGACGGCGAGGGCGGGTTGATGGGTCTCGCCATCTCCGCGAGCTTCGCCACCGACCACTGGCTGTACATCATGCACACCTCCGCCACGGACAACCGGATCGTGCGGATCAAGGTGGAGAACGACCGGCTCGTGCCGTCCACCGAGCAGATCCTGGTCCGGGGCATCCTGCGCAACAAGTACCACAACGGCGGCCGGTTGCGGTTCGGCCCGGACGGCAAGCTCTACGCCAGCACCGGGGACGCGCAGAACGGCGACTACGCCCAGGACAAGAACAACCTCAGCGGCAAGGTGCTCCGGCTCAACCCGGACGGCACCGTCCCCGCCGACAACCCCTTCGGCAACTACGTGTGGAGCTACGGCCACCGCAACCCGCAGGGGCTGGCGTTCGACTCGAAGGGCCGGCTCTGGGAGCAGGAGTTCGGCAACAGCGTGATGGACGAGACCAACCTGATCACGAAGGGGGGCAACTACGGCTGGCCGGCGTGCGAGGGCACCAGCGGGTCGTGCGGCACCCCCGGGTTCATCGCCCCCAAGCGCACCTATCCCACCTCGGAAGCGTCCTGCTCGGGGATCACCATTGTCCGCGACGTGCTGTATGTCGCCTGCGGTCGGGGCAACCGGATGTACCGCCAGGCGATCAGCGGCGACTCCCTGATCAACCTGCAGGTCTACTTCAACGGCACCTACGGTCGGCTGCGGACCGTCGAACCGGCACCCGGGAACGGCCTGTGGTTGACCACGACCAACGCCGGCGACAAGGACAGCACGCCGAACAACAGCAACGAGAAGATCCTGCGGGTCAGCCTGGGCGGCTGACTGCCCGAGCCTGTCGGAAGGCGCCGGTAGGCTTTCGGGCATGACCGCGAGCTCGACGACCACCCGTACGGCTTCCGGTTGGGGGCTGACCACCGTGCACCGCAGCGCCGGCGTGCTGGACGCCTACTTCCCCAACCCGGTCCTCGGATCGAGCCCAGACCCGGTCCCGGCGGACCTGGACGCCGTACGGCTCGAGGACACCCTCCGCGAGGTGCACACCGAGGTCGGCTACGTCGAGATCGACCTGGACGTCCCACCGGCCAGCACCCCGGACGCCTACCTCCGGCTGCATCTGCTCAGTCACCGGCTGGTCCGGCCGCGCTCGATCAACCTGGAGGGCATCTTCGGGGCGCTGCCCAATGTGGTCTGGACCTCGGTCGGACCGTGTGCGGTGCCGGGGTTCGAGAGTGTGCGGGCCCGGCTCCGGGCCGAGCACGGCCACATCACCGTCCTCGGGGTCGACAAGTTTCCCCGGATGGTGGATTACGTGTTGCCGACGGGGGTCCGGATCGCCGATGCCGACCGGGTCCGGCTCGGGGCCCACCTGGCCGAGGGGACCACGGTCATGCACGAGGGCTACGTCAACTACAACGCCGGCACCCTGGGCACCTCGATGGTCGAGGGCCGCATCTCAGCCGGGGTGGTCGTCGGCCGGGACTCCGACGTGGGTGGTGGCGCCTCCATCATGGGCACCCTGTCCGGCGGCGGGACGCAGGTCATCTCGATCGGCGAGCGCTGCCTGCTGGGCGCCAACGCCGGGATCGGGATCGCTCTGGGCGACGACTGCGTGGTGGAGGCGGGCCTCTACGTGACCGCGGCGACCAAGGTGACCCTGCCCGACGGCAACGTGGTCAAGGCCCTCACCCTCAGCGGTGAGAGCGGCTTGCTGTTCATCCGCAACTCGGTCAGCGGGGCCATCGAGGTTCGTCAACGCGTGGGTGCCGGAGTCCAGTTGAACGCCGCCCTGCACGCCAACTGATGGCTGCGCGCACCCGGCGCCAGGTGGGTTACCTGGTCGTCGCCCTCGTCGTGCTGCTGGCCGGAGTCGGCATCGGGTCGTACGCCCTGCTGCGCAACCGGGGACTGACCACGCCCCTGGCCGGTCAGCGCTGTGTGGCGAGCACCGGCCAGCAGTCGGTGGCCGTCAGTCTCGACCAGGCTCACTTCACCTCGATCGTGGTCGGGGTGTCCGTACGCCGTGGGCTCGCCCCCCGGGCCGCATCCATCGCCATGGCCACCGTCTACCAAGAGACCGGGATCCGGAATCTCGACTACGGTGACCGGGACTCGGTCGGACTGTTCCAGCAGCGGCCGTCGCAGGGCTGGGGCACCGTGGCCCAGCTGATGGACCCCTACTACGCGACCGGCAAGTTCTACGACGCCCTGGTCAAGATCAACGGCTGGGAGACCGGTGACATCAACGACGTGGCGCAGCAGGTCCAACGCAGTGGGTATCCGCAGGCCTATCGGGACCACGAGGCCGACGCCCGGGTGCTGGCCAGCGCCCTGACCGGGCAGTCCCCCGCCGGCTTCAGCTGCCTGGAGCGGGAGAACGCGACGGGGAGCACCAAGGCCGCCGTCACCGGGTTGGAGAAGACCTTCGGTCAGCTCGACGAGCGCACCGAGGGCCAGCTGGTCACGATCCGGGCGAAGAGCAAGACCCTGGCCTGGGCGTACGCGCACTTCGCGGTGGCCAACTCGAAGCACTACGGGGTCACCGGGGTCCAGGTCGGCGCCCGAACCTGGGCGACCGACAACCTGAACCTGCCGAGCTGGACCGCGGCGGCCGACGGGACCGAGGTGCGGATCACCGTCCGCTGAGGCGCGGGTCGCCCTTCCTCAGGCCAGCAGGCGGGCGGCCGCGGCGTCGACGCGTTCGTCGGTGGCGGTCAGAGCCACCCGGACGTAGCCGGTCGCCGCCTCGCCGTAGAAGTCGCCCGGAGCGACCAGGATGCCTCGAGCGGCCAGGAAGTCGACCGACGTACGGCAGTTCTCACCCCGGGTGGCCCAGAGGTAGAGCGAGCCTTCCGAGTGCGCGATGGTGAAGCCGGCGGCTTCGAGCGCCGGACGGAGCACGGATCGGCGACGGAAGTAGCGCGCCCGCTGCTCGGCCACGTGATCCTGGTCCGCGAGCAGGTCGATCATCACCTCCTGGACCGGCCGGGGAACGATCATGCCGGCGTGCTTTCGGACCGCCAGCAGATCGGTGACCAGCCTGTTATCACCGGCCACGAAACCGGCCCGGTAGCCGGCCAGGTTGGACCGCTTGGACAGCGAGTGGAGCGCCAGCAGACCGTCCAGACTCCCGGCGTTCACCTCGGGATGCAGCACCGACCTGGGCTCCCCCTCCCAGCCGAACTCGGCATAGCATTCGTCCGAGGCCAGCACCGCACCCCGCTCGCGGGCCCAGCGGACCCGGGCAGCGAGGGTCTCCGGGGGCAGGATCTCCCCGGTGGGGTTGGCCGGGGAATTGATCCAGACCAGGGCCGGGCGGACGTCACCCAACTCCGCCAGCTCATCGCAGGCCACGGCGTGGCAGCCCGCGATCGTCGCCCCGACCAGATAGGTCGGGTAGGCCATCTCGGGATAGACCACCAGATCGTCGGGTCCCAGACCCAGCAAGGTCGGCAGCCAGGCCACCAGCTCCTTGGTCCCGATCACCGGCAGGGTGTCCTCCGACTGCAGACCGTCAGCGCCCCAGCGGCGGGTGAGGTAGGCCGCGATGGCCTTCCGCAAGGCGGGCGTGCCCGAGGTCATCGGGTAACCCGGGCTGTTGGCCGCCCGGATCAGCGCCTCGACCGCGATCCTCGGCGTCGGGTCCACCGGGGTCCCCACCGAAAGGTCGACGATACCGTCCGGGTGCGCCTGGGCGGCGGCTCTCGCGTCCGTCAGGGTGTCCCAGGGAAAGTCCGGCAACCCGGCGGCAAGTCCCTGTGCAGGTCTCACTCCGGGCCCTTCGACAGGCTCAGGGAGCGTCTCGACGGGTTCAGGGAGCGTTTCGACGGGTTCAGGGAGCGTGCCGGTCACTCCTCGTGCTCTTGGGGCGGCAACGCCTCGATCAGGGGGTGATCCTTCTCGATCACGCCGAGCTTGGCCGCGCCACCCGGGGAGCCCAGGTCGGAGAAGAACTCCACGTTGGCGTTGTAGTAGTCCTTCCACTCATCGGGGGTGTCGTCCTCGTAGAAGATGGCCTCGACCGGGCAGACGGGCTCGCAGGCGCCACAGTCGACGCACTCGTCCGGGTGGATGTACAGCATCCGGTTGCCCTCGTAGATGCAGTCGACCGGACACTCTTCGACACACGCCCGGTCCTTCAGGTCCACACACGGCTGCGCAATGACGTACGTCACGGGGGTCTCTCCTTGATTCCGGGTGCCTGAGTCAGGTCGCGGGAGGAACCGTGTTCCGCCCGATGCGAGGCACCGATGACAACCACCCTAGTATCGCGCCTTCGAAGGTTTGCTGATCACCAAGGCCACCCAACGGAAGGGATGTCGCGATGGTTGCCGGACCCGCCCCCCTCGGTGCCGCGGCCCTCGGTGAGCGCTGGGTCGTACGGCACCGGTTGGCCGACGGTTCCGCCACCGACGCCGTGGGGTGGATCGAAGAGCTCGGACCCGAGCGGATCGAGCTGTCCGGGGTCGACGGGGCGACCCAGCAGGTCTCCCCGGCAGCGGTGATCCTGGCCCGCCGGGCCCCGGCCGCCCTCGGTGGTCCGGACCCCCGCCGGGTGCCCGCCGCGGAGCTGCAGCAGCGGAGCCTGCCGGGCTGGCTGGCCCGGCACGAACCCCTCGGCGAGTGGACCCTGCGGGCCGGCGACGGCTTCACCGGCCGGGCCAACTCCTGCCTGGCCGTCGGGGACCCCGGGGTGGGGGTGGATGAGGCGGCGCTACGGATCATCGCCCATGCGGGGACGCACGGCATCGCCCCGATGGCCCAGGTCATCACGGGATCCGAACCTGAGCTGGCCCTGCGGGCCCGGGGCTGGACGACGACGTACGAAGCGACCGACGTGCTCGTGGTCCGGTTGACCGAGCTGCTCGAGGACCGACCGCAGAGCGCGACGATCGAGGTCAGCGAGACCCTGCACGACTCCTGGCGTACGGCCTATCAGCTGAGTCGGCCCAACCAGGCCGACCCGGCGGTGCTGGAGCTGATCCTCGACGGCCATCCGCCGCGGGCCTTCGCCAGCCGGACCGGCTCAACCCAACCCAGCTCAACCCAACCCGGCTCAACCCCACCCAGCTCAACCCCACCCAGCTCGGGCCAACCCCCGGACGGGGCGCCGGCCGTGAGCATCGGTCGCGGCCATCTCAGCGGGGACTGGCTCGGGCTGGCGGCGATCTGGACCGACCCTGAGCATCGCCGCACCGGCCTGGCCACCGCCGTACTCATCGCGCTGGGCCACTGGGGGGCACGACGGGGGGCGCGCTACGCCTACCTGCAGGTCGCCGTGGCCAACCGGCCCGCCCACCAGGCGAACGAGAGGCTGGGCTTCGTCCGACACCACGCCTACGGCTACCTCAGGCCGCCCGACTGAGTAGCGCTGCGGCGACGTCAGGTGCAGGTGACCTGGTCTGTCGGGGCGTAGCGCCAGCTGTAGCTCTCCCGCTTCACGACCTCACCGCCGCGGTAGAACAGCCGCTGGTAGGCGGCGTCGAAGCCTTGGACCGGGCTCGTCGGCTCACAGTCAGGGGAACTGTCGTCGAGGCTGCGGCCGGTGGTGAAGTTGGACTTCACCGTCTCGGTGGCGGTGACCCGGTCGTAGGTCTTGGTGGACCACATCTTGACCG
>JAABUN010002662.1_pt1 | contig 30691 bp, 33 predicted proteins | sample 5559311 | NCBI WGS metagenome assembly JAABUN01 (sample SAMN10711877, study PRJNA513370) | rock metagenome | isolation source: Antarctica rocks | place: Antarctica: Victoria Land, Siegfried Peak sud | reverse complement strand
AGCAGGTGTTCCATCCGCGCCCACTGGTCGTCGCGCAACCCATACCGCCGTGTCATCGCCTCCCCCTTAACCGTCGCGCCGCCCGCCCGCCCCTCCTACCCTACCACAACTGAGGACACGCCCTAGGACCGCGCGCACCATACACCCGCTGGCGTGAGGCGTCAAGACGCAGACTGTTCAGACCATGTGTCGAGGCGGGGGTTCCGTCAGCGATGCCCCAGCGACCTCGGCGGACTGGAACTTGCGTGTGGGGGCAGGGGAGGAGGAGCGTACTCGGTGCCACGTATCTGCCCTGACATCGCGCGCTCCGGCCTGATCCGAACGCATCGCGTTGGCTCTCCCTCGCGCCGCCCGCTCGGCATCAAACGACGAACACTTGCACAGGAAAGTATTGACAATGCTTGTTCATCTCCCTACAATCTGCGGTGTGATAGAATGACCATTCGCTCTTGCGAAAGAACGCAGTCGCGAGAAGGGGAGGCTCATGCATGGAGGAGTCGATAATGAGAAGGACAGCCATGCCAGCGCGTTGCGTGCGCGCGGCGAACGGCTGACGCCACAGCGCCTGTTGGTGCTGGAAATGATCCGCGACACCGACGGTCACCACACCGCCGAGGCGATCTACGGGCGGGTCCGGGAACGCTATCGTTACGTCAACCTCGCCACTATCTATCGCTCGCTGGACTGGTTGAAGCGGGTGGGTCTGGTCAGCGAGACCGATCTCGGGGGCGGGCAGATCGAGTACGAATATCTCCACGAAGCGCGGCATCACCACCTGATCTGCCTGCATTGCGGCGGTAAAACCGCCTTTAGCGACGATCTGGTCGCGCCGCTAACCGAGGCATTGCGCGAGCGACACGGCTTCGCGGCCCGGATCGACCATCTGGCGGTTTTCGGCACCTGTCGCCAATGCTTGGACGCCGCGCCATCCCCAAGCGGGTCGTGAACGCGGCCACCACAACCCGTCAGCCCCCATCAGCATCGCACCGGACAACAGAGGGGTGCCGATCCTGTTGGCGACACTCGGCGACACACTGATTCGCTGGACGAACGAGGAGTAATGCACCGTGGCTGACGGAGGAATCATCGCACTGGCGGGTCTGGGCATCGCCCTCGGCCTACGTCATGGCATCGACTGGGATCACATCGCGGCGATCACGGACATCACGAGTTCCGTTGTCGGCACGGAGGAGGCCGTGGCGCGGGATGAGCGGGTGCCGCTCACCGCGTCGAGCATGTCGCTGGCGACCGGCGGTGGCGGCGCGACGATGCTCGCGAGCACCGCCAACACCGCGACCCTGGCCGGCCCGGCCTTCAGCGCTCCGGTCCAGGACGCGCAGGTACGGCGGCGGCGCGAGGTGCGGCGGGGCTTGTTCCTCGCCACGATGTACGCGCTGGGTCATGCTACCCTGGTGGTCGCGCTCGGGTTCTTCGCGATCTGGCTCGGCGCGGTGCTGCCGGACTGGCTCGACCCGATCATGGAGCGCATCGTCGGGGTGACGCTGCTCCTGCTCGGCGGGTGGATCATCTACTCCCTCCTCCGTTACGGGCGCGACTTCCGGCTGCAGAGCCGCTGGATGGTGGTTTTCACCCTCGTTCGGCGGGGCTGGAGCTGGCTCAAGAGCAAGCTGACCGGCGAACGCATCGAACACACGCACGATATCGCCAATTACGGGCCGAAGACCGCCTACGGGATCGGCATGATCCACGGGGTCGGTGCGGAGACCGGCTCGCAGGCGATCCTGCTCGCCGCAGCCGCCGGGGCGACAACGCGGGCGACCGGCTCGCTCCTGCTGCTGTTCTTCACCATCGGCCTGCTCGTGTCGAACTCCCTGGTGGCGGTGTTCTCTGCGACGGGATTCGTCTCGGCGAGCGCGAAGCGCACCCTCTTCGTGGTGGTCGGCGTCTTCGCGGCGATCTTCAGCCTGGTCGTCGGCTATATGTTCGTGACCGGCCAGGGGACGGCGCTGCCGGACTTCCAGGGCATACTCAACCGCATTTTCGGCGGGATACCGGGGACCGAGTAAGGCCGCGTGTCGCCGCAGGGCGCGCGTTCTCATCGCGGCAATATCGCGGTGCCGGTGCCGTTATACCCGGTCAGAGCGCGACCGCAGATTCGGAGGGTCCGGTGACGGGTAGCGCGCCGACCATCTCCATCGTCACCCCCACGCACAATCGCTGCGCCACATTCCTCCCGTTGGCGATCGCCAGCGTGCGGGCCTTGCGCCTTGCCTGCCCCTGGGAACACGTCATCGTGGACGACGGCTCGGACGATGACACCGCCGCCTACCTGGCCGACCTCGCGGCGCACGATCCGCGCGTGGTCCCGGTGCGCCACGAACAGCCGCGCGGGGTCGCGGCGGCGCGGAATAGCGCGGCGGCGGCGGCGCGCGGCGCGTACTTGGTGGATCTGGATGACGACGATCTGCTCACGGTCGATGGTGTCGCCCAGCGCTACGCCTACATGGTGGCCCACCCGCAATACTGGGCGGCGCACGCCAACGCCGCCAAGATCGATGAGGCGGGGCGCTACCTGATCGGCGAGGATGTACGCAACTTCCTCTGCGCGGACCGCGCGAGTTGCACGCGCCATTTCTACGACAGCACGATGATCCCCAACGCCAGCACCGCCATCTACCGCCGCCAGGCGCTGCTCGATCTCGGCGGCTGGGACGAGTCGCTGCGCTGCTGCGAGGACTACGATCTCTGGCTCCGCTCGCTCGAACGCTATGGCCCGCCCGGCTTCGTCGATGCGCTCGTCGCCCTGTATCGCAAGAAGGAGCGGGGGCTGGGGAGCGACAGCATCCGCTCGGGGGTCCACGAACGCAACCAGCGACTGCTCAAGGCCCGCTGGGCGCATCTGCTCACCGCATCTGTTCACCAATAAAGGCCACGCCCGCGACGAGGTGGGGGAAACGAGGTGGCACTACGATGATCGGCGACGACACCGGGCCGCCGCGAGGGGGGAGGCGAGGATGAGCGCGGACGGAGTCGCGACGGCGCAGCCGTTCACCATCACCAATCGCCACGGTCGGCGCATCGTCGGGCTGCTCGACGCGCCACCGGGCGACGGGCCGGTCGCCCGAACGCTGGTCCTCTGCCACGGCTATGGCGGCGACAAGGACGGTCGCTATCTCCGCCAGATCGCCGCGACACTCCTCGCCGTCGGCATCGCGACCGTGCGCTTCGACTTCACCAACGGCGCGGGCGCGAGCGACGGCGACCTCAGCGGGGCCTCGGTCGCGGGGTACGCGGACGATCTCGACGATCTGCTCGACTTCGTGCGACGGCAGCCGCGCCTGCGCGAGGGTGCGGTCGCTATCGGCGGGCATAGCTACGCCGGGATGGTCGTCATCGTCGTCGCGGCGCGGCGCACGGACATCGCCGCCGTCTTCTTCCTCGCGGCGGTCTTCGACCGGACCGCCGAGTTCGACATGGCGGCACTGGCGTGCGAGGTCGCCGCACCGATCGCGATCATCATGGCCGGCGCGGATCGCGAGATCGCCGCGACGCAGGCCGACGCCCTGGCCCTGGCGGCCGGGGATCGGGTCGCCGTGCGCTTGACTATTCCCGGTGCCGACCACAACTTCACCGCGCCCGGCAGCGCGCTCGCGCTCGCCGAGGCGATCCGCGAACGGCTCACCGCCTCGTCGCCAACCTCGGGGAGCGCCTGAGCGCCGCGCGGTGGAAGGGGTCTTGCGGGGACACGGACATTGGCCGACCCGCCGCGCGGTGGGACGGCACACGGACGGCACGAAGACGGCAGGGCGCGAACACGGCGGAGCGCTTCGCACGCGAGGGGGAACGATGACCACGCATCACGGCCCGCTGATCCTCTTCGGCTCGGGCGAGACCGCGCGACATGGCCGCCAGGTCCAGGAGGAAGTGCTGCGGCAATGGTCCGCCCCGGTGAAGGTGGCGATCCTCGTCACGCCCTCCGGCTTCCAGCCTAACGCCGATTTCGTGGTGGAGAAGCTGCGCTCGTTCGTCGAGCGCAGCCTGCAGAACTACAAACCCCAGATCACCCTGATCCAGGCCAACCGCAAGGGCGGTCCCGGCGACCCCGACGATCCGGATGTCTACGCCCCGCTCCGCGACGCCGATTACATCCTCGCCGGCCCGGGGAGTCCCACCTACACCGCGCGCCAGTTGGCGGGCACGGGCACCTGGGACCTTATCCGCACGCGCTGGAGCGAGGGCGCGGCCCTGGCCTTCTCCAGCGCGGCGGCACTCGCCCTCAGCGCCCATGTCCTGCCGGTCTACGAGATTTACAAGGCGGGCGACGATCTCCACTGGCAACCGGGACTCGACCTGCTCGCCCACGCCGGGCTCGAGCTGGCGATCATGCCGCACTGGAACAACGCCGAGGGCGGGGCGAATCTCGACACGAGCCGCTGCTTCATGGGCGTCGAGCGGTTCGCGCGGTTGCGCGGCCTCCTGCCGCCCAGCGCCACGATCCTCGGGATCGAGGAACACACCAGTTGTATCATCGACGTGAATCGCAACACCCTCGCCGTGCGCGGTCAGGGCCGACTGACGATCATCCGCGACGGCGTCGAGCAGACCCACGACCAGGGCGCGGAACTCGACCTGGCCCTGCTCGGCGAGGCGGTGCGCGAGCCACACCCGGCGCTCGCGTGAGTCGTGCCGGGGCGGGCGACGCCGCCGGGCCGTTGCGCGTCCTGTTCGTCGCCCCGTACTACAAGCCGAACTGGGGCGGGATCGAGCGCGTGATCGATCTCCTCAGCGCCGAGTTGCGCGCCGCCGGGCACGCGACCGGCATCCTGGCCACCCGCTACACCTTCCCGCGCCGCCATCTGCCCGGCCTCGCCGCGCGCGAGACGATCGACGGCGGCATGGCCTACTATCGCGTTCCCTCCTGGCCCCATCGCGCGCCGCCATTCTTCTCGGTGCCCCTCGTCTGGTTCCCGCCGCGCGCCTTCGCGGCGGTGCTGGACGAGTTCCAGCCCGACGTGATCCACTGGGTGGGCGATGGCTGGTTCTGGGGCCACTGCTGGACCTGGTGGTACGGGCGGCGGCGGGCGGCGATCGTCTTCACCCCTTCGTTCCACCGGCTGATCCCGGCCTACCGCTGGCTCCAGCCGCTGAATATGCTGCTCTGTCGCGCCGCCGATCGGATCACCGTCCTCTCCGGCCTCGAGCGCGCGGCGGTGTCGCGCACCTATCTGGCACCGCGCGCGCGGCTGACGACGATCGGCTGGGGGATCGCCGCGCCGCCCCCCGATGGCGACCGCCCGCGCGACTGGCAACCCGACCGGCTCACCGTTCTTTGCGTCGGGCGACTCGGCCCGCACAAGGGGCAGGAGTGGACCCTCGATCGCCTCCTGGCCGCGCGCGCGCGCCTGCCGCGCGAGGTCGCTGCGGGACTCCGCCTCGTCCTCGTTGGCCGGGACGAGGGGGGCGAGGCCGACTTGCGCGCGCGCATCGCCCGCGAACGACTCGACGATCTGGTCGTGCTCACCGGCGAGGTGGACGACGCGGAACTCCTGCGCTGGTACGGCCACGCCGACCTCTTCGTCCTCTTCTCCCACTACGAGGCGTTCGGGCTCGCCCTCCTCGAAGCGCTGGCCCACGGGCTCCCCGCCGTCACTCATGCCGTCGGCGCGACCGCCGAGGTCGCGCCGGATGGGCGGGGGGCGATCGTCGTCCCCCCATTCGACGCCGAGGCGGCGGAGGATGCCCTGGTGGCGCTGCTCGCCAACGGACCAGCCCGCGCCGCCCTGGGCCGCGCCGGGCGAGCCTTCGCCGCGCGCTACGCCTGGCCGAGCGTGATGGAACGTTTCGTCGCCACCTATCGCGCGGCGCTCGCGCGCCGCGACCGGCGCACTCGCACGTCGGTCGCCGCTGCCTCGCGGGGGCGCGCATGATCGCTCGGCACGACACCCCGCCCCCGCTCGTCCGTCGCCGGGACTTGCACCGCCGCCACGTCGCGTCAGGCTTCGACCGGGCCGTCGAGCATATCCACAACGATGGTGCTCCAACTGTGGTCGCGCGAGCCGAAGCCTTCGCCGGTATACGGGTGATAGTACTCGCGGAAGCCGGAACGCTCGACCAGCGCGCAGGTCGTATCGACCAAATGCTGGCGCAGGTCCTCGATCCCGTGCGCGCGCAGCCCCTCGCCGATCAGCCAATTACTGTTGATCCAGCTCGGGCCGCGCCAGATGAACCCGCGCGCATCGCCCGGCATGAACGACGGCTCTCGCGCGGCGACCGAGGGGACCGGATACGGCAGCGCGAACGACGCGGGGTCGCGCAGGTGCGCCACCAGCCGCTCGACGATCGGGCGTGGGAGGCTTGGCAAGGCGAGTGGGGCGAGCGAGGCGATGGTCAGCACGCGCAGCGGGCGCTCCTCCTTGCCCGCGAGGTCGAAGAAGGCCCCCGCGTCGTCGTCCCAGCACTTGGCGATCAGCGCCTCCTGGGCGCGCGCCGCGCGGTCGGCGAACTCGCGCGCCACGCCCTCGTCGGTGGTGAGGCGCGCGATCGCCTGCATCCCCAGGATGTGGAAAACGTTGGTCAGCACCTCCTCGACGTTGAAGAGGTCGAGGTCGAGGATCGCGCGGTCGTCGAGGCGCAGCGGCGCGTAGCGCGCGTAGAGTCGCGCGATCCAGCGCACCAGATCGTCGTTGTCGCGCGGCGAGTCCATCAGCGGGTCGAACTTCGGCGAGGCGTCGATCCCCGACTCGTCGGGCTGGATGATCGCGATCAACCCGTCGCCGTCCGGGTCGCGGATATCCGCGAGCCAGCGGTGGAACGCGATGGCGGGCGGCAGGCAGCGCGCCAGGAATGCCGCGTCGCCGGTCGCGCGGTAGACGCGCTCGATCGCGACAGCCAGCACCGGCGGCTGGATCGAGGTGCTGGTATAGCGCTCGCCGAAATCCTCCGACTGCCTGGCCGCCGCCTCGGGGTGGCGATCTTTCTCCCAGAGGATCTGATGGGGGATGAAGCCGTCCGGTTGCGCACCGTGCAGGAGGGTCAGCAATTCCTCGCGCGCCCAATCGGGATTGATGTGGGTCAGGGCGATGGCGTGGAAGCACGAATCCCAGAACCACTGGAACGGGTACGAGCCCGGCGACGGCACGACGTAGGCGTAGTCCCGGTCGTTCCAGGCGGCGTGGCCGGTGCGGCGATTGCGCGTCAGGATACGCGCGGCCTCGCTGCGGACGAAAGCGGCGGTGGCGGGGGTTGGCATCGGCTTCCTCCTCGACGCGGGCGGGGCAACATCTGCCCCGTGCCTCGCAGGATACGGCATACTGTGACGATGTGCGATCCGTCGGGTCGGCGGCGCGACGAGGTGGGGACGGGGTGACCTTTCCTTGCCGCTGCGGCGGCGACCCTCCCCGATGCGGGGAGGGTGGGGACGGGTCCGGCTAACCGCGTAGGCGCTCGTGAGACGCGGCATTTCGGGTGGAATCAGGGAGGCGACTGATGGGGGCGCTGGTACTCGCCGGATCGGGCGAGTTTTTGCCGATCATGCGCGCGGTGGACGAGGTGGTCCTGCGCCATACGCCTGGGCGACCGCCGCGCGTGGTGATCGTCCCGACCGCCTCCGGCCTGGAAGGGGCCGTGCCGCTCGACTGGATCGCGCGCGGTGTCGCGCACTTCGCCGCCCTCGGCTGCGCGGCGTTCGGCGTGCCGATCCTCGAGCGCGAGGGTGCCGACGACCCGGCGCACGCGGCGGCCCTCGCCGGGGCCGACCTGATCTACCTGTCGGGCGGTAATCCGCGCCATCTGATCGACACGCTGCGCGACAGCGTCGCCTGGACCGCGATCCGCGCCGCCTACGACGGGGGCGCGACCCTCGCGGGCAGCAGCGCGGGCGCGATGGCCCTGGCCGAACTGGTCGTCGCCCCGCGCGCGCCCGAACCGACCTGGCAACCCGCGCTCGGACTCCTCCCCGGCATCGGTATCCTGCCCCATTTCGATCGCTTCGGCGGCGCGCGCACCGCCCCGCTGATCGCCGCCGCGCCGCCGCACCTAACGATCCTCGGCATCGACGAAGACACGATCGTCCTCGTCGCGGCGGGGGTCGCGAGCGTCCTCGGCGCGCGCGCCGTGACCCTGCTACGAGGCGGCGAGGCGACAGTATTTCGCGCGGGCGAGCAGCTCCCGCACGGGGTGTTGCGGTCGCCGGGCACGACCGACCCGGAGTGAATCGGCCCCGAACCCGCGTGCTGGGCGTGGGTGTGGGGACAGTGTATCCACCGCGCCACGGTTGTGCTGGCTCGCGCGGTCATCAGGTAACGGTCCAGCGTCAGGGGATACGTGTTCGAGGTGTGTTTCATCGTGCGAACACATGGCAGGGCGGGAACCCGGTTACCGGGCGGGGCGCGAAACCCACAACGCATCGCGGACAGGCGCTTCGTACCACGCGGGTTGCCATCCCCACCATGATGCGCCGGTACGCACGCCACGCTAAACGGCGGGTCAGCCGTGTGATAGCATGATATCAACACGATGCCTGTAAGGGTGATGTCCATGGCGCAGGTGGTGGTGCGGAACCTCGAGGCGGACGTCAAAGCGCGCCCGCAGGAGCGCGCGGCGCGGCATGGGCGCAGCATGGAAGAGGAGATCCGGGACATCCTGCGTGACGCCGTCAAGGGCGACGGGGCGGAGCCACCCCCGCTGGGGACGGAGATCGCGCGCCTGTTTCGCGGGATCGGCCCGACGTCAGCAATTCCCGAGCAGCGCGGCACGCCCGCGCGACCAGCCCGACTCGACGGGTGATCATCCTCGATACCAACGTACTCTCCGCGTTGATGCAGACCGTCCCGAGCCGACGGTCATCGCCTGGCTCGACCGGCAGTCGGTGCAGTCGATCTGGACGACGGCCATCACGATCTTCGAGATCCAGATGGGGCTGGCGCTCCTGCCAGCGGGGAGGCGGCGCGAACGGCTCGAAGCCGCGTTCGCGCAGGCGATAGCCGACGCCCTGGTACAGCGGGTCTTGCCGTTCGACGAGGCCGCCGCGCGGCTCGCCGGGATGATCGGCGCGCGGCAGCAGCAACTCGGCCTCAACATGGACCTACGCGACATCCAGATCACCGGAATCGCCCTCGCGCGTCGGGCGACGGTCGCCACGCGCAATCTGTGGCACTTCGCCGATCTCGGCGTCCGCGTGCTCGACCCTTGGACCGACGGCGCATAATGGGTTCGACCTCGGGCCGCGCCGCAGGCACGCGACCGGGTGGACGGTGGTGCTGTCGATCAGGGTAGGGACGCTTCCCGCGACAGCGATATGGCCCTCGAAACGGCACATCTCACGGAGTTTCCGCAGGCTTCCCCAGGTATTATCGCGAGTTGCGGCGTATTTCGCTGGACTTTTCGGCGAGTTTTGCTATACTTCGCTCGGTCGTGGCGTCAACCGTGTCACCTCGATCAGATGAGTCAACCAGAAACGCCGAAATCACGCGGGCCGCTAGCTCAATTGGCAGAGCAGCTGACTCTTAATCAGCGGGTTCACAGTTCAAGTCTGTGGCGGCTCACCGCAAAAGTCCGGTACTGGCGATGAAAACGAAGGCCCGGAGCGATATCGCTCCGGGCCTTCGTCACCCTGTACGTTGCGCGGTGCGTTACCGCCTTCAACTCGTCTCCTGCCACCGGGCGGTGCGACAGATGTTCATGATCGTCGCCGGGTGGGCGACGGCGTGATGCCGCGCCCGATTCGACCGACGCGCCCGCCCGGTGCGGTTAACCCTGCTTCGGGGCGCTCGGCGGGAGGTGGGTCCGCCCGGCCTGTGAGCTGCCATGGACGCTGAGGATCGTGCCGGTGATCCACGCGGCCTGCTCGGAGCAGGGGGGCTCGTCCCCTCGGGGACCGGCGGTTGCAGCACCTCGTCCATGATCAGGCCCGGTGCGACGGCGTTCACGCGGATGCCGCGCGGGCCGAGTTCGATCGCCAGCACCTGCGTCAGCATCTCCAAGGCGGCCTTCGAGCAATGTGCGGGCGACCTTCGTGGTCGCCCGCTTGTCGCGGTGTGGCGGGCGGGGGCAGCGGGCACGTATTCCCCCGCGCCCACGCCGGTGGTACCATCGAGTACGGACCCGCGAGCAGGCCGCGAGGAGGCCACGATGGCGCGGCACCCGACCCCCGCCCCCGCCTGCGACCGACGAGCGACGAGGGCGTCCATGCGGGGTCGCGCCTATGGAATCGGCGGGGGCGGGCGCAACCGCGCCCCCGCGCGAGGGCCGTGAGTCGCTGCCGCCGACACCGGCGGCGTGGTACCCTGCCTGTACACCCAGCGTGTCCACCCGGCGCAGCTATCCCGCGAAGGAGGATCACCATGGCATCGCAACACCCCCTCCCCCAGGTGCAACGGAGCCGCGCACTGGCGCGCGGCCGACGCGGTGGTCTTCCGAGCACGCGGGATCGCGCCCCAGCGCCCTCCCGCTTCCGCTGGCGATCGCCGTCGCGTTGCTCGCGCCCATGCTCTTCCTCGGCGTCGTCTTGTTCATGCCACAGCCCGCGCGCGGTGCCGCCCCCGACTTCATCGTGGACAGCCTCCTCGACGAGCCCGATGCGGCTATCTTCGACGGGGTGTGCCGATCCGCGCCATCCGGGAAATGCACGCTGCGCGCGGCGACGCAGCAAGCGGAGTTAAGCGCCACGGCCACCATCGGCCTGCCTGCGGGGACGTATGTCCTGACACGCGGGCAGATCGACATCAAGGTCGCGATCACGATCGAAGGCGCGGGCGCGGCGTCCACGATCATCGACGGCAACGGGAGCGACCCGGCCTGCTACCCCGCGACCGCGCGCTCCTGCCGGATCTTCGACATGAAGATCGGCTCCAGTCTGACCGCCTCGGGGCTGACCGTCCGCAATGGCAAGGCCGGGCTCGGCGAGTTAAGCCACTTCCACGGCGGCGCGATCCACAATCACGGGAGCCTTGTTCTGAAGAACGTGGTCGTGCGCGACAGCATCGTCCCCGAGCCCGGTTGGGGCGGCGGCGGCATCACCAATGCCAACGGGGCGAGCGCGGACCTGGAAAATGTCACGATCAGCGGCAATCGGGCGAAGGTCAACGGCGGCGGCATCGAGAATCTGGGCGGTCTCAGCGTGCGCGTCTCGACGATCAGCGGCAACAGCGCCGAGGCGAAGGGTGGGGGCATCTGGCACAACTCCACCGCCTTCTCCGCCATCCGCTACGTCACGATCGCGGGGAACGTCGCGCCGGTCGGCGGTGGTGGGGGCATCAACCGCGGCGGCGGGGTCGCCCTCAACGTGACCGACACGATCGTGTCGGGCAATCTCGCCGCGAATTGCGTCGGCGTCCTGGCCTCCCTCGGGTACAACCTGTCGAGCGACCCCTCCTGCGCCTTCACCGACCCGACCGACAAGAACAGCACCGATCCCAAGCTCGGCCCGCTGCAGGACAACGGCGGCGGGCTGCCTACCCACCGGCCCGGCCCGACCAGCCCCGCGATCGACGCGCGCACTGCGGGCTGCGGCGGCACCGACCAGCGCGGCGTCGCCCGCCCGCAGGGGGCGGGTTGCGACAGCGGGGCGGTCGAACTCAAGGTCTTCACGCTCAGCTTGGCCCCGGGCGGGGGCGCTGCGACCGGGGGGGGGGCGTTCCGCGAGGAGGCGGTGGCCTCGCTCCAGGCCGCGCCGACCGCCGCGCAGGTCTTCACCGGCTGGACGATCGACGGCACCTTCCAGGGCTGGGCGAACCCGCTGACCATCACCATGAATGCCAACCATAGCGTCGTCGCCGCGTTCGCCCCGCGCCAGACGTTCGGGGATGCCACGCCGAGCCTCACCGGCTCGACCGAGGCGATCGCCCAGCTGGCGGCGCGCGGGATCATCAAGGGCTGCGACCCTGCGGCGGCCCTGTTCTGCCCGACCGACCCGACGCTGCGGGCGCAGATGGCCGCGCTGATCGTGCGCGCGCTGGGCTGGGGGGGCGAGACGCCCACCAACCCCTTCACCGACCGCGACGGCGTGGACGACGAGCTCTGGCAGGCGATCGCCATCCTCGCCGACCACGGCGTCGCCAAGGGCTACGGCGGGGGGCAGTACGGGACGACCGACCCGGTGCTGAACGCGCAGGTGATCTCGTTCATCACCCGCGCGATGGTCAACAAGGGCCACTGGTCGTTCCAGCCGGATAACGGCACGCTCTACCCGAATGTGCCGCCCGGCTCGGGGCACCGGCAGGACTTGGCGACGTACGTGCATTACGCCGGAGTGGTGCGCGGCACCGCTGGCGCGACCGCGCCTTTCGACGGCTGGGACCAGGCCAGCAGCCGGGCGTATTTCGCCTTCGCGCTGTGGCAGGCCCTGGACAGCTATTTCTCGGTGGATCGCGTGCCATAGGTCGCTGCTCCCGCATACCGTCCCCGTCGCGCGACCGAACGTCCCGTTCGACCGGCACCCCTGGGACGGTATGCGGGAGCGGAGCGGCGTTGCGCACACCGGCGCTTGCGTCCCCTGCCCGAAAGGAGCGGGCATGGCCGCCCAATTCCACCCCGACGACGATACCCCGCGCGATCAGCACCAGGGCGCAGCGGGGCGCGGGAGTGCCGTGAACGCCGCGCCGACGGCCAGCGCGCTACTTCGTCCCCGCCCCATGGAGGTAGCGGTCCAGGAACACGTTGCGGAACTTCCCAGCCGGGTCGTACCGACCCGCGAGCGCCCGGAAATCCGCTAGCTGCGGGTACAGCGCGGCCAGCCGCTCCGGCGCGAGGGTGAACAGCTTGCCCCAATGCGGGCGGGCGTCGAACGGCGCGAGCGCCTCCTCGATCAGCGGGAGTAGCGCCCGGACGGCGGGCCAATCCGGGTGCCAGGTGCAGTGGAGTCCGACGCTCTCCCGCCCGTGGCACGGGCTCAACCAGCAGTCGTCGGCGGCGACGGTGCGGATCTCGGACAGGACCAGCGCCGGGGCGAGGCGATCGCCGAGGGCCGCGAACGCGCGCACGGCGGCGGCGGCGTGGCGACGCGGGACGAAGAACTCGCTCTGCAACTCCGCCCCGGTGTCCGGGATCGCCCCCGCACGGAAATGGGGCAGCCGCTCGTGCCACGGGCCGGGCACCCCCGACTGCGCGGTCACCCCCTCCCCGGCAGCCTGCGCGCCGAGGGTGCGCCCCCCAGGGGCCGGACGCGCCCCGAAATAGTCCGCGCCCGCCTCGGGCTCCGCGTCGGCATCGACGCGCCGCTTCACCCAGGCCATCGCGACCCGCTCACCGCGCCAGTCGGTGAAGAGGCTGACGCTGTAGGCACCCCCCATGATCGCGTCGAAATCGGCCACCAGCCGCGCCATGGGCAGATCCTCGTACACCGTCTGGCGGATCTGGAACGCCGGGATGAGGTCCAACGTCAGCCGCACGACCACCCCGAGCGCGCCAAGCCCGACGAGCGCGCAGCGGAACGTGTCGCCATCCCGCTCCCGCGTCAGGGTGACCAGCTCCCCGTCGGCGGTGACCAACTCCAGCGCGGCCACGGCGGCGGCCAGGATCCTGTTGCGATCGCCCGAGCCGTGGGTCGCGGTCGCGCAGGCGCCGGCGACGGTGATCTGCGACAGCGAGGCCAGATTGGGCAGCGCGAGGCCGACGCGGGCCAGCGCCGGACACAACGCCGCATACCTGACCCCGCCCTCGATCGTCGCGGTGCGGCGTTCGGTATCGATGTCGAGCACCCGGTCGAGGCGGTCGAGGACGAGGTGTGCGCCCGGCGTGGCCGCGACCGCGCTGAAGGAGTGGCGCGCGCCGACCGCCCTGACACGCGGCGCGGCGGCGACCAGCCGCTGCACCTCGGCGACCGACGCCGGGTGGTGGACCGCGACCGCGCCGTAGTCCTGATTGCCCGCCCAGTTCCGCCGCTCATCGATCACGATCATCCCCGGCCCTTCCCTTTCTGCACGGTCAGCTTGCGCGTCGGCATGCGACGGCACACCCGCCCGCGACGCGGCATCCGTGCCCGTCACGCCAGTATACGGTCTCGCGGCGGGGCGGGGGGCGCGCGCTATCGTCCCGCGCATCCGTGCAATCGCCGTTCCGCGCCGGATCGCGCCCGCCCACGCCTATCCCGGGCGGACCGAGCGTCGGCGGCATCAGCCGCCGCCCTCCGGCGCGAGCCGGGCCGCGAGCCAAGCGAAGGCCGCCGCCTGCATCGGTCGGTCGAAGGTGTGCGGACCCGGATAGAACTGCCCCTCGTAGGCCCCCGGCGCACCGGCGTCGCGGTAGCGCGCGGCGAGGCGTTCGTGCGCCGCCCGCATCCCCTCCACCGTGAACAGCGCGTCGTCGAGGTCATATTGCACGAGCAGCGGGGCCGGGGCGGCGGCGGCGGCCAGGTCGGGCCAGTCGCCGTGACGCGCCCAGCCGTGCGGGAAGAACATCCACGTATGCCCGCCCACGTTGTGGTCGAGCAGGTGCGCGTAGGTGCTCATCAGCCCGACGATCACCGTCGCGGCGAGCGGCGTGCCGCTCGCCCCCAGGAGCGCCGCGCGGTTGCCGCCGCCCGAGAGCCCGAGCGCACCGACCCGGTCGGGCAGGACATCCGGGCGGGCGCGCAGGTAATTGGCCGCGACCCGGTCCTCGTAGGCGACCACCCCGGCGAGCGTCGTCCCCAGCAGGGCGCAGTATTTCTCGATCCAGTGTTCGTGATGCCCGGCGGCGGCGTTATAGGCGGCGGTCGCCTCCGAGGTGTCGTCGGTTGGGGCCCAGAGCACCCGCGAGGCGGCCACGAGCGCGCGGATCGACTCCGGCATCGCCTCCAAGGGGAAGCGGCGGCTGCCCCAGAGGAAGGTGTCGTGTACCAGCACGGCGAAGCCCGCCCGCGCGAGGGCGTTGGCGTAGGCGTGCCCGCCGTAATAGCGCGCGCGGAAGGCGTCGAGGCCTGGTGCGGGGCCGTCGGGGCCGTCGGCGATCTTCTCCTTGCCGTAGAACTTGAAGCCACCATGATCGTGCAAGGCGACGACGCCGGGCAGCGGCCCATCGGCGTTGCCGGGCTTGAGGAGCCACGCCTCGGTGCGCGGCCCGTAGCCGACCGACCACGAAAGGGCCTCGCCGACCACGCCATCCCCCTCCCAGCGCCCCTCGACGCGGACATCGCGCGGGTGCTCCTCCCCGCCGACGAAACCGAGGATCTCCCGCACGCGCTGGCGGGTCTCCGCCCCCGGCGCGGCGACCGGATAGAGGCTGCGGCGCTCCTGCGCCGCAGCGACCCAGTCGCTGAACAACGGCCCGAGGTGCTGAAACGGTGCGACCATGGCCCCTCCCATACGCGCTAGCCCCTCGCGGCGTGGTGTTTACCGGGTGCGCTGTGTCGGCCCGCGCCGAGCGCGCGGGTCCGGGCGGGCACCCCGTGTCCCACTCGGGTATCCTCCCCCATCATCCTCACCGCGCGCAAGTCGGCCCGGCGCGGCACGCCGCAGTATATCCCCGGACTATTTGGCCCTTGCGGCGACCCACGCGCGGAAGTACACTCGCCGCACCACCGATCGCCCGCGATCAACACCGCCCGACCCGAGTCGCGCCGAGCGCGCGGGGCGAGCTTCCCCGGCACGCCCTGCGGGGGCCGCGCCACCCGGACGAGGACGGCGAGCGGCACGCGGCATATAATGGACGGCACGCGGATGGCATGTTGGAGGCGCGCGGTGCGGCACGCGAGGTCGAGGCGATGAGCGGGGCGGGAACGGACCCCGCCGGGCTGGTGGCGATTCGCGGCGCGGGGTACGCCCTGCCGCCGGAACGCTGGAGTTCGGCGGCGGTCGAGCGGCGCGTCCGCGCCGAGAATCCGGGCCTGCGTTTCGCGCCTGGCGTCCTGACGCTCGTCTCCGGCGTGCGCGAGCGGCGCTACGCCGATGCCGCCACGAATGCCTCGGACCTCGCGGCGGCTGCGGGGCGACGGGCGCTGGATGACGCCGGTCGACGGCCGGACGAGGTCGATCTCCTCGTCTTCGCCGCCGCCTCGCAGGACCTGGCGGAACCGGCGACCTGCCATATCGTCCAGGAACTCCTCAGCACCCATGCGGCGGTCTTCGACGTGAAGAACGCCTGCAACGGCTTCCTCAACGGGGTCCAGATCGCCGAGGCGCTGGTCGCGCTCGGCCAGCACCGCGTCGCGCTGGTGGTGACCGGCGAGATCCCGTCGCGCGGCATCCGCTGGACGGCCCCGGACCGCGCGGCCCTCGTCGAGAACCTGCCGGCCTACACGATGGGCGATGCGGGCGGGGCCGTGGTCCTGGAGCGCTCCGCCGACGCGAGCGGGATCATCTTCCGCCGCTTCCTCGCGGAGAGCCGCTTCTGGCCGCTCGCCACGGTGCCCGGCGGCGGCACCCGGCACCCGCGCGGCGACGAACACACCTACCTCCGGGGGGACGGAGCGGGACTCAAGGCGGCGTTCGTCGCCCTCGGCCCCGGCCTGCTGCACGCCGCCCTCGCCGAGACCGGGATCGCCATGGACGAGATCGCCGCCTTCCTCGTCCATCAGGTGTCCCTGCCCTATCTGCGCGACTTCGCCGCCCACACCGGGATTCCCCCGGACCGGCTCGTCGTGACCATCGATGAACTGGGGAACATGGCGTCGGCCAGCCTGCCGGTCGCCTTCGTCCGCGCCCGCGAGTGCGGTCGCATCCGCCCCGGCGATCTCGTCGCCTGGATCGGGCTCGGCGCGGGCATCAGCGCCGGGGTGCTACTGGCCCGCGTCTGAGCGCGGCACGGCGCAGCCCGCACAGCGGCGGTGGGGCGGCAGGAAAGGGGGGTGGCGATGCGGGAGAACGCGGCGCTCTGGGTGGTGGTGCCGTGCTACAACGAGGCGCGCGGGATCGGCACGACCCTCCGCGCGCTCCTCGCGCAGACCGACCGGGACTTCGCGCTCCTCCTGGTGGACAACGCCAGCACCGACGGCACGGCGGCGGCGGTCGCCGCCGTCCTCGGCCCGCCACTCGACGGGGCGGGTGGCGCGACCGTCGGCGCGGCGGATCGCGCGACCGCCGGGCAACCCGCCCCGTACCGGCTGATCCACGAGGCGCGCAAGGGGACCGGGGCGGCGGCGGACACCGGCTTCCGACACGCAATCGGTGCCGGTGCCCGCTGGATCGCCCGCACCGACGCCGATTGCCTGCCCGCCCCCGACTGGGTGGCGCGGATCCGCGACAGCCTCGGGGCGGAGGGGCTGGAGTTCGTCGCCGGGCGGATCGCCCCGCGCGACGATGACCTCCCGCTGACGCCCCTCGATCGCGTCCTGCTGCCCCTGGTCGTCGCGGTCGCGACGCGGCTCGGGGCCCTGCGCCGCCGTGGGCCGCAGTTCCGGTATCCCTACTTCATGGCCGCCGGGAATAATCTCGCCATCACCGCAGCCCTCTATCTCCGCGCGGGCGGCTTCCCGCGCACCGCCATCGAGGAGGAACACGAGGACCGCGTCCTCTCCGAAACGGTGCGCACGCTCACCGACCGGGCGCGCTGGCGGCGCGATCTGGTCGTCCACAATTCGATCCGGCGGCTCCGTCGCCACGGCTACGTGCGGACGATCCGCTGGTACTGCGATCACCGCGATCTGTCGCGCCAGATCGACGTGCGCTGACCGTGCGCCGACCGTGCGCCGACCGCGCGCCGACCGTGCGCTGACGCGGGACACCTGGACACGAGGGGGCGGCATGGCGAACGCGGCGAACACGACAAAGGCGGCCGCGACAACGACGGGACCGGGCGAAGAGCCGGGCACGGGCGCGGCCCATCCATGCCCGCGCGAGGTCGCCGCCTGCCCTGTCGATGCCGCCACGGCAACCCCGGTCGGCCCTGCGGCGACCGGATCGGTCGAGCGAGACGACGAGAGCGGCGAGGATGGCGCGGCGACCGGGACGGGCCGCCAGCTCCGCGCGGTCGCCCACGAGTGCGTCCTCTACGCCACGGCCCATCCGCTACTCTGGCCGCTCTCCCTGGCGCTGCGGGGCCTGCCGCTCGTGCGTATCCCCGGGCTGGGCGTCGTCGTCAGCGACGCCGAGACGATCGGCGCGATCCTCCGACGCGATCGCGACTTCATCAAGACCGGCCCCGGCAGCATGGGGCCGGTCTACGATCGGGTGCTGGGTCCGTCCGCGCTCCTCAACATGGACGGCCCCCCGCACCGCGCCCTGCGCGCCCGGCTCGCGGGCGTCTTCTCGCCCGCCGGGGTCGCGACCAGCACCGCCGCCGTCTTCGCCGTGCCGCTCGGGGCGGTCGCGGCGGCGCTGGCGGCGGGCGAGCCGGTCGATCTGGCCGATCTAGCGCGCGACCTGACCGGGCGGATGACCTGTCGACTCCTGGGCCTCGCCGCGCCGCCGGGGGCGGAGCGCGCGACGGCCCTGCGGGTGTCGGCGCTGGCGGAGCGGCTGACCGGGCTGGTGCCCCTCTCCCGCCGCGCGCCGTCCCCGCGCCAGGTCGCGGCGCTCCGCGACGCGGTCGAGCGACTGACCGAGACGGCGCGGGCGGGATTCGACGACCCGGCGCTGCCGCCGACGGCGCTCATCCGCCAACTCCGGGAGGCGGGACTCGGCTTCGAGGAGGCGCGCGGCGTCCTCGCGGCCCTCCTCGTCGTCGGCACCCAGACCGTCGCGGTCGCCCTGCCGCGCATCGTCGCGCTCCTCGTCGATACCGGGCAATGGGCGCTGCTCCGTCGCCGCCCCGACCTCCTTCCGGGGGCCATCGACGAGGGGCTGCGCTGCACCGCCCCGACCCCGGCGACCCTCCGCGCCGTCGCCCACCCCACCTCGATCGGCGGGCGGCACCTCGTGCCCGGCGAGCGCGTCTTCCTGCTCACGCACAACGCCGCCAAGGACCCGCGCCTCTTCCCCCGCCCGTGGCGCTTCGACCCGACCCGGCGGCACCCACCAGCAGCGCGGCACCTCTGGTTCGGGGCCGGGCCGCACTTCTGTCTCGGTTTCGCTCTGGCCCACGAGGAACTGCGGCTCGCGCTGTCCGCCCTCCTCGCGGTCCCCGGCGACATCGTCATCGTCGGTCGGACCGCCTCTCACGGCATCCTGCCGCGCTACGAGCGGCTGATCATCCGCGCGCGCGCGACCGACCCGGCAGGCCCCGGACCAGGAGGTCGGCGGTGATCGACCGCAGCCCCGCCACCGCCACGCCCCCCGGCCCCGCAGCGACCGGCCCCGCCTCGCCGGACGCAGAGCCGCCCACCTTCCCGGACATCGACGCGCTCCTGGCACAGATCGCCGCCCGCGCCGACGCCGCCCCGAATCGGGTCGCGCTGGCGGAGACGACCGGCAAGACCCTCGCCTATGGCCCCCTGTGGGCGCGCGTCGAACGGACGGCGGCGGGGCTGCGGTCGGCCGGTCTCGCGCCGGGGGAGCCGGTCGCCTTCATGGTCCGACCCAGCATCGCCGCCGTGGTCCTGATCCTGGCGCTCCTGCGCGTTCGCGCGGTGCTGGTCGCGGCCGATCCGGCGGCGGGCGAGGCGGTCTTCGCCGCCCGGATGGCTCGGCTCGCCCCACGCTGGATCATCGCGGAGTCGCCCTGCTTCCCGATCGGTCGTTGCAGCCCGCTGCGGCGTCTGCTGCGCCGTCGCGGCGTCGCCCTGCCCGATCTGGCCCCCCTCCTCGCGGCCCGTCCGACCGGCCCGCCGGACTGGGGCTTCGGCCCACGCGCCGCAGTCGATCGGGACGCCCCCGCTAAGCGCACCCCCGACGTCCGGGGCGGGCCACCCGATCGATCGCTCGGGGTGGTCGGGGTGATCGCGGTGGGGCCGTGGCTCCCTGGGGTGCCGCGCCGCGCGCTGTCGGCCACCCGCCTGGCCGCGTGGTCGCCACCGCGCGCGGGCAACAACGGCCCGCCCGACCCTGCCGGGACACCCGCGACCGACCGACCGACCGACCACCGCAGCACCGACCAATCGCCCGACCGACCGGCGATGGTCGTGTTCACATCCGGCACCACCGCCGACCCGCGTGCGGTCGTCCACGGCGCACGCTCGATCGGTGCCGCGGTGGGGATGCTGGCGGGGCAGCTCGACCTCGGGCCGGACGACGCCGTCTTTTCCGGCGAGATGCACTTGATCCTGCCCGCGCTCCTCGCCGGGGCGCGCGCCATCCTGCCCCCGCCCCGCGCGCTCCCGCCCGACCGGACGCTGGCCCTCCTCGCCGCCAACGGTGCCACCCACCTGTTCGCGGTGCCGAGCGCCTTCGACGCCCTCTGCGCGACTGCCCTGGCCGCCGGTGGCCGACTGCCGGAGTCGCTTCGCGTTGTCCTCCTCGGCTCCGCCCCGGTGACGACGGCGCTGCTCGCCCGCTGCCGCCCCGCGCTCGCGCCGTCCACGCGCGTCATCTGCGCCTATGCGATGACGGAGATCCTGCCGGTGGCGGCGGCGACGCTGGCGGAGAAACTCGCCCACGCGGCGAGCGGCGCGGCGGGCGACCTGGTCGGAGCCCCGCTGCCAGGAGTCCGCGCCCGGATCGATGTGGACGGGGAGCTGCTGCTCTCCGGCCCCAATCTCTGCCTCGGGTATCTCGGCCCCGCCCGCCGCGACGGCGATCCGCCCGCGCCCACGATGACGGAACACCGGACGGGCGATCTGGCATCCCTGGACGACGCCGGGCGGATCATCCTCGCCGGACGGAGCAAGGACATGATCTTGCGGCGGGGCCACAACGTCTACCCCGGCCTGGTGGAAGGGCCGATCGCCGCGATCCCCAGCGTACGCGCCTGCGCGCTCATAGGGCTGCCGACCGCCGACGCGACCGACGAGCGGATCGTCCTCGTCGTCGAGCCGGAGGACGGTGCCCCGGCCGACCTCGCGCGCCGGGTCGCCGCCGCCCTGCGATCCGGCCCGCACGAACTGGACCCCGGGGCGCTGCCGGACGCCGTTGTCTGCGCGACGCTCCCGCGCGCCGGTCGCTCGCACAAGATCGATCGCGCGGCGGTGCGCGCGTTGGCGGCCCGGCTGGCACCGCCCGACGAGGCAGTCCCGCAGGCCACCGCCACGCCGGGCGTCGAGCCGACAGGCGGACGGCGGTGAGGATCGCTGTCACCGGGGCCACGGGGTTCGTCGGGGCGAGCGCGGTGCGCCACCTGGCCGCAGCCGGACACGAGATCGTCGCGTTCGGTCGCCGCCCGCCCGACGACCCGGCGGCGCTCGCGCTGGTGTCGCGTCGGGACGGCCCCGCGCCTCGGGATGGCGCGGCAGCCGCCTTCGATCGGGCCACCCCGACCGACGCGGTGACCTATCGCCGCTGGGACATCACCCGACCGCTCGCCGACGCCCCCCATGTCGACGCTGTCGTCCATTGCGCCGCCGAGGTCGCCGGGGCCGGTCCCCTATGGCGGGCCACGGCCGTTAACATCGGGGGCACCCGGCACGTCCTCGCCGCCTTCGCCGACGCCCCCCGCTTCGTCCACCTTAGTTCCGCCAGCGTCTACGGGGTATCCCCGGCCAGGGGGGCCCGCCCGCACCGCGAGGACGATCCACTCCCCGCTGCATCGGCGTACCCCGGCCCGTACGGTGCCACCAAGGCCGCAGCGGAGCGCCTGGTCCTCGCGGCAGATCGCGCCGCCGTGATCCTCCGCCCGCGCGCCGTCTATGGCCCCGGCGACACCACCCTCCTGCCGCGACTGCTCGCGGCCCGGCACCGCGACACGCTGGTGCTGCCGGGCGACGGCACCAACCGGGTCTCCGTCACGGCGATCGGCAACCTCCTCCTGGCGATCGACCGCGCCCTCGCCTACCCCGGCGGCGGGGTCTTCAACGTCGCCGACGCGGACGCACCGACCCTGGCGGCGCTCCTCGGGGCGGTCTTCGCCGCGCTCGATCTGCCGACCCGGCTCCTGTTCCTGCCCGCCCCGCCCCTCGCGTGCGCGGCACTCGTGGTCGAGCGGGCGTGGCACCTGCTGGGCCGACCCGGCGAGCCATCGCTGACCCGCTACGCGGTCGCACAACTCTCGCGGCCATGCCTCCTCGACCTCACTCGCGCCCGCACGCTCCTCGGCTACGTGCCGCGACCGGAGCGAGCGGCAACGCTGGCCGCGCTCGCCGCGAGCCGCCCCCACGCCCCGTAACCGCCCATCCGACCCCGCACCGAGAGCGGATCACCACGCACGGTGGGCGGCGGCGGCGACGTGGCGGTGGCAATCTCATCAGCGGCGGCGTCTCGGAATCAGAAGGTGATCGCGGCGCGTGGTCGGACGGCGATCGGGTGGTCGGGGTGAGACAGTTGGCCCAGGGTGAGGTTATGGTGCGCGATGATCTGCGCCGCCGAGAGGGTGGCGGTGTCCCCCGTCGTATGGCCGTCCGCGACGAGGGTGACGTCGAAGCCCTCGCCGATCGCGCGGCGGCAGGTCGCGTCCACGCAATACTCGGTCTGCATCCCGGTGACGACGAGGTGCCGCACCCCTCGCGCCGCCAGTTCTTGCCCGAGCGCTGTCCCGTAGAAGGCGTCCGAGGCGCGCTTGTGGACGACCAACTCACCCTCGACCGGGGTGAGCGCGGGGTGGAGTTGCCATTCCGGTGCCCCGTGCCGCATCGGGGGGTAGTCCTCCTCCTCGTGCTGGACGAAGACGACGGGCGTCCCGGCGACCCGCGCCTCCGCCACCAAATCCGCGAGTCGCGCCACCACCTCGTGTTGCTGGTACGCGCCCTCGACCAGTCCGACCTGCATATCGATCACTAGCAGCGCGGTATCGCCCGCCATACCCTTGCCCTCCATCAACCCTATCGCCGTTCCGTCCGTACAGCGTCCGTACAACGCGCCCAGTATAGGATCCACCGCAATTGACAGCAAGCCGCAGGGCGTAGGCATGCACGATTCATGCGCATCTGCGCGTGGCCGGAAATGCCTGTCGGTGCGATTCACAACCTCGCGCGTCGAGGAGCGCGGGCGCTGCCCCGCCGACGCGCGGGTGCCCCCACCTCGCCCCCCAGTCCCCGCAGGGGGACCCCGCTGCGCTCTGCCGTCGGCCCTGCTGCGCGCTACCATAAACGTCGTGGCCGCCGCCCCCACCCCAACGGCCCCCCGCCTCCGCCGCGCACGGGGGTCAAGGCGGCCCTCGAAACAACGGCATTGGTCCTCCTACTGAGCATCACGGCGATCCAGGCCCTCGGCTTCCTCGGCGTCGGCGTCGATCGGCACCTCTACGCCAGCCTGATGGTCCTCCAGGCCACCGCCCTCTTCGGCCTCGGTGCGGCGCTCCGCTAGCGGCGCACGTTCTTCGGCGGCGCGTTCGGCCTCGTCCTCGCCGTCGGTATCCTACTGATCGATCCGGTGCGCGCGATGAACACCTGGTACCTCATCGCCATCGTCGGCTTCACGATGATCGCGCTGGTCATCGTCATCGAGCAGCGCCGCCAGCAGATCCCCATCTGGCTTGGGGCGTGGCGCACACGGCTGGAGGAGTGGGACTAACGGCTGGCGGGCGCGGAGCGTCGGCGCACTCCGCGCCCACGTCCCCTGGCGCGGTCTGCCCCGTGCCAGGTGGCTGCCGAGGGTAGCGAACCGGCTGCCGCACGCGACGCCGCCCCCGCGCTCCTGCATCAGCCAGCACTGGCGGGGCAAGCCACTGGTCAGCTACGCGGTCATCCTCAACCTCATCGCCGCGACGACCACGACCACCGGCCTGACGGTCGAGCGCTACCTGGATACCAACCCCTACCCCGCCGGGCAACAGGTCTCCGACGCGCAGATGTCGACGCTGCGGCTCGAGCGCGCTACCTTCCACGGCGAGTGGAACTACACCATCGCCCCGCGCGACGCACTAACCGAGACCGTTATTCTCTGACAAACCTTAAGCAGAGCTGCCACCACCGGGGTCAGTCGTCCGCGCGTCGCTCCAGCGGCCCGCCGCGGAGCGGGCGCTCCTGGCTCGCGCGCCGCTCGTTGTCGCGCACGCGCGGCTCGTAGTAGGCGAAGAAGACCTTGCCGACCAGTTCGCGCCGACTGCGGACGCCGGTCTTGTCGAAGATGCCCTTGAGGTGCTGCTGGACGGTGTGCGGCGAGACGGCCAATCGCCCGGCGATCTCCGCCGTCGCGTCCCCGTGCAGGATGAGCCGGGTGACCTCCTGCTCGCGCTCGGTCAGCCCGTAGGCCGACATCAGCAGGGGCGAGAGGCGCGCCGGGTGGGCGGGCTCGATGATCACCGCCACCCGCCGCGCGCCGGAGGCGATCAGCGAGGCCCCGTGGAGCACCATCCACCGCCCCGCCCGCGAGAGGACCCGCGCCAGCGCCACCTCGCCCGGCGCGTTCGGTCCCTCGGCGGTCCGCAACGCCCGCCCGGCGACCGCCAGCACCGCCGGGGGGAGCTTGCCTTGTCCCAGCCAATCGCCGTCGGGCAGCTCCTCAAGCCAGCGAGCGACGCCGGGGGTGAGCGATTCGACGCTCCAATCGTCGCGCAGGATGACCAGGCCGGGGGCCTCCGGCCCTTCGGGGTCGGTGGCCTCGCCGACGAGCAGCCCGCGCCGGGCCCCCTCGGCCAGGGGCGTCGAGACCGCGCGCAGGAAGGCGAACTCGTCGGCGTCGAACTGCGGGCGGTCCGGCTCGCGGTAGAGCCCGAGCATGCCCCAGGCGTCGCCCGCCGGCGTCCGCAGCGCGACGAGCAGTTCTTGGTCCCCGCCGTGGGGACGGATGATCCGATTCCAAGCGGAACTGCGGCTCGGGTCCCCGCCGGTCGCCTCGAAGAGCGTCGAGAGGCCCCGCGCCGACCGCGCGACATCCGCAATTTTGTGGAAGTCGTCGTCGAAGTACTCGTGCGCGAGCCACTCGGCCGGGATCTCCAGCATCTCGGGCTGGTGGTGGCTCGTGATCAGGAGCGACGCCGGATCGAGGGTGTACCAGCAGGGGGAGAGGTAGTGGGGCACCACGCTCGCCACCGCCTCGGTCGCCCCCCGCCAAAAGGTGAGGAGGTCGTGGCCCTCCCCGGCCAGCCGGGCGATCTTGTCGCCCGCCAGCTGACGCTTGTAGGCGCTCGCCGCCATGTCGCCTCCCCTCGTCAGTTGCCGCACGCGTCGCCCGCTCGCCCCCACTGTATAGGCGGGAGCCGCGCAAGGCAATACCACTAAGCTGGTATAGACGGCGCGACCCGCGCCCCCTACCATCGGTAACGAACCGAACCGCGACGAGGAGGGGGCATGGGAGGAGGGGGCATGGGAGGAGGGGGCATGGATAGAGGGCGGGATGGGGCCGACAGCGCGGCGACTGGCGCGCGCACGCCGGAGGAACTCGACACGCTGTTCGAGGATGCCCTCCTGGTCCGCGACGGCGCGACGCTGGCCGCGCTCTTCGCGGATGGGGCCGTATTCGTCGCGGGCGACGGGCCGCCGACGCGAGGCGGCGAGGCGATCACGGGCCTGGCGCTGGCGCTGTGGGACGGTGACCGCAGCTACGTCGCTGATCCGCGTCGCGTCGTCGCGGTGCGCGACCTCGCCCTGATCGTCGCGGAGCGGACCAGCAGCGTGGTACGCCGAGGGCACGACGGTACCTGGCGCTATGTGATCGCGGTCGTGTCGTAGCACGGCGCGACGGCAGGAGGAACGGCGATGCAACGCCCAGACCAGGCCGCGATGGGTTCGTCGCCGCAGATCGCACCGCTGCGGACTGTCCGGTCGCGCAGCCTGCCGCCCAGGGGAGTGATGCGCGTCGCCAATGTTTTCATCGGCGCGCTGCTGCGCTCCCCGCTACACGGCGTGCTGAGCAAGCCGCTCCTCCTCCTCGGCTACACCGGGCGCAAGAGCGGCAAGCGCTATCACCTCCCGATCGCCTATCGGCGCGATGGGGCGATCGTCACGCTGATCGCGGGCAATCCCTGGTGGGTCAATATGCGCGGTGGCGCACCGGTGACGCTGCGGATCGCGGGCGTGGAGTTGCGCGGGGTCGCCACGCCGGTCGAGGATCGGGAGCAGGCCGCGCGGGCGCTGCTGGCGCTCCTGGAGCAATTACCCCACCTCGCAAAGTCGTACAACGCGGCGCTGACGCCGGAGGGTCGCCCCGATCTCGCGTCGGTGCGGGCGGCGATCGAGACCCAGGTGGTGGTCAACGTCGCGCTCGACCCCGCCGCCCCGGCCGGTTGAGACAGGACCAGCGGCCCGATGTCCGGGCGCGCACGCTATGGGCGATAGCTGGATGAGTAGGGAGGAACTGCGATGCAGGACGCGGATCGGCCGACGGTACTGGAACCAGTGATCGTTCGCGCGACCGAGGGCGAGGCGCGCTGGTGGCTCGGCAGCCTCGCGGTGCTCAAGGCGACGGCCGCCGACACCGGCGGCGCGCTGACGATCGTGGAGGTCACGGAGCGGCCGGGTGCCGCGCAGCCGCTGCATGTGCATCACCGGGACCACGAGGCGTTCTGGATCCTGGAAGGCGCGGTGACGTTCGAGGTCGGCGGTGCCACCATCGAGGCCCGCGCGGGCGACTACGCCTTCGGACCGCGCGGCATCCCCCACCGTTACACGGTCGGGGACCGTGGTTGCCGGATGCTGATCATCACGATCCCCGGCGGCTTCGAGGACCTCGTCGTCGCGATGAGCGAGCCCGCAGGCGGCCGCACCCTGCCCCCGCCCTCCACCGAGCCGCCGGACTTCGCGCGGGTCGCCGCCATCGCCAGGGCGCACGACTGCGAACTGCTCGGGTGACGCGACGCGACGAATGAGCCAAGGAGCGACCGGATGAGCCTGGGTGTCGGCATCGTCACCTACGGCGTACACGCCGCCAACGCCGACGAACTCCGCAGGCGCGGCGCAGGGGTACCAGGGCTTCCTCCTCCTCGACCAGGGCGACGACAAGCGCCTCGCGATCCTCCTCTACGACTCGGCGGCGGCGGCCCGCGCCGCGCAAGGGGTCGCCGGCCCGATCGCCCACGAATACATCTACGCGCTGCTCGCGAGTCCGACCCAGGGCTCGCTCGGCACCGTTGTCGTCGGCGACGGGGTCTTCGCCGCGCCGACGCAGCCCTAACGGCAGGGGAGACAAGGTGGGACCGAGCCGGGGGTGTGGCCGAGCGCCACCCGACCATACTCCCGTCCGCTCCCCTATCTCGCCCGGCACCCGCCCCGGCACCCGTGACGAATGCACGGACGAATGCACGGACGAATGCACAATGGAACACTTCAGGAGGGCTGCGATGCGGATCAAGCACATCACACACGCCATCGTCGGGTTCATACTTGCCTTCGCGCTCTGGTCGGTCGCGACAGCCGCCAGCGCCGCCGACCCGACCTGGGACTTGCCGAATCGCTTGGTGGACGAGCCGCCTGGCATCGCCCAGTTACGGACACAATATGCCCCGATGACCGAGGCCCAGCTCGTGGCGGCGGGCTTCCAGCTCGACCCGCTCTACGTGACTGCGGCCCTCGTGGGGCTGCCGACAGGGGCTGGCGCGATGGGCTACCATGCCATCCACCCCAGCCTGATGGGCGCGCAGTTCCCGCAGGGGATCATGGACCCCCTGCACCCGCCCGTGGTCCTGCTGGGTGCGGACAAGCGCGTGATCGGCGTGGAATGGGAGGCCGCCTCGCGCGGCCAGGCACCGCCGCAACTCTTCGGACAGACGGCCAACCTGGGGCCGATACACCCCGGCGTCGACCAGCCCCACTACATGCTCCACGCCTTCTTCCGCCCGGACGGTAAGGTCCTCTTCGGCGACTTCGACCCGGCGCTCGCGGCCCCCGGCCTGCCGAACACCGGCGCGGGCGGCGGGGCGGCGGGGCGGATAGCGCCCATACTACCCGCCGCGCTGGCACTCCTGTGCGCCTGCCCGCTCCTCCTCCGCAGCGTCCGGCGACGCGCGGCAGGCCGTACCCGAGCGAGCCGCTGATCGGCGGCCACCACCCTGATACCACACGCCAGGGGCGTGCGGGCCGTCATATGGTACGCCTGGAGCGTGCCCGACGCGCCCGCACGCCCCCGATTGACGCGCCCGCGCAGGCCCGCTAGAGTGGAGCGCAGCCGTCGGATAGCCGAGCCGACCAGCGACCACGGCGAATACCTTCACGCGCGAGGGAAGACCATGCGACAGGACACTGCGGCCACGATCGTCGTCCATCCCGGCTACCGGATCGGGGCGATCGACCCGCGCCTGTACGGGTCGTTCATCGAACACCTCGGTCGCGCCGTCTACGGCGGCATCCACGAGCCGGGCCACCCCACCGCCGATGAGGCCGGGTTCCGCGGGGATGTGCTCGACCTCGTCCGCGCGCTCGGGACGCCGATCATCCGCTATCCCGGCGGCAATTTCGTCTCGGCCTACAACTGGGAAGACGGGGTCGGCCCGGTCGCCGACCGCCCGCGCCGCCTCGATCTGGCCTGGTACTCGGTCGAGCCAAATGCGGTGGGCACGAACGAGTTCGCGGCCTGGGCGCGGCGCGCGGGGGCCGAAGTGCTGCTCGCGGTCAACCTCGGCACGCGTGGCATCGACGCCGCGCGCAATCTGGTCGAATACTGCAATCACCCGTCGGGGAGCCACTGGAGCGATCTGCGCCGCGCCCATGGGGTGCCGGAACCCCACGCGATCCGCACCTGGTGCCTGGGCAACGAGATAGACGGGCCGTGGCAACTCGGACACAAGACCGCCGCCGAGTACGGTCGCCTGGCGCGCGAGACCGCCATCGCCATGAAACGCGTCGATCCGACGATCGAGGTCGTCGCCTGCGGCAGCTCCCATGCCAACATGCCGACCTTCATCGACTGGGAGGCGACGGTGCTCGACCACACCTACGAGCAGGTCGATTACCTCTCGCTGCACACCTATCACGGCAACACCACCGGCAACCTCGGCACCTACCTCGCCCAGTCGTTGGAGATGGATGCGTTCATCGGCGCGGTGGCGGCGACCTGCGACCACATCCAGGCCAAGAAGCGCCTCCGCAAGACGATGCCCCTCTCCTTCGACGAGTGGAACGTCTGGTATCACCGCCGCCAGGTCGACAAGGTGGCGGAACGCTGGCAGGTCGCCCCGCCATTGTGCGAGGAGCCCTTCACGCACGCCGACGCGTTGGCGGTCGGCTGCATGTTGATCGCCCTCCTGAAGCACGCCGACCGGGTCAAGATCGCCTGCCTGGCGCAGCTCGTCAACGCCATCGCCCCGATCATGACCGTCACCGGCGGCGGGGCCTGGCGGCAGACGACCTACTACCCCTTCCTGCACGCCGCGCGCTACGGACGCGGCGTGGCGCTACTGGCGCTCGTCGAGTCGCCGCGCTACACCGACCCGCACTTCGACGCCGTGCCGCTGCTCGAAGCGGTCGCCACCCACGACGAAGCGGTCGAAGAAGTGACCATCTTCGCGGTGAACCGCGACCAGGAGGCCCCCCTGCCGCTCCGGGGCGATCTGCGCGGCTTCCCCGACTACGGCGTGCTGGAACATCTCGTCCTGGCGCACGACGACCCGCACGCGGGCAACACCATCGACCGCCCGGACAGGGTGGTGCCGCACAACGGCGGCGACGCCGCACTCGACGGGGGGATGCTGTCGGCGACCCTCCGCCCGCTCTCGTGGAACGTGATCAGGCTGGCGCGGCGCGCGGGTGCCCGACGCTGACGCGGCGGCCCTCGGTGTATGGGGGAATATCGTGGGGTCCGCCGCAGCGGCGGGGCCGCAGCGAGGCGCAACAAACCGGCGCGGCGCGCGGATCACCGCATGCAGTGGGCGGCGACCCGCTCATCTCGGATCGCTTTCGCCTCCTCGGTCATATGGTGACACGGTGATTGCTCGTTGCCGCCCGTGCGGCGCCGACCGAGGATGGTGTTGCTGCGGCACCGGACTCACGGCGGGCGGGGCGCATGGGCGACGCCTTCGTGGCGACGGCGTTCGTGGTGCTCGACACGACGACGCGGGCGCTGGGGCGGCGGGATGACGGGCGTGCGCAGGCGAGCGACGCGGCGGCACTGGCCGTGGCGGCGGTCGCGGCGAAGTCCTCCCGGACCCACCGGGCGCGGGCCTTGCAGGCGAGGCACCTGGGCCACTCTCCCCCCGGCGCGCTGCGGGTGTCGCGCTGCGACCGCCGCCCGCACGCCCGGCGCGAACACGGCCCCCGGCGTCTCCCGCGCCGGGGGCCGTGTTCGCGCCGGGCGCGGTCTTCCCCATCGGCGGCAGGCCGGTGCCGGCCGGCCGCCGCGCCCGCGCCCGCCGCTGCCGCACGGCGAGCGGCACGCGCTGCTGCGGCGAGCGCGCCGCGAAGCAGGCGCAGGCCTCCGGCTGGCGGCGGCACCTGATCCGCACTGCGGCGGGCGTGCCGGTGGCCCGCGATCTGCTCCCCGGCGGGCGGCACGACCTGCCGCCGGGCGAGGAACTGGCCGTGGAGCACGCGGTCGATGGCTTCGATGCCGCCAACCGGGTCCGGGTCACGGATCGCGCCGGGGTCCTCGTCCGCGAGGCGACGTTCCTGAGCACGTACTACCCGTCGCGCAATGTGGTCCAGGTCGGGATGCCCGCCGACGTGGCGCTGACGTAGAGTCGCCGCCATGGGCGTTCTCGGGGCCGCCGCGCCGGGTCCTACCACCGGGAATACGCCCGCAATCGTGTCGTTAGCCACATCGTGACCGGGCCTGTCGGTGCCGCAGCCGGTCGCCGGACCCGCGCGGGTGCCGACGCCGCGAACGCGACTAGTATAGCGCGTCGTGAATGGCTCGGTAATATACTGCCCGAGGAGCGGTCGGGTGAGGCGGCGAGGCGGCGGCGAGGCGGTAGCGATGCGCGGCCCGAAGCCCCCGGTGGTGACGCTGACGGCGGTGGAACGCGAGGAGTTGGCGGCCTTGGTGCG
>JAABUN010002661.1_pt1 | contig 30696 bp, 25 predicted proteins | sample 5559311 | NCBI WGS metagenome assembly JAABUN01 (sample SAMN10711877, study PRJNA513370) | rock metagenome | isolation source: Antarctica rocks | place: Antarctica: Victoria Land, Siegfried Peak sud | reverse complement strand
GGCGTGCGCCATCGCCTCGGCGTCGCGGTTTTTAAGTGCGGGCGCGTTCGCTTCTAAAAAGTCAAAAAACGCCGCGTCTTTAAGCAGCGCCACCTTGACGGCTTCGGACAAACCGCCTGCCCAGTCGCGTTGCTCCAAAGTTGCCAGAAAGTCCAGGTCGTTAAGGACCGCGTAGGGCGGCGCGAAGGTTCCCAGAAAGTTCTTTTTGCCAAAGGCGTTGACGCTGTTTTTAACGCCGACCGCCGAATCGTTTTGGGACAAGACGGTGGTCGGTATTCGTACCAGCCGTACGCCCCGGTGTGCGGTCGCCGCCGCGTAGCCGACCATATCGAGCAGCGCGCCGCCGCCGACCGCGAGCACATACGCGTGCCGGTCGATACCGTGGGTATGAATAGCCCGCTGCACCGCCGAGACGTTTTCAGGTGCATTCTTGGCCCTTTCACCGCCCCCTACGACGAGGGGCGCGGCGACGAGCTCGAGCTCCCGGCACCCTTTTAAGTACGCTGTGATATCAGCCGTCAGGTCGGAGTGGTGGCGCGTCACACCGTCGTCGACCACGACCAGCACCCGTTTGGGACCAGCGCCCGGAAGTGAGCCCTCCGATAGCATGTCCCCCAGCAGCGGATTGGTCGCTGCAAAAAGGTCGCGGGTAAAGTGAACAGGATAACGAAACGTCACTTCGACCTGCTGACGGATGGTTTGCATAGGTTTAGAATACCGAGTTCGGCGTCATCCGACGAGCGTCCGGGTCACAACCGCCTCCGGGTCGCGGGTAAAAGACTCTGATCTTATCTGCGAACTACTGAACGCCGCCTTCTGGATCCTGAATACCGACCCCTGCTCTTTACGACACCTCGAGACCTCCCCGCGTTACTCAGCCCTGCCTGAACGCGCGGAGCAGATGCCCACCTTTTGGGCCGAACGCCGCACGAACGAGCGACGCCCTGAGACTATTGGGTGCGTACTGGAAGGTTGCGGTCATGGCGCGGGCGACCCCTGCCGCGCCCAGCGTACCGGAAAGGTAGCCGTGCCAGAGGTACGGGGGCAGTTTGAAAAAGGCGTTGAAGTGTTCCTGTGTTTGGCTACTGCCGAACGTCAGGAGTGCCTCGAGGCCGAACAGGTACAGTTCACGTTCACGCTGCCGCTCTCCGGGCCAGAGTGTACGCCACGCGGCCCCCGCAACCACTCCAGGTGGCGCGCCTACACCGAGCGCCCCCGCAATCCCCTTCGCCAGCTCAGGCGCGCGCCGAAGTACCGACGCCAGCAGATACCCGGACGCCGGTTGCACCATGCTCGCGGCCCCGCCGAACCCGACGACGCGTTGCGTAAGGTTGGGAAGCGTCAGATTCATCGGAAAACGGACGCGCTCTAAGTCCACCGTCTCGGTGACGCGTAGTCCGTAAGCTGCCAAGCGGCGTTGTAACCGGTTTTGAAGCGTCGCTACCGTCAGACCGGGCCGGTGCGCCAGCGAGGTCTCTTCAGTTAGGTACAGCCCGTTTCCTAAATCCATTGCATATAGAAAGGTCGGCTCACGACGTTCGGTAGGACTTAAAAAGTCATCCTGAAAATCCATCAGCAACATCTGACCGGGCGCGACGGGCGGCGCGGAAAAACGCCCCAGCACTCCGAACGCGGTCTGAAACGCAGGGTTGCCGGGGGGCCGGGTGACAAGCCCGGCGGCGTGACCGGTGGTGTCGACGATAAGGCGGGCGAAATAAATGTGCCCATCTGTAGTGTGGAGGCTCGAGCCTGCCGCCGTGTGCTCGGCGCGTGCGGCGGTGCCGCGTAGCCACCTCACCCCAGCCCGTTCGCAACGTTCTAAAAAATGGTGCTGCAAAGCTGCGTTGTCGAAGTGAGCGTAGGTGCGCCCCAGGGGAATCTCGCCGCGCCCGAAATGGGCGACTACATCGTGCCAGACGTGCGCCAGACAGGGCGCATAACCGATCGGTTCGACCTCGTCGAACCAGACGCCGTAGGTGTTGGGCCAAGATGCGCGCGGGTCGGGGGCAATACCGACGACGCGGAGGCCGGTCTCGCCCAGACTCGCGGCTACCGCCAGCCCCGCCGGACCCGCGCCGACGACCAGCACGTCGGCGTCGGTGGGCGGGTGCGACCGCTCAGCGGACGACGCGGGTACCCTGTCCTCCGGTCAGCGTCGTGCTCAGCTGTTCCGGTCTGCGCCCATCGGCGATAACCGCAAAGGCCGCGCCCGCACGGAGCGCGCCGAGCGCCGCCTCGACTTTGGGAATCATGCCCCCGGCGATACGCCCGTCGGCAATCCGCGCCGTTATCTCAGCTTCGGTCAGGGACGTAATGACACTGTTCGGATCGGCGGGATCGTCCAGTACACCAGGGATATTGCTTAAAAAAACGACCGGCGCGCCCAGCGTACCGGCGACCGCGCCCGCCGCGTCATCGGCGTTGACGTTGAGCACGCCGCCCCCCTCGGTTACGGCAAGACACGCGATGACGGGCGCAAAACCCAGCTTGAGCAAGCCGTTTATAAGGTCCCGGTTGACCGCCTTAACTCTGCCGACAAAACCCAGCTCTGGTAGTGGGTCGGCGACGAGGAGGCTCGAGTCCCGCCCGGTAAGCCCTACCGCACGCCCCATCTCGGACGCCAAAACCTTGCCGAGTTGCGTCAGCGTGCGCTCGACGATGGGTAGACTTTCGGCGTCGGTTACACGTAACCCGCGGACGAACCGACTCGTCAGTCCCGCTTCTGTAAGGGCTTGCGCGATAAACGGCCCACCCCCGTGAACGATGACCGCGCCAGGGACGCGCGCCAGCTCGCGCGCTACCTTTCGGCGCACCTCCGGGTCAATCATCGCGTTGCCGCCATACTTGATGACGATAGGTATCCCTACCGACCCGGTTTCATTTTTGCTCTGACCTGCCACACCTCACCATGACACGCGCCGCCGTTACCGACACGTTATCCAACTGCGTCGGCTAGCTTTTCGAGTTGGTTCCGAAGCTGGGCAACCTCTTTTTCACCAAGCAACCCTGCATACTCTGCTTCAATTGTCAGTTTTGCCTCGTAGGCGGCGTGTAGGGCATCTTTACCTAGCTCTGTAAAACGTATGAGTGATGCCCGCTTGTCGCTGGTATCTTCCACTCGTTCGGTATAGCCTTTTTCCTCGAGTTCCTTAGCAAGCTGACCCATAGCCTGTTTTGTCATCCCTGCCCGGTCTGCTAGCGTTGTTATACGCGTGCCTCCAACGTCGAGATTGGCAATCAGAGCCGTGTGGGAAAGGGTAATGTCGTTAAAGCCTCGCTCACGCAGTAATTTAACGGCGCGTTCGCTGTAGGCTCGGGCGACCCGCTGAAACAAACGTCCGATATTCTTATCACGCATTTCCAATACGTTTTCATTTAGGTTTGCCACACCAGCTCCTTGACAAAAAAGACAAGTTAATTTACTATAAAGTAGTCAACTAGATTGACCATATCAGATAGGGGTCTACTATGTTTGTAGTCAGGGTAAGACTGACCGTAAATCCGGAAAGCAAAGCTGCGCTTCTCTCTTACATGCAAGTGGAGGCGACAAAAAACGCTTCCATAGACGGTTGTGAAGCTTACACCCTCTACCAAGATACAGCTGACGCGAGGGCGTTTTTTCTTTACGAAGAGTGGCGCGACATAGAAGCATTCAACGCTTACAAGGACTCGGACGCCTTTGAGCAGATTATGACGGCCCTTTCCCCGCTTATGGCTGGCAAACCCGATTCCGCTTATTATGATTCCGTGTTGGTCGGTCCCTGACCTAGTTGGTACCGTGGTAGTGATGGGCTTGGGCTGTTGCCTACCACCACAAATTTATTGCCCGAGAGCTTCCCAAATACGTTGCCTATCTCCGCGGCTCCAGCCCTGTTATGCTAAGAGACCTTACCGCTATAGCGGTTAAAATCAGCGTGTGAGAGGGCGTGAGCGTTATGGATACGCTTGTTTTTGGTACCGACGGTTGGCGCGACATCATCGGTGAACGCTTTACCTTTGCGAACGTCTCGAGGGTGGCGCAGGCGTACGCCGACTATCTGCACGAAGTAGGCATGCCTAGCGCCGTCGTCGGTTTCGACACCCGCTTTAATGGGGCGCTCTTTGCGCGGCGGGTAGCTGAGGTGTTGGCTGCGAACGGTGTGGCGGTCAAACTTGCGGCAGCTTACCTGCCCACGCCCGCATTGTCGTTTGCGGTCAAACACTTGGGGGTCGGCGGCGGGGTGATGCTGACGGCTTCGCACAACCCGCCGCCGTACTCGGGCTTCAAGCTTAAAGGCCCCTACGGGGGCGGCGCGACCGACACCATCTATAAAGCCGTAAGCGCCCGCGTCGCCGATACCGGCCCGGACGACGTACGCGTCTTTGAAGCGCAAAAACACACCCTCGAGACCTTTGATATTCGCAGCGCCTATTACGACGCGCTTGCCCGACTCGTCGATTTAGACACCTTGCAAACTTTTGACGGCACGCTCGTTCACGACGCGATGGGCGGCGCGGGCGCAGGCTGGCTGCAAGGGTTTGCCGAATATGCCGACCTGCCGCTAACGGTTCATGAGCTGCGCGGCGAACCGACCCCGATGTTCTACGGGGTCAACCCGGAACCGATCCCGCAAAACCTGAGCGTTACCCAGGATTTTATGCGCGCTTCGGACGCTGTTTTCGCTACCGCTACCGACGGCGACGGCGACCGTTTGGGTCTGGTCTTACCGGGTGGCGTGTTTTTCAACTCGCATCAGCTGTTGGCGCTGCTCCTCGCTACGCTTTACGACCAGGGCTTACGCGGGCGGGTCATCAAAACGTTTACGACCTCGCGTATCGTCGAACGGCTCGCCGAAAAACGTGGTTTAGCGGTGCTCGAGACTCCCGTCGGTTTCAAGTACATCGTAGACGCAATGCTGGAAGGTGACGTGCTGATCGGTGGTGAGGAATCCGGCGGTATCGGGGTGCAGGGACATATCCCCGAACGCGACGGTCTGGCGAATACGCTGCTGGTGTTGGAGGCCGTCGTGCGCTCGGGCAAAGGCGTAGAGGAGCTGTTTGCGGCCCTCGAGAGGGAGGCCGACTGGCGACACGCCTACGACCGCCTCGACTTGCACCTGTCCGGCAACGCCCTCAAAGACGCGGTGCTCTCCGCACTTGAGACCCCCCCGGAGACGTTTGCGGGCCGCCGTGTTGAAACGGTCGAAAGGCTAGACGGCGTTAAGCTCAACTTGTCCAGCAAAGCCTGGTTGCTCTTTCGCGCGTCGGGAACCGAACCGGTGCTGCGTATCTACTGCGAGGCGCAGTCGGGAGCCGAGGTCGAGGCGATTTTGGCCGAAGCCGAGGCGTTTGTTTCGGAGATCGAAGGTTAGATTTCGTGGACGTTCCGGGCTGAGGGCTGCGATGTGGTGGGTGAAGCAGGGAGCAAGAAGTAAGGAGTAAGGAGCAAGAAGACCGGAAAGTGTTGGTGTGTTGTGTGTAGCACGACCTCGAGCGTGTGTTCCAAACAGCGAGTGTCGATACAACCTGTTCCTGCTTAAAGTCATGAAAAAGGCGTCCGAACTCCGGACGCCTTTCGGGTTGTTTCTTAGATTGATATCAGGTCAACGTGAAGTCGGTCGTGCAAATAGTCGTGCTGAGCACCGCAAACGCCTTAGAACTTGCCGGATGTTAGGAGCCCCGACCCCCAGCCTACGGCGCGTCGGGCTCGTTGGTTTCCTGAACGGCTTCGATGCGTTCTTCGGCGTTTTGCTCGATATCGTTCAGCTCCTCCTGCGCGGCCTCCTCGAGCGCCCGGTTGACCACGTCTTGTGATTCGGTGGCGGCTTCACCGGCGTCCTGAACCTCACCGGCGAGGTCTTCGGTACGCTCCTGCAAGTTTCCGGCGCTGCTCTCGATACCTTCCAAACGCCCGCGCAACTCCTCTTGCTGGGTCTCTAGGAGCACCATCAGTTCGGCGACCTGCGTCCGCAACTCCTCGTTGGCGGCGTCCAGACCTTCGGCTTCAGTGCGCAAGGCGGTGATCTCGCGTTGCAGCGAGCGCCGCTCGTTGGCGAGCGTTTCGGCGGTCAGCTGACGGTCGCACGCGCCCAAAAGCAGCAGCCCCAGCAGCAGCGGCGTAAGTACGCGCAATTTGAGGCCGCGCCCCCGGACGGGTGACGCAGGTGGGTTTTTCAGTTCGGTGGTCACAATTTCCTCCCCTTCACGAGATGAGTATAAACTTGGAGTCTCTTAAAGAATGGTTTCGCCACACTCGTTGGAGTGGTTAGGTACCCCGGTTGTGGCCGACGCTGCTAATCGTACCCGGCTAATTGTACCCAAATCTCGCGGCGCGGCGTACGCAGGGAACCCTAGACGCTGATCAGGTCTTTCGGACTGTGCGACAACAGCTCGAAACCCCGCTCTGTAACCACTGCCAAATCCTCAATACGGACGCCCGCGTCGCCGGGGACGTACGCGCCGGGTTCGATGGTGACGCTCATTCCGGGTTCTAAAAGCTGTTCCGAGAGCTTCGAGAGCCGCGGCCCCTCGTGAATCTCGAGACCGACCCCGTGCCCGAGGCTGTGGCTGAAGCGTTCGCCCAACCCGGCTGCGGTGAGGCTGTCTCTGGCTGCCGCGTCGACCTCCTGCCCCTTTTTGCCCGGTGCGAGCACCCCCAGGGCCGCCATCTGAGCGTTCAGGACGGCCTCATAAAGCTGCGCGTGTGCGTCCGAAAGTGCGCCGACGGCAACCGTGCGCGTCATATCGGCGTGATAGCCCTCGACTTTGGCCCCGAAATCGAGCGTAACCAGCTCGCCCGCACTGATGACCTTGCTCGAGGCTGTACCGTGCGGCATCGCGCTCCTGACGCCCGACGCGACGATGATCTCAAACCCCGCCCCCTCGGTTCCGGCGGCGCGCATAAAACGCTCGAGCTCGAGTGCCACCTCGACCTCGGTGCGACCTGCCCGGATAAACGACAAAATATGGGTAAACGCCTCGTCGGTAACGCCCGCAGCCTGCCGGAGCAGCTCGGTCTCTGCGGGCGACTTGACGAGCCGCAACTCGGCGACGAGTCCTTGGGTCGGAAGCGGCTCGCTGCCGAGTTTTTCGGTCAGCTGTTCAAAGAGGGCGTACGTGACCGCCTCCGCCTCGAACGCCAGGGTACGCCCGCCGAGTTTGTCTTTGAGGTGCTCTACCCAGCTCTCCTCAAAAAACTCGACCGGCAACCGCGACTCGGCTTCAGCCTGCGCGTGGTAACGCCCGTCGGTAATCAACACCGCGTCTTGGTGCGTAACAAGCACCCGCCCGTCTTCAGGCGCACGAAACCCCGACAGGTAGCGCACGTTGGCCGGTTGGGTTGCGAGGAGCGCGTCGGCGTCGGAAAACGTTTTGCGGAGGCGGTCCAGCGCGTCTAGCACGCGGCGGCGATCTCCACGAGTGAGGCCGCGCTCAAGCTGGCGCTACCGATTAGCCCACCGCTAATGTCCGGTTGCGCCAGCAGACCGGCGGCGTTGCTCCCTTTCATCGACCCGCCGTAGAGGATACGCACGTCGCCCGCAGCGGGCGTCAATTCTTTTAGTTTGCCCCGAACCGTTCGGCACATCGCCTGCGCGTCCTCGTCGGTCGCGGTTTTGCCGGTCCCGATAGCCCAGACCGGTTCGTAGGCGACGACGAGGGTGTCGGCCTCAAGGGTTACGCCCTCCAGAGCGGCCCCTAACTGCCGCAACACGACCGCTTCGGCCTGCCCCGCTTCACGTTCCGCCAGCGTCTCCCCGACGCACAAGATCGGGACGAGTCCGGCTTCATGCACCGCCGCGACCTTGGCGCGTACCAGCGCGTCGTCCTCGTGGTGGTGCGCCCGCCGCTCGGAATGCCCGACGATGACGTAGTAAACGCCCAAATCTTTGAGCATCGGCGCGGCGACCTCGCCGGTATAGGCACCCTCAGCGTGTGCGCTCACATCTTGGGCTCCCAGTTTGATAGGGCTGCCCTCCAAAGCCTGTCGGAGCGCCGGGAGGTGCGTGTAGGGCGCGCAGAGAGCCAGCTCGAGCCGCTCCATATCTACACTTTTTAATGCCGTTTTTAACTCTTCGACCCACATACCTAATTCACTCGGGAGCTTATGAAGTTTCCAGTTGGCGGCGATAAAGGGTTTCATGGAGACAGAATACCGTACACTCAACTGCAAAGCAGGCACCGCAAGTGATCCTGAGAAGCCGTCTCAAAACTTAGCGAGACGTTTGGCCGTCAGCCGAATCATAGCGGTGTAGATAAACGCTTTAGCAGTTTCGGGCAGTCGTTCATAATCTCTAACAAACCGGCAATTACGAATAAACCAGGCAAACATCCGTTCAATAATCCGGCGTTTGGGTAAGACGGATTCCGCTTGATTCCCTATCACCGAGGGTGAGTTCGATGATCGTCCCTACGGCTCGAGTCCGTATCTTTTTTCACCCGCAAGGCTTCGCCAGACTCACTTATGCCCTTCGGGTAGCGTGAAACGCTTTAATTGATTAGGAGTCAATCGGAATTTGTATGAGACACAGCAAAAAGCCTGCTTGTCATTTTCAAACGAGCAGACCCGACGGTTGCAACCGTGTTTACCAGCTAGGCAGGCAAGAGAACCGTGTCAATTACATGAATGACGCCATTGTCCGCCTCGATATCCGTTTGGGTCACAGTCGCGTCGTTGACCTTAACGCCCGACGATGTATCGATACTCAGGTCGCTCCCCTCGACTGTCGTGGCTGTGTCTAAGCTCTGTACATCTACCGCCATGACCTTACCGGGCACAACGTGGTAAGTCAGAATTTTGGTGAGTTGCTCTTTGTCTTCGAGTAAACCCTCGACGGTGCCTTCGGGAAGCTTGGCGAACGCGTCATCGGTTGGAGCAAAGACCGTAAAAGGGCCGGGGCCAGAAAGCGTTTCTACAAGTCCGGCAGCCTGAACAGCGGCTACGAGGGTGTTGAAGCTACTTGCGTCGGTTGCGACTTCTACAATGTTAGGCACAGTGTTCTCCTTTGAGAGGGTATTTAGGTGATTTAGAGTTCGGGTTGTATCAGGTGGGGTAGCTCGAGGTCGTCAAGCCCCGACAGCAGCAGGCGCAGCCCCTACCGCTTCGGTTTCTTCAGCTGTCTTCGCCCTGGCAATCGCGTAGATCAGGAGACCGAAGACCGGTTTAGCCAAAACGTCGGCAACCGTATAACCGAGCTGGACACTAACAAAGCCTGTAGCACCGCTTACCCCGAGAAGTGGCAGCAGGTAGGCAATCGGATAAAAACCCCAACTCGCCAGCAGTAGCAGCCGCAGATTGCGTACCAGCACCCTGACCTGCGCGGGCTGCGTTTTAAGTGCTTTGCCTAGCTCAACCCATAACACGTAAAGGATGTACAAGAAGGGAACGGTGCTCAGTGTGCCCTACAGGAGCCGGGTGCCTGTGTCTGTCGAGATTTCACCGGGGTAGCCGAGCACGATCATAAAGAGCGCTGCGATTCCCAACCGTGCGGCAATGCCGTTAGAGACGTTTTTTGCGAGTGCTAGAACGGCGACCGTCTCGATCAAGAGTAGCGGCACGGTAAGAACCCAATCGACGTACCGGTAGGCGTCGTTAAAGGGAACGCCGGTAGGACTATATGCACCGCCGCTGAGCGCGTAAGCTTCCGACCATGAACCGGAAATACGAAAGTAGTGGTAGCCTGCAATAGCGACGACCAAAGCCGAGATAAGCAGCGCCGGACGGTACTTCTCGGCGACCTGAGAACGCGAGAGTACGAAAAAGATGAATGAAGCGCCCATCGCAGCGATAGTAAACGACAGCGCATTAAAAACGATACTGTACTGACTTACATTAAGAACCGGTAAATCCACAACCAAGCCTTCTCACACGTGCTACTTTCGAGTAGCCATGCTGTCAAATTGCCCCATAAGGCTCCAGGCCTGGAAACCAGCTAGAAGACGCTGCTTGTTAAAAATCTTCTGCTTGCCGTTAGTCTAATCTCAAGCAGACTTTTTGATTGGGGGTTAGGGCCACCATCGTCGTCTAGCAAAGATTTTGCCCTCCCTAACAAGGCCGACTCGAGTCGCTCCATGTCCACACTTTTTGACGCTGTTTGTAACTCTTTGGCCTAGGCCCCCAGTTCACTCGGGAGCTTGTGAAGTTTCCAGTTGGCGGCGATAAGAGGTTTTGTAGAGGCCAGCGTACCGCACGCCCGACCTCGAGGCGAAGTTGTAAGAGGAACGAGCGTTGCTTGGCCTACCCACCGCCCGTTATGCGTGCTCGCTTCAGAAAATCCTAAAGCAATTGGACGCAGGTCATCTAAAAGATGCGATGTGTACAGCTCCTCACACGCTAATTTTGGCTCGAGCTAGATCGTACTTGCTACAAAGTCACTTTAGACTCGAAGAAAAGCGGGCTTATCACTTGGCAAGCCCGCTTTTTCCTTGTTGCCAAACCTGCAAGCAGACATGCGCTGTCTGTAGTGAAGTATTACGTCCTAACTGGCTTCCCCCACGCCCAGCTGACACGCACTCCGAATAACCGCTGCGAAAAGGGTGCAACGTTTCGTGCAACCGCTACGCCTATGAAAAAAGGCTCACCCGTGCGGGTGAGCCTTTTTTAGAATCATGGCGTCACGCTTGCGCTGCTGGGCCACCCTCGCTTTTGCGGCGGCGCGGCTTTTTCGGGCTGTTGCCGCGTTTCTCCAGAGCTTCCAAACCGCCGACCAAAAACACGTCGAGTGCTTTGTCGAGGTGGTCGACCTCGTGAAACTCCAAGCTGCGGCGCAGGTGCGCCGGGATGTCGCTCAGGTCGGGGACGTTCTTTTCGGGAAAGACGATGTGCTTGATGCCTGCGCGCTTAGCTCCCAAAACTTTCTCTTTCAGGCCACCGATAGGCAAAACCCGTCCGCGCAGCGTGATCTCGCCGGTCGAGGCGACGTCTTTGCGGACCTCGGTGCCGGTCAGGGCGCTGATTAGCGACGTGGCGATGGCGACGCCTGCGCTTGGCCCCTCTTTGGGCGTGCCGCCCGCCGGGAAGTGGATGTGAATCTCGGACTCGAGCATCTCCTGCGTGATCCCGAAACGTTGTGCGTTCGATTTGGCGTAGGTCAGCGCGGCCCGCGCGGACTCTTTCATCACGTCGCCGAGCTGTCCGGTCAGCACTAGGCCGCCCTTGCCGGGTGTCACCGACGTTTCAACGAACAAGATGTCGCCGCCGACCGGGGTGTAGTACATACCTGTTGCTACGCCGACCAGGTTTTCTTCAGCCTCGGATTCGGGCGTAAAGCGTTCCGGGCCGAGAAACTGCTCGAGGCTCCGCTCACCAATACGGACGCGTTTGGCGTCACCGTCGGCAACGCGCCGCGCCGCTTTACGCGCCAGGGTACCGATAGTGCGTTCCAAGTTCCGGACGCCCGCCTCACGGGTATACGAGGTGACGACCTTGGCGACGGCCCCGTCGGAGATGTTGAGCTGACGGGGTTTGAGGCCGTTTTCTTCGATCTGCCGCGGCAACAAGTAGCGTTTGGCGATCTCGATTTTTTCCTGCTCGATGTAAGACGAAAACTCTAAAGGCTCCATCCGGTCCATCAGGGCTTCGGGAATTTGCTGTGCGTAGTTCGCGGTGGCGATAAAGAGCACTTCGGAGAGGTCGAAAGGCACGCCCAGGTAGTGGTCTACAAACGAGCTGTTCTGCGCCGGGTCCAAAACCTCTAAAAGCGCCGACGACGGATCACCCTGATACGACGCACCGAGCTTGTCGATCTCGTCTAGGAGAAAGACCGGGTTCTTGGTTCCGGCTTGCCGGAGACCCTGGATGATGCGCCCCGGCATCGACCCGATATAGGTGCGGCGATGACCACGGATGTCGGATTCGTCGCGCGCGCCGCCCAAGGAGATGCGGACGTACTCGCGGCCCAGCGCTTTAGCGATTGACTTGGCAATCGAGGTTTTACCGACGCCCGGAGGTCCGGCAAAGAGCAGAATCGGGCCTTTGTTCACCTCTTCTTCTTTCATCTCGCCCTTGGCGGCGCGGTCGGCCTTGAGTTTGCGAACCGCCAGGTATTCGACCACGCGGTCTTTGATCTTTTCCAGGCCGTAATGGTCTTCGTCCAGAATCTGCGCGGACACCTCCAAAGTCAGCCGGTCTTGACTTCGTTCGTTCCACGGCAGCTCGGTCAGGGTGGTGAGGTAGGTGCGAATGACCGACGCCTCGGCGGAGTCGGGGTGCATCCGGGCAAAGCGGCTGAGTTCGCGTTCGGCCTCTTTCATAGCCTCGGCGGGAAGTTTGAGTTCTTCTAACTTAGTGCGGAAGTTTTCGGCTTCGTCGTCACCTTCTTCCGAACCCGACAGCTCGCGCTGGAGCGCCTTGATTTGCTCACGTAAAAAGTATTCACGCTGGTTGCGGTCGATCTCGTCTTTGACCTCACGCTGAACGCGGCGCTGGGTCTCGGCCAACTCGATCTCGGTGTCGATCAGCACCAGCACGCGGCGAACCCGCGCCTCGACCGACTCGGCCTCCAACACGCCCTGTTTGTCCTCGAGTCTAAAATCCAGATGATACGCCACGTAGTCGGCAAACTGTCCGGCGTCGTCTAGGTTCATGACAAACTGCGCGACCTCGGGTTGGATGTTGCGGACGCCGCCCTCGATGATGTCGCCAAACTTCTCTTTAAGTTCGCGGAAGGCAGCCTCGAGCGTTACCTCGTTACCGACGGGAACCTCGAACGGTTCGACCTCGGCCTCGATCAGCTCGCCCGTCGTGTAGGCCGATACCCGGACACGGGCAAACGCCTGCACGAGCATCTGCACGCTGCCGTTGGGATTGCGTTTCATCCGCAAGATGTTGCAGGCCGTGCCAACCTCGAAAAGGTCGTCGCCGGTCGGTTCTTCGGTCTCGCGGTCTTTTTGACTGACGATCAGGATGGTGCGGTTGCGGTCCAACGCGGCGTTGATGGCGCGAATCGACACTCCCCTTCCAGCGTCGATGGGCATGACCATGGTCGGGTACAACACCGAGCCCCGAACCGGGCAGACGGGAATAGGCGCGTCGAATACTTCGTGATGGGTTTCTGCACTTGTTTCTGCCACTTGAAGCTCCTTTGTAATCAGGCTGACACTACAAAAATCTTAGTGCCTATGTATCAAGTTTACTAGGATTGCAAGGCGGTGCTGGAAGCTGGCTTACATCGGCCTAATAAGGGTGCTCGGTGACGAGCGTTTAGCGTGGACGATGGGCTGGGTAATGAGTATAGAGACTTGAGCGGGGTGGGAACCATCCGTCAGTCTAAACCTCGAGGGCTGTGGGAACGGTGAGCGGGTAGGCCCGTAGGAATCCTGTAGAAATCGTCGGGGCGCGTGATAGCGTTGGAGGATGGACGTCAAGGGTGGACTCAAACACGCGTTGGAGAAGGCGGTCGCGGCGCTTGGAGCCGACGCTGAAGTATCGTTGCAGGCCGTCCCGGAGGGCAAGGCGGGCGATTATGGGTCGCCGGTGGCATTTGGTCTGGCAAAGACCCTGAGCCAAAATCCGGTGACGATAGCGAACAGTTTGTTGGAGCACCTCGAGCTGCCCCCCGGCGTTGCGCGCGCCGAAGCGGTCGGGCCGTATCTGAACTTTCACTTAGACCCCGGCGCGTTCGTCAAGCAACTCGTCACCGCCGTCCCGGTTTTGCCGAAACGCGGTCAAAAAGCCATCGTCGAACACACCAGCGTCAACCCGAACAAAGAGGCGCACGTCGGGCACCTGCGGAACATCGTCCTGGGCGACGCCTGCGCGCGCATTCTCAAGGCTGCCGGGTTTGACGTGGAGGTGCAAAATTACATCGACGACACCGGGCGGCAGGCGGCGGAGTCGATCTTTGCGGTGTCATATTTTGGCGAAGCATACGGCGGCGCGGAGAAGTACGACCACTGGCTCGGCAAACTTTACGTGCGTCTGGGACAGGCCAAAGAAAAAGACGGCGAGACCATCGAGCGCGGCGTTTCGGAAGTCATGCACCGGCTCGAGCGTGGTGAACTGCGCGCTGACATCGAACGGGTACTGCGTGCTCAGCTCGAGACTTATTACGCACTCGGGGCCGAGTACGACCTTTTGGTGTGGGAGTCCGACATCGTTCACAGCGGCTTTCTGGCGCAGGCTCTGGATGTTTTGCAGGGTAGTGAGAACGTCTTTCGGCCTACCGACGGCAAGTACGCAGGCGCGCTGGTGATGGACGTGTCGAGCTTTTTGCCGGGGCTCGAGGAACCGTTGGTCGTTCTCGTCCGTTCGGACGGCAACGCCGTGTACGTTGCCAAAGACATCGGCACCCAGTTCTGGAAAGTCGGGCTGTTCGAGGGGCTGAAGTTCGGCACCTTCGACACCCAACCATCGGGCAAAACGCTCTATACCAGCGCCCCGGAAGGGGAGACACACCCGGACGGGCGCACCTTCGCCCACGCCGACGAGATCATCAACGTCATCGACACCCGGCAGAGCCACCCTCAGACCATCGTCAAAACGGCGCTCGCTCTCACGGATACCGCACAAGGCTTCGACAGCTCGCACCACCTGGCTTATGAAGTGGTGACGCTCGAGGGTCAGGCCATGAGCGGACGTAAGGGCGTTACGCTCGCTATCGACACGGTTTTAGATGAGGCGAAGCGGCGGGCGCGGGCGGTCGTTGAGGAGAAAAACCCGGACTTGCCCAGCATTGAGGCGGTAGCGCGGCAGGTCGGCGTCGCCGCTTTGCGTTTCGCTATGCTCAAAAGCGAGGCGAGGCGCGTGATCGACTTTCGCTGGGAGCAGGCGCTCAGTCTCCAGGGTGATTCCGCGCCGTACGTGCAGTACGCGCACGCGCGGGCGTGCAGCATCTTGCGGGCAGCAGAGAGTGCAGGCATGACGGGAACAGACGCGGACTGGAGCAAGGTGGGGAGGCTCGAGGTCAAGCTCGCGCAAGAACTCGCCCGCCTGCCCGAAATCGTGGAGAGCGCCGCCCGTGAATTCGCCCCGCACCTCGTCGCGCAGTATTGCTTAGATGTGGCGACCGCGTGGAACGGATTTTACAACCACCGGGACGCGGCGGGCAAACCCGATACGCAAGTATTGAAGGCTGAAGCGGGATTAAGGGAGGCTCGAGTCGCGCTGGTGCGTAAAGTTAAAGAAACGCTAGGCGACGCTCTGGGGTTGCTCGGGATTGAAGCGCCGCAGGAGATGTAATTATCTGGAGTTAGCCGGGCTCAATTCTTCGAGTTTCATCCCATCTTTTCTCTTTGTTCGTCCCAAATGCGTTCCGTCGTAGAGAGTACCTGCGGCTCGAGGGTACTTAATAATGCGATTTATCACCTGTATTTCTTTATCTCTATCTATGTAGACTGAGAATTGTAGCTTTTCAGTGATAATCTTTGCATACTCTGCGTCGTTACCTGAATTTAGAGCTGCATTGATTCTTGCCCATATTGCGCTATGCCTCTGAGCATTTCTTTCCCAAACCCCTTCATCTTTTCCCAAATCCGCGAACTCTGGAACTTCTTCTAAAAAGTTTCTCAGCTCAAGCAAGGCACGGTATAAACGCTTTCGGGAATCTCTGAGATTTTGCCGCCTGTTGTTAAAGTCTTTGATGAAATACGCTGTTAAGCCCGTGAGCCCATTGATTAAAACACCAGCAGCTACTGCGCCAACAACTTGCCAGTAGTCAAATAAAACGGATGCCTGCTTGTCAGACATCCCGTCGATAATTTCTGCTAACCGTTGTAGTTCTGCTTCTGTCATCTCCTGCTAATTATAAGGGAAATAGTACCTAGCTCATTCCCCGCAGCATCCCCTCGGCTTCATCCGCCACATCGGTATCGACCATCACGTTGTAGCGTTCGGCCTGCATCCCGCCGACTGACGAAAAGTCGCGGCGTCCACGGGTCGCGGCGTAGCCCATGACTGCGAAGATGATGCCGACCACGACCCCGATCAAGAGGCCGTAGAGCACCAGACCGAGCAGGTTTGCGCCACCGAAAAAGAGTCCGAAAAAAAGGCTGATCAGCACGCCGGTGAGCGCGCCGCTGCCCGCACCGTTGGCGATGACGCGGCCCCAGTTGAGCCTCCCCGTGACCTGCTCGACGAACTTGAGCCCTTCGGCGACGATGGCGGTTTTTTCGACAGCGAACTTGTTGTCCGATAGATAATCGACGGCCTTTTGCGCGTTGGCGTAGCTGTCGTAGGTGGCAATCGTCCGGCGTGACGCGTTGCTCTCGACATCCTTAAATCGGTCCATAACCCCTCCTCAGCCGTCCGCGCCTGAACACGTGCGCGGCAGCTCTGTACTCAGCTTAAGTGTGAGATGACACGCTTTCGTGAGACTGCCCTACAAATAGCAGGTATACCCGCTAAAGCAGGGCACGTTTATCTGGTTTGCACCACGCCTCGTTAGAACGCAGTCTACCAAGCACGCTAAGTGATTACATCTGCGGAGAGATGGTGCAGCTTCTTATGGAACTGTTGAAGATTGTAGCGGCGGCTGGGCGCGCCACAAAAAAGGCGAGCCGAAGCTCGCCTGGTCTGTCTGGATATCCGAGCGCCCTAGAACTGCACCGCGTACGGAAGGTCGAAAGTTTCGCCGTTGACGTCGAATGAGATTCTGCCGGTGACGAGGCTGCCCGCAGGTGGTACCGGGCTGATGTTGACGGTGATGACGCCCGACGCGCGGATGGCGTTAAAGACCCGGTTGAAAAGCTCCTCGAGCTCATCTGGATTCTCGACGTTGGCGAAGGTGCCGCCGGTCGCTTCGGCGAGTTCCTGGAGTTCGGCGGCGTCGAAGTCCTCTTCGGCCGAACCCAAACCTACCGTAAAGAACTTGACACCTGAGCCTTGAGCGGCGCTCAGGGCCTCGCTAAAGTCCACTTTGCCGCCGTCACGTTGTCCGTCGGTAAAAAGCACGACTACACGCGATGAGCCCTCGCCGCCGCTGTCTTCGCTGTGAACGTCGAGCGTGTCTAAAACCGAATCCCAGATGGGCGTCCCACCATCTTGTCCGACCCGTTCGGCGGCGGTGTTCAGCGCACTCTGGTCGCCGGTAAAGTCTTGCAGCAGCGCCGACGCCCGAAAACCGGGGTCCGCCCCGCGAAAGGTCATCACGGCCAGCCGGTCCTGGTCGGTGATACGTCCGATAAACGACTGCGCCGCGTCGACACGCTGCCGCGCGGGATCGGTGCGTTTCATGCTGCCGCTCTGGTCGATGTCTAAAATCCCGTTAATGATCTCCTGAATTTCGATATCGAACGCCACTCTCGCCTTGGCGCTGTAACGCTGCGCCGCGCCGAGCGAACCGGGGACGACGATGGGATCGTTGACCGTAACGACCGGGTTGGATATCTCCCCGGCGATAGGTTCACCGGCAGCGTCTAACGCGCTGACGTTCAGGTCGACGTTGCCGGTCGGGTTGCCGTTGGCGTCGCGTTCGACAGTGTAGCCGTTCAGCGTCGCGTCGGATGGCCTGATGAGGTCGACGACCTCTTGAATTTGCTCACAACCGCCGAGTAGCGCCGCGCACGCGAGCAGGGGAAGGGTAAACCGTTTCATAATGCCTCCTAAAGGGTAGCTAGACCGTAGTCGGGTCATAAGCTATTACACACCGCAAAACTTAACGGTTGCTGAACGCCTTATGTTGGCTCGGGTTTCGACGCTTCAGGTTCTAACGCTTCAGCCAGCAGTTCGGTGAGGTGTTTGGCGCGTTTGCCGGTGCCGTCTCTGATCTGATGCCGACACGAAAACCCGCAGGCGACGGTCTCGCCGTCGTGTTCTCTGACCGCCGGGAAGAGGCGCTGCTCACCGATCTGCATCGACACGTCATAGTGACCGTAACCGAAACTGCCCGCCATCCCGCAACACCCCGAATCGACCTCGAAGACGTTTTCGGACGCCCAACCCAGGACGGCTTTGGTGCTGCTCGTCCCCTGGATGGCGCGCTGCTGGCAGTGCCCGTGGAGCATCACCCGAACGCCGTTTTTATGAAACACTTCGCCGGGTTCGATACGCCCCTGCGTCCACTCTTTAGCTAAAAACTGGTCGATCATCTTGACGTTTTTGGCGACCGCTTCGGTCTTTTCACCCGGTACCAGGTCGCGGTAGTCGTCTTGAAACGACGCCACACAGCTCGGCTCGAGGCCCACCACCGGCACCCCACGCTCGACATACGTGTGCAGCGCCTCAACGTTCTTCGCAGCCAGCTTTTTAGCGTCGCGGAGCAAGCCCTTGGAGAGCTGAGGCCGTCCGCAGCAGCCGTAGTTCACGTGCTCGACCGCGTAACCGAGCGCCTCCAAAACCTGTGTAGCGGCTACCCCGACCTCGGGTTCGTTGTACATCGTCCAGGTGTCGGCGAACAGCGCAACTTTGGGTTTGGACTCGGCAGGCTTGGGCTGCATTTTTTTGTGCGCTTTGCGCCAGCCGTCAAACGACTGTCTAGCGTAAGCGGGCATCACCCGGCGGCGGTCGACCCCGGCAGTTTTTTCGACGAGCCAGCGTACCGACTTGAGCGGCAAAAGCGTGTTGGCGACGGGCGCGAGCGCGCGTCCGAGCGGCGCGACGGTAGCGGCGTTGCCCAGCGCGCGGGCGGAGAGCGGTGTGCCGTGGTCGTCGTAATAGTGCTGCAAAAACTCGTATTTGAGCTTCGCCATATCGACCTGGCTCGGGCACTCGGCTTTGCACGCTTTACACTCGAGGCACAAGTCGAGCGCGTCATAGACCGCCTTACTGGTCAGGCCACCCTCCAGACGCCCGTTCATCGCGTCGCGCAAGAGGTTCGCCCGCCCGCGCGTCGAATGGTCCTCGTCACGCGTCGCCATATACGACGGGCACATCGTCCCGGTGCCGGTTTTGCGGCACTCGCCGACACCCGTACACATCTCGATTGCGCCCATAAAGCCGTCGTCTTTGGAAAAGTCGAAGTGCGTTTGAAGTGGCAACACCGTGTAGTCTTCGCCGTAGCGCAGGTCTTCGGTGATGGGCGCGGCCTCGGTGATCTTGCCGGGGTTCAGCAAGTGTTCCGGGTCGAACGCACGTTTAACCGTTCTAAACGCCTCGTAGAGCGTGTCGCCGAACAGCTCGCGGTTTTTGTACGAGCGGATGAGTCCGTCGCCGTGCTCGCCCGACCACGAGCCGCCGTACTTTTGCACCAGCGCGAAGGTCTCCTCGCTGATTTTCCGGTACGCTTCCAACCCCTCCTTCGTTTTCAAATCCAGAATGGGCCGTACGTGAATCACCCCGACCGAGGCGTGCCCGTACGAAACCATCTGCACACCGTTCTCCGCGCAGACCGCCGCAACTTCAGGGATATAGTCCGCTAGGTGCTCGGGCGGGATGGCGGCGTCTTCGATAAAGGCGGTCGGTTTGGCTGCGCCTTTCATGGTGTTGAAAACGCCCAGACCCGCCTTGCGAACGGCCCACACATCGGCCTGTTCTTTAGGATTGCGGGCGATGTGGAGCCCGTAAGCGCGGTTTATAACCTCGGGGTCGGCTTTCATGCTGCCCAGCGCGGCGAGCATTTCGGCTTCGGTGTCGCCATCGAACTCTACGATCAAGACGGCGGCGGGGGAGCCCTCGAGCCAACCCAACAGCGGCGCGATGTTAGGGTTCTCGAGCCCCAGCTTCAACAGCGTGTCGTCGAGCGTCTCGACCGCCGACGGCCCGTGCCGGTTGATGTGCTGCACAGCCTGCAACGATTTTTTGAGCGTGTCGAAGTGCAAGAGCGCCAGACACCGGTGCGCCGGAACGGGGGAGAGCTGAAGCGTGACGTCCAAAATAAACGCCAAAGTACCTTCAGAGCCCGATACGAGTTTGGCGAGGTTGAAGGGTTGGGTGCCGGTCAGTTCGTCTAGGTTATACCCGCCGACGCGCCTCATCACCTTGGGAAAACGCGCCGCGATCTCGGCCTCGTGCTCGGTCACGACGCTGTGAACGGCGCGGTAGACGTCACCTTCCAAACCGGGCAGCCCCAACTTCTCCGTTAGTTCGTCAGGCGTAAGCGCCCGGAATTCAGTCACCGTGCCGTCGATGAGCATCACCGTCATCGACACCACCTGATCGACGGTTTTGCCGTATTTGATACTCCGCGTCCCGGCTGAATTGTTCGCCACCATCCCGCCGATGTTGGCGCGGTTCGTAGTCGATACGTCCGGGGTGAACTGGAGCTTGTAGGGCAGCAGATATGTATTGAGCTGGTCGCGGACGACGCCCGGCTCTACCTTGACCGTGCGCGCCGCCTCGTCGAACTCTAAGATTTTGTCCAGGTACTTGGATACATCTATGACGATAGCCGCCCCGACCGTCTGCCCCGCCAAACTGGTCCCGCCGCCGCGTGGCAACACGGGCAGTCCGTGACGGCGCGCGACCTCGAGCGTGTGCCGGATGTCCCCTGTACTTTTGGGCAACACCACACCGTAGGGTTTGATCTCGTAAGGGCTGGCGTCGGTCGCGTATAGGGTACGGGCGGCAACGTCGAAACGGACTTCGCCCTGAACAGCCGCGCGCAACTCCGCTGCAACTTGTGCGAGCAGGTCGTCCGGCGGGGTGGGTGCGGGGCGTGGGGTCTCTGAAGCGGGCAGCGTCATAGTTTAGTATCGCACGTGAGGTGCGGACGCCGAGCCCCCATACGCAACGCTCGCAGCTGGTTTTGCCGCCAATATCTCGCCGTTTTCCTCTCGCTCGCCCGAAGCGGAAGCGGGGCGACGGGACACGCCGCAAGCTCGTCGCAAGTTCATCGCAGTGACCCTTCTTAGACTCTCTCTATGAAACACTCTCTGCTGGCAGAAATAAAGCATTGGCTACCCCCAAGGGCTAGAGAAGGTGCCCACAACACCTTCCACCACGTCTCGGGGACGCACCGTCCGGGCAGCTCAACCGACGTATTTATCTTTACGACGCCGCGCAGCGGTTCCAACTGGTTGCTCGAGCTGATCTGGAGTCAACCGGGCTTTAGATGCGTCGATGAACCGCTCGACTTGAGGAACCCGCTGGTGGTGCGCGCGCTCGGGATTTCGAGCTGGGAAGAGCTGGCGGGGTTGCCTCCGGTGGCCCTAACGCGGCTTTACAGCTACGTTCAGGCGCTCACCGACGGTCGGCTCCGCGCCGCCGACCCCGACCCCTTTTGTAACCCTTTTTACCGCTACCTGACAAGGCAGACGGTTTTTCGGCTGGTTCACGGCGGCGAAGACCGGGTCAACTGGTTTCGTGACGCGTTCGGCGGGCGTATCGTCTTTTTTATCCGCCATCCGATTCCCGTCAGTCTCGTGCGCCGGGCGTTTCCCCGCCTGCCCGCCTTTATAAACAGCGCGTACGCCGACAACTTTTCAGAACAGCAGCTCCGCGAAGCGCAGCGGATCGTCACGAGAGGCTCCCACCTCGAGCGGGGCGTTCTCGACTGGTGTTTTCAGAACGCCCTGCCGCTGCGACAAGCCACTCCGGACTGGGCGCTGCTGAGTTACGAGCAACTCATGCTTGAGCCCGAGGTAAGCGTTAACTACCTGAGCGACAAGCTCGAGTTGACCGACACCGACACCATCTTCGACCGCCTCGGCAACCCCGCTGACCGAACGAAACTGGGCGCTGAGGTGCGGCTGCAAGCGAGCACGCGCCTGACGGAAAGCTGGCGCGACCAGGTGTCGGCGCTGCAAGAGCAGCAGGCGATGGAAATTTTGGGTTTGTTCGATATCAGCGCCTACCGCCTCGGCGACACCCTGCCCGCTGAGGCGCTGTGGCTCAGAGACGGTTACGACCCGGCCCAGCCGCGGCCCCTGCCGCTCCCCGGCAGCCACCTCGAGCGCCACCACTCGCGCAGCCCGAACTACCGCCCCAACTGGAGAATTCCGGCGCACCTGCCGAAGTAAACGCCGTCGCACACCCCGGTTTTTAGATTGCCTCAGCGTTACGTCAGCAAATAATAGAGAAAAGCGCCCAACCCGCCGACCCAGAGAGCGACGACGATTCCAGCTCCCCACCACGGCAACAATCCCGGCGCAGCTTCGCGGGCGCGCTCACGAGCCTCGAGCGTCACCTCTTTCGGAATGAGCTTGAGCGCCAGATAGATGCCGAGCGGCAGCAAGATCAGATCGTCTAAAAGTCCCAAAACGGGGATAAAGTCTGGAATCAGGTCGATGGGTGAGAGCGCGTAGGCGACGACGCTGAGGATAAGGACTTTGGCGTACCAAGGGGTGTCCGGATGCTGCTGTGCGTATGTGAGCACGCTCAACTCACCCTTGAGACGTTGGGCAAACTGTTTTAACGACGCCAGCATTGAGAGGGGTTTGGGAGTGCGCCTGTACCCAGACAGCTCAGGTGCTGTCCCGGTGGTTCGGCAACCGGAAGCATACCGAACTCTAACCTATAGAGACGATCAGACTTACTTGTTGATCTACACAAAGATGACGGGGATACGGAATTATTAAGGCGTGCCTCAAACTCTGTGTGTTGGTGGGGTACATCCCGAAATGCTAAAGGTAGACGAGAGGACGCAAGCCCCCGCAAAGAGTGTTGAGGTTGACTGCCAGAGGTGTCGGCGGCGTCGGGTTACTACTCGGCGCGGGAGAAACCATGCGGCGCGTATTTTTAGCAGTGGTGGCCGGGTTGGATAGATTTCATAAGCAGGAGGATAGCTGCGCCACTACTGAAAGCTTGCCTCGAAAACCTTGATAATACGCCCCTCGAAGACCAAGTAAAGAACCAGGATGGGGAGCGTCGTGACGAGAGCCGCCGCACCTAACAAGCCCCACTCGAGCGGCCTGCTTCTTAGAAGGTCGCTAAGGAAAACCTGGACCGTCGGCAGGGCGCTGGCCGTGACTCTCGGGTAGAGAACCAGATTCCAGTGCGCGGCAAAAGCGAGCACCCCGGCGGCGAGGAGTTCGGGCCGCAGGAGAGGGGCGAGAACCCGGGCTACAACCGTGGCCTCTCCAGCACCGTCGAGTCGGGCCGCCTCCACCAGCTCCCAAGGCAGACGCCGCAGCGCCTGAAGCAGCAAAAAGATGACTAATGGACTTCCCAGAAACGGGAGGACAAGCGCGCCCAGGGTGTCGAGCAGACCGAAACCTTGAAGTTCGCGGTATAGGGGGATCAGTAGCAACTCGGAGGGCAGCGCGAGCGCCAGTAGCACAAGCCCCAAGATGGGCAACCCGGTGCGGATGGCGTAGGCCGTCATGAGGCCGAAGACGAGCTGACCCGAAACGGTAAGGCCGCTCGCCAGGAGAGACACGAGCAGCGCGCGCCCCACGCCTGTGCCTGCTAGGTCGGCGAAGTTGCTGAAGCTGAAGCCCGTCGGTATCAGCCGAGCACTCAGCATCGTTTCGGGTGGCGAAAAGGCGGCGTAGAGCAGCCACAAAATTGGCAGCGCGACAAAGGCGCAAAAGAGCGCCGTCACAAGGCGGTTAAACGCTGTCATGCGCGGTTCCGCGCCAGTAGAATTCGTGCTTGTAGCGCCGCTATGATGAGCGTCAAAACCAGCACCAACACCGTAAGCGCCGCGCCGTAGCCGAGCTGCAAACGTTCAAACGCCGTCTCGTAGAGGTAGTACCCAACTACGCGCGTGCTGCCGAAGGGTGCACCCTTGGTGAGTAAGAAGACCGCTGTGTAGGACTGGATGGTGAGAACCGTACCGATCACCACTAAAAACAGCAGCGTTGGGCGTAAAAGTGGGTTGACGATCAAACGCTGCACCTGGGCGTCGCTGGCACCGTCGATGCGGGCGGCCTCTTTAACCTGTACAGGGACGCCCTTAAGGGCCGCGGACACGACCAGGACACCGTAGCCCGTGCTCTGCCAGAGCGCGAAGAGCACAACGTATAAAAGCCCCGCCCAAGGCTCTGTAGTCCACGGAAGTGACACACCGGTAAGCTCGAGCAGCAGCCCGTAGTCGGGATTGTAAAGCGAGTACCAGGCGATGGCTGAGCCGCCGACGGTGATCAGGCCGGGCAAAAAGAGCAGCGCCTTGATAAAGCGCTCTCCCCTCAACCCGTCGATAGCAACTGCGATGGTGCGCGACAACCAGAGAAAGGTGGGGAGCATCAAGAGGGCGAAAAGGAACGTGGCGCGCAGCGAACGCCGCAGCTCCGCGTCGGTTAAAAGCCGCCTGAAGTTGCCTGTTCCGGCGGGCGTCGGGGCGGACAGGCCGGACCAGTCCCAGGTAGCGTAGCGTACGACGGACACGAGAGGGAAGAGAACAAAAGTTCCGAGTACGAGCAGTGCGGGAACCGCCAGCCACCACGCTCTTTTAGGCGCGCGCGTCATGCAGTGGCGCGCCGCACTGCCGGAGACGCTGTCAGGGACTGCGTTATCATTAAAACAATATCCGTACGCCAAGACCGAACAAGAACAGGTCGGTGCTCGAGAGCTCTACGGCCACGTTCTCGGCGTCGAAATAGTAGCGGAGCTGCGCGGCCCAGGCGAGCGAAAAACCTTCCCGCGAGGCGTATCCCGGTGCCAGATAAAAAGAAACCGTCATCGGCACGCGAAGGCTGAAGAGCAGGTCGGTGCCGACCAGAGGGCCTGCGTGGAGGCTCACGCCGTCCGGCCCGTAGCCCGCGTCGCCGCCAAAGCCCACCGCGAGCGGCGGCGTCGTACCGAAAGCGGGAAAGACGAGCGCCGTCCCCGAAGCCCGAAAGCCCGCCTCGGAGAGGTTCGTGACGGGCGCGTACGCCTCGAGCCCCGCCGAAACGTCAAGATAGCGGACGGGTAGGACGAGTTCAAACCCCACCGCGCCGCCGACGCCGCCACCATAGCCGAAGGTGGCAAACGCGGCTTCTTCAGGAAAAATGGAGGGAGCCGCTGCGGCGAACGGGGCGAACACCGCGCAGAGGGAGCAAAGGAGTTTGGCAAGCGTTCGTGCCATCACCGGCTCTCCAGGGCGCGGCGCTGCGCCTCCTCGAGCGCAACCTCGGGCGGCACGCCCCCGCGCAGGCTCTTCTCGAGCGCCTCCTCCAGAAACCCCTGCCAGACCGCATACGCGCCGACACCGGGCCGGGGAACGGCGTTCCCTAACTGCGAGAGCGCCACCCGCCGACTAGGGTCTTCTTGGTACCAAGCTTCCAGCAGCGGGAGCGCGGCCTGTCTAGTGGGTAGATAGTATGAGGCCCTCACCCAGGTCGCCTGGCTTTCTGGCTCCATCAAAAACTGCCAGAACGCCACCGCGCCCTGCTGCTCCGCCTCGGTAGCACTTTTGAGGACCACCAGCTGCGCGCCTATCAGCGGCACGGAGGCTCTCACCCCTTCCGGCACCGGTGCGACAGCCGGTTCAAAGGCCACCGAGTAGCGCTGCCCCTCGGGCCAGAAAGCGATGCTGGCAAAGGCCATCATCCCTTTTGTGCGGACGAAATCGACGAGCGCGACGTCGAGTTCGGCAAAGCTGCGCACCGTGGCGTTGCCCGCGTCGGCGATGCGTTTAAGCATTGAAAGCGCGTCTACCGCCTCGGGGCTGTTAAAGTTGGGCTGCCCCTCTATCACGACGCTCCCCCCTCGAGTGCTGACCATCATCTCGAAGATAAAAGCGGCGCTCACGTGGATGTAGCCCTCGGTCTGCCGGGTGGTGAGCCTCGCTGCTGCCGCTTCAAACTCCGCCCAAGTCTTGGGCACAGTTACCCCTAACTGCTGAAAGGCAGTGGCATTGTAAAAGAGTACCGGCAGCGACAGCGTCCAGGGGAGGCCGTAGCGCCCGCCCTGCAGCTCACCAGAAGCCCAGAGCGAAGGGTATAGGTCGCCGATGAGCCCTTCTGGAAGTCCGGCGGCTAGATCGCCCAGCTCGGCGAGCGCGCCCTCCTCGACCAGGCGAGGGAGCACCGTGCCCTCAGCGCTGAAGAGCACCGGGGCGTTGTCACCGCCTAAAGCGGCGATCAGCTTGATGGTGCCCTCCTGATAGTTGCCGACGTAGCGGGGTACGACCACATATTCGCTCTGGGAGGCGTTAAACGCCTCCGCAAGGGACTGAACGGTGCTTTGAGCGGCGTCCTGAGAGTGCCAGTACTCGAGCGTCGTCTGCGCCTTCCCGAAAGAGGCAAGGCAGATAAAAAGAAGCGTCGTCAGGCGGTGAATCACGGACATAGGACCTCCTTAGCAACGGTCGTTTAGAAGTGAAAGTTGATGCCTAGATTGAGCTTGCCAAAAATGCCTAAGGCACTACCTGGATCACTACTCAAGAGGTAGTCCGGCGCTTCTAAAACATAGAGTGGTTGCACTTCACCAAACAAACCGACGCCGCTCCCCAACTCGTACTCCACGCCGGCAGTCGCGTGCACGCCCAAAATCGTCGTGTCATCACCTAAAGCGACTCCCCCGAAGTCAGCGCCCACGCCACCGTAGCCCCTGAGCGTGTCCGACAGGTTTTGGGTGTAGAGGATATCAACTTGTAGAAAGTTGACAAGTATAAGGCTGAGGAGCGAAGTGCGCAGCTCCACGTTGTCGAGTACAGGAAAACCGAAGTGTAAACCTGGAAGGGGAGCGATAGGACCCGAGTTGGATAGGTCACCCACAACATCCACGCGGAGGCCAAAGTACGAGCTTTGCGCTCCGGCACACGACAAAGCTAACAAAGCGAATAAGACCAACAGGGAACGTTCCATCGTCATCTCCTGATACGCGCTAGTGAAGCGCAAATTGAGCCTTTAGCCTCCAGCTTAACTTACACCTAACCGTCGGCCAGGTCAAAGAACGGTAGAGGCGGAGAAACCATGTCACCCCAGCCTCTCTACGTTTTTCGACGCCGATCAGGCAAGCAGAAAACAACTCGACTTCGGTTGTTTCGTGTCACCTTAAACCTCACGTCTAAAGGAGGCTAGAAGTGAAAGTTGACGCCAAGGCTGGACCGTATCCGAAGCGAGGCTACGTCAAAGCCGTAGATAGGCTGCACCTCGGCGAAGAGTCCCACGATGCCGGTGCGGTACTCGAGACCAGCTGTTCCGTGGACCCCATAGTCGTTTTCACCGTTCCACCCGTCCTCGTAGTAGTCCAGCCCGGCACCCGCGTAGCCCCTGCCATTCCCTAGAGATTGCGAGTAGAGCAGGTCGGCTTGCGCGTAAGCAACGCCTATGCTCACGTCGTAAGCGGCTCTCAGCTCAATGGGATCGAGCGCCCGGACGCCCAGCTGCACGCCCAGAAAGGGCGCGCCGCCGCCGATCTCCTCGAGCAACGTTGCTCCGGTGAGGCGCACACCCAGATAGATGCTGTCCTGAGCAGCGGCATATGACAAAGCTAGAGCGAGTAGGGCTAGCATAAATCGTTTCATTGGGTCTCTTTCTTGGCGTCCTCTCGACGCTGACTTAGGTGACCGATCAACACTCCCATTTTGGTTGTTCTCATAAGACCTCCTTGAACCTCCAGTAACAGCGGGCTAGAAGTGAATATTAACGCCTAGAGCGAGGGTTCCGAAAAAGGTTGCAGCACCCGCATTTCCAAAAGTGTCCGCAAAATCCGTATCGGGAGCGTTTAAGACAAAGGTGGGTTGCACCTTGGCGAAGAGTCCAATGCCGCTGCCCAGCCCATACTCGACCCCGGCGGTAGCGTGTAAGGCGGACCCTAAGCCATCCTCGGTAAAAAAAATTTGGAGTATGTCCGCGCCCCCGCCCGCGTAGCCCCTCAGCGTTTCGGTGAGCTTCTGCGTATAAAGTAAGGTCAAGCCGGAGCATGGTAGCCAAGATGATGGTAAAGCCCGAGAGACGGAGTTCTACGCTTTCGGCAACAGGCCCACCCACCTGCAACCCGCCAAAGGGCGTTATCCCGCTCGAGCTTGTAATCCCGCTCACGTGAAAGCCGACATAGGAACTCTGAGCCTGAGTGGATGACACCGCTAAAGAGGCCAGTAAAACCAACAGGGAGCGTTTCATCGTTATCTCCTGATACGCGCTAGTGTAGCGCAAGTTGAGCCGCGAGCTTCTAAATCAACTGCATGTAACGTTCGCCGTTACCGGCTCTGTTCGGCAGGTTACTAATGAGCCGCAGCAGGCGCAGGTAGCGGGGCTATCGTGACGAAGCTCACCAGGAGGACGTGAAGGCCAGACCAATCGCGCCTGTCGAGTCTACACTTAAGCTCGTCTCAAAACTGCCCAACCTCAAGGAGGAGCCGCCGTACCAGAGTCCGCTAAACCCGCCGAAAGTCCTGAGCGGACGGCCCTCATCGACCATAATGAGGTAGGGCGAAGCTCACCTCTGCGGACAGACCCTTATCCGAATCGTATTCAGCTTTGAGGCGCGAATAGTCCAAGGGTATAAGTTCAGTTCCTAAGGTCCACGCCTGAGCTGATAGGTGCATCCAAGCCTCACCATAACCGCCTAGGGGGAGTGCGGTTGCCACAACAGCCCCTCCGGTAGACCACCCGGCGCTGACTGTGACTACGGCCAACCGGACAGTCCCGGTGACCTCCGCGTAGGACGCGCCAACTCTGGAAAAAACCGCACTCATCGCAAAATCTCCTGCTCGCAGGAAAACGTCTCGATATAGGCTTCCATTCCGCCAAAGAAAGCCTAGTCGTCCGTCGCCCCTAAGTTCGTAACGGGCAGGGTTGTAGAAAGTTGGTCTCTGGCCCTTCCCCTCTGACGGTAGCAGCCAATAGGCAAAAGCAGGCAAGATCAGGGCTGCGCGGAGGTCGATACCTGACCCCGCCCGCCAGCCTAATCCCCAAGTGTCTAAGAAACTGGTGAGTGGCCGCCGGAGGGCCAAAGGGTCGGTGTGCCTAGTGTTTAAGCCAGGCGCTGTGGTTACCCCACAGTCGTAGGTCATGGCCGCAGCCTGACGCACGCGCATATCGTGCCTGCCAAAAGGATAGGCAATACAAGGCACGGGAGACCCCAGCTGCACCCTCAAGGTTTCTTTCGCCTCGGTAAGTTCGCGCTCGAGTCCTTCAGGCGAGAGGTCAGTGAGCTCGGTATGGCTCATCGCGTGAGACGCAACCTCCCAACCCACACTCCGCAACTTCGTTAGTTGCTTCCAGTTCATGAACCCCAGTTCGCTCACCCTGCCGACGACGATAAAAACCGTAGCAGGGATGCCCAGCCGCTGCAGCACAGGTAAAGCCTCTGCATAGGCGTCGAGGTAGCCGTCATCAAAAGTCACACTAGCGATAAGCGGGTTCGTTTCTAGTGCTTCGAGTACCTGCCTAGCAGTTACGAACACGTAGCCGAGCTCGAGCAGCGAGCGCAGCTGACGTTCGAGTACCTCCCGGCTCACCTCTTGGGTCACGCCGTTTGACGCGCCGATATAGTGGTAGCCGAGAATAAGTGCTTGGGCTTCACCCCGCGACGTCGCTAACAGTGCCAGCACGGCTATGACCCAAGCGAATCTAACTATTAAAGCTGTAAAGCTTCGGCGAGTTCTCATAAATTGCGTAGCTACTCCGAGCAGCCAAAGGTGCAAAAGGGGAGCAGCCATCTGTAGCTCTCACCCGGCTTTTCGCTGCGAATCTCGAGCACAGCGAAGTCCACCACGACGCTGTTCCAGCCCTTACGCATGTCGATGTCCAAGGTAAAGCCAGCCGATTCGCCCTCCGTACATGCGCCTATGATCGTCACGTTTCGGTCCACGTAGACGTAGTAGACGAAGTTGCTGTTCGGGTCGCTTGTGTGAAGCAGCCTATCGACGAGTTGACCGTCACTATAAAGCGCAAAATCGGGGGTTCCGAGCGTCTTGTAAGCGGCTGGCGAGATGCTCAGATCGCACTCTTCAGGCCCTGGCCCGAAAAGAGTGGGTCTGGCATCGAACAAGTAAGGCGTTACCTCGGCTTCGCCGGGAAGCTGAATAGAAAATGAACCATCAGCAGCTACCGGCGCTTGAACCAAAACATCCATGGGACCGGAAACAGCTCCCAGCTTGATCGTGAGCACCGTATCGGAAAGCTTGCTGTCGGCAACGTCGGCAATTGTCCCCGTCAGGGTCGGGCTGTCGCCGAGGGCGGAGGGGGGCACATCACTCGGATTTACGCTCTCGACGCTCCGCCCGCTGACCAGGTCATTGAGCCAGTCCACGAAACGCACACCGCTGGTCTCGAGGGTATAAACCTCGGGCCGGCTGAGAATGACGTGCGTAGTGCCGTTTGCAGGGTCGGCGTCAGCGTCAAAGGTAGAGAGGTAGCTGCGAAAATTGTCGGTTTTCCCGGAGATGGCGGCGAGCGAAGCCGTCATCTCCTGCGACCATTCCAGACTCAGCTCCTGGGTGGGAGACGATATGCCCTGCATCAGGCCGTAAAAGCCGATCTGCGTGCCGTCGAAGAGGCTGTTGTACTGCGACAGTACCGCGTCCGGATAACCCTGACCGACCCCATTGTAGAGCGCGGTGAGGATGGTTTCGTCCAAGGGGACGGGTTTGCCGAGGTTGGGCAGCGCACCCTCGATGCGCCAGTTGGCGGCGTCCCCGGAGAAAAAGCTTTCGGTCACGACGCCCGCCCCACTGTCGCCGAGCTGATAAATATCCGCCTTCGGATACGGGTCGGCGATCTCCGGCAGCCACACGATAGAGGCGTACGCGCCCGCACTGACGCCGGTTACAAAGATCGTTTCCGGCGCGCTGAAGTTGTCGAAAATCCACCCCAGGGCGGCCCTAGCGTTGACCGCCCCCTTGTGGTTGACCGTCAGCTCTCCATCGGGACCGCTGTAGGTCGCCGTGTTGTCACCCAGATGCAGGTCGGCGGTGCAGTAGGAGATGTGAACGTGATACCAGTCCTTAAACGGATTGGCCGGGTTCTCGCGGTCATAGATACCGCCGAAGCCGAGGTCTTCAGGGGAACCGTAAACCCCCTCGAAGTAGAGAC